>Ga0068714_10001392_pt1 | contig 35788 bp, 25 predicted proteins | sample MTBNYHSulfiMetaG_FD_62988 | JGI IMG/M metagenome (GOLD analysis project Ga0068714, IMG submission 62988) | Enrichment culture microbial communities from rom New York Harbor, USA that are MTBE-degrading - MTBE-NYH (New York Harbor Sulfidogenic)... | ecosystem: Environmental > Aquatic > Marine >...
CCGCCAGCGCCAGGCCGATTCGGGTGAAGATCGCAGCTGCTTTTTTGAGGAAATTCCGTCTGTTCAACCTGCCTCTTCTCCTTCGAGCTGCTCAGGGGTTTGCGGGGTTCGTCCCCTGTTTGGAGGGCCGGGCCAGGATGTCCGCGAGGGTCCGCTCCAGGTTCCTGAGGTCATAGGGCTTCGCTGCGGCGGCGGAGAATCCGAAATCCCGATAGTGCTTCACGACGGGGTCTTCCACATATCCGCTCGAGACGATGGCCTTGATCCCGGGATCGATCTTCAAGAGCGCTTCCATGGTCTCCTTCCCCCCCATCCCGCCCCGGACGGTCAGATCCAGCAAGACGGCATCGAAGGGTTCGCCGTCGGTCTTCGCCTGTTGAAAGAGCCGGAGCGCCTCCTCTCCGTTTCCGGCGGTCACCGGTTGATAGCCGGCCAGCGTAAGCATCTGTTCCAGCACATCCAGGATCATTTCTTCATCGTCCATGACGAGGATTCTACCTTGGCCGGATATTGCCGCCGGTCCGCGAGGCAGGGCCTCTTCCGCCACACGGGGCGATGGGATGTGCGGCGCCGCTTCCTGAGGTGTTTCGACGGCCGCAGGCAGATAGATCGCAACGGTCGTTCCGAGATCGACGACGGACTGGACGTCGATGAAGCCGCCGTGATTGCGGATGAAGGCGTAGGATGTGGCCAGGCCAAGCCCCATTCCCTTCTGGGTCCCACGGGATTTGGTCGAAAAATAGGGATCGAAGAGTTTTGGGAGATGCTCCGCCGGAATCCCGACCCCCTCGTCCCGAATCTGGATCGCCACGTATGGAGCGCGGGGGCCGTAATGGGAGGCCGGGGCCCTTTTCGGATCGAGCGGCGTATTCCGGACGGCGATCTCGATGGTGCCTCCGCCGGGCATCGCTTCTTTGGCATTGGTCAGGACGGCGGTCAACACATCGGCGATCTGCACCTCGTCGAAGGCGACCGGCCAGAGATTCTGATCCACATCGATCCGGCAGAGCACCTGAGCCCCGGCGAGCACCAGCGAGCTGTAGTCCCGTATGATGGGCTCCAATGCCCCCTGCTGCTTACGGGGCGCGGCGTCTTTCGAAAGGTTGAGAAAGCGTTGAGTCAATTGAACGGCGCGCAGGCAGTTCGCCTTTGCCCTGTCGAGGTGCTCCGCAAGATTGGACCCGCCGCCTCCACGCATCGAGGCCAGTTCGAGAAATCCAAGGACACCGGTGAGCAGGTTGTTGAAATCATGCGCGATGCCGGCCGCCATCATCCTGAGCGACTCCAGCTTTTCGCCGTGGATGCGCTCATTCTCCGCGTGCCGCGCGTCGGTGATGTCCGTCGCGAAAACGGCGATTTGTTTGACCGACCCATCGGCACCCGGGATGGGGAACCAGTGATTGTCGAAGATCCGGCCGCCGCGTTGATCCTCTTCTCTGACCGGCAATCCCGTTTCAATGACCTTTTTCGCGGTGCTCGAACGGCGGGCGGCCACCTCCGGTGGAAAGAAATCGAAGATACGCTTGCCTTGCAACTCCTGCAGGGACTTGCCGACCCGCCTGCAGGCGACGTCATTGGCGGCGAGGACGATTCCGTTGCAATCGAAGAGGACTGCGGTTTCGGTGATCGCGTTCAGCAACGCAGAAAGCCGCCGCTCGCTTTCCTTCAGGGCGGCCTTGGCCGCGAGTTCATCGGTGATGTCCCTTCCGGAGCCCTTCATTCCGATCGGGATTCCGGCGGCATCGCGCGCAAGAGACGTCTTGTATTCGAGGATATGCTCGAGGCCGGCTTTGTCCTTGAGCCGAAAAAGCCCGGCCGCAGCCCCTTTCTGCTTGACGGTTGCAAGGTATTCGGGAAATTTGGGGGCGACATCCTGGGGCATGAAGGTCTGGATGTTCATGCCGCACAATTGGTGTCGATCGTATCCGCAGACCCTCTTCCAGGCCGGGTTTACATCGGAGATGCGACCGTCCAGATCGTGAAAGAAGAGGAGATCGGAGACGCCTTCGAAGATGTTGCGGAATTTCTGTTCGTTGGCCTCGAGGGCGGCCAGGCTCTGCTGTTGCTCCGCGATCTTCGATTGCATCTCCTGGTTGCTGCGCTGCAGTTCACAGATGTGGCGGACGATGCCGGCCTCGAGCTCTGATCGAAGTTCAGCGTCATGGATCTTATCGAGGATGGGTTTCAGAAAGCGTGTCGCGTCCATGAAGGAATCCATTGACAGTTCGTAGAACAAGGCCCATCGGCTGTGTTTTACTCATCATCCGCTGCAAAAGAGGCTGCAGGTTGGTCCTTGCTTGTCTTCGGAGCTCCGCCGGCCCTGCATCCGGACATTTTCGAGAAGCCTGGGAACAGGGTTTCTTCAACACACTGCCAATACGGGCCGAGGAGTCGATGAATGCGCTCCGTTGCTGCGCTCGATTCCCCCGAAGACCGCGTATCTCTATCCTTTTTGCCTAATGAAAACGCGCTATTCCAAAGACTGCACGTTTCGATGTGCAGGACGCGGGGTATGCAAAATGAAACCGGATTGTGTTTGGTCAAACTAAACCGTTTGTCCTAATCTAGAACAAATTCGCCTTTCTGTCAGCAAAGAAGTGATGCAGATTGCGGATGTCCGACACGGTCAGCCCCCGGCCTCGAAGCGGTGGAACCGCCGCTCCCGACACAGGATCGACTCCGGCTCTGAAACCTTCCTTTCTGGACTGCAGAAGTATAGGATGAATCAGTTCCACCGCTTCGCGGCGGGTCCCGGCTTGGTCAATATCAAGGAAATCAAGCGTTTGCGCAGAAGCGGCCTGCATCTCGCTGCGCCAGCAACCGTGCAGATTGACGCCGGGATTGGACAGAAAGAACATTTGCGGATGGCATCTACCTGCAGGTCGCCGTACGGGCAAGCGTGCAGATTGACATTGGGAAAAGTAAAAAAATACCATTTCCGGATGGCAACCGGGATAGTATGATGCCCTCCCGAGGGGATGGTCTGGACTTCCGAACGTCGAGACCGCCGGTGAAACGAATGGGTTGATGTAAGGTGGGGAGGGCTGTGAAGATCGTGGAGGCGATTGTGAAGGGAAGTGTATCATCGAACCGTGGAGCGTTCTCATGCTCTTGAAGATCGTATCAGGTGGTCAGACGGGTGTCGACCGCGCCGCGCTGGATGTCGCCATCGAGTGGGACATTCCTCATGGCGGGTGGGTTCCGAAGGGGCGCAAGGCCGAGGACGGTGTCATCCCGATGCACTATCAGGTTCGTGAGATGCCTACCGACTGCTACGCCGATCGAACCGAGCAGAACGTAAGGGATTCGGACGGGACGCTGATCCTGTCCCGGGGGGATCTCGAGGGCGGGTCCAGGTTGACCTTGGACCTGGCGCTTCGCCACGAGCGCCCGGTTTTGCATGTCGACCTGGCCAGGCAGAACGCCTTTCAGGCCGCTCAGGCGATTCAAACCTTTATAAGGCGGCACGGCATCCGAACGTTGAATGTCGCAGGGTCAAGGGCGAGCAAGGATCCCGAGATCTACGACCTGGCGCGCAAGGTTCTGAAGGCCGCCCTGTATCTCGACCTGGTCGAGAGCGCTGGAGCGGGGCCCCGGGCAGACGGCCCCGCCTCGGTGGAGGAGGCGGTGAAACGGCTTGCGGCGGATCTTTCCCTGAAGGACAGGATCGAGATCGCTCACATGCCGGAGAGCGGGCTCAGCGGGCTCGATGATACGCTGGGGGAGTATATCCGTGAGCGGTTCGGCCTTCGTTCCGGGAATCTGGCATTGCTCGAAGCGTGCCGCCGCATGGCCGGGCGCGACGTCCTGCTCGAGGAAGACGCCTCGGCGTTGATTATTCGCCGTTTGTGGGGTCATCTTAAAGAAACCCATCGGCTGAGAGTCATAAAATAGCGTCCATCCGGAGATGAGGGTTTTTCTTCACAAGCATTGCGCGCTCATTCCCACCGCTTCGCGGCGGGCAAAAAAGCCCCTTTCCTGATGGAAAAAAACTAGTCTCCATCCGGAAATGATTTCCCGGTACAACCCAGTTTCCGGATGGAAACAAATTAACCGTTGGAGGGACACACTGGATATGACTGAAGAACGGATCCGCGCCATTGAAGAGGGCAAGGCTTTTCCCTATCCCGTACCTGTAAACGAAGGGACCGTGATGGGTCTGTGGGATATCGGACTGGTGATGCTGACCCAGAAATTCAGGCTGAAGGATGATGAGTTGGCCGCTTATAAAGAAGGTTTCGGGAGATACAGCTACCTCGAAAGGCTGGATCCGATCCCCTTGGCGTTGTGGGTTTTCGAATTCCCGGAACCCCTGGGAAAGATCGATGCGCTTTTCAACGCGAGGCTCGCCCGGCCCGAGTGGCTCGATTCCTATCTGGACACCTCTGCCGGAGGGATCATGAATGCCCTCTACATGTTCCTGGTGGAGGGGAAGATCTACCGGGCGGGCAAATTGCTGGGGCTCGACCCGGAGGCCGTCGAGATGTTTCACGCTACGATTGCCAAACAGATGGCGGCGGAATACACGCTGGAGACCTTCAAACAGGCCGCCGCGGGCCTTTTCAGGCAAAGCGCGCCGGAGCTTTTCGAAGAGGGCCGGGTCTTTCAGTTCAGGGAAGACTGACCCCGGGTGTGCCGATCGGAGGATGGACCGTCTCGCGGATCGCCCGGACGCGGTCGAGAACCGGCGGGTGGCTGTAGTCGAGGAACACCTTGAGGGGGTGGGGGGTCAGGTTTGAAAGGTTTTCCACCGTCAATTTCTTCAGGGCCTCGATGAGGGCGAAAGGTCTGGTGGAGGTCTTCACGGCGAAGGCGTCCGCGGCGAACTCGAATCGGCGGGAAAGGATGTTCCCGACGATCCCGAGCAGCATGCTGAGGGGGGTGTAAAGAAGGCCGAAGAAGAAGAACGCCGCATAGGTGGAGGTCTGCTCCATGCGGAACGCCTCGAAAAGCCGCTGATTCCCGATGAACAGGAGGAGGAGGGCCAGCATCAGACCCGTGGTGAAGATGGACAACAGCAGGGTTTTCAGGGTGTGGTGGTGTTGGTGATGCCCGATTTCATGCGCCAGAATGGCTACGATCTCCTCCTCGTTGAGCTGTGAAATCAGCGTGTCGAAGAGGACGACGCGTTTATAACGCCCGAAGCCGATAAAAAACGCATTCGATTTGGTGGAGCGCCGTGAGGCGTCCATGGTGAACACGCCTTTGAGTTTGAACTGTTGAGATTTGGCGTAATCGAAGATGGCGTTGCGCAAAGGGCCTTCAGGAAGGGGCTCGAAGCGGTTGAAGACGGGCAGGATGAGGACCGGTGCGACAAAGAGCAGGAGCAACTGAAAAGCGGTGACGACCCCCCAGCACCAGATCCAGGCCCAGGGCCCTGCATGGTCGAAGAACCAAAGGACCGCAGCGAAGAGCGGACCGCCGATGAGAACGGCCAGGGCCCAGCCTTTCAAGATGTCCTGAAAAAAGATTCGCGCGGTCGTCCGGTTGAAGCCGAACGTTTCCTCGATGACGAAGGTCTGGTAGGCGGAGAGCGGAATGTCCACCAGTTCGCGCGCCAGAAGCAGCAATCCCGCAAAAATCAACCCGGTCCAGATCGGACCGACCCCGAACGACCGTGCGAGCGCATCCACCTGATTGAATCCGCCGAAGAGGATGAACCCGATGATCAACGCCGTCAAAACGGGCTCCGAAACCATCCCGAGCCGGGCGTTGGCCCTCAGGTAGGCCTGCGACCGCCGGTATCCGTCCTCATCGTAGTAACCGGCGAATTCCCCAGGAAGACGCGCCTCGAGGCTTTTGAGGTTGAGCCGCTCGACCAGCAGGTCGAGACAGCAGGACCCGATCAGGACGACGAGTACAAAGACGAGATAGGGGTTCATGACAGCGGCCGGGCCTCAGCCGCATTTCGTGAATCCACAGAAGTGGCAGGTCATGCAGCCTTCCTCGAAACTGATCACCTGACCGCACTCCGGGCAGGTCTCGCCCATGAGGCTGTTTGCATATCCCCCGTTCTTCCTGGCGTTTTTGCCTTGGAGGTATCGTTTTTCCAGCACGCGGCTGATCGCATCGGGGATGGAAAGCACCAGCCCGTCTTTTTGGAAGACCGGGTGCTCCCCGCCGATCCCTTTCAGTTGCTCGACGATTTTGTCGACCTTGACCCCTGAGCGGAGGGCCAGGGATACGAGACGCCCGATGGCTTCGGTCTTGGCCGTGGTCGACCGCCCCGATTTTCCGATGGTTGCGAAGACCTCGAAAGGCTGTCCTTCGTAATCCGTCACCGTGACATACAGGGTCCCGAGGCCGGTCACCATCTTGGTGGTGAAACCCTCGAGGGTTTCCGGCCGCTCCTTGACGGCCGTCATGAAGCCTTCGGTGCGCTTTTCCTCGTGCGCCACCGAAAGGACCTGGTGCTCCTTGCTGCCGTCGCGATAGATCGTGACCCCTTTGCAGCCCAGTTCGTAGGCCAGATCGTACACATTCCGGACATCTTCCACGGTGGCGTCCCGCGGCAGATTGACGGTCTTGGACACAGCATTGTCGGTGTGCTTCTGAAAGGCGGCCTGCATGCGGACATGCCACTCGGGCGTGATGTCATGAGCGGTGACAAAGACCCGCCGCACGTCTTCGGGGATCTCCTTAATTCCCTGGATGGACCCCTTCCGGGCGATCGTGTCCATCAGTTCCCGGCTGTAGAAGCCGTGCTGCCGGGCGGCGCCTTCGAAGCAGGGATTGACCTCCAGCAGTTCGTCGTTGTCCATGACCCGCCGAATGAAACTCAGGGCGAAAAGGGGCTCGATGCCGCTCGAACACCCTGCGATGATGCTGAGCGTCCCGGTGGGCGCAATGGTCGTGGTGGTGGCGTTGCGATAGGTCGCCCCCTTCTTGCCGTGGTAGATGCTCTTGTCGAAATTTTCGAACACGCCGCGCTCTACGGCGAGCGCGTGGGAGGCCTCGCGGGACTTTTTCTGAAAGAAGTCCATGAGCCGCTCGGCTGTCTCGATGGCTTCTTCGCTGTTATAGGGGATGCCGAGCATGAAAAGCATGTCGGCAAAGCCCATCACACCCAGGCCGATCTTGCGGTTGCCTTTGACCATGCGGTCGATTTCGGGCAGCGGGTACTTGGACATGTCGATGGTGTTGTCGAGAAAGCGCACGCTGTCGCGGATCAGGACGCTCAGACCCTCGTAGTCGATCGCCGGCTTTCCGCCCTTTTCGATGACGAATTTTGCGAGGTTGATGGAGCCGAGATTGCAGGCCTCCATCGGCAGAAGCGGCTGCTCTCCGCAGGGGTTTGTGCTCTCTATTTCGCCCAGCGAAGGCGTCGGGTTGTCCCGGTTGATCCGGTCGAGGAAGATGATGCCGGGGTCCCCGTTTTCCCATGCCTGTTTGACGAGGGCATGATAGACCTCCTGAGCGTCGAGGCTTCCTACCGGCCTTTGCTCCCTCGGGTCGATGAGATCGTAACGCTCGCCTTCGCGAAGGGCCTCCATGAAGACATCCGTGACGGCGACGGATATGTTGAAGTTGTTCAAGTCCTTGTTTTCTTTCTTGCTGGTGATGAATTCCAGGATGTCGGGGTGGTCGACGCGCAGGATGGCCATATTGGCTCCGCGCCTGGTGCCCCCCTGCTTGACCTGTTCCGTGGCGGTGTTGAAGATCTTCATAAAAGAGACAGGTCCGGAGGCGACACCGCCCGTGGTCCCTACCCGGCTGTTCTTGGGCCGCAGCCGCGAAAACGAAAAGCCCGTGCCGCCGCCGGATTTGTGGATCATGGCGGCGTTCTTGAGGGCGTCGAAGATGCCCTCCATGCTGTCTTCGATCGGCAGCACGAAGCAGGCAGCAAGCTGCCCGAGTCTTCTCCCGGCATTCATGAGTGTGGGGGAGTTGGGAAGAAATTTGAACTCCGTCATCATGTCGTAAAAGATTTCCTCCATCTCGGCCACCTTGGCGCCGTCGCCGTATCGTTCTTCGGCAAGCGCGATGTGGTGGGCCACCCTCCGGAACATCTCCTCGGGGGTTTCGAGGAGTTTGCCCTCTTCGTCCTTTCTCAGGTAGCGCCTTTCGAGCACGGTGCGGGCGTTTTGGGAGAGGCTGATGGAATCCTTTACGAAAAGGGATTTGTCGATGTGGACGGGGGAGGGTTTGGCGAGGCCGAATTCGATCAATTTGGCTTCGATCATCTTCTCGACCATGGGGATGGTGATGGTCTGGATCTCCATCTTGATCAGTTCCTCACGCAAAAAGCGGCTGACGGCCAGGGCGCGGGTCGCGTCGATGGGATTCGCCTTGACGAGCAGATCCGAGAAACGATGATCATCCAGTCTGTAGGCGGCCAAATCCAGGCTGCCGTCCTCTGTTACCAGGAATTTTCCCTTCTCCCCCATTGGTTGTGCCCCCTTCCTGATGGTCTTTGTTGGAATGCTCAGATAAAATACCTGGAAGAAACAAGAGGCTCAGCCAAAGGCCTTCCTCCGCCTCAAATCCTGATAGATGATCTGTTTGTGATGGATAGCCGTCCCGAACCGGAGAGGCATCTTTACCGTCCACTGATCCAGCCGGGGTCTTTACGTTCGGGGTAAGGATCAGATACAATCGACCCGGCTTGAACCCGCTTCCAGCACATCTGTGCCGATGCGTTCAAGCCGGCTGCAATCGTGATGCGGTTCGATGCCGAGGGCTCTATAGTACTAACTATATATTGTGTGTCAATAGAAAACAAACGCAATATATAAGATTTGAAGGACCATTTTTGATCCTATCCGATAACCTCCCGGAGATACTCGAAGAGTGCGGACATCGAGGAGGGGGTGTGTCGGCGAGGGAAAGGAAGGGCATTTTGAGAGCTTTGCAAAGACTAGGTACGTGTGTTCTGGCCATGGTGATCCTGCTGGCGGGTTCTGCCGCTTTGCAGGCCGCCTCGGTGGTCGATGGCGTCAAGCGCGTCCGGCTCGAAAACGGTTTGACCGTGCTTCTGAAGGAAGTTCAGGACGCTGCGGTTTCCTCCGTCCAGGTCTGGGTCGATGCAGGCAGCGCTGACGAGACGGAGGCCGAGGCCGGAATCACTCATTTTATCGAGCACATGATCTTCAAAGGGACGCCCAGCCGGCCCGCCGGGGAGATCGCCCGCACCATCGAGGCTGCAGGCGGCAGCATCAATGCCTATACCAGCCTGGACCGGACGGTCTATTTTGCGGAGATACCGGCTCCCGAAACCGCCACGGCCTTAGACGTCCTGCTGGATGCGGTGCAGTTCTCCCTTTTCGACGAGGAGGAAATCGCCCGGGAAAAGGAGGTGGTTCTCGAAGAGTACCGGCGCATGGAAGACATCCCGGAAAGGCGGCTCGGTCGCGAGATGATGGCTCTCTGTTACGAAAAGCATCCTTACGGGCGCCCGGTGATCGGCACCATGGACTCCATCCGCAGCTTCGACCGTACAGGCATCCTGGGATATATGGATAAATGGTACACGCCCGAAAACATGCTTCTGGTCGTGGTCGGAGCTTTCGATGGGCAAGCGATCCTCGATAGGATCCGGTCGCAGACGAACCGCTTCCCTGAGAGACGGGGAGCAAAGAAAGCCCTGCGGCTTGCAGAGCCGCCTCAAGAGAAAACCAGGACGCTCTTGATGCAGGAAAAGGTCGGACAGGTCTACATGGAGATGGCCTGGCACATCCCTCCCCTTCTGCATCAGGATATCCCCGCGCTGGATCTGCTGGGGGCGATCCTGGGCGACGGGAAGACCTCGAGGCTTCACTCGCAGTTGCGCATCGACGAGCGTCTGGTGAACTCCATTTCCGCCGGGGCCTATTCCTTGAAGGATCCCGGTCTCTTTTTCATCAGTTCCGAGTTGAGTTCGGAGCATCTCGGCAAGGTTCTGGGGATCATCGGGGAGGAGGCCGCGCTGCTCGGGAAGGAACCGGTGGACCCGCCGGAGTTGCAGCGGGCAATCAACCAGGTGGAGGCGGATTTTCTCTTCGCGATGGAAAGTGTTTCCGGACAGGCCCGGACCTTGGGGTTTTTCGAGATGCTGGGAGGCGGGTACCGGAGAGTGGAGACCTATCTGTCCGACCTGCGGGCGGTCGGTCCGGCGGAGGTCCAACGGGTCGCCGCCCGGTATCTCCGTCCGCAAAATCTGTCGATAGGGATCCTGCTGCCCTCGGAGGCGCCCTTTGAGGTCGGCACCGACGAGATCGCGGCCTTCTTCGAGCCCGCTTTGGACCGGGAGGCCGCCGAAAAAGGCGAAGCGGTTTCGAACCCGGTTTCCATGAGGGTTTTTCCGAACGGCATGCGGGTGATCGTCAAGGAGAATCACGATCTGCCCCTATTTTCCGCCACCGGTGTGTTCATGGGCGGGTCGCGGCTCGAACCGCCGGATAAAGCCGGGCTGTCCAAGTTCACCGCCCGTATGTTGACCCGCGGGACCAGGAACCGGACCATGAAGGAGATCGCGTCCACCCTGGACGGATGGGCCGGACAGCTCGAAGGCTTTTCCGGCCGGAACAGTTTCGGCTTGAGCGGCCGGTTTCTCAGCAAAGAGCTTTATCCCGCCATGCTGCTGTTCTCGGAGTGCCTTCTCCAGCCGGTCTTTCCGGGGGAGGAGATCGAAAAGGTGCGGGAGGACATGCTGGCGGCGGTTCGCGCCAAAGAGGACCGTCCGACGGCTCAGCTCTTCGATCTGCTGCAGGCGACCCTCTATCGGCATCACCCCTATGGGAAACCGGAGACGGGGACCGCTGAGAGCGTCGCCGGCATCGGGCGGGAGCACCTCCTGGATTGGTACAAGCGCATGGCGTTCCCGTCCGGATTGGTCATTGCGGTGGTCGGGGACGTGTACGCCGAGGATCTGTTCAGTTTCTTGGAGACGCTCTTCTCGTCCTTCACCGCCGCGCCGGATGGCCTGCCCGAAGTGTCGGGCGAACCGGCGCTTCTGGAACCTCGCCGGGCGCACCTCGAAAGGCCCGGGTCGCAGACGCACCTCGCGGTTGGATACCTGGGGGTTTCGATGAAGGATCCTGCCAACGCGCCCATGGCCCTTGTCGACGGCATTCTTTCCGGGATGGGGGGGAGGCTTTTTCGTGAACTTCGCGATAAGGAGAGCCTTGCTTATTCGGTGACGGCATTCAGGCGGCCGGGTCTCGAGACCGGCCTGTTTGCGGTTTATCTGGCTTGTGATCCGGCCAAGACCGTAACGGCCAAAGAAATGATCTTCAACGAACTGGCTAAGCTGCGGGATGCAGGGGTCTCTGAGGAGGAGCTGGCCGCATCCAAAAGATATCTGCTCGGACAAATAGCGATCGGGCGCGAGACCAACGGCAGCCAGGCGATGCAGATGTCGCTGGACGAGCTTTACGGGCTCGGCTATGATCACCAGGACCGCTTCATCGAGGCCATCGGGGCGGTTGCAACCGTTGACATCCAAAGGGCGGTCCAAGCCGTCTTCAGGCCCGAAGGCTGCGTCGTGGTGAGTGTTGGACCGGGGGCCGGCGAACCCTGAGCGGTGGCAGGCGGGCCGGCGTCTTTTATCGAAGCCCCTGCAGCATGATGCGGGGAGAAGAAAACGGACGATTCATGTGGCCCGGGTGTTTCCGGACGGCAGCCCTCCGGAACCGGTCCTGCGGCAAGAGAAAAGGGAGGTGAAAATGCACCCGATCCTGACAGCAGCGGCCATGGTCATCCTGCTTGCCGGAGGGGCGGCGGCCGAAGCCGGCCCGAGCGGCGACACGCAGGCGTGTCTCGAGTGCCACAAGCATCTGCACCCGGGAATTGTCGCCGAATGGCATAAAAGCAGGCATGGGGGGACGACCCCCGCTTCGGCGGTTGTCAAAACGGTGATCGAGAGGCGGGTTTCCTCCGGAGATATCCCGGAAACCCTGGCCGGTGTTTCGGTCGGTTGCGCGGAGTGCCACACGATGCGATCGGATGCGCATCCGGACGCCTTCGATCACAACGGTTACAAGGTGCATACCGTTGTAACCCCTGGAGACTGCGCCGTCTGCCACGCGAAGGAGGTGGAGCAGTATGGCGGGAATCTGATGGCGCATGCTTATGGAAACCTGGTCGAAAACCCGGTGTACCGGGATTTGATGGACAACATCAACGCTGTCTCCGTGATCGAGGGGGACGGCATGAAGATGAACCCACCTTCCGCAGAGACTCATGCCGATTCCTGCCTTTTCTGCCACGGAACCAAAGTGACCGTGGCGGGCAAACGGACCGTCGCTTCGGATTTCGGGGACGTGGAGGTGCCGGTTCTTTCGGGCTGGCCCAATCAGGGTGTCGGCCGGATCAACCCGGATGGAACGAAGGGCGCGTGCAGTGCATGCCACACCCGCCATCAGTTTTCCATAGCCATGGCCCGGAAACCCCACACCTGCGCGGAGTGCCACAAAGGCCCGGATGTGCCCGCCTATGCAGTTTATCAGGTCAGCAAGCACGGGGGGATCTATGCGGCGAAACAGGGGGATTGGGACTTTGAAGCCGTGCCCTGGACCGTCGGCAAAGACCTGACAGGGCCCACCTGTGCCACCTGTCACGTCAGCCTGCTGACCGGTCCGGAAGGCGAGGTGCTGGCCGAGCGGACGCACCGCATGAACGATCGGCTGCCGCATCGGATCTTCGGCCTCATCTATTCCCACCCGCATCCCATCAGCGCGGACACAACCACCATACGCAATGCCGCCGGGCTGCCGCTGCCGACGGAGCTCACGGGAGAGCCGGCGGCGGCCTTCCTGATATCGAAGCAGGAACAGGGCCTGCGGCTCGCGAAGATGCAGAAGACCTGCCTCGGCTGCCATTCGAGCGGTTGGGTCACCGGTCATTTCAATCGCTTGGAAGAAAGCCTGAAGACGACGGATGCCATGACCCTCGCGGCTACCAACGTTCTCCTGTCGGCTTGGAAAAAGGGGCTGGCCAAAGGGTTGGACAAGGGTGACAGCCCCTTCAACGAGTCGATCGAAAAGATGTGGGTGGAACAATGGCTGTTTTACGCCAACTCGACCCGGTTCGCTTCGGCCATGGCGGGAGCGGACTACGGGGCCTTCGCGAATGGAAGGTGGTATCTATCGAAGAACCTCCGGGATATGTTCGAACGGGTGGAGGCTGTTCCCGAAGCTGCCCCTTGATGCGCTGACGCCGGCGGGGCCGGGGCATGATCGCCGGACCGGGGACGCCGGCGGAGGGTCACGAAAGCTCCAAATAGTCATGGACATCCAAAAAAGATCGTGTTATCAAACGAATTTCCGTTTTGCCGACGCGGAAAAGAAACCGGTTTGAACGGGGTGAAGTCACTTCCGGATGGAAAAGAATCAGATCCATCCGGAAAACGTGTTTTTTTGCCAATGCCGGCGTCGTCGATCGGCACATTTGTTATCGCGGCCGCCAGGTCGTTTCCCTACAGGTTCTCGATGTTCTTGGCCTGGGCGAATGCCTTGTCGGCGGATTGGAAATCTGGTCGTCGTGGATGATCATTTCCGGATGGAAGCGATATTTCAGGTTCCAGGAGGGTTCACCGGATGCTGCTGAGTCTTATGAGGAAGCATGCCAAGTCGTGGCTGATCAAATTCTTGATAACCATTATCGCCTTGGTCTTTGTCTTTTATTTCGGGTACTCCTTTACCTCAAGAGAAGGTGTCAAGGTTGCTTATGTCAACGGTGAATTGATCAGCGGGCTGGAGTACGAAAGGGCCTATGCGGACTTCGTCGAGCGGATGCGTTCACAGTATAAGGATTTCTGGAACGAGGGCATGGTCGAGGCGCTGCAACTCAAAACCCGCGCGCTGGAATTCCTGATTCAACAAAAGCTGTTGGCTCAGGAAGCGGAACGCCTTGGTTTCAGCGTAACGAAAGAGGAGGCACAGAAGACCATCATGTCGTATCCCGCCTTTCAGGTGGATGGCCGCTTTGATTTGAACCGCTACCGACTGCTCCTCAATCACAATCGGATGGCGCCGGAGGATTTCGAGGCGGCGCTTAGGCAGGATCTGCTTCAGGAGAAGCTCAAACAGTTTATTTTTGCCTTCACGGAAGTGAGTGAAAAAGAGCTGCTGGAGCATTTTCGGTTTGATAACGAAAAGGTGAAGATCCAATACGCCCTTTTCAGCCCGAATGAAAACGCTGATGTAGAGTTGAATGAAAAAGCGATTAAGGAGTATTTCGAACAAAATCGGCCTAGGTACAAAATACCGGAAAAAATGAAGGTCAGTTATCTCGAGTTCAATCCCGATGACTTGAAGGAGCAGGTGACTGTCAACGAGGCCGACGTGGTTCAATATTACGAGAACAACGCCAAATTGTATACCAAGCCTGAGGAGGTCCGGGCGCGGCATATCCTTTTCAAGGTTCCTGAGGGTGCATCGGAAGCGCAGGAAAAGGCTGTGGCCGATGTGGCCGCGAAGGTCCATGCGCAAGCGCTGGACGGGGTGGGTTTCGCCGAACTGGCTGCTACGTATTCGGAAAGCGAGACCCGAAGCAAGGGGGGCGAGCTCGGCTTTTTTTCCAAGGAAACGGTTCCCGTGGATTTGGCGGTTGTCAAAGACATGATCTTCGGTTTAAAGGCCGGGGAGATCAGCGAGCCTGTTCGAACGCCTTCCGGATACCAGATCGTCAAAGTAGAGGAGCGCCGGGCGGGGGGTCTCCAGCCCCTGGATGAGGTGAGAGAGAAGATCGAGGAGATCCTGGTCAAGAAAACCGCTTCCGAGATGGCAAAAGACCAGGCCCTCTCATTGATGGACCGATTGCCCTATGAAACTCCTTTGACCGAATTCGCAGTCGAAAACGACTTATCGGCCAAAGAGTCCGATTTTTTTGATTCAAAAACCGGTCTGCCTGAACTTGGCCCAGATCCCAAGCGGGATCTCAGTACGCTTTTCGCTTTGCAAAAGTTCGAAACCAGCGAAATTGTCGAAATAGGGGGCAAATATTATCTGTTCCAGGTGGTGGAACGGCAAGAACCCCGTCTACCCGATTTCGGCGAAGTCGAGGATCAGGTGAAAGCGGACTACCGGGCGGAGGTTCTCCTCGATGAGGCAAAGAAGCGCGCCGAGTCTTTCCTCAAGGCCTTGCGTGGTGGGGAATCATGGGATGTCATGGTGAGCAAAGAAAATGTCGCCGTTGAGACGCCTCCGGCCTTCACACGCAGAGGCAGCGTCATCGGGTTAGGGCACAACCAGGCTTTCAACGATGCCGCATTTCGCTTGACCCATGAGAACCCCTATCCTCAAGAGGTTTTCACCAATGAGCGCGGTGCGTATGTGATGCGCTGGGAGGGAACGGAACCCGTAGACATGGAGTTGTTTGAAAAGGACAAGAGCCATTTACACGATTTGGTCATCGAGATCAAGCATCGCCAGGCCTTTGAAGGTTGGCTGGACGATTTGAGAAAACATGCCAAGATAGAGATTGTTTCCCCGGTGGAAAACCGATAGGTTTCGAGGTACGGGCTGGAGCCTTTGTACGACAGGGTTGAAACGGCCTTTTTCGGAAAATTTCCGGCCTTGAATGGTTTTCCTGGCTGATGTGGGACGGGTCCCCATGTTGGGTATCGGAAAATCCGTCTCTTTACAGAGGATAGCGCCGGCCGTCGGCCGGCAGGTAAAAATGCCCGTCGATTTCGACGATGTGTTGGGCGAGCTGGTAGTAGGCCTGCCTGTTGAAGCGCGCCGGAAAGGCGCCGTCCTTGATTTGGCAGTAGGGGATGTTGCCCTCTTTTATACGCAGTGTTTCCGGTTTGAGGAGTTCTTTGCTTCCGTCATTCAAATCGAGCAGGAATTTCCCCGATTCTGCTTCTTGCTGAGATGACCAGGTAACGGAGCGGACGACATAGGCCGTATCTTCCACATCCAGAAGGCACGGCTTTCCATTCCAGGTGATGATGTAGCGGCCTTTTTCGTCCAGCGTCATATTTTCGCAGAACATTCGGATCATGTCGATCCGGATGATCTCCGCGCCCTTGTGGTACCATTTCCCCTCCCGATCGACGTAAATCAGGCAGGGCGGCGGTGTCGTCAATCCCTCGCGCGGGTTGTCGTCTCTGTTTGGTTTTTCCATGTTGGCGCTGATCCCTCCCATCTTCGAACTTTTCCTTGAACAAGCGGTTGAAAAAGATCTGCCTGCTACGTTACGCTCACCCCGTGTCAGTGGGGCGCACTTATAGGTCGGCCGCACTGCCACGGGATTTCGCATGCATTGCATCCGGCCGTTTTTTTCAACAGCCTGCGCAAAACGGATTTTTCAACACGCTGTCAAGCAGTCTCGGAATACCGAAGCCGGGGACCGTGACCAATGCCTCCGGTCCTCCCTGCACGCAGAAAAATATACCTGCTGCGGCCCGGCTGCCAATCCGGAAAGGATGGTTTGGGTCGATGCCGGCAAACTCGAATGCCTTTTCCGAGGCGGCGTGGAGTTCATCCTGTGGGCGGCCTGAAAGGCTGACCCCGAGGCCGGCCGCAACGGGGCCCGCCCTCCAGGGGTCGGACCGGGCACGCGAAGCGTGTGAAGAGCCAGCCCTGTTCCGGATCAAATCAACTGTATCAGAAAGTGTCCCAGTCGGCAACGGGACATGTCTGGGCTCCACAAACGTCCGCTTGACAATTCTTGCCTGTATTCCCTATGCTCTACATGGGCTTTCGCCTCAGATCCCGCTTCAGGACAAGGTGTTTCGCTCCAGACGAACCGGGTGGTTTTGCCTAGCGCGCCCGGCAGCGAAATGCTCTTCAGGCCTTGTTCGAAGGTGAACGCCGGATGGTCGGGGGTTGGCGGTCGATAAAACCGTTTCAATCCCACGTTGTCGTTCCAAAATGATGTTCCGGTGCAACCCGGTTTCCAGTCGGGAAATGAGGGTGTTTTCTTTACACGCTTTGCGTGCGCGGTCCCACCCGTTCGGGGCGGGTCCCGGTTTCTTTACACGCTTCGCGTGCTCAGTCCCACCGCTTCGCGGCGGGTCCCGGTATGCCGATATCAAAGAAATCAAGCGTTTGCGCGGAGGCTGCCTGGCGGCTGCCACACAAGCAAACGTACACATTGACCCCGAGATTGGCCAAAAAGACTATTTCCAGATGGAAACCACTTATGACAGGAGGATCCTATCATGACATCTGCGCAGGGAAAGGGATCGTCAAATTTTGAAAAAGCGCTGGCGGTCGGTCGTCCCCCCAATGTGGTCAAGCTGTTTCCGCACTCGAGGGCGCTGCTTGTCAGTGGAAAAGTCGTCGACCGGGCCATGCTTGCCAAAGGCAAGGCCATGACGATAGCGGCCAACGGGCGGAATCACTTCGTGATCCGGGGCGCCCTGCGGGCCGCCCAGCGGGCCAACGCCGCCATCATCATCGAAATCGCCAAGTCCGAAGGCGGTACGGGCGCTTACTGCGCCGTCAACTATTGGAACATCGCACGGCAGGTGGATGCGGTGTGCAATGAGCTGGGGATTACGGTGCCGGTGGCTGTTCACGCCGATCATTACGGAATCAAGGGAGAAAAGGACATCGAGACCGCCCGTACCGAAATCCCGTCTCTTTTCGATGCGGGCATGACGTCCATTGCCATCGATGCCTCCCATCTGCCCGACGACGAGAACCTCCTGGCGAGCATCGAACTCAGCCAGTATGTGCCCGGTTGGGCCGGGCACGAGACGGAGGTCGGTGAGATCAAGGGAAAGGCCGGGTTGTCGACGGTCGACGAGGCCCTTTTTCTGATCCGGGGCCTCAATGCACACGGTATTTTCCCCGACTGGATCGCCCTGAACAACGGCACCACCCATGGCATCGAGGAGAGTGATGCGGGGATCCAGGTGCCCCTGACGGCTGACATCCACGCCGCGCTCACAAAATACAAGGTCTCGGGCGCCCAGCACGGGACGTCGGGCAACAGCTCCGAGCGTCTGAGGCGGATCGCCCAGGAGACGAGGACGACAAAGGCCAATGTCGCGACGGCCTTGCAGATGCTTACCTGGGGGGTCAAGGTCAATCCGTACGGCAACGCCCAGTTGGACGAAGCGGGACGCTTCATCAAGGAGCCGGACCGCGGGATGCTCGACTCGCAATGGGCGGAGATGGTGGCCTATGCCGAATCCAAGGGGCTGAAAGCGGGGGACTATAAGAAGCTGAACCTGCCGTTTGAAAACAAGCTCCTGAGCCAGCCGGCCGAGATCCGTGAGCGCATGGCAAGAGGGGTGGAGGATTTCGTTTACGATCTCCTGACCAACGTTTTCAATGCGGAGGACACGGCGCCGCTTGGCATCGAAGCCATTCTGGATGCCGGCTCCTATGACCTGGGCCCCAAAGGGCGGCGGATCGAAGACCCGGCGGAGTGGACCGAGGCGAAGATCCGGGAGGGGGCCAAGCGCCTTTCCGGAGACAAGGGGCCGTCCGGGCATTTTGACGATTGAAAGACAGACTGAACGTAACAGGAGGAGGCGGCTCCGCATGGAGGCAGACCTGAGCCGGGTTCCTGCACCGCACACATGGTTGAAGGATCTGGGCGAAAACGAGCGGATCACCGGGCTGTACCTGGTGAGGGAAAAATCGCTTGGCACCACGCGCAAGGGCGAACCGTTTCTGAGCCTCATCCTGGCGGACAGGACCGGCGAGATCGAGGCCAAGGTCTGGGACCAGGCCGAGCCGTTGTCGGCCCTGTTTCAAAAGGGGGATGTCATCGAGGTGGAGGGGGATGCGTCCTCGTACCGGACGCGCCTCCAGCTCAGGATAAGCCGCCTGAACGTGCCGCAGGAACCTTTCGACCGGTCGCTTTTCGTCGAATCCGCGCCCTATCCGCGGCCCGAAATGATGACGGGTTTAAGGGATGTTCTGAGATCGGTCAGGGACCGGCACCTGTCGAGTCTCATCGACCGGGTCTTTGCCGACAAGCCGTTGATCGATGCATTCAAGGAAGCGCCCGCCGCCAAGAACATGCACCACAACTATCTCGGCGGCCTCCTGGAGCACACCCTTTCTGTCTGCCGTTTGGCGCGCGCGGTGGCGGAGCATTACCCTTATCTGAACAGGGATTTGCTGCTGACCGGTGCATTCCTGCATGACATCGGCAAGGTCCGGGAACTCAGCTACGACCTGCTGATCGATTACACCGACGAGGGGCGGCTGCTCGGGCATGTGGTTCTGGGGATGGCCATCCTGGACAAAAAGATCGGCGAGCTGAAGCACTTCCCGCAGGATCTGGCGCTGCGGCTCAGGCATTTGATTCTGAGCCACCACGGGCAGTTCGAATTCGGCTCTCCCAAACGCCCGAAATTTCTCGAAGGGTTCGCCCTGCACCTTGTCGATGATCTGGATGCCAAGATGAACGGCCTGCACCGCTTTATGGAGCGGGATCGGCAGGAGGGGGCCTGGACCGAGTTCAATCGGATGTTCGAGCGTTACTTCCTCAAGGGCGAGGCCGGCCTGGCCGGCAAGCTCGATGAAACAGGCAAAGAGGAAGAAGCCGATCTGCAGGGAAACTTATTCGCCCATTGAGGGTGCAGCGGATGGGGCCGCCGGTGCATGGATCATGGGGACGAAGCGGACGTCCATCGTCTCTATGATGCTGAGCCGCCCCTGATGTTTGATCCCTTTCACCAGCTTCTGCACGCCGCCGGCCGCGCCCACCGGGATGATGATCCGCCCCCCCTCGGCCAACTGCTCTTGAAGGGCCTCGGGGATCATTTCCGGGGCGCAGCTCACGACCATGGCATCGAAGGGCGCCTCCTCAGGCCAGCCGAGGTAACCGTCTCCGGTTTTGACATGCACCCGGTCATACCCCAGCTCGGCGAGAAGCGAGCGGGCCTGTTCGGCGAGGGGCTCCAGGATTTCGATGGTGTAGACGCTGCCGGCGATCTCTGCGAGGACGGCGGCGGCATAACCGGACCCGGTGCCGATCTCCAGCACCTTGTCGTCCGGTTTCAGTTCGAGCGCAGCCGCCATAAAAGCGACGATGAAAGGTTGAGAAATCGTCTGCCCCAGGCCTATCGGCAGGGGCCGGTCGGCGTATGCTGCGCTGCGCCGGGATTCAGGTACGAAGAGGTGGCGCGGGACCTTCCTCATCGCCTCGATGACGCGGGGTTCGGTGATGCCGCGGCGGATGATCTGTGTTTCGACCATCTCGTTGCGCAGGCGCTCGGTCTCGACCGGGGCTTCCGCCGCCGCCGCCGTCACAGGAAAGACGGCGAGCAAAAGCATGGACCAGAAGAGGCGGGCTGGGCGGGTTCTTTGCATGATGACCTCCTGTGCCGACGGAACCGTGAAGTGATGTTGGACCACCTGTCCTCTATCATCCATAATTTCCACTGATCCCGAAAGCCCTTTTGGAGGGAAATTCCACCCGTTCCCGAAGCGACGGGTCTTCCCCCGGGTTTTCACTCGATTCCTGCCTTCTCGGAGAACGGTGCCGGAGCCCGTCGATCGCGGTGACCGGATCGAAGGATCTCGTCAAAGGATGTGTTTCAGCACGGGTCACGAGGCTGCCCTGTCACTGCCGGCGCAACGGGGTGGTTGCGGCAGGGCGACCCTGAGATGCTCGTTCGGCTGAACGTGCAGATCGATGCCGCGATCAGGCCGCAGGGTTTTCTGTCTCCAGATTCTGGCGCTACTTTCAGCGGTACGACTGGATGATGGAGCGCCTGTGGGATGCCGCCATGGTCTATCGGGAGGAGACGTCCTTCTTGAAGAGCCTGGCGCTCCAGAACCCGCCGCGCGCCATGGTCATCTGTCCGGACGACATGCCGCCGGCCCGTTTTCTGACGCGGGACCGGCGTAAGATCATCCTCACCGTGGATATGGGATACGCCAAGGTGCAGGCGTTGCTGCGTCCGATCAGACGGTTCCTGAAAGGAAGCAGCGAGTAGAACGTACCCGCCGCTCAGTGGTCCTGAGGCTGTTTCTCATTCCGGGGGCCCCTGGAGGTTGCATTCCGCTGATTTCCCTCAGCCGGTGAAAAGCGGGTTTTTAAACCCGCTGCTAGGGGAAGAGCTCGAGCGGCAGATGGTCCGCAACGAGCATCCCTTCGAGGGTCGGCCGGACCCGGGCGCCGCGCACTTCGATCAGCCCTTCGTCCTCGAGGCGCAGGAGACGGTCCGCCGGTATCCGGCGGGACATGTCCGGATCGAGGCGGAAGCCCTCGCGCATCCGCAGCCCGAGGGCCGCCTTCTCGAGCGCAATCTGTTCCTCCGTCAACGTTTCCCCTCCCTCCGCAGGGCTCCTCCCGCCTTCGATTGCCGTACAGTAGCGTCTGATCGATGGGGGGTTCCACCACCGCTTGTTGCCGAGAGAGGAGTGGGCCGCCGGGCCAAGTCCGAGATACGGCGTGCGGCGCCAGTATTTCCGGTTGTGGCGGGCCTCGAACACCGGCCCCCGGGCGAAATTGGAGACCTCGTAATGGTGGTAGCCGTGTGATTGGAGAAAGGCGGTCGTTTCGAGGAAGAGACGGCGCGCCCCGGATTCAGGAATCCGGGAGATCGTGCCCTTTCGGGTGCGTGCCTCGAACTCGGTGCGGGGCTCTATGGTGAGGGTGTAACAGGAAAGGTGCTCGGGTTCGTATTCGAGGACGCTGCGCAGCGTCCTTTCCCATCTCCGGTCGAGTTCCGGGACCCCCAGGGCGTACATGAGGTCGACGCCGACCACGGGGAACCCGGCCTCGCGCGCATGGTCCAGGGCCGCGCGGGCCTCGGAGGCGTTGTGCGTTCTTCCGAGGAAGCGGAGCACGTCGTCATCGAGCGACTGAACCCCCAGGATGAGGCGGTTGAAGCCGAGGGCGCGCAGACCGCGCGCCTTTTCGGGCGTCAGGTCCTGCGGGTTGGCTTCCAGCGTGATCTCGGCGTCTCCGGTGATGGTGAAACGCCGGCGGAGCTCGGCTGAAAGGGCCCCGATCTCCTCTATCCCGAGGATCGACGGGGTCCCGCCGCCCATGTAGAGACTGTCGAAGGCATCGAATGCTCCGCGGAAGAAGCCGGCCTCCCGGGGCAGGGCCGCCATCCATCGCGCCAGAGGGGAAAGATGCGCCACCGAAAAGAACCCGCAATAGGGGCACTTTTCGCGGCAGAAGGGGACGTGGACGTAAAGCCCGGGTTTTTCCAAGCCGACGCCCCTATTTGCTCTCCGAGCGGAAAACGGCCACGAAGGCGCTCTGGGGGATGGACACGGATCCGATGGTCTTCATCCGCTTTTTGCCCTTCTTCTGCTTTTCGAGGAGTTTCCGTTTGCGGGTGATGTCGCCGCCGTAGCATTTGGCGGTTACGTCCTTGCGGAACGGAGAGATGGTCGACCGGGCGATGATGGTGCCTCCGATGGCCCCCTGGATCGGGATTTTAAAAAGGTGGCGCGGGATCTCTTCCTTCAGACGTTCACAGGCCTGCAGCGCCCGGGTCCTGGCCCGGTCCCGGTGAACGATCTGGGAAAGCGCATCCACCTTTTCGCCGTTGACGAGAATATCGACCTTGACGAGGTCGTTGGCCCGATAATCCAGGAATTCGTAATCGAAGGAGCCATATCCCTGCGTGACGGTTTTCAGCCGGTCGTAGAAGTCGTAAAGGACCTCGGCCAGGGGCATGTCGAACTGGATTTCGATCCGCCCCTGACTCGGGTAATTGAACTTGCTGTTGACCCCGCGCCGCTCCAGGCACAAATCCATGACGGCCCCCATGTAGCGTTCGGGGATCAGGATGCTCGTGCGGATGTAAGGTTCGAGGGCCTCCTCGATGGTGGCCGGTTCCGGGTAATAGAGCGGATTGTCCACCTCGATGGTCTCTCCGTTCGTGAGGACGAATCGATAACGGACGCTCGGCACGGTCATGATGACGGATTGGCCGAATTCGCGCTCGAGCCGTTCCTGAAAGATCTCGAGGTGCAGGAGCCCAAGGAATCCGCAGCGGAACCCGAGGCCCAGGGCGGCGGAGGAATCCTTCTGATACACGAGGGCGGCGTCGTTGAGCTGGTATTTTTCGAGCGCTGCGGTCAGGTCTTCGTAATCCTCGGAACTCATGGGATAGACCGATGAAAAGACGACCGGTTTGACCACCTTGAACCCTGGCAGCGGCCTGGGGGCGGGCGCCGTGTCGAGCGTGATGGTGTCCCCCACCCGGGTGTCCTGGACCGTCTTGATCCCGGCGAAGATATATCCTACATCCCCCGCAGAGAGCTTCTTCTGGGGGACACGGGTCAGTTGAAAAAGGCCGACTTCTTCCACCTTGTAGGTGTTGCCGTTGGACATGAGCCGGATGACGTCGCCCGCCTTCAGCTCGCCATCGAAGATGCGGCAGCTGACGATCGTCCCCCGGAAAGGATCGTAGTTGGCATCGAAAACGAGCGCGGTCAGGGGCTTCGAAGGGTCGCCCTTCGGGGGGGGGACCAGCCGGGTGATGGCTTCCATGACCTCCTGGATGCCGACCCCTTCCTTGGCGGAGCAGAGAAGGGCCATATCCGAATCGAGGCCGAGGTCCATTTCGATCTGTTCCTTGACGCGTTCTATGTCGGCCGAGGGAAGGTCTATCTTGTTGATGACGGGAATGATCACCAGATCATGCTCCATCGCGGCATAGAGATTGGCCAGGGTCTGTGCCTCGACACCCTGGGAAGCGTCGACAAGGAGCAGCACCCCCTCGCATGAGACCAGCGCGCGCGAGACCTCATACGAAAAATCCACGTGTCCGGGGGTGTCGATCAGGTTGAGGTGGAAGGACCCTCCCTTCGCGTCGACATAGGGCAGGGTGACTGCCTGGCTCTTGATGGTGATTCCCCTCTCCCTTTCGATATCCATGTTGTCGAGGATTTGATCTCTGAATTTGCGATCCTCGACCAGGCCCGTCATTTGAATCATCCGGTCCGCAAGCGTCGATTTTCCGTGGTCGATGTGCGCAATGATGCTGAAGTTGCGTGTCTGGTGCATTCTGCTTTGCCCTTTTGCCCGATGATGGACAGCTTGGACGCCGAAGAGGCCGGGGAGCCTGCCGGGCGCTTACCGGTCGCTCCGCTGAAGATGGCCTGCTTTCCGTGTTCGGCTCCGAGCTGCGGAATGGTTTATGAAACAGCCTGCCGGATGCGCCGGTGAATCGCGCAGGGGTTTTCTGGACGCATTTTCGTCTGATCAGGCCGCAGCGAGGGAAGAACAGGGACGCTCTACCCGTATCTGAGCCGCTGTTTTATTTCGATAGGTGCCCCTCAGCCAGGGATGGTAGTAAAAAGACTCGAAATCGACCAGAGTGAACCTGAGATCCACCGGGCTCAAAATCGTTGTAAATATAAACAAAATATACATTGAATCAGCGGTGGATGCAAGAAGCGCTTGAGGTGGAAGGGCATCCTCACACGATCTGGAAGAAGTAGGAATATGCTTTGATTTTCTGAGCATTTCAGCTATCGTTAGCGTGCTTTTCGGTTGGCGGGTCATATCCTTTTGGGGAGGGCGAAACGGCTCTTGACGCAAGTTCGGCTGTCGGAGCGCGCTTGGGGCCAGATAACGCGACCAGACGATAATTCGAACGATTGGGTAGGGATAGCATGATTCTAGGATTGGACGTTGGCGGCACCCAGACCGATGCCGTCCTGATCGATGAATCCGGCGTTCTGCTGGAGACCAAAACGCCGACGAGCGACGATTTGCTGCAAACCCTCAGGGAGTCCCTCGACAAGACGCTCGATGGGGTGGAACCCGCCGGGATCGAACGGATGGTCTTTTCGACCACGATGGCCACCAACGCGATTATCCAGGATCTTCTCGAGCCTACGGGTATGATTGTCTCGGCCGGTCCGGGAATGAATCCGGAGTGGTTTTCCATCGGTCCTTCTTACCACGTTGTGCAAGGCGCCCTGGATCATCAGGGGTTCGAAACCCTGCCTTTGAGAAAGGAAGAGGTCGAATCCACGGCGGACGAGATCAGCCGTGAGGGCGTCCGCAACATCGGGATCGTCAGTAAGTTTTCCGTGCGCAATCCGGCGCACGAACTCCAGATGGCCCAGTGGGTCGGCGGCCGCTTTGCAGATGTCGCGCTGGGGCACTCGGTTTCGGGTGTGCTGAATTTCCCCCGCCGGATCACCACCACCTATCTCAATGCCGCCCTGACCGGGATGCACAGGCGTTTTGCCGGATGCCTCACAGAGATTCTGGAGGAAAAGGGGTTCAAAGCACCCCGTTATCTCCTGAAGCCGGATGGGGGCACCGTCGCCCTGGAGCAGAGCCTCGGTTTTCCTGCCAGGACGGCGCAATCCGGTCCGGCCGCCAGCGTCATGGGGGCCCTGGCCGTCGACGGATGCTGCGGCGTCTCTCTCGTATTGGACATCGGGGGGACGACGACGGACATGGCCGTAGTATTGAACGGCATTCCGCTTCTGGCCCCGGTGGGAATTCAGATCGGGTTGTTTCGTACGCTGATCCGGTCTCTCTACACCCGGTCCATAGGTGTAGGCGGCGACAGCGAGGTCCAGCTCCAGAAGAACGGGGCATTGAAGGTCGGCCCTGTCAGACAGGGGCCGCCGATGGCTTTGGGCGGGCCGGCGCCGACGCCGACCGATGCGATGGTCACCCTGGGGCTTTTGGACGTGGGGAGTCGCGAACGCGCCCGTGCGGCCATGGAGTCCCTCGGGGCACGATTGGGGGGGTTGGATCCCCTGACGGCGGCCGAGCAGGTGCTCGAGCGGATGGCCAAGACCATCGCGGAGGCCGCCCGGGCCTTCATCTTCGCGATCAACGAACGGCCCGTTTATACGATCTATGAAGTGCTGCAGGAGAGCCGGATCGAACCCGAATCGATCGTCATCATCGGCGGGCCGGCGGCACAATTGGCCGATTACGTGAGCGCCGCTCTGCAACTGCCTTACCGTCTGCCTCCTCACTCCGGCGTCGCGAACGCCATCGGGGCCGCGGTTGCACGAGTCACCTCCGAGATCAATCTGCACGCCGACACGCAGCGGGGTACGCTCGTCATTCCTGAGGCGCAGATCATGGAAAGCATCCCTTATCGTTTCAACGTCGATCAGGCCATCGACAGGGCCACGGACGTCCTGGCCGCGAGGGCGGAGCAGATCGGGGCCGCCGCCGGGGCGGCGCCCGTGACCATCGCTGAAAAACAGGTCTTCAACATGATCAGGGGTTTCTCCCGCACCGGCCAGATCATCCGGCTGAAGCTGTGCATCGTCCCGGGATTGATCCCCCAATGGAAGCGAGGCGGATGATATGCTGAAAGCTTCACGCAAGATCGGGCTGGTCTTTTTTCCGGCCTTTGACTGGGCCATCAGCCCGACGCATCCTGAAAGAGAAGAGCGCCTGCTCTATACCCAGGATCAGGTTATGGAGGAAGGGCTGCTGGATGTGGACGGCATCATCGAGTACCGGGTCAGGCCGGCCACGACGGCAGACATTCAGCGGGTGCATTTCTGCGTCCCCGACGAGGAGGCCGTGACCACCGAGAGCCACCTCATATCCGCCGGCGGGTGTCTGGTGGCGGCGGATGCCGTGCTCAGAGGAGAGGTGGAAAGCGCCTTCGCTCTGGTGAGGCCGCCCGGGCATCATGCCATGCGGGTTGTTCACGGCAACCGGGGGTTTTGCAATATCAACATCGAAGCGATCATGATCGAATATCTGCGGGACCGTTATGGAATCCGCAAGGTGGCCATCGTCGACACGGATTGCCACCACGGCGACGGCACCCAGGATATCTACTGGCACGACCCGGACACCTTGTTCATCTCGATCCATCAGGACGGGAGGACCCTTTATCCCGGTTCGGGTTTCCCCCACGAGGCCGGCGGGCCCAATGCACAGGGGGCCACCGTCAACATCCCGCTCCCCCCGAAGACCGGTGAGGAAGGTTTCCTTTATACGCTCGAGGAGCTGGTGATGCCGCTCCTGGAGCGGTTCGAGCCCGAGCTGGTGATCAATTCCGCCGGCCAGGACAATCATTTCAACGACCCCATCACCAACATGAATTTTTCGGCGCGGGGCTACGCCCAGCTGAATGCCCGTCTGAGGCCCGATCTGGCCGTGCTCGAAGGGGGATATGCCGTCGAGGATGCTCTGCCGTATGTGAATCTGGGGATCATCATGGCGATGGCGGGCCTGGACACCTCCTGCGTCAAAGAGCCGAATTACGATCGGGACTATCGGCCTCAGCCTCCGGATATCACCATGCACATCCATCGTGTGGTCGACGAGATCAAGACCCTTTTTCTCGAGGGCGGATTGAACAAGACCGCTTTCACCGAGGGGGAGATCGTCGAACGGAACCGCAACATTTTCTACGACACCGACATGATCTACGAAAAGCAGCGCGAGAGAATCCGCGCGTGCTCCCATTGCGCGGGGGCTTTGTCGATCGATTCGAGCGCCACCACCGGCCGCCACATCCTCGGCGTCCACATCCCGCGGGACGCCTGCGATCTGTGCCAGGCGACGGGGAGAAAGTGGTTCGAAGAGGCCGCTTCCGGCGGTTCGTTCAATCAAGTGTATCTGCAGGACCGTGTGCGGCGGGTTTATGAAAAAATCTGATTGGCTGCGGGAATCGGCCGATGGCCGGCGTTTTCGGCTGAGGCCGGGCACTCTTCCGGGCATCGATGGCGCATGACAGGGTCGATGCCCCACGAAGGTTCGCGGGGTTGCCCATCGGTCCGGCCTGTTGCGCAGGTCTGAGGGCTGACGCGGACGAAGCAGCCGGACAAGAGCGGTTTCTGCATGCAAAGCCATGTGAGAGGGATGTCTTCGCAGAGAGAAAGGGTCAGGTACCGGCTCGACCGGATCGGAGCCGGGCAGGGCGTCGGCTGGTTTGCTTGCGTGCCGGAGAACGAATGGACCCTGCCGGACGGGTTGGCCTATCTTCGCGATCACCCCTATGATTCTTTCATGCACAGGCATCTGCTCGGGGTTGTCGGCAGGATGGAAGAGGATGAGGCGCGCTCCCTCTTGAGCGGCAGCGATTCGCCCGGTGATCCCGTGCGCCTGGTCCTTGCCGCGGAGCGGCTGGTCGCGAAGGACCGGCTTGGAGAGCTGCCGCCCCTGCTCGGCGGAATCGACCGGGCGGTCTTGCGGGCGGCTTCGCCCCTGATCGATCTGGAGTGGTCGCAGCTGGGCTTCGCCCAGGGCCACCTTTACTGGCTGCGCTGTTTCGCCCGGAACATGATGCGGCATGAACCGCTGCCTGATCCGGATTGCGCGGAGCACGAGATTCCTTTCGATCTCCCTGCGCTGGCTCTCCGGAGGGGATCCGTGGTTCGTCTGGACGAACGGCAGGCCTGCTGCAGGGTCGACGAGGCGCCGAAGGGCGGGGGGGCTCTGAAGGAGACGTGCAGGGCCTTGACCCGTGCCCTGGAGGGCCTGGGGGTGCTCCAGGGGTGGGAGTCGAGGACCGAGGCCACTGTGAGCCCATACGCGGTGGAGCGGCCCTGGCGGACCACCATCGGGGTGGCGGCCGGGCGGAACCGGTTCGAACTGGAGGTGAACCAGATCAGTTACGGCCGGGGGTTCAACATCCATCAGGCCCGGATCTCCTGTTTGATGGAGATTGTAGAGCGCTTTTCCGCCTTTGCCGCTGTCGAGGATGGGAGATGCCCCGGGTACAGGTGCGAACATGCCCTGTTGAAGGGTACTTATGAGGAGCTCGAGGCTGGCGGCGTTCCCGTACTCGATCCTGCGGCGTTGACCCTGGAGGTCCCTTACGCAGGCGATCCCCTCTATTGGGTGGATGGCGAGAGGGTAATCGGCGGCCGGAGCGAGGCTGTCTATCTGCCGGCGCAGCTGGCTTTTCTATTCGCCAATCTGGACGAGCCGGACCTGACCAGCGGACTTTCATCCACGGGTTTCGGGGCCGGGCGGTCGCCCGCGGCGGCCAAGCTGAGTGCGCTGCTCGAAGTCATCGAGCGCGATGCCGAAAAGGTGGTGCCGTTCACGGAGGAGCGCTGCTTTCTGATGGACATGGAAGGCGCCGAAGGCGCCGAAATTCTCGACAGCCTGGCGCTGAAAGGCATCGTTATCCAGTTCCGGGATATGACTTCGGAGTTTGGCATTCCCTGCTACCAGGCCTTCATCGTGGGGCCGGGGGGCGTCATCCTGAAAGGGAGTGCCGCTCACCTCGACGGCCGTCGCGCCCTCCTCTCAGCCTTGACGGAAATCCCATACCCTTATCCTTACTGGTTCGGTGCCGTGCCGCCGCCTCCCACCCTGCCGGTCCGGCGGATGCGGGATATCCCCTGTTACGCCTCGGGAGACGCGGAAGCCGATTTGGGGAGGGTCGAAGGTCTGCTCGAAGCGAACAGGCTCGCTCCCATCTACGTGGATCTGACCCGTGAGGACCTCGGGATCCCGGTTTATCGGGCGCTGGTGCCGGGGCTCGAGATGATGACGGTGTATGATCGGTTCTCACCTCTTTGTCTGAGGCAGTTCGCACACTATCTTCATAGGGCCGACAGTTGACAACCTCCCGAGACCCGGAGTCCTCCTGCGTCGGGCCGGAAGCGCTTTTTTGACGGAGTCCGGCGCTTTCTGAAAGACAGGCATCTTCAGATCTGGAAGGCGTGTCCGCTCGGATGGACCGGTGTGTCGGGTTGAAAACGCCTCACAGGGTTTGCCGCCCTTTTGTTCTCATGAGGCGTTCTACCTCCAACGGGCTGTTGATGTTGAAAAATGAGGCCAGCTGCGGATCGAAACGCCGCAATTCATCTTCCTTCACATATCGGACGGAGACGTGTTCGAATAACCGTATGATCTGCAGCGTGTTTTGAAAAACCAATTGCTTGACAGGGGCAAGGCAGGCAGGCCCGTAGAGGGCATGAAGGGCTTCGAAACGATGTCCGATCATCGGGACGACGATGTCGAACCCCTCTGCGGCCGCAGCCATGTGACGGATCAATTCGGCATTGAGCGTGGGCATATCGCAGGCCACTATGAATCCGGGTTTCGGAAAGAGGGCACTGAGCGCCGTAAGTAGACCACCCATGGGACCTTTCCCTTTGTAGATGTCTTCGAACATGGGGCGGTCGAGGTAGCCGTAGAGGTTCGGTGTATTGGTGATCAGAATGACTTCTTCGAAAACGGTGTCCATGACGTTAAAAACACGCTCGATCAGGGGAATGCCTTCCAACTCCACAAACGCCTTGTTCGTTCCATAGCGAAGACTTTTCCCACCTGCCAGAATGACTCCGGCAACGTCGGCGATTTTCGGGGCGGTTGGTAACGGGGGTGTTTTTGCTTCAATGGTCATAATGAATTGCTTTTACAGGATCTCTGCGGCTGGTGCGCCTCAGTCCGAGCGGTTCGTCAGGGCTGCTCCGCGGAACCGGGCGGGTCCGAATGGGGGGCCTCCGGTTGACAGATGTAGAAAACCTGGTATTTTTGAAGGGTAACGCTTCATAACACCACAATGACAGGGAGACGATTTTGAGCAAAGATGAACTCATCAAGCTGGAGGGTCAGGTGACCAGAATCCTGGGCGGAGGGGCTATGGAAATCCAATGCGAAAACCAGTTGACCATCCGCGGTGTTCTTTCAGGGCGCATGAAGAAAAACCGCATCAGGGTCATGGCGGGCGATCGCGTCCAGATCAGCATCTCCCCTTATGACACGACCCACGGGCTGGTCACATATCGCTTCTAGTGGAGCACCGTTCTGAAAAGCCCGGCAAAGCCCCCTAAGACCGGTGGAAACTCAGTCACGTTCGCATATTTCAATCAACACCCCATTGGTCTCCTTAGGATGAATAAAGGCGATTTTAGCGCCTCCCGCTCCTCGCCGCGGCGTCTGGTCGATCAGGCGCACGCCTTTGGACTTCAACTCTTCCAGAGCCTCTTCGATGTTTTCGACACAAAAGGCGATATGCTGGATTCCCTCACCGCGGGAATCGATGTACCGGGCCACGGGGCCGTCGGGCTCGGTGGATTCGAGCAGTTCCACTTCACTGTCTGTGATGGGGAGGAAGGCGACTTTGACCTTCTGGTCTGCGACAGTCTCGATATCCTTGATTTTCAGCCCGAGCACATCGGTGTAAAACTTGCCGGCTGATGCGATTTCCTTGACTGCGATGCCAATGTGGTCGATGTGTTTGACTTTCATAGATTTTCCTCCCGGTTGAACTGAAGGTGTCAGCCCTTGGAGACTTGCTTTCAGGGATGGTGCTTCTTAGATTCCGTCTGGAAATGGTCTTTTTGTCCAATCTCTGGGTCAATCTGCGCGCCTGCTTGTGCGGCGGCCTGCAGGTCGCCTCCGCGCAACTGCTGGATTTCCTGGATCTTGGACAAAAACCGTCATTTCCGGCTGGGAAGCTATTCCGTTTTCAAAGCTTTATTTCCGGGTGGACACTTGTTAGGATGCTTTCATCCGGAAATGGTCTTTTTGTCTCATCTGGGCGTCAATCTGCCCGTTTGCTTGTGCGGCGACCTGCAGGTCGCCTCCGCGCAAGCGCTTGGTTTTTTTGATATTGGCAAAAAACCTCATTTCCGGATTGGAAACTGGGTTCTACCGGGAAATCATTCCCGAATGGAAACTAAATTAGCATGATTCGTCGACATTTTTCAAAAGGTTTTAAAGATGAATAGACGTCAGTTTGTCTTTTCTCAAGCCCCGGCAAAAAGAAACCATCAACCCCAGGCTCACTTCGATCAGCTGGAGGCGACGGAGCTTTACTGCCCGAACTGCCGGCGGGCCGTTCCTGTGAGGCAGTTTCTGCTCCTGGTCTTGCCGGAGGGCGACAAGTATGAATATCGATGCCAGTTCTGTGGAACAAAGGTCGGAGACAAGATCGATCGCCCGGCCCCCTTTCCGGGGCTGGTCAGGTAAAAGATGACAAGCGATCCTTTGGCGCCGGTCGCCGGCGGCGGGACCACCCTGTGTTATCCGGACGGGGCGAAGAGTTGCTTCGCCTGCTGCCCCCCAATACGACCTGCGGGCTATGAGCATATCGACTATCGAACTATGATCCAGCGCATGCTGCGGGAGAACACGCGCTCCTTCGACCGCCTCGGCAAAGATGCCTCCCCGATTACGGGCTTCAGCTGCTGGGCCCTTGGGTACTTGGACCGGGAATGCCGGCTGGTTGGATGCCTGCTCCACCCGGCAACGAACAACGGCGTGGATATGCGCTACCGCGTCGATTACGGGGATAAGTGCCGCCGTGAAAAATGCCCCCAAGCCGTTGAATTCGAACGGCTGTCGCCCGGCTCGCAGCGTTTCTGGCTGAGATTGACCAGGGACCTCGACAGCTTCGCGTATTCGAGCCGCAGAACGAACCCTCTCTTCACCCTACTTGACTGGGGCGCCGAGGTCCTGGAGGCGGTTGCCCGCGGAGTGACGGAGGAGATCGCGTCTTCGAGGGAACTGTGCGAGCGGCTGCCGTTTTTCCGCACCGCACTTCAGCCGAAGGCCCATGGCTACTTTCTCAAGCGGGCGATGGATCATGCCGGGACGGCCCCCCTGAAGCGGACGGACTTCTCTGCCCGATTCGAGGGCTTCACCCGTTTTGCCGCGGATCGAGTCCGCACGGCTTTGGATCCGGCGGATGAAACTGGTCCTTTTACGCATCGCCTGCCGCTCGACCGTCATTTCCTCGATTTTGTCCGCCTCTCGGGGGGTGGAAAACGCATGGGTCTTGAAAAGGCCCTGGCGATCAAAAAAGCGCTCGACGCAGCCTTCGAAGATATGCTGTCCAGTGGTTTCGGTGTCGATCGGCGAGACGCGCTCCCGGGATGATGGGATCATGGAAGAGCGAATCATTCGTCTGATCGAAGAGAGGGGTCCGCTTACGGGCACCGATCTGTATGATGCCCTCGAGGTGGACGGCATCGTTCTCTGGCAGACCTGCAAAAGGTCCGGCCGCCTGCTGGTGCGGAGCGTGGGGACGCATTACCTGAGGCTCGACCGGCGCTTGGAAAGGCTGGTGCGTCTTTCCCCGTCGATCTGGCGGGAATTCCTGACCTACTCGGTGATCGGGCTTCGGTCCGCGCCGGAGGCGGTGGAAGAGCGTGCGGAGCAGGTGCGCCGGCATATCGAGGAGGTGAGCCGCGCCAAGGTCGATCTGGTGTATCGCATCGTTTCCGGTCTGGGGATGTGGCTGGAGTCGGAGTATCAGTCAGGCTGGCGGTATTGTTTCATCATCGCCGGTGACATCGTTTACAACATGGCCCACGATGTTCCCCGCCCCGAGCGCAGCACCGGAAGGCTGGTGCAGGGATCGGACATGGACCTGGTCGTGATCGTGGAAGACGGCTGTCCGGCCGAGGTTTGCCGCCGGATCGATGCGGCGATCTTCGAGGAGAAATCCCGGCTCCTGATGACGCCCCACCTGCGCGAAGAAATAGACTACGTTGTCAAGGATCTCAGCAGGGTCCGGGAGCAGATGCATTTTGACGACTTCAAGCGGATGGTGGCCTGCAAGATCCTGCACGAAGGCGCGTTTCTCTATGGCGACGAGGGTCTTTTCCAGACGGTGAAGGCCCTGCTGCGATCGGAGGGTGTGCTGGAAAAACTCCTGGACATGGAGCGTTCCGCCCGTATTTTTCGGCGGCAGGCGGAGGAGATGCTCCTGACCGGGGATCCGGACGCGATTCGCCTTGAAAACCTGTCGAGTTTTTATCCTGCTGAAGAGTCGGAAGAATTCGAATGAGGGGTCAGCCGAGCAACGCCTGTACGATCTGTGCGATGCGGTGGGCGTAGTCCTCGACCGACTTTTCGTCCTCGCCCTCCACCATCACCCGGCACAGAGGTTCCGTCCCCGAGTAGCGCACGAGCACTCGTCCTTTTCCGTTGAGCGTTCTTTCCACTTCAGCCACCACGTCCTGCAGGGGCGCCACCGATTTCAGATCCGGCTTTTGTTTGACGGGAATGTTCAGGAGGATCTGAGGGAAGATGCGCATCCGCTTGGCCAGCAAAGACAGGGGAGCTCCAAGCAAGGTCATGGCCTTGAGCACCTGCAGACCTGAAAGGATGCCGTCGCCGGTCGAGTGGTGGTCGAGGAAGATCATGTGTCCGGAGTCTTCGCCCCCCAGAACCGCCCCTTCGGCGATCATGGCGGCCAGGACATGCCGGTCCCCGACGGAGGTGGTGATGTGCCGGATGCCCATCGCTTCCAGGGCCGGTCGCAGTCCGCAGTTGCTCATGATGGTGCTGACCACGGCGTTGCCTGCCAACATGCCCTGCCTCTGAAGCATCTCCGCGCAAACCGCCAGGGTTTGATCCCCGCTCAGGACGAGGCCGTTTTCGTCCACGGCGATCAGCCGGTCGGCATCTCCGTCGAAGGCAAGCCCCGCATCGGCTCCGCGTTCGATGACGGCCCTGCAGAGCGCCTCGGGATGCTGGGATCCGCATCCCTGATTGATATTGGTGCCGTCGGGAGCGTCAAAGAGGACATGAACCCGGCCCGTAATCCGTTTGAAGAGGGCCGGCGCCACGGAGGAGGCCGCTCCGTTGGCGCAGTCGATGACAACCGACAGATGCTGCAGGCGGGGGCCCCCGGCGAGAGAGGATTCAAGAAAACGCCCGTAGCGGTTCTGGGCGCGCGGGACTCGGCGATACCGGCCGGGCGCCGCAGTTTCCTTTGACGACTGCTGCGGCGGGCCCGCCAGCAACTCCTCGATTTCGGCCTCCTCGGGATCGGAGAGTTTGAGCCCCTCGGATGAGAAGATCTTGAAGCCATTGTAAGAATAGGGGTTGTGGGAGGCGGAGATGACGACGCCGAAACCCGCTTTCAGGCGCCGTGCGAAGTAGGCGATGCCGGGTGTCGGCAGAACCCCGGTTGCATACGCGTCTCCCCCCGCAGAAAGGATTCCGGCCGCGAGGGCCTGTTCGAGCATGTCCCCGGATTGCCGGGTGTCGCGGCCGATCACGATGGCCGGAGGCTGACCGTGCTTCCGGCAGATGGAGATCAGGGTGCGGCCGAGATGAACGCCCATGTCGACGGTGACGGGATGCTCGTTGGCGATGCCGCGGATTCCGTCCGTGCCGAACCATCTTTTCATGATGAAACCTCTTTACCGAAGGTGACGGGGAGCATCTGCATGGCGGCCTCGACAGGGTGATCGACGATATCCTGAAGCCACAGGCTCCCCTGACCGCTCGAGGCCTGGTCGAGTCCGCGGATGGTGTCCAGGTAATCCCTGCCGCGTGGACCGGCGGTTTTTTCGAGTCCGTTCAGGAAGGCATCCAGCAGAGCAGGGCTTCCCGCATACTGGAGGGTCTGATCGAAAGTCCCCGAAATCTCTGACCACCGTTCATGGAACTCGCGCTGCTGATGCCACGCCTTCGGCGGTGCTTTCCCGCCGCCGGCCTTCTCGATCAGGTCCATGGACCGGGGGAGCCTCTGCGCGACCTCGCCGAGGCGCTTGATCCGTTCCCCGATGGCAAGCGTGATGGTTTCGACGGCGGCGTCGTGAAGGGTGGAATCCATAGATCCGATGGCGATGAACCGCGAGCGGACGACCTGGTACCACTGCCGGAGGGCGGCAAGGTTTCCGAGGTATACCAGGTTCAGATGGACGATCCGCTTAAGCTGGGAGTAAAGCCCGGGATGGTGCGCGATGTGCCTTGGGACCGGTTTCTGCCCGAGGATCAACGTATTTTCTTCCAGCACGTCCTTTCGAAGGATATTTCCGGCGGCGGCTACCGTGCCGTAGGCGACCGTCATGGGGCCGACCATCCCGCCCTGCCCGCCGAGGAAGATCGGCGGCTGATTCAACATCACGCCGCGGGGCACATCGCCGATCAGGGAGGCGGTGGCTTTGTCCTGGTTCGGGGTGTAGTTGAAGTGGATATAGCTGCTTCCAATCTCGCTGTGGTTCTTTTCGTCCGTGCCGCCGGCCATGAGGCAGTCGCAGAAATTGATCAGGCTGCCCAGCGTGAC
>Ga0068714_10001395_pt1 | contig 35758 bp, 26 predicted proteins | sample MTBNYHSulfiMetaG_FD_62988 | JGI IMG/M metagenome (GOLD analysis project Ga0068714, IMG submission 62988) | Enrichment culture microbial communities from rom New York Harbor, USA that are MTBE-degrading - MTBE-NYH (New York Harbor Sulfidogenic)... | ecosystem: Environmental > Aquatic > Marine >...
ACCCTCGAGGGAACGGTGAGGACCGTCGAATCCTCGGTCGCGCTCTGCCGCAAGGACCGGGTGACCTTCCTTTACGCCTTGCGGAACGGCGCCATGCTGGCCTCCGGAAACCGGGGATATTATCTGCTGACCCATGAATCCATGGAAGGGCCGTTTTATCCCCTCCCCGGAAAACAGGGGCGCGTGACCTACGCCCTGGACACGGGCGGAGAGATGGGAATCCTTATCGCCTGTGAGGACGGGCTCTATTCGCTGTCCGGAAACGGCGCCGCTCTCGTCCCCCTCCCTTATGACGACCTGGGGACGACCGACCTGTGCCTCGTCGGCGGCGATCCCCGATCTCATCTTTACGCCCTGGCCAGGAATGGACGGCTCATTCGCTGGACGGGCGATGACTTTCGCGTCTGGGACCTGGCCCCCCTGTCCCCGCCCTTGACATACGCTTTCTTCGAGATGAAAGTCGATCGGGCGGGGCGGCTGTGGATCGCCTCGGGAGACGGCCTCTTTCTTCTCGACGGAGACGCTCTGAGCCTCCACACCGAGAATCACGGTCTGGCCAGCGTATGGATCAACCATCTTTTGATCGACCGCGAGGGAGTCCTGTGGCTGGGAACGGAGGCCGGCCTGGACAAGATCAGTCATCTCCGGTTCCGGAACTATCGCTACCGCGAGAATCTCCCCGTCAACTCGGTTTGGCCGATTCTGGAACGTCCGGACGGGTCGATCTGGATCGGAACGAACACCGGAATCATCGTTCTCGACCCCGACGGCCGGCCGCTTGACGCCCTGCGCAACTTCGGCCTTCCGGAAACCGCGGTCGTCGACATGGCGGCCGCCCGGGACGGCCGGGTCTGGGTCCTGTCCTATAACGGGATTTATGCCTGGAACGGTTCGAGGTTCCTGTCCTACCCCCAAGAGACGTTGGCCCATCTCTCGCTCTGGAACATCCTGTCGGTCCGACAAAATGAAATCTGGGTGACCACCTCGAACGGAGTCTTCGCTCTCGATCCCGGCCGCCGTTCCTTCCTCCGTCACCCGGTCAACGACGCCATCGAAGGTTCAAGGGATTTGAACAACATCGTCCTCCGTTCGAACGGCGAGGTGTTTCTCCTGGGACGGAAACTTTATGTCTGGAAACCGGAGGGCCGAGCCGTGGAAATCCGCCTGCCCTCCTGGGCGTCCAACTTGTCCCTGTACGACATCCTCGAGGACGGCGGCCGGATCTGGGTCTTGGCCGATGAGGGCCTGTTGCGCTCCGAGCGCGGAGAATGGGCGTTTTATCCTCTCGATAGGAAAAAAGCCTTCGATTTCGTGAGGGTGAGCTCCCGGGAATTCTGGGTCGGATGCAGCTCGGGCATCGCCTTTTTCGACGGGAAACGCTTCGAACACTTCGACCTTCAGGACGGCGTCGCCGTCGAGGAGTGCAATACGGGGGCCATACTCCTCGACAGCCGGGGCCGGGTGTGGCTGGGAGGAAAGAACATCACCGTTGTCTCCCCCGAAACGAGGACCCCGCCCCCGGTCTGGAATCCGCTGATCACCAAAGCCGCGGCCGGCTCCCGGCTCCGCGTTCTTCCCTCCGCCGTGGAAATGAAATCCCGCGATCCCAGCCTGGAGATTCAATACGCCACGCCGAGCTTCATCAATGAGCACAAAGTCTTTCACCGCACGATGATGATGCCCCTGGAAAAAGAGTATTCCCCTCCCACTCGGAACACGTCCGTCCGTTACGCCAACCTCGCACCGGGACGATACTCCTTCCTCGTGAAGGCCGGATGGGAAAACGGACCGTGGGACGGCCGCCCGGCCCGCCTGCTCATCACGGTCAAGCCCGCGTTGTGGCAGACTCTGGCGGCCAAGGTCTTTCTGCTTCTCATGCTCGTGGCGGCCGGCATTCTCCTCAGTTCGGCCCGGGTCAGGCAACTGGAAAAGCAGAGGATCAGGCTACAGAAGATCGTCGACACCCAGACCGACAAGATCAAGCGGCAGAGGGACGAGATGGCGCGGCTGGCGACGCTCGATCCTCTCACCAACCTGGCCAATCGGAGAAAATTTCTGGAACGCCTGGAAAGGGAGACGGCCCGGGCCAAGCGGTCGGGACGTCCGCTTGCCCTGCTGATGATGGACATCGATCACTTCAAGCAGATCAACGACGCCTACGGACACGCCGGCGGCGACGAAATCTTGAAGACCGTCGCCCGGCGCGGCGCCCGGTCCGTCCGGGAAACCGACACTCTCGCCCGCTGGGGCGGGGACGAGTTCATCCTCCTCATGCCCGAAACGTCTCTGGACGAAGCCCGGCAAACGGCCCGGCGCTTGAAAGACAGCATCCAGTCCGAGACCTTCCTTCTGCCCGACGGTCGCGAGACGGCCGTCACCCTGTCCTATGGATTGACGAGCCGCTCGGTCGAAGAGGGGGGGATGAAAACGACCGGGGCTCTCCTCCAAGAAGTCGACGCTCTTCTCTACCGAGCCAAGACCTCGGGCCGAAACGTCATCGTCGACTGATCCTGATCTTATGATCCGCCGGCCGCCGGTCAATGAACGAATCCCACGGAGGGCGGCGCTTCCGAAGGAGTGATGGGACCAAAATTTTCCTCATAGCGCCTGACGTTGCCCTCCAGGGCTTCCAAGAAACGCTTGACGTGGGCCGGGCTGAGAATGAGCCGCGCCACGAGCTTGCCCATGGGTCCGTCGGGAAAGAGAAAAGCGAAATCGAAAATAAATTCCTCCCTTGAATGCCGGATGGCCGCCAGGTTGGAATACTGGCCGAGGGCGACGCTCTCATCAACCTTGATCTCGATTTTTTTTTCTTCCATTTCCGCTCCCCATTCCTGTCGTATCAATATTTTATCATGACCACCGGCTTTTTTTGAAAAAAGTCCCTCTTCCCCCTTTACAAAGGATTTTTTTCCTTTATAATGGTCATGGCTTTCTTTCGCGGGCTGGAGAAAGCCCCCACCTTTTGGTTCCCATCATCAACCCCCCTTTTGCTGACAACAGCCCGCACCTCCCCCCCGGGGAGGGGCTCGGGAGCGCCGGGAAAAGGGGGGTCAGCCTAGCGGACGTGTTCGAGACTTCGCGGCTCGCCGATCGCATAGCCTTGGGCCAAGTCCACTTCGAGCTCCGTCAACAGGTCGAGGGAGCTTTCCTTGTCCACTCCCTCGGCGATGACACGGAAGTCGAGGCTGTGAGCCAGTTGAACCATGGCCCCCACAAGCTTCTGATGGACGCGCCGTTGGGGAAGGTCGAGAATCAGGCTGTTGTCGATCTTGAGAAAATCCAAGTCGAGCAGCTTGAGTTGCTGCATCGAAGTCAGGCCGGCGCCGAAATCGTCGAGGGCGCACCGGCAGCCGATCCGCTTGAGAAAAGAGAGGAAATGCTGGGCCTGCGGAAATTGGGATACGGTCGAACGCTCGCTGATTTCCACAACAAGCCTTGAGGGATCGAGCGTTTTCAGCCCCGTCTCCAGAATGCAGGCCAGTTCCGCATCGGCGAACGCCTTGGAAGAAACGTTGAAAGAAACGAGCGTCTTCGAACCGGCGGCGCCCAGACGGCCGAGAAGCGAGAGCGCCTGCCGGGCCGCCCAGCGGTCGATGTCCTGGATCAGATCGAGGTTGAAAAACGTCTCCAGAAAAGACTCGGCCGATACGACCGCGCCGCCTTCCGCCGCCCACCTCAACAGGAGCTCGTGCTGAACGACGGTTCGAGTCCCCAAATCGAGAATCGGCTGGGCGTGGAGGAGAAAACGCCCTTCCTCGATGCCTTCCCTGACCATCCGGCTCCAGGCGGCCTGGGAAGCCTGGATCTCGCGTTGTTCGTCTTCGGCCGTCTCGCGGCCGAAGCGGTTTCGGCCTTCCTCCTTGGCCCGGTACATGGCCAGGTCGGCATGGGCCAAGAGCTTGTCGGCCGTCACTCCCTGCTCGGGATAGAGGGCGATGCCGATGCTGGCCGTCAGACGGACGGTCTCGCGGTCGAGCGCGAATTCCCGGTTGCGGACCGTTTCCAGAATCCGGGCCGCGGCCGCTTCGGCCATGCCCAGATCGGTGTGGGGCATCAAGACGGCGAATTCATCCCCTCCCAGCCGGGCCAGGAGATCGGATTGGCGGACCTGGTCCTGGAGAAGCCGGGCGACGCCGATCAGCAGTTCGTCGCCCGCCTTGTGGCCGTAGCTGTCGTTGATGTTCTTGAAGTGGTCGAGATCGAGCCACAGCAACGCCGCCCGAAGATCATAGCGGCTGGCCTGGCTGATCTGCATTTCGAGCTCCTCGTGGAAACGCCGCCGGTTGAAAAGGCCGGTCAGGGAGTCGCGGTTGGCCAGCAGCCGAAGCTGGGCCTCCAGGTTTTTGCGGTCGGTGATGTCGGTCAGCGTGCCTTCGTAATAGAGCGTCTTGCCTTTCGGATCGCGGACGACCCGGGCGTTTTCCAAAACCTGGATCACCGTGCCGTCCTTGCGGCGGAAGGCGGATTCGAAATTGCGGATCTCCCCCTCCCGGTCCAGGCGCTCGGCCCAGGCCTCGCGCTGCCCGGGGTCGACATAAGCGTCGATGGACAGCGTGGCTTTCAGCTCCTGCTCGGAGTCATAGCCCAGCATGCGCACCAGGGCGAAGTTGGCGGCCAGGATGCGGCCGTCGGGGGACGTTTGATAGACGCCCTCGATCATGTTCTCGAACAGCCCGCGGTATTTTTCCTCGCTGCGCCGGAGATCTTCGGCGGCCCGCTTCATGTCCGTCACATCCCGAGCCACGAGAAGAACCCGGTCTCCGGACATGGGGCGCAGAGCGGCGGCGAACAAAGCCGGACGGCGCTCCTTGCCGACGGGCAGGGTGTATTCCGTCTCAAGGGCCTTCCGGCTTTCGAGGATGCGGCGGATATGGCCCAGAAACCTGTCGGCCTGGTCAGTCGGGAAAACATCGTGGAGGGTCTTGCCGATCAGGTCCTCGGCGGGGAGATATAGAAGATCGGGGTTGGTGGGCGCGACCTGGAGGAAACGCCCCTGGCCGTTGACGACGATGATGACGTCGTTCATGGCCTCGAACAGGGCCCGCAGTTCGCTGTCCGAGGATTCGAGATTGGCCTTGATCCTCTGGTTTTCGACGGCCGCTCCCAGAATGTTGGCCGCGGCCTTCAGGGACTCGATCTCGGCCGGATCCCAGCTTCTTTCCCGACGGCACTCGTCGAAGCCGATGAATCCCCACATCTGCTTGGCGACGAAAATGGGGACGGCGAGCAGCGAACGGATTTCCTGGATTTCGAGGAGCGGCCTCTCCGACTCCGGAAAATCTTTGACCCGGCCGCAGACGGGTTCGTCCCTCTGGAACAGGCGAACCCACCGGCCATAACCGGCCGCCTCGAGGGGGACGCTCTGCAGCCGCGGGTTGGCGATCTGGGGGGCGACGCCCGGGGCGGTCCATTCCCGGACGCAGCTCGCGAGCAGCCGTCCCTCGGCGTCGAAATGGTTTTTGAAGATGTAAACCCGGCTTGCGTCCGCCGCCAGGCCCAATCGTTCGATCACCTCCTGGATATGCGTCTCCCAGGAGGCGGCCCGGAGGAACCGTTCGGCGGCATAACCGACGGCCTTGAGAATCGGCTCCCGGCGGCGATTGATATCGGCGGGCTGAATCGCTTTACTCCCTTGCCCCCCCCTCTTTTTCAAAGCCAACTCCCTGCCGCGGATGTCTATCATAATGAAGATGCGGCCGGGAAATCAAGGCAGCGCCGCCTACCGCTTTTCCCCGAGAACGATTTCCGCCGCCGTTTCCTTGACGATCTTGACCGCCGCCGCGGCGGTGATGCCCACGGGATCCCGCGTCGGGTTCAGCTCGACGACATCCAAGCCAATGATTCTGGCCCTCAGGCGATGGATGATATCGATCACCTGCCGCGTCGATAGGCCGCCGGCTTCATGGTGGGACACACCGGGGGCGAAAGCGGGATCGAGGGCATCCATGTCGAAGGAAATGAACAGGGGATTCCTGAATTCAAGCTCCAGGCCGTCGGAGATGTCCTTCATCTCGATCAGGCGGATGCCGAACCTCCGGGCATTGGCCCTCTGCGGCGGAGAGGCGGCCCGGATGCCGACCTGGACGAGCGTCCGGGCCAGCCCTTCTTCCATGATGCGGGCGAAGGTGCAGGCGTGGGAATGAGGATCGCCGTAGAGTTCATCGTAAAGGTCGGGATGGGAGTCGAAATGAAGGATGTCGAGGTCGGCATATTTTCGGGCCACGGCTTTGATCACCGGATAAGTCACCGAATGGTCTCCGCCCAGGATGATCGGCGCCGCTCCCTTCTCCAGGACAGGCTCCAGGGCCGCCTGGATGCCGGCCGAGACCCGCTCATAGTCCCCTTCGGCATCCACGTCGCCCAGGTCCGTCATGACCGTATCGAGCTCCAGATTGACTCCCTTCTCCGTGAACTCATTGGTCGACAAGCCCGTGGAGGCCGCCCGGATGGCTTTGGGGCCGAGAGCCGCGCCTCTCAGGTAGGAAGACTTGGCGTCATAGGGAATGCCCAACACGGCAATCCGATACTCGTCGCTCTGGCGAATGGCTCCCCCGAAGTCCGTCATCTTTTCTTCTCCTTTGTCCCGCTCCGGGCCTCCTCGGCCTGAAAAACGAGCGAGACGAAGCTGACCGCCGAACGCGTGGCCGCCTCGGGCCGCAGGTCATAATCCAACACCCTGCCCTTCAGAACGGAGGCGGGCAGGATCTCCAACAGACAGGCCAAGGTTGAAAACCCGCAGACGTTGAAACGGTCGCCGGTCGAACGGACCTCTTCCCACAACGCGGCGGCCTCGCCTCGGCAGAGAGCCTCGATCATCTTCAGGTCATGGCGGCGCGTCTCGGCCGTCATGGCCGAGGCGCTCAGTTCATGGCCGAATTTGAGCCCGATATGGGACAGGTCCACTCCGGCGACGACCAGAGTCTCGGGCCCGGTTTCGGCCACCAATTCCTTCAAATGCCCGAGGGCGTCCCGCACGCCGGGAATCTCGGCCGCGCGCCGGCGGAGGGGCAGTTCTTCCTGGAAAGAGCCGCACAGCACAGGAATCAGATCGAACTCCGAGCCGTAAAGCCGCTGGAGGAAGATCAACTGGAACTCGAGAGCGTGCTCGCTCCGATGGCCGAAATCGTGCGGCGCGGCCGCCGGGCCGGCGGCCGCCCGCAGGCGCTCCACGGCCTCCCGGTCCGTGCGCACGCGGCCCAGCGGGGTTTCGAAATCCTTAATCGTCAGGGAGAAAAAATCCCGGCCCAGGCCGTGTCCCGTGCCGAGGAGCAGAACGCGCCGCGGCGGCGGGAGGCCGGACAGAGCGCCATATGCCGAGGCGTAAGCCCGGCGGCCCGATTCGATGTCGATGTGGGGCGCGACCAGTGCCCGGACCGGACCGGCGGGGAGAGCCGGCCGGGCGCTTTTCACCGATTCCAAGACGCCGTCAATAAAGTCTTCGAGTTTTTTGCGGTCCCGGGGATAGGCCCGGCCGGCATGGAAAGCCTCCCTGACCTCGAGGGCCTTGTAATCCTCGACCAGCTTGTTTCTTCGCGCCTCGATGCGAGGGCTTTCCAGGATGCCGGCCTTCTCGAGCTCGGCCACCAAGCCGGCGACATCCTCGGCCGACACGAAAAGCCCGTCGCGCTGTCTCACCAGAATCACCTGGATGTCTTTCAGGCTGCGCCGCCCGTCGAGAAGACCGAGCACGTTCAAGGCCTCCCCCTGGACGAGAATCGGGTGGGGGGCCAACTCCAGGGGGTCGCGGACCAGAAGGCAGCGGCGTCCTTGGTGCAGAACGGGGACGTATTCCAGATCCGTGCGGAGGCGCGGGGCTCCGGGATCTTCCTTCGGTTTCTTCCCGGCGGACATGACGGGCAAAATCTCTCCCGAGTCATTTGTATAATGATCCGCGAACTTTTTCAATCAACCGGGCGACTTCAAAGAAGGACGATGGGAGAACATCTAAGCTCATCCTAAGCGCCATCCATCGGCTGTCAATCTGAGTGAAGGACAAGCCAAGGGGGGAGGGCGCCGCCCCCCTGACTTATTCTTTATTGATGGATTTTCATGACACTCTTTGTTTTCATCTCCGGACTCATTATAATAATGAACCTGGAAGGAGACGCCATGGCCGACATCACCCGTATCGAGTCCCGGGAGGATGCCCTCGCGTTGCTCGCCGTCGCCCTGAAGCACGAGTGGGCCGTTTCGCTCGAATATCTCATTCACGCCTATTCCATGCCCAAGGGGAAATATCTCTACGACGACCCCGTGGTCTCGGCCCGCCTGGACATGAGGGGCCAGACCATCCAGATCGGCATCGACGAGATGTACCACGCCTTGCAGATGGGCTTCGTCATCCGCCAACTGGGCGGCGAGCCGACCTTCGAGATCGATGAAGTCGTCCGCCATCCGCGCATCGCGGACAACCTCGTCCGCGACAAGAAAACGGAAGACCTGGTGACGGGCTTGTATCAGAAGCCGAAATACAAGGACAAGCTCTTTCCCGAGATCGAAAATATGTTCTGGAACATCTCCTTCGACGAGATCCGCCACTCCCGCCAGTTCGCGGCCATGATCGACACCCTGAGGAATTCTCCGGACGCGGAGGCCCGCTGTTTCCAGCCCAATCCCGAGGCCGAGAAACGGGAGGACGTCGGCCTTCTCCACGACATCACCCGAGCCGAAAACGAGCTCATGCACCGCTACCTCTTCCACGTCCTCCTCTTCCACGAGCATCAGGACCTCGGCGCGCGCCTGTTCAAGAACTCTGTGGACCACATGCGTCACTGGGACAAAAACTCCGGAATCCTCATCAAGCTCGGCAGCCTGATCCGGATCGAAAACGCCGAGCGCCTGCCCGACGGAAGCGAACGAAGTCTCAAGTCCATGCCCGACGTCTACCCCGGCCGCAACCGTCTCTCCGCCCTGGAAACGCTGATCCCGGCCGAGAAAAAGCTCGTCGACGACTACGAACGGCTCATCAAGCTTCTGCCCGAGGGGGAGATCAAGGAGCAGCTCAAGATTCATCTTTTCCAGAACCGGGAACATCTCTTCACCCAGGAAGCCCTTTACCAAAACGCCCGGAAGATCAAGGGGCTGAGCTGAGGGGGCGTCCGTCGCGCTCAAGGCCATGGCAGCCGTACTGGCCATCGACAACCTGCGGAAGTCCTTCTCCCCGGGATTCATCCCCCGGCGGAAGGAAATTCTCAAGGGCGTATCGCTCGAAGTGGAGCCGGGAGAGATTTTCGGCTACCTCGGCCCCAACGGGGCGGGAAAGACGACCACTCTCAAATGCCTGTTGGGTCTGATTTTCCCCGATTCGGGCTCCCTGACCCTGTTCGGCCGGCCGCATCTTTCGCTTTCAGCCAGGGAGCGCCTCGGCTACCTTCCGGAAAGCCCCTACTTCTACGACCACCTGACCGCCATGGAATTCCTCGACTTTTACGCCCGGCTGTTCGGACTCAAGAAAACGGAGCGCCGGAAACGCATCGCCGGCCTTCTCGAGCGTGTCGGACTGGCGGACGCGGGCCGGATCCCGCTCCGCAAATTCTCCCGCGGGATGCTTCAGCGCGCCGGCCTGGCCCAGGCGCTGGTCAACGATCCCGACCTCCTCATTCTCGACGAGCCCCTGGGAGGCCTCGACCCCATCGGCCGCAAGGAGCTGCGGGATATCATCCTCGAGCAGAAAAGGCGGGGCAAAACGGTCTTTCTCTGCTCCCACATCCTTCAGGACATCGAGATGATCTGCGACCGGGTGGCCATCCTGGTCGCCGGACGGATCATGAGCTCGGGACGTCTGCGGGACCTGGTCTCGGAAAAAATCAAGTTCACCGAGATCGAGATCTCGGGCCTGAAACGGGAGGAACTGGCCGGCTTGGGCGAGAGCCTCGCCGGGCAGGAAGGCCGGATTTTGCTCAAGGTCGTCGGCGAAGACAAGGTGGACGACGTCCTGTCCCTCGTCCTCAGCCGCAAGGGGCGCGTCCACTCGCTCCTGCCGCGAAGCTTGACTCTTGAGGACCTCTTCCTGGACACGGTGAAATCCTCATGAGCCGCATCGGAGTCATCGCCCTCAACACCTTCCGCGAGGCCGTCCGTGACCGGATCCTGTACCTCCTGCTGTTCTTTGCCGGAGCGACCATTCTCCTGTCCCGCCTCCTGTCCCTCCTGACCGTGGGCGACCGGCTCAAGATCATCATGGACGTCGGCCTGGCGGCCCTCTCCTTTTTCGGCGCCCTGATGGCCATCCTCATCGGCACCAGCCTGGTGCACAAGGAAATCGACAAAAAGACGATTTACACTTTGTTGTCCAAGCCCCTCCGTCGCATCGAATTCCTCCTCGGGAAGTTCCTGGGGCTGGTCGTCACCCTCCTGGTCATGCTCTCGCTGATGACGCTCTTTTTCCAGGCCTATCTCCTCCTCCTCGGGGGGGGGATAAACGGCCGCGTCTTCCTGGCCGCCCTGTACATCTTCCTGGAAATGGTTCTCCTGACCGCGGTGGCCATCCTCTTCTCCACCTTCTCCACGCCGATCCTGGCCTCCCTCTTCTCCCTGTCCTTTTTTCTCATCGGCCATTTCTCCCGCGGTCTGCTGACGCTCATCCGCAAAATACCGGCCGGCTTCAGCCGTACCGGACTCCGGGTCCTCTATCTCCTCCTGCCCGATCTCGAGAACTTCAACCTCAAAACCGAGGCCGTCCACGGTCTGTCCATTCCCGCCAAGTGGCTTCTGACTTCGGCGGCCTACGGTCTGTTTTACGCCCTGCTCATCCTGACGCTGGCCGTGATCATCTTCCGGCGCAGGGATTTCACATGACCGGACGGGAGGCGCTGGGGCGGAGGGCGGGAGGCCTGCTTCTCGGCCTCCTTCTCTTGGCCTCCGCCGGGGGCGTGGTCGCCCTCAAGCTCCGCTCCGAGGAGATCGTCCGCCGGGAACTCCCCGGCTCCTCCCTGCGGTTTCTTCCCTCGGGCCGCACCCTCAAAGCCGTGTCCTTCGGCTACTCCTCGCTTCTGGCCGACATCATCTACATCTGGGCCATCCAGTATTACTCCGACCCGTCGATCGGCGATCGCTTCAGCCGCCTCGACCATATTTTCGGCGTCATCTCCGATCTCGACCCGAAGTACTCGGAGCCCTATCTCATCGGAGCGCTCATCGCCGCCTATGAAGCCCGCGACCCGGGCCTGGCCCTGAAAGTGCTCGACCGGGCCATGGACAAAAATCCGGACGACTGGATCTACCCCTTCGAAGCCGGCCACTACGCCCAGATGATGATGAAGGACTACCGCCTCGCCCAGGACTACTACCGGCGGGCGATGGAGCTGCCGGGCGCGCCCGACATCGCCAGGCGTCTTTACGCCAATGCCCTGTTCCGGTCCGAGGACTTGGACTCGGCCTGGAAAACCTGGCTGGAGGTCTACACCACGGCCACGGACGACCGCATCCGGAAGATCGCCTCCAATCATCTCTACCAGGTCAAGGCGTCCCTGGACACCCGGCTGATCAACGAAGCCGTCGCCCGCTTCCGGGACCGCTTCGGCCGGCCGCCGCTGTCTCTCGAACAGCTCGTGAGCTCCGGCCTGCTCAAGTCCCTCCCCCGCGACCTGGACGACACGCCTTACGTCTATGACCCGGAGACGGGGGAAACGACCACGGCCCTCATCCCATGGAAACGATAATCGCCGTCTTCGTCGCGGTCTTCGGCCTGGTCTTCGGCAGCTTTCTCAACGTCGTCATCCACCGCCTGCCTTCCGGGCAAAGCCTTTTCCGTCCCCGCTCCCGCTGCCCCCAGTGCCTCGCGCCCATCCGGGCTTACGACAACCTGCCGCTGCTCTCGTATCTTATCCTCGGCGGGCGCTGCCGGCATTGCCGCCGGAGGATTCCCCTCACCTACCCCCTCGTCGAGCTCCTGACCGGAGCCTGTTTTCTCACCCTCCACCGGGCCTTCGGGCTGTCGCATTATTTCTTCGCTGCCTGCGTTTTCACTTGCGCGCTCATCGTCCTGGGCTTCATCGATTTCCGGCACCAAGTCCTTCCCGACGCCGTCACCTTCCCGGGGCTCGGCCTGGCCGTGGCCTACGCCTTCTTCCGTGAAGACCTGACCTGGCTTCAGTCCGTCCTCGGGGCCGCCGTGGGGGGCGGAACGATTCTTCTCCTCTACGGGCTGTACTACCTCATCAGAAAAAAAGAAGGCCTTGGCCTCGGGGACGCGACCATGATGCTCATGGTGGGCGCGTTTCTCGGCTGGAAGCTCACGGTCCTGACGCTCATCCTCGGCACGTTCGCCGGAGCGGCGGCGGGCGTTTTCCTCCTGGCCTTCAAAAAGAAAAGCGGGCAGCATGCCGTGCCTTTCGGCTCTTTCCTCGCCCCGGCGGCCTTCGTCGCCCTGGTGTGGGGCGAGAGGATCCTGGCCTGGTACGTCGGCCTCTACCGCCGCTGATCCGCCCGCATGTTCGCGGCTTTAAGTATCAGCCCGCATTCTTTAATCTACTGATTGCGACCAAGGGGGAGGGCTTCGGCGCCTGGCGCGGTTCGAATCGCTGCGGAAGCTCCGGGTTTCTCAGTCTGCTTCGCAATACGCTCCCCTTCGGGGAGCTGTGCTCAGCACGCCGGCAAGGATATGCCGGAAGCCCTTCGAAACCCGTCGCTTCCTTGCTGAACCGCGCATGTCGCCTCACCCCTCCCCCAGCGGTCGCAATGTTCGCTCGAGCTTTCGACCGTATTTCAATGCCGGCAGATGCGATCAGCCTCTTCAGGCCGCCGGCTGTTCATTGCATTTCCGCGGCGCTTTGTGATAATGGAAGAAGCGATGAACAGGGAAAAAAGGAACGCGTGGGTCTTCCTGGGCCTGGTCGTTCTCTTTTTTCTGAGCTTCTCCCTGTCGGTCAATCTGCCCGCCGTCCATAAAAACTTCCTCACGGGCGACCAGGCCGTGTATTTTTCCCTGACCCAGAGCCTGGCCCACGACTTCGACCTGGAATACACCCGCCAGGACCTCATGCGCTATTATCGGGAGTTCGAGGCCGGCCCGCAGGGCATCTTCCTGAAGCGCGGACACGGGGGAAAGCTGTACTACGCCAAGTCGTGGGCCTATTCCCTCTTCGCCGCGCCCTTTGTCCGCGTCTTTGGACCGAACGGGTTTTTGGTTTTTCACACTTTGCTCCTGGCCTTGATGCTGGCCCTGGGGTGCCGTTTTCTGGCCTCCGTGTCCCGCTCCTGGACGGCGCTTCTGACGGTGATGACCTTTTTCTTCGCCTCGGCGGCGGGAGTGTACTTCTTCTGGCTGACGCCAGACTTTTTCAACATGGCCCTGGTGTTCGTCATCGTGTTCCTCTGGCTTTACAAAGCCATGCCCCGCGAAAAACGCTGCGCTTCGTGCGGACCGGCGCCCGAGCCCGGGCGCCTGGAGCGTTTTTTCCGCTCCGAGGCTTCGGATGTGGCGGCCGCCCTGCTCGTCGGGCTGGCCGTTTTTTCCAAGCCGCCCAACATCGTGCTCCTGGTCCCCATCGTCCTATGGAACCTTGTCCGCAAGAAATTCCTCAAATCCCTGCTTCTCGTCCTGTGCTTCCTCGTCGTCATGGGCGTCCTGTTCGGGGCCAACTATCTCTTTACCGGGGATTGGAACTACCAGGGCGGGGAGCGCAAAACGTTCATCGGCAGCTTCCCCCTGGAAAAAGAGGGCGTGACCTTCGACTCGACCGGCCACACCATGACTTCCGAGGGATACCTGGACAAGCTCAAGCTCTTTCCCGCCTGGCTCGTCCTGCCCAACCTGTACTGGTACTTCTTCGGCCGCTACATGGGGGTGGCCTGGTATTTCTTCCCGGCGCTGCTTTTTCTCGTGCTCTTCTTCGGCCGGCGAAGGGACATAGCCGCCTGGCTCCTCCTGGGGGCCGCCGTGCTCGAGATCCTGGTCTACATCGTTCTCATGCCCGACAATTACGGAGGCGGAGGCGGAACGCTGGCCAATCGCTACTTTCTCAACATCTATCCCCTGTTTTTCTTTTTGCCGCCCGTCCGGCGCCGGGGCCGGGAAATCGCCCTGTGCTGGGTCATGGCCGCGGTCTTCCTCTCCCAGCTCGTGCTCAATCCCTTCGGAGCCTCGCACGCTCCGGCCTCTCACGCCAAACGCCTCCCGTTCAAGCTCATCCCCGTCGAGCTCAGCCAGGTCAACGAGTTTCCCACGAACACCAACCCCTACGCCTTCCGCGTGCCGGCCGGCACGCCGCCCCATGACGGCTATCTCCATTTCCTGGACGACAACTTCTACCCCAAGCATCCCACGGAGAACGGCGTCTGGACGCGCGGCGACCGGCCCGCCGAGATCATCCTCAAGACCTATTTCCCGGTAAAAACGATCGTCGTCCACCTGCTCAACAATCCGCGGAAGGAGAACGAGATCACCGTCCGCGTCGAGGGGCGGACGCAAAAGGCCCGCCTCGGCGAAAAGCAGCGGTCCACGCTGACGTTCCCCGCCGGCCGGGGCTTCGTCATTCGGTCCCTCTATGTCTACAAGATCGACATCCGGGCTTCCAAGCCGGCGATGCCCTATCTCGAACTCCAGAAGAGCGACGAGCGGCGCAACCTGGGGGTGTTTTTCACCCTGGAGCTCGTCCCCCGCTGACCCATGTGCGGCATCTGCGGCCTGGTCCAACCCCGCGGACGGGCGCCCATGCCGCCCGAACTCCTGGGGGACATGCTGGCCTCGATCGTCCACCGCGGGCCGGACGACGAAGGCCGGCACGTCGAGCCCGAGGTCGCCCTGGGCGCCCGCCGGCTGAGCATCATCGACGTGGAGGGGGGGCATCAGCCCCTGTCCAACGAGGACGGCACGGTCTGGATCGCCTACAACGGCGAGGCGTACAACTTTCCCGACATCCGGCGTGAGCTCATCGGCCGCGGCCACCGTTTCCGGACCCGGACCGACACCGAGACGCTGGTCCACGCTTATGAGGAATGGGGCGAGGATTTCCTGGAGCGCTTCCGGGGGATGTTCGCCTTCGCCCTCTGGGACAGTAAGGAGCGCAAGCTGCTTCTCGTCCGCGACCGGCTGGGCATCAAACCCCTTTACTATACGCTCCACCGAGACGGGACGCTGGTCTTCGGCTCCGAGCTTAAAACCGTCCTTCTTCATCCCCGAACGGAAAGGACGCTCGACCTGCGGGCTCTCGACCTTTTCCTGACCGTGGAATACGTGCCGGCTCCTCATTCGATCTTCAGGGACATCCGCAAGCTCCCGGCCGGCCATGTCCTCTCCTATCAGGACGGCCGGACGACCCTGAAAAAGTACTGGGACATCGAGGCGGCGGGGGCGGCCGGCTCCCCTCCCCCGGCGCGGCCCGAGGAGGCCATGGACCGGCTCTACGAACTCCTCAAGGAATCGGTCCGGCTGAGGCTCATCAGCGACGTCCCGCTGGGAGCCTTTTTGAGCGGCGGAATCGATTCCTCGGCGATCGTGGGATTGATGCGGGAGCTCGGGGCTTCGCCGCTCATGACCTTTTCCATAGGGTTCGACGACCCGACTTATAACGAGCTCGACTACGCCCGCCGCGCCGCCCGGGCCTTCGACGCCGAGCACAGCGAGCTCGTCCTCCGGCCTCAGGCCTTGGAGCTCACCGAGAAGCTCGTCGGCCACATGGACGAGCCCTTCGGCGACTTCTCCATATTTCCGACCTTCCTCGTCTCCAAGCTGGCGCGGGAGAAGGTCAAGGTCGTCCTCTCCGGCGACGGGGGCGACGAAATCTTCGGCGGCTACGAGCACTACCAGGCCCAAGCTCTGGCCGCCAATCCGGCTTACCGGAGCGCCGCCGCTCTCCTCGGCCCGGTCGTCCGGCGGCTCCCTCCATCGGCGAAGAAAAAAGGGTTCTGGAACAAGCTGCGCCGCTTCGTCCAGGGCCTGGACATGCCGGCCGGGGCGCGGCACATGCGCTGGATGATGTTCCTTTCCCCGGCGCAAAAAAGGGCGCTTTACGCCGACGCGTTCCTGAATGCCCCCGAGAGAAAGAAGGACATCACGGACGAGGAGCCCTTCGCCGGCGTGTTCGACACGCTCCAGGCTTTCGATCCGGTGACCGCCGAGCTTTTCCTTGACCTCAAAACCTATCTTACCGACGACATCCTGGTCAAGGTCGACCGCATGAGCATGGCCGTCTCGCTTGAGACGCGTGTCCCTCTCCTCGATCACAAGGTCGTGGAGTACGCCTTCCACCTGCCCGGGGAATGGAAGCTCAGAGAAGGGACGACGAAATGGATCTTCAAGAAGACCATGGAGCGCCTCCTGCCCCGGGAGAACATCCGCCGCCCCAAGGAGGGATTTTCGATCCCCATCAAGCACTGGCTGAAAACCGAGCTGCGGGACATGCTCCTCGACCATCTCGGCCGGGAGCGGATCGAGCGCCGAGGGCTGTTCCGCTACCCGGCGGTCAAGGCCATGATCGACGCCCACTTCGCCGACCGGGAAAACTTCAGCCACCAGCTCTGGGCCCTGCTCGTCTTCTCCCTGTGGAGCGAGCGGTACCTCTAGTTGTGCGTCTCGTATGTTTCTTGACATTAGCTCAATCCAGAAAGACGCACAACCGCCGGGGAGTTTGAGGGGGGCGGCGCGGCCCCCCTCAGGGGGTCAGCGGAGCGAAGCGAAGCGCCGAGGGGGGAGCTTGACTCCCCCCTGGAAGTGTCCCGTCTCTAAGGATGATTAAGGCAAGAGAATTGTGAGACGGGACACTAGAGTCTCTCGATAAGCAGGATTTTTTTCGTCCGGCCGCCGACTTTGAATTCCTCGGCGGCCGGCAAGCCGGGCACCCAGACAACCTTTCCCCCGGATAAAAAGACGGGTAGCGGCGCCCGCTCGCTCCGCGCGATCCCCTTGGCCCTTAGGATTTCCTTGAGTTTTTTCGACCCGGGAGCGCCCAGAGGGCGGTAGCGGTCCCCGGGCCGACGGGGCCTCACCTCGAGCGGAAGCCGGATCTTGCCGGCGTCGAGATAAGCCCGCCGGCTGTCGTCGAAGGCGAGCTTCCGGCTCGCTGAGGGGGAGAAGATTTCGGCCCGGAACGCCAAGCCCGCCGGCGCCAGACCCAGTCGTTTTTTCCCGTCCCACTGGAGATGATAAGAGGTCGGAGGGACAGCCTTTATTTTCAGTCCGAGAAAACCCCGCTCCCTCACAAGAACGAGGCCCGGAGCCAGGGATTTCTCCTTCCCCTCCCCGAGAGCGAGAATGTCATCGACGTCGTCGTAGGAGACGCCTCTCAAATCGCCCTGGAGGCGTTCGACGAACCGCCGCGCGACGCGGCGCGCCAGGGCCCGCGGAAGACGGCCGAGAACGTTCGCCTCGAGACGCGCGGCGGGTCCGGAGCCGCGGAGCGCCTTGTCCGCCTTTTTCTGGGCGGCCTCGTCGAGGAACGCATCCTCCTCGCGCAGGATGTCCGCCGTCCGGGCCAGAAGCCTCACGATTTCGGGATTGAACTTCCGGGCGAGGACGGGAACGAGGTCCAGCCGGATGCGGTTGCGAAGGAAGCGTCGGTCGCGGTTGGACTCGTCCCTGATGAAACGAATGCGCCGTTCCTTAAGATAGGCCCGGACGTCTTCGACGGAAATTTCGAGCAGCGGCCTTATGACTCGCCCTTCGAAGCTGGGATGAATCCCCGCCAGACCGCGGGGGCCGGCTCCCTGGACGAGCCGCAGGAGCACGGTCTCGGCCTGGTCGTTCATCGTGTGGCCCGTGGCGATCCTCGACGCCCTGGACTCTTCCGCCGCCGTATTCAGGAAGTCATAGCGGCAGAGCCGGGCCGCCTCTTCCATGCTGAGCCCGTCGCGCCGGGCGCGGCCGCGAACATCGGCCGTTCCGACGACTAGAGGGATCCCGAGCGCCGCCGCCGAGCGGCGGACGAATTCTTCTTCCCGGCGCGCCGCGTGACGCAGGCGGTGATTGAAATGGGCGGCCGAGACTTCGAGGCGCCAGGTCTTTCGGATATCCAGAAAAAGCCGGACAAGAGCGGTCGAATCCGGGCCGCCCGACCAGGCGACGAGCACCCGCTCGCCCGGCTCGAGGAGACGGCGTTTCCTGAGCGTTCTCAGGAACGTCTGCCGGACGCGGCCGGCGCGGCTGACGGGCGGCATAAAAAACTCCTTTTTTATTGTATTCCACGTTTCCGTCCCGGGGAAGCCGTTTCCTAACAAGGGCGGAGCAAGAGTTCGGCTGCGGAAGAATCGCCGTCCCAAAAAATGCGGCTATGATGAGCAGACCCTTCCTTCCGGCCTGAACGAGAACCGCGCGGTGTTCGTCCAATGCGGCATTCTTTTTGGGAGTGCGGCGGCATGACGCCGCTTTGGATTTCGGCGACGCGTCGCCGCCCCGGAGATCAGGTCGGTGGCTTCTCTGATTTTTAATTCCGGAGACAGCTATTTATCCGTCTAATCCTCTTTACCCCCCTGTACGCCCCCCTAAAAAATAGGGGGGCGTAGGGTAGCTGTCTCCTCTGAGTTTTATTCCGGAGACAGCTATTTATCCGTCTAATCCTCTTTACCCCCCTGTACGCCCCCCTAAAAAATAGGGGGGCGTAGGGTAGCTGTCTCCGGAAAGGTATGGCGGCGGAGGGATTTGAACCCCCGACACTGCGGATATGAGCCGCATGCTCTAACCAACTGAGCTACGCCGCCAAAGGTGGGGAAATTGTAGCCGAAAACCGTGGCCCCGGTCAAACGCGGTGCTCCGGCAGGCTCACGGCAGCGGCCGACAACGAACTCACGTTCAGATCCATTCTTGCCTCGGAGGGAAGATGAACGCGTTACCGCCGATCGTTTTCGGAGTGCGGCCTCATGAGGCCGCTTTGGAAAGCGGCGACATGTCGCCGCACTCCAAAACTCGCATCCGCCTGCGCGGGGATCAAAGGCCGCCGCGATCCAAGTCGCGCCCCATTCAGCTCCCTGCGTTCTGAAAGTTCAAGTTGAGGGAAAGAACGGGGGGACACATCAGCGCCGACGCAGGACGGAGAGGATCTCGAGGTGAGCCGTGTGGGGGAAAAAATCGAAGGGCGCGATGCGATCGAGCCTGTAGCCGTTTCGGACGAACACCCCGAGGTCCCTGGCCAAGGTGGCCGGGCCGCAGGAGGCGTAGGCGACCGTCGGCGCGCCGAGGGCGAGCACGCGGCGCATGGCCTTGTCCGACAGCCCCGACCGCGGCGGATCCAGGACAAGAATATCGGCTGGCCCCTCGCCCGGACCGGCCGTCATTTTTTCCACGGATCCCTCAACAAACCGGCAGTTCGCGGCGGCGTTCCGGGCCTTGTTCTCCTCGGCGGCGGCGATGTTGGCCGCGACGGAATCGACGCCCATGACCCGTCCCGCACGGCGGGAGAGAACAATCTCCAACGTACCCGCTCCGCAGTACAAGCCCAGCACGCGGTCCCCGGACGAAAGGCCGGACTCGTCGGCAAGACGGGAATAAAGCGCCTCCGCCGCGGCGGGATTGGGCTGGAAAAACGTCTCCGGATAAATCCTGAAAACCAGATCCCCGAGCTTCTCCTCGATGAACGGCTCTCCGGCCGCGAGGATGAGCCGCTCATACTGAACCACGTCCGCCGGGGAGTTGTTGACGCCCCAATAGACGCTCTTCAGTCCCGGGTGGGCCTCCATGACCGTCCGGGCAAAATGTTCCCTTTCTTCCGCGCCGAGTTCCCGCTCGCCGGTCGTGACCAGGACGGCCATGACCTGGCCGGTGCGCTTCCCCTCCCGGAGGACGGCGTTTCTCAGGAATCCCCGGCCCGTCCGGCGTTCGAAGACGGAGTACCCTTCCCGCCGGGCGAATTCGAGAAAAGCGGGAATGAGAGCCTCGGCCGCCGGCCCGAAGATCGCGCACCGGCCGAGCGGCGTCGTCCGCCAGCGCTTCGGGCCGAAGGGCAAGCCTCGCTCCCGCAGGCCGAGAATGACCTTTCCCCCTTCGAGACCGAAGGCGAATTCCATTTTGTTCCGGTACTCGAACAACGCGGGAGAAGGCGTGATCGCCGACCGGATTTCCCCTTCCGTCACCAGGCCGCCGATTCTCCTCAGCGTTTCGTAGAGATAGTTCTCTTTGATCTCAAGCTGCTTTCCATACCGGAGGTTCTGGAGCATGCAGCCGCCGCACGGCCCGAAATGGGAGCACTCCGGCGCGACGCGATGGGGCGAGGGCTCGAGAATCCGGGCCGCTTCGGCGTAGCCGTAGCGGTTCAGGTCCTTGACCACGCGGAGGCGGAGCCTGTCTCCAAGAACGGCGCCGGGCACGAAAAGGATGCGGCCGGAGTCCCTGGCCACGCCCCAGTCGTTGGGCAGAGCGACATCCTCGATCACGGACTCGACGTCGGGCGCCCGGAACCGCTCGAGCAGCCGCCGGACTCTTTTCACCGGGAAACCGACGACATTGTCGTAGTCCCCCTGAAGGGAGGCCACGAACGCGTCGCCCACGTCCTGAACGGCGTAGGAGCCGGCCTTGTCGGCGTAGTCGTTTCTGTCCAGGTAGGCTTCGATCATTTCCTCCGTAAGCTCCCGGAAGGTCACGCGGCTGATCTCATATCCGGTCAGAAGCTTGTCCTCGTCTTTTTTATAAAGGGCCATGCCGGAGACGACCTTGTGTTTCCGCCCGGAGAGCAAGGTCAACATGGACCGGGCGTCTTCCCGGTCGCGCGGCTTGCCCAGAATCCGGCCGGCGGCGGCTACGACCGTGTCGGCGCCGATGACCAGGGCGCCGGGGCGGGACTCGGCCGCGGCCCGGGCCTTGAGAACGGCGGCGCCGACCGCGAAGAGGACGGGATCGCTCTCCCGGATCGAGGACTCGTCCGCGTCCGCGGCGCATGTCTCGAACTCCGCGGCGACCCGACCCATGAGCTCCCGGCGCCGGGGCGAGCGCGAAGCCAGGACGATTTTCACTTCATGTCCTCCGAAGAAATTCTACTTCATTTCCCCGCTCTCTTCCATTTCCCTTCCTCCCGGGAGCGCCTTGACGCCGGCTCGGCCATCAATTCCGGCATCGATTTCTTTTTCCACGCTCCCCGCGAAGCCGGACGTTTCAAGACGCGGGCCGACTCTTGGGAAACCTGCGCACTTATGAGAAAATGCCGCTTGAAAAAAGGGCCTAAGTGTGAGACAGCCGGAAAAAATCCTGAAAAAGATCGCCCTCTGCATCGAGAGGGGCAAGGCGGACGCCGCTTCTCTCTACCCCCCCGACTTGGCCGGGGAAGACGGCGCCGACGAGCTCGTCCGCCGCGCGCTCGAGGCCGAGGTCGCCCCGGAGGGCATCCTGGCCCGCGCATTGGCGCCCGCCATGGAAAGAGTGGGCCGGCGGTTCCGTGACGGCGAGCTCTTCCTTCCCGACATCCTGATGTCGGCCCGGGCCATGACCGCCGCCCTGGAGCGCCTCAAACCCCACTTCCAAAGCGGCCGCGTCAGGCACAAAGGCAGGATCGTCATGGGCACGGTGACCGGTGACATCCACGACATCGGCAAAAAAATCGTCTGCCTTTTCCTCCAGGGCGCCGGATGGGAGGTCGTGGATCTGGGCGTGGACGTCCCGGAGGCAACTTTCCTCGAGGCCGTCGCCGAGCACCTGCCGCGCGCCGTCGGCCTGAGCGCCCTTCTGACCACGACCATGGCCCGCATGGAGGGCCTCACCCGCGCCCTGAAGGACCGTCACCCCGAGGTCCTGGTTCTCGTCGGTGGCGCTCCGGTTACGCAAGAGTTCGCCGCGCGGATCGGCGCCGACGGCACCTCTCCCGATCCCCAGGGGGCCGTCTCTCTGCTGGACACAAAGCTCTCGGGCGCCTGAGGGCCCTGGGAAAGGCCAGAAGGAGACAGCAAGGAAACGGCCCGGAGAGCGGACACTTGACCGCGACGCGACCGTGGGTTATGTAAACGCGGGAGGAATCGCCCGATGAAAACAGTCGTTGTCCTGGCCATGCACGGCTCGCCGCCGCTCGATTTTCCGCGGGATGAGCTCCAGGAATATTTCCTCCTCGAGGCGCGGGAGCATCACGCGTCCCCCTCCGGCGGACACTCGCCCCGGCTTCGGGAGCTCGAGGCGCGGATGAGGGACCATCCCCGGACCGAAACGAACGATCCCTTTTGGAAGGGCTCTCGCGAACTGGCCGCGGCCCTGGAGAAAACCTGCGGGCTGCCCGTTCTCCTCGGCTACAACGAATTCTGCGCTCCCGACCTCGACGAGACCTTCGACCGCGCTGTTTCAGAGGGTGCGAAACACGTCCTCGTCGTCACGCCCATGATGACCCGCGGCGGCGGGCACGCCGAGCGCGACATTCCCGCCGCCGTCGCCCGGGCGCGATCGCGCCACCCCGGCGTTCGCTTCGTCTACGCCTGGCCGTTCGACACCGGCGCTGTCGCCGAATTCCTCGCCCGAAAAATCAAGGACGCCGCGGCCGAATAGCCGGCGTTCCCAAATCCTTCCCTCCGCGCCGCCGACGAAGGCGGGCTACCACCGCTTCGCCTTCTCGGGCTCCATGCGGCCGAGGTCGAGACCGCGCTCGAAGGCGCCGATGCGGTAGTGGCAGATATCCCGTATCGAGGAGGGATGGTGCAGGACCTCGGAGAGCGACTGATGGCCCGAAGCCCAGACGCCCCCGCCCCGGACCACGACGATCTTGTAGTCGAAAAGGAGTTGGACGAGCGTTTTCGTTTCCGTCCCGGCCGGAACGACGGGCACGGCGAGATACAGAAATCCTCCCTCGGCGTCGATGGCCGTGATCCGCTCCAGAGGCCGGTCGGAGCCGGGAGGGATGAAATGAGCCTGAGCCTCGGCCTCGGGAACGTAACAGTGAAGCAGGGTCTGAAAATCGCCGGCGGCGTAAATCTCCTTGTGACGGATGAGTTCGGCGGAATCCCCCGGCGCCGGCTGAAGAGGCAGCCTGAGCAGCGGCCCGCCCAGATCGCGCGGCATCGAGCCCTTGGGGGCATAGAGCATCTCGTTCACTCCCCGGACCGAAATCGTCCCCGTGTGAAAGGGCGAGAGCCGGGACTCGAAAATCCGGGCCCCGGTCTTCCGGAATTCATGGACGAGCTCCTCCTCCTCGGCAAATTCACAGACTTCGTCGCCGCCGGTTATATAGGCGGGGGGCCGGGGGCCGAGGCATCCCTCCGGGCCGGACTGAATCTCGGCCCGCAAACGCTCAACGTCGATCTTCAGCCTTTCCATGAGCCTCACGACAAAGCCGGCGTGATTGGCCAAGCAGGTGTGGAAAAAAGCTTCCTCAAGCGTCCTCCCCCGGGTGAACACGCCGTGACCTTGGATGGCGGTCGCCGGATGACCGGCCAGCCGCGAGAACACCTTGTCGGCCATCTCTTTAGAGCCGGATGGGACTTCAACCCAGTCGACGGGAACCTCCCCGCTAAGATGAAAATATCCCAGGGGATCGACGGGGACGAACGGCCTCGGATTTCCGGGCTTCGGCCCGTCGTCCAAGGTGGCGACCACCAGCTCCTTGGCGTGAGCGTGCATCGAAGCGCCCACGCCTTCGAGGCTCAATATCCGGGCATGGATGTCCGTCTCCGATGACGCCTTGTAATGGCCGAAATCGGTCTCCGAGACGGGAACGTAACAGATGTTCCCGGCGTCGAGGTCGCCCTTCTGAGATCCCGTGGAGGTGATGACGATCAATTCCCGGCCGTCCTCGCCCCGGATTTTCATGGCCATGTTGCCCGAATGGCTGTCCTGAATGTCGTAGAGAAGAGAGGCGCGGCCGATGGCTTGAAAAAGCCTCAACACGGAGGTTGAATTTTTCCAGTCCGCTCGCGGCATGTTCATTCCTCCTCGAGGCCGAGGGCGCGGAGAAGAGACGGAAGCGGAAAGCCTCCGGCGTCCCAGCCCCGGGCTTGATAGTAATCGGCCCGCATCCCCTCCTGATCGCTCCGCGGAAGAGCCCTCTTCCGGCCGGCGACCGCGATGGGCTCGCGGCTGAAACGCTCGGGCAGAAGGTCGTCCGAGACCGCGGCCCCGGCCCGGAGGTTGAACAGCCTTTCCAGGGCGGCGATCCGGTTGGCGACGGCGTCGAGCCGGGCCGTGGAAAAATCCATCCCCGTCGCGCCGCTCAACATCCGCGCCCAGGGATCCGAGGAGAAGGCGAAGCCGGTGAACCGGCAGACGCCCAGACTGTCCTGGATGATTCCCGTGTTCTGCATGTTGCGGATGGCGATGGGAGATTGGAACAGGCTGAAGCGCGGGATCTCCCGCGCTCCGCCGAAGAAGGCCAGGGAGACGGCGTAGCCGCCCCTCAGGTGGCAGGCGCCCGATGGAGAGGTCATGTAGCCCAGGGCCTGGGTGAAGGACGCCCGGGGATCATAGCCCGGGATTTCCATTTTTTTGATCGTCATGGACAGTTCCGGGCGGCCCGCCGCGGCCGCCAGGCGGAAGGAACCCTCGGCCAGCCTGTCTCCGGCCCCGCGCCGCCGGGCGGTCATTTCCGCGGCCGACTCGAGGACCGAAGCGTTGCCGAATCGCAGGTCGAGCCCCTCGGTATCGGCGGACGTGAGCAGGCCTTCCTCAACCATCTCCATGGCGCAGGCCGTCGTGCCCCCGAAGCTGATGGTGTCCATGCCCAGCTCGTTGCACAGGTAGTTCGCCCTGGCGACGGCTTCGAGGTCATAGATGTCGCAATCGGGACCCAACATGACCACGGTCTCGTACTCCGGGCCCTCTCCCCGCCGGTCGCCGACCCGGGTGTGCCTCTGGCAGGCGATGGGGCAGGCGAAGCACGCTCCGGCCCGCTCCAGGAGGCGGCGGCGGATGGATTCGCCCGAAATGCGATCCACATCGCCGTCGTCGTGCGCCGTGCCGCGGAAGTTGCGGCGGGGCAGCATGTCGATGAGATTGATGAGGTTGAGAAGGCCCGCGGTTCCCATCTCCTTGAAAAGCCGCTTGGTGGCGGGTGCGGCCCGCATGAGGTGCAGGGCCTGGGCGCGGCCGGACTGAAACAGCGCCCGGTCGGCGAGGCCTGTCTTCACGCCGCCCGAAACCCGGACGGCCTTCAGATTCTTCGAGCCCCACACCGCGCCGGGCCCGCCGCGGCCGTAGGCGCGGTTCCGGTCGTTGATGACCGCCGCGAAACGAACCCCATTTTCTCCCGCCGGACCGATGCACAGAACGCGGCTCGGGCCGGGCGGCGGATCCAGAGAAGCCAGGGCGTCGGTCGTGCGATGGGCGTCGAGGCCCCACAGTCCGCGCGCGGGGCGGATCTCGGTCCGGCCGGGACGGATATCCACCCAGACCGGCTCGGCGGCGCGGCCGCGAAGGACGAGAGCGTCGTAGCCGGCCGCCTTGAAATAGACCGCCCAGGAACCTCCGCAGTTTGATGTGCCGATCATATCCGTGAGCGGGGATTTGAAGACCATATGCCCCCGGCCCGCGGTCGGAGCACCCGAGCCGACGAGGGGCGAGGAGGCGAAGACGACCGAGTTCTCCGAACCGAGGGAGTCGCAGGCGGGATTCACGATGTCACAGAAAAGACGCGTGGCCAGACCGCGGCCGCCGAGGTAATCCTCGGTGACGGAAGCGGGAAGACGTTTCGTTTCCATCCGGCCCGAGGAAAGGTCGATATCTAAAATCCGGCCGTGGGTTCCCGGGACTGGCTCTCGGTCCATGGAAAATGTTCACTCCGCTCGCCGAAGGGAAAAAAAACATCCGGAAAATGCGGCGCGGCCTTTCATCGGCCCCTCATTTTAGCACAACTCTCCAGCCAGCCATTCGAGGAGCGTCGCTTCGGCGCCGGGCGACCGAACGTCGATGACCCGTCCGCCGGATAGGTCCAGGCTTTCGAGCGCCTCCGCCAGGAGCGACTCGCGGACGACAAGAATCGTCGGTCCCTTCCGGCCGGACAGGGCTTCTTCGAGCGCTCCCCGGACGCCTCCGCCGGCGAGCTCCAGAGGCCCGATCTCATCCACGACGAGGAGGCCTTCGTCCGGGGCTTTCCGGATGAGCTCTTCGACCCGGCGCAATCCTTCGCCGTGCATGAAGAAGGGGCCCGCCCGCGCCGCCGCGCCCCGGGCGTCCCGGCTCAGGAAAGGGAACCGACGTCCGTCTCTGAGGGACAAGAGGGCATACCCCGCGATGCGATTGTTTGGGGTTCGCTCGGAAGGGGTCAGATATCCTCCTGTCGCCGCCCCTCTTTTCTTCAGCTCGACGACCGCTCTTTCCAGAAGGGCCGTTTTCCCCGAATGGACGGGGCCGCTGAGAATGATGATCATCCGGGCCGGGCCCTGAGGACAACGGGCTAGCGCACCAGGATTCTCGAATTCCTGGTTGTAAAAACTACGTTCCGACCGTCGGGCCCGTTGGCCGTGACGCCCGTGACCGAAACCTCCGTCTCCCCCTCGGCGACCATTTCAAAAAGCAGAACGGCCAGGCTCCCGGAAAGGCGCGATCCCCGGCCGAGGTCGGTGCTCGAAAATCCGATGGTGCACGTCCCGGCCGCGTTGTCGATGTTCTTGAGGAAGGGCGCGCTCTCTCCGGCCTGGCGGATGACCGGCCCCTCGGAGACGTCCTTGAGCCTGACGACGCTGTTGTCGAAAGCCAGGGTCAGGGACAGGCTGCCCAGGGGCTGGCCGCTCTGGACGTTGACCGTGAGACGAAGCTCCCCCCGGCTCCGCGGGAGATCGAAGTTGGCCGGGCTGAGCACGACCTGGTTCTCGCCCGGGCTGCGGGACTCCCCGGGACGGGGCTGCCGCAGACGGTTCATGAGCTCCCGTTCCGGCGTCTCCGGGGAAACGGGCTCGCGGCTCATCGGGGCGCTGTTCCCGACGTCCACCCAGACGGCCCTGCGGTCCTCGTCGGACAGGGGCATTCGCCGGATGATCGTCGGGGTGATCATCAGGATGACGTCCGTCTTCTCTATCTCCGTGTTTTCATTGGAAAACAGACGGCCCACCAGTGGCAGACTCTTCAATCCCGGGATGCCGGTCAGGGATTTTCGCTCCTCGTCCCGAAGCAGCCCGGCCAGGAGGTTCGTCTCCCCGTCCTTGAGCCGGAGCACGTTCTTGACTTCCCGGGTGGCGATGATCGGGATGTCGGCCACTCCCGTCCCGGCCAGAGAGGTGATTTTCAATTCGAGCTCGAGCGTGATCTCGTCCTCGAGATGGACGCGGGGAGTGATTTTGATGTCCAGTCCCACGTCCTGGTAGTCGAAATTGGTGATCGGCTGCTGGCTGACCCCGCCGGCGGCGATGGGCGAAAATGTCGTCCGGGGAATGGGGACCTTCTGTCCGACCAGGGACTTGATTTCTTCTCCGCTCACCCCCCTGAGACGCGGCTGGGCGATGATGCGCGTGTCGGCGTCCTTCTCCAAGAACTGGAGATAGGCCAGAGGCAGGCTGAGGATGTAGTTGCCCGCCTGGGCGAAATCGAGATCCCGGAGGTTGAACCAGGAAGACTCGCTCTCCGGGTCCGCCCCGTAGCGCAGGCCGACGACATTCTGGTCGAAGCTGAGCCCCAGCTGCCTCATCTTGACCCGGGAGACCTCCATGATCTCCAGGTCGATCACGACTTCGGCCTTGGGCTTGTCCCAGAGCCGGAGGAGCTTGGCCGAAAGCTCGACCGTCTCCGGCGTGTCGCGGACGGTGAGGGTGTTGAGGTGCTTGTCGGCGAAAACTTTGGCCGCCTTGAAGGTCGAGCTGATCATCTGCTGCAGCGGTTGGAGGGCCTCTTCGGCCTTGATGTTGGAGAGGTAGAATGTCTTGATGGCGTTGACTTCGTACTGAAGGCGCTTCATGGGCTGGTCGGGGATGATGATGAGCGTCCGCTCGTCGATGACGCGGTAGAAATTCTTGGTCGAGACGCACAGGGCTTCGAGCGCCTGCTCGAATGTCGCGTCTTCCAGGGTGATGGCCAGCGGCACGTCGCGGAAATTCTCGTCGAACAGGACATTGACCCGGCCCGAGCGGCCCAGGGCGAGAAAGAGGGATCGGAGGCTGGTTTCGGAGGGGAAATTGAGCTGCACGGATTCGGCGCGGCTCTTGAGATTCACGGGCCTTTCCAGCGTCTCCGGGGCCTCCTCCTTCCGGGACGGAGGTCCTTGTTTCCAACTTTTAATTTCCGCCTGGAGAAAACGGTTGGTCGGATCGAGGGCCAGGGCCTTTTCGTACTCGGCCTGGGCTTCGGCCGGCTTGTTCTCCGCGGCCAGCCGGCGCGCCCGGATAACGGCGCTCAAGACGGCGGCGTGGCGGGCGCGGACAAGAGCCATGCGGTACACGGGCTCGCGCGGATTCTCCAGGGCGGCGGCTTCGTAATAGCGGATGGCCTCCTCCCAGTTCCGGTTGAGCTCGGCCTGGTTGCCCAATTTATAGGCCTGATTGAAAGTGGCGCAGCTCCACAGGCTCAGCATCACGAACAGGGCCATCATGATTTTTTTCATCGTCTCCCTCCCTCTATGGAGACCGTGAGGATCCGCCCCTCGGGCGTCGCGAGCTCCAGGATTTCGGGCCCGATGCTCCGGACGACGAATCCCCCTTCGATCGTCTCGCCCTCGGAAACGGCCAGAATTTCTCTTCCGGTGTCGAGGAGACCCACGGCTCTGAGCGACGAGGTCACCCAGCCGATATAGCGGAATGCGGGCTCGGCGACCGAAGTCTTCCCGGCCGCGTCCCCGGCGGCGACCGGCGGTAGGCTCTCTTCCGGAAGCGCTCCTTCCGCCTCGACGAACGTTTCCGCCGCGGGCCGGCCGATCAGAAATATGTTCCGCCGGATCCGGACATCGGAGGCCGGCGGCCTCCGGAGAAGATCCAACCGGACGAGCCTCCCGGCGGTCCCCTCTTCCCGGGACGGCTCCGGTTTCGCCTCCGCAGCCGCACATCGAAACAGTCCGGCGCCGAGAATCAGGGCCGCCGACAGAACAAACGTTTTACAGCGCATAGTAAGCCGCCAGGGTCATTTTCAACAGGAGATTTCCGCCGCCGGAATCGATGTTCATAAAGACGATCCGTTCCACGAAAAGAAAACAGTCTTCTTTCTCCACCTCGGCCAGGAATTCCTTGAGCCGGCTGTACGAGCCCTCGAAGTTGAAGGTGATCGAGACCTTGCGGGCTTCCTCCTTTTCCAGGGTCGCGTAGTCGAATTTGGTTTCCGGGGACCTCAGGCCCGCTCGGGAAAAGATCTCTTGCAGAACGAGCCTCAGGGCGTTGACGCCTTCCTCCTCGGCGAAGAAACTCTTTTTTCTCAGCGTCTCGATATCCCGCCGGGCTTCCTTCCATTGGGAGACCTCCGCCCGCCGGGCGGTTCTCTCCGCTTCGGCCATTTCCAACTGCCGACTCTGGACTTGGACTTCCGCGGAGCGCCGCTCCAGCCTCCGGGGAGAGCCGAGAAAGGCGAAGATCAAGAAAAGCACGGCCGCCGCCAAGACCCCGGCCGCCCAGGCCAGGATTCTCTTCTGCCGCGGCTCCAACAGTCTAAAGAGTTCCCTCATAGGTCACCGCGATTTGGGCTTCCAACCGGCCGGCGTCGTCTTTTTTCTCGCTGATCAGCCTCACGCGGCTGAACCCGCGGGCCTGCAGGTTGCGGATGAATCCCAAAAGGTCGTTCAAATCCCGGAACAGGGCCGTCATCGTCACGTCGGCTCCGGCTCCGCCAACGGACGCCGGCGCAATGGCGACGACGGCGCTCGAAGGGGGCAGGGCTTCTTCAATCCTCGACAGGAGTCCGACCCAGGAAAAGCTCTTGCGGAAGATGATGTCGTTGACAAATTCGACCCCGGCCTTTTCCTGTCCGGCCAGCTCTTTGCCCTGCGACTCGAGCCGCTTGGCCTCCTCGCGGGCCGCCTCCACGGATTCCCGCAACGAAGCCGCCTCTCTTCCGAGCCGGCCGGCCCGGGCTTGCTGTCGGACGAAATGAGCGACGGCCGGGACGAGTACGCCGGCCAGGGCGGCTAAAAGAACGGCCAAGAGCGCCCGGAAAAATCTGGCGTTTTTCAGCGGCTCGCTGGCCAGGTTGATGCGAATCCCCCGCTTGCCGTTCATGAAGACAGTCCTATGAGCGGCGCCAGGAAATGCCGCTCCCTCGGCTTCAGGCCGTACGAGGCCGGAGCGTCCAAGAGGCGCACGGGGAGCGCCGTCACGGCCTGCAGGCCGGCGACGATCTCCGCCGCGTCTCCGCCCGTCCCGGAACGAACCCAGACCGTCTTGACGGCTTTTTTCTCCCGGTCCTCAAGAAAGCGCAGAGTTCCGGCGAGCTCTTTTCCGGCGGCGGCTGCCAGGTCCGGTGGGGCGAAGCCTTTCCCGCCCAAAAAAGGCTTGAAACGATAGAGCGCCGCCCGGCCGTCAAGAACGCCCAGGAGGCTGACGGCATCCTCCTCGACATTGGCCAGAAGGACGTTTTTCTCCCGGTTCCGGTCGAGGAGGTTCAGAAGCCCCAGCGTGGGGAGACTGATGTTCCTGAGCTTGATCCCGCAGGAAGCGAACACGTCTTCATATTCCCGGACGACCGTCGTCCGGGCGAGGGTCACGAACACGCGCCGCGGCGAGCCGTCGGCCGCGGCGTCGTAAGACAGGCGGATGTCCTCCGGGAGGGAGGGCATCTGTTTCTTCAACCTCCAGAGAATCCACGCCTTTCTCTCCTCCGGAGAGGCGGGAAGGTTCTCGAAAGCCGGGACGAAGCTTTTCTGGCAAACCTCGGGCAGGAGGAGCGCGGCTTCATGGCCGCCGGCCTGCGCCAGGCGGACCGCCTCGCGGATGAGGCGGACCAATTCTCCAGCGGTCCTGACATTAGGAGGGTCGAACGAGGGTCCGAGACAGCCGGCCGGCAGGGGCAGGACCGCCCGCCCGGCAACCGCCCGCTTTTCGCCTCCCGTAAGCGACAGGCAGGCCAGGGCCCGCGAGGTCAGCATGAAGTGCAGAGCAAGACGCGGCCCCCGCAGGAAATATTCCCTTATCGCCCGCCGCATAGCCGCCCTGTCCTCACTCCACGAACGTCACTTTGTTCAGCTCTTTGAGGCTGGTCGTTCCCCGAAGCACTTTTTCCAGTCCCACTTCGCGGAGAAAAACCATCCCTTCCGCCTTGGCCCGTTTCTTGACCTCGGACAACGGCTTTCTCTCCAGGATCATCTCCCGGATGACGTCGGAAAGCTCCAAAAGCTCGGCGATCGCCGTCCGGCCGTGGTAGCCGGTCAGGCCGCACTCGGGGCACCCCCTGGCCTCGTAGAACACATGGCGGCGGAACTTGTCGGGAGACAGGCCCGAGTCGGCCAGCGCGTCCTCGTCGTATTTGACCGCCTCCTTGCAGTGGGGGCACAGAACCCTCATCAGGCGCTGGGCCAGGATGCAGTTCAGGGCGGAGATGAAGCTGTAGGGATCGACCTGCATGTGCAGAAACCGGCCGATGACGTCGAAAACGTTGTTGGCGTGGACGGTGGTGAAGACCAGGTGGCCCGTGAGCGCCGACTGGATGGCGATCTGGGCCGTTTCCGGGTCGCGGATCTCTCCGACCATGATCTTGTCCGGGTCGTGGCGCAGGATCGAGCGCAGCCCGCGAGCGAAGGTCAGCCCCTTCTTCTCGTTGACCGGGATCTGGGTCAGGCCGTCGATCTGGTACTCGACCGGATCCTCGATGGTGATGATCTTGTCCTCGGGACTCTTGATCTCGGTCAGGGCGGCGTAGAGAGTCGTCGTCTTGCCGCTGCCCGTCGGGCCGGTGACCAGGATCATGCCGTAAGGCTGAAGGATATACCGCCGGAACTTCTGGAGGGTGTCCTCGGAAAACCCCAGCAGGTCGAGCCGCAGCTCGGCGAAGGCCTCGGTGATCATCTCCTTGTCCAGGATGCGGATGACGGCGTCCTCGCCGAAGATGCCGGGCATGATCGACAGTCGGAAATCGATCGTCTTGTCCTTGATGCGCAGGCGGAACCGGCCGTCCTGGGGGACGCGGCGTTCGGCGATGTCGAGTTCGGACATGACCTTGAGGCGGGTGATGATCGGCGAGTGGAACTTACGGTCCACGGGCGCCATGGCCTGGCCGAGAACACCGTCGATGCGGTACTTGACCTGGACGCCTTCCTCCCGCGACTCGATGTGGACGTCCGAGGCTCGTTTCTGGACGGCGGTGAAGATGATGGTGTTGACCAGCTTGATGATCGAGCCGTCCTGGTCGGCCAGCTTCTCGATGGAAATGACTTCCTCCTCCTGGCCGCCTTCCTTCTCCACAACCTGGGTGATGAATCCCTCCGTGGCTTCCCTGAGAACCTGGAGCGCGGCTTCGCTCTTGCGCAACGCTTCGTGAATGGCCCTCCGGGAGGCGACGAAAATCTGTATCTTCCGTCCCAGGAAAGACTCGACGGCGTCGATCGTCTCGATGTCCGAGGGGTCGGCCATGGCGACGCGGACGGACTCCCCGTCCCGGCCGAAGGGGATGAAATTGGCCCGGTAGAGAAACTCGGGGGGGAAGGATTGGACGAGCTCCCGGTCGAGCCCGGCGCGGCTCAAGTCCGCTTCCGGGAGGCCGTGGAGCTCGGCCAGCTTCCGGACTTCCGCTTCCTCGGAGAGAAGCGCCGTTTCCTTGTCCTTTCTGGCCATCGCGGGCTACCCGGTGATCCTGATGATGTTGAAGATCGGAAGATAGACCGACAGAAGCATGACCGCCACGAGCAGGCCCATGGCAATGATCAGCACGGGCTCGATCAGGGAGACGAACGTGTCCACGCGGGCTTGGACCGAATCGTCATAGACTTCCGCGACCTCGGCCAGCATGCCCTCCAGATTGGCCGATGTCTCCCCGATGCGGATCATGTCTAGGGCCAAACCGGGGAAAAAGCCGGTCCTCGCCAAGGCGTCCGAAAGATTGTGGCCGTTGCGTATGTCGTCGGGGACGGAGGACGTCTTGGCCAGCAGGAAGCGGTTGGGGATGGCCTGGCAGGCGATGAGGACGGACTGCAGAAGGGTGATTCCGGCCTGGAGAAGAAGCCCCAGGGTCCGGGCGAAGAGAGACGCGCCCGATTCAAGCCAGATCCTCCGGGCATAGGGCAGGCTGAGCTTGATCCGGTCGAGCCAGACGCGGTTCGCTTCCTTTCTCTTAAAGAGGACATATGCGGCGGCTAGCAACAGGGCGGCCGGCGCGAGGAACAGCATGGACCTTCGCAGGACGAGCGAAAAACCCATGAGGATCCGGGTGATGGCCGGCAAATCCGCCTCGAAATCGGCGTAGAATCCCGAGAACCGCGGAAGAATGAAATTAACGAGAATCATCAACAGCGTGAAAGAGAAAACGAGCAGGAGGCTGGGGTAGATGAGCGCCCTCCGGATGCGGGACTTGGTCTTCTCGATGTTGCGGGCGTAGTCCAGGTAGCGCCCGATGGTTTGGGGCAGGCTGCCGCTCTGCTCGCCGGCCTGGAGAGAGGCCGTATACACCGCGGGGAATCTCCGGCCCAGTGCCAAAAAGGCCTCCGAAAGTGTCTTGCCGCCCCTGACCCCGTCGGCGACACGGAGCAGAACCTCCAAAAGATTCGGATTCTTCGTCCTATGGATGAGAATCTCCAGGCTTTTAAGAACGGGGTAGCCGGCCCGGAGAAGGTACATGAGCTCCTGATTGAAAAGGATGAAATCCTTGTCCCGGATTTTCCGGCTCAGGCGGGAGAGGGAAACGTCGATGCTCTTCCAGTCCTTCTTGACCGCCAGGACGCAAAATCCCCTGGCCTCGAAGTGTTTTCGGCATTCCTCCCGGGAAGGAGCAAGAAGCGTCTCCGTGAGGAGGCGGCCGTCCTCCGTGGCCAGGCGGCAGGCAAACTGGGGCATCAGGATTTTCATGTTAGGGCATCATCCGTCCTTTGTCAAACACGCTCCGCCCCCACCCTGCGACCGCCGGTGGCCGCAAATCCATTTCAGGCGACAAGAATTCCGGAGCCAGGCTCTCATTCCCCTGGACGGCTGAGCGCGGCCTCCTGTCGGTGATGAAATGTCTTTCTGAGACGGGGAGACAGCGAGGTCGATATTGACAAAATTTGCGGAAAGCCGTAGTTTTTAAGGGTGAAAAGAATGTTGAGGACGGGGGGGACGTTCATCGCCCTTCTGATCCTTTCTCCCCTCCTGTGTCCTTTGCGTCATCTCCCGAAAATGAAAGCTCTTCCCAGTTCCGGAGGGCTCCTAGCCCAGGAAACCGTCCCCGGTCAGAAACCGGCCTTCGATTACATGAGTTCCTATCTTTCACGAAACACGAATCCTCTCGGGCTCGAGCAGGATAAGGAAATCATGGAGCTCAAACTTCAACCGGCGATCAAGTGGGTGGTGAGAGCGAGCTGGCGGCACGCGCTCAAGTAGGATATTTTTTTTGTCAAAAGGGTTCAATTTTTTGGATAGCGCTGAATGAACAAGCGTCTGGCATCGGTCGTCATCCCGGTCATCCTGGTGGCGCTCGTTCTCGGCGGATGGAACATCTATCAGCGCATCACCTGGAGAGAGCCGACCGACGGCGTCGTCTGGGCGGATCGCCCCAACGGCCTGACGGCCGTCCAAGTCCGACAGGACAGCCCGGCCTACCTGTCAGGTATCAAAAAAGGCGACATCCTGTTCAAGATCAACGGCAATCCCGTGGCCACCCGGGCGGAACAGGTCAAGCAGATGTGGCTCATCCACAAGGCGGAGCAGAAGGCCATCTACGAAATCGGGAGGGAGGGACAGCCGCCCCTTTCGCCGTCGTTCTATCTGACTACGAGCGGCACGGGTCTGGGCTATTTCTACCTGGCCCTGGTCGGACTCACCGCCCTCGTCCTGGGAGCCGTCGTTTTCATCAACACCAAGCCGCCGTCGACCATGCCGTATCTTTACTTCTACTTGACCTCCCTGTGCCTGTTCGGCCTTTACGTCTTCTCGCCGACCGGGCGCCTGGATGCCATGGACACCGTCTTTTTCTGGCTGGACAAGGCGGCCTTCATCCTGTTTCCCCCGCTTCTCTTTCATTATTTCAGCCTCTTTCCCCAGAGAAAAAAATTCATCAGGCGCCGGCCCAACCAGCCTCTGTTGTTCTACGTCCCCGGAGCGTTCCTTCTCCTTTTCCAAGCGGCCTTTCATCTGCCCTGGCTGCAGAACATGGACACGGGGCGGGTCATGGGCTTCGTCGATCGCCTGGACAAGATCGAGATGTTCCATTATTCCGCCTTCGTCCTCTTGACCATCGCCTCGGTGTATCACAGCACCCGCCGCACCTCGAGCATCCTCATCAAAAAACAGTACACCTGGATCGCCTACGGGCTGGGGATCGGCGTCATCCCCTTCGTGGCCCTGACCATCATCCCCTTGCTCCTGGGCCGCCTGCCCTCGCGAACTGGCGAGCTGACCATTCTCTTCCAAGCCCTGGTTCCCCTGACGGTCGCATACTCGCTGTCGCGCTACCGGATCATGGACTTCGAAATCATCATCAAGAAGGCCGCCACGCTGGCTTTCTCCTATTTCGTCATCGCCAGCCTCTATCTCATGGTCAGCTCCCGGATGAAGTTCTTTTCCGAGAACCAGCGGACGACGCTCATCCTGGGCGTGCTGGCCATCGCCCTGGGGGCCACGCTCTTCGGCCCCCTGAAGAAGCTCTTTCAGTCGATCCTCGACCGGGTCTTCTACCGGCGCAGCTACTCCTACCGCAAGACGCTCCTGTTCATCAGCCAGGAGCTGAGCCGGGAACGCGACCTGCAGCGGCTCGGCCAGCGCCTCCTGGAGCTCATGTCCAAGGCCCTGTCGCTCAAAGGGATCGCTCTCCTCCTGACCGATGAGAGCCGGCCCAACACCTTCGTCTTCCTGCAGGCCCGGGGGGACCTCTCTCCCCTGCCTTCCCATCTCGCGCTCG
>Ga0068714_10001396_pt1 | contig 35753 bp, 32 predicted proteins | sample MTBNYHSulfiMetaG_FD_62988 | JGI IMG/M metagenome (GOLD analysis project Ga0068714, IMG submission 62988) | Enrichment culture microbial communities from rom New York Harbor, USA that are MTBE-degrading - MTBE-NYH (New York Harbor Sulfidogenic)... | ecosystem: Environmental > Aquatic > Marine >...
GCCCGTGCCCATGGGGATCAGGGTCCCGATCAAGCCAAGCCCCGGGCCGACCCGGACGACCATTTGCAGACCGTCCAGCGATTTCCACAAAGCGAGCGTTCTGTTCTGCAGCAAATGCTCCACTTCCAGGCCGACCATGATTCGTCCGGCAGAAACAAGTGCACGGAGAGCCTTGTAGAAATCCCGGACAGGGTGGGGATAGAGGGCGTCGATGGCGCCCCCGCTAATCAATGATACAGCCCTTTCGATGGGCGCCTCCTGCAGGCGTGAGCGCTCCAGCCATTCCGCAAAAAAAGCTCCCGCCCGCAACAGCACCCAGAATGTCAGGAGCGAGAGCAGGATGAGCACTGGATAGAGCAAAGCACTGGATATCAGGTAAATGAGCGAACTGAGAAAAGCGCTAACCTGCAAGGGTTCACCTCCTTATCGTTTTCCATTTCCGGCGGAAGCCGGCTGCAAAGCAGAATGCCGCCACCGTGCCGATCATAAGCCACCGGCGCCAGTCGATTTGCTGCTTATCTTGCTTGTAGGCGGCAATCCGATAGACCGTTTCCAATTCATTAAAGAGGGGCATAAAAGCAGCAGAAAGGAAAAAATAAGCCCCGATCATCACCATGGCGGTGCCCAGCAGAGCATCGGGGCACACCCGCGCATAGCGGTTCCAAAATGACAGGCTGAGCATGCTGGCAAAGCTGATGCCGATAAAAATCAGATAAGCACCCACCGCGACTCCAAATGAAGCATCGGGGAACGAGGAGGAAGCAAATGCGACGCTCAGGAAAACTGCTGTCAAACAGATCGGGCATGGAACAACCAGGGCCAGCCAACCCCGACTTTCGCCCTCACTTGCTTCTTTCTTTTTTAGAAGCCAGATACCCCAGCCTACCAACCCTGAAGAGACAAATACGTGGATGAGCATACCGGAGCGCAGGAGCTTCTCCAGCACGGCAACATCTTGGATAAGGCCCATGTGCCGCAGTGCATAGGCGGCACCGACGAAGACGGCGAAATAAAGAAAGGAGTAAACGCTAAGAACGGCGAGCTTTGATGGAGCCGTCCGATTGGCGGTGCAGGAATAAAAAAGTCCAACGCCGTTTTTCACGGCAAAAATGCCGACGGTAAACAGGAATCCGAGTAAAAGACTCTTCACCTCCATCTCTTCCGCTCCTTAGAATCGCGCTTGAAGCCCGGCTCGAATGGTCCTTCCCGGCATAGGATAGCCGTTGACAAAGGAATATTCCCGATCGAGCAGGTTATCAGCGGCCAGGTAAACATTGAATGCTTTCACGGGGTGGAAATCGAAGCGCAGGGAGAATAAGGGAAACCCGCTTTTGTCTACACCCTTGCCATAGGTCGAAGAGGTATAGTCCCAGTCCTGAACAACCTGCGGGCCAAAATAGGAAACGTTGAACTGCAGTACCGACTTGCCGTTGAAATCGCATCGAATCCCGCCTGTCATACTTGCTTCAGGAACATAGGGTACGGTGCTTGAACCTAGCGTCTGGGCATAGCTGTCGTCTTCAATCTCGCGCTGCGTGTAGTAGATGAAATCCGCATAGCTGCTCAGCCGTATCCAGTCGGCATAGGGAAACGGAATTTGACAGTTTATGTAACCTTCCAGGCCGGAAAAGATTGCCCCCTTCACGTTTTCATAGGTAGTCCAGGTACAGTCGCCATCCACGCATGTGTTGAAACCGCCGGTGATTTTGTCGGTGTAATCGGTGTAGAAAAAACCCAGCCCGCCGCTCAAGCGTAGATATTCGGCGTCCAATCCCACTTCCCAGGTAGTGCTCTTTTCCGGATTGAGATTGGGGTTTCCTATGATCTTCATGTAAGATTGATAGTCATATCGTCCCGCCAGCTCGTCGGCGGCCGGTACACGAAAGCCCGTTCCAACCGCCGCCCTCGCACCCAGCCAGTCCCACAGAAAATACTTTGCGCCGGCGCGCCAACTGACGTGGTCGAAGCTTTCAGCGCGCGGCACGACATCCAATCCCTCGGTCGCCTTGATGGCCTCATCGAAGTAGTCATAGCGAACGCCCAAAAGAACGGATAACCGGTTCCAGTCGATTTGCTGTTCTGCAAAGCCGGCGAAGTTGTCGTAAGTCGTGTCGGGACTGTAGTTGAAGCCGCGCGGGTTGGTTTCAGACGTCACGCCGATCTCGTCCCAGTCGAACCCGAGCAGCATCCGTCCCGGAGAAAAGGTGGGAATACTCAGATGGCTCCTTACCCCGGTTGTGGTCGTTTCCGTGGTGGAAGACGAGTAGCCCCATTCGACGGCCGGATCGTTGGCGGTACTGCGATCGAATACGCCGTAGCTGCTGATATGCCAATTTACGTCGGAATCCCGCAGGCTGCCGTCGTAGGCGATGGAGCCATAGCGGCGCAGGACTTCTTTATGGTCGTCAAAATCGGGAGCATAGGTGGGGCCCGGCGTTCCGGCAACGGGGATATGAAAATAACTTCCGGTCGCAAACAGCGTATGGTTTTCGACAGGGGCCGCATGAAGGCTTAAAGCATAGGCCTCATCGCGGTATTTGGTGTTCTTGACCCGTTGTCCGCTGCCGTCGGTATAGTCCTGACTTTCAAGGTGGCTGGCCGTTCCGGAAAAGCCGACCCGCTCATCAAACAGTCCCCCGAGAGCCTCGCCGGCTACCCTGTACTGATTGAAGCTGCCATATTCCGCCGTCCCCTGAACCGAGGGCTTGCCTGTGCCTTTGCGAGTGATGATGTTGATCACCCCGCCCATGGCTGCCGACCCGTAAATGACCGAGCCGGGCCCCCGCACAATTTCCACCCGCTCGACGTTGTCCATGGGAATGACGGCGATATTGCCCGTACCGGCCCGGTGCCCGTCAATCAGGATCAATACCCTCCCCTTGATATCGCTGCCCATGGTATCCGTGCGAAAACCTCGAATTTCCACCGCCGAAAGCGCTCCCGGATACTTCTGGAACTGCGATGGCAACTTTTCAGTGAGAAGCTCGGAGAGATTGTTGGCCCGAGATTTTTCGATTTCCTCCCTCGCAATGACCTGAACCCGAACCGGCAGCTTTTGGGCAGGAGTCGGAAGCAGAGTCGCGGTGACCACGACTTCATCCATTTGCAGCTCGGCTTTGCTCTGTTGTTCCTTGCCCTTTTCATCCGTGCTCCGCCTCGCTTCGCTGGAACTGCTCAGCACCACTCCGCCGCCTTCGGCAGTTGCGCAGAAAACGTGCGCCACATTTGCGAACACAAACAAGATTACCAGTAGGAGTAGTTGTACGCGCTTCAACTGAAGCCCTCCTTTCCTCCCTCGAGGAATGAAATCCGAGTTTGTGCATCGATCAGGTCTCCTGGCTCACGTTCATCCTACTCGCCGCGCCTTCCCGTTACGGAGCTCGGAAGTCGGAAATCCGATGTCGGAACAAAATAATTTGTACGGTTGACTGCTCCTAGTGCAGTGCTGTGCCGGTTCCGATATCCGACTTCCGACCCCTGTCCTCCGTCATCACAGTGGCATCCGTGCGGCTTTCGTCCCGATTACAGTCGCGGGGCGGCGGAAGCTTTGCACTTCCTTCCCTTGGATCGATACAGGCTATTCCATGCTAAAGCTTATCAGATTTGCATAAGCAGCCCCCCTTTCAGGCAAACCGGCCTTAGAAGTGGGAGTAGGCCGAGCGCAGATGGTCCAGCCAAACCTTCACAACTTCTGGATAGTCGGCGGTTCCTTTGAGCACGGTCTGACATGTGTAGCCGTTCTTTTCCAGGATTGATTTCCAGCTGTCCGGTTCCTCTCCCGCCATGTCGTTGCGCGCGTGATCTCCGGCCACTGCCATAAACGGCATCAGGTAGACCTGCTTGATCTTCTTCGCACGCAGCTTCGGCAAGATATCATCAACAGTGGGGTAGCCTTCGACAGTACCGACAAAGACATTCGAGTCGGCCTCTTGAAAAACCTGGTTCATGGCCAGATAGATGGCATCGGAGGGATGGTGCGCCGTGCCGTGTCCCATGAGCAGCACGGCTTCGTCCGCTTTCCTGTCGGCGGGAACGTGTTTCATCATGGCTTTTGCAACGCTCACCATGTCCTGGTGGGAAGAAAGCAGTGGAAGAGCGACCAGAAGCTGCTGAAAGCCACCCGTCATCTGTTCGTACAGGTGAGCATTCTGGTAGAGCTCGTGGAATTCCTCGCCGGGAATGGTATGCAGCGGCAGTACGGCGACGTGAGTATAGCCTTCGTCCATAAGCTTGGCCAGAGCCGTTTCGGGAGAATCCAAAACCCTGCCCTGCTTGGCCATTTTCGTTCGTATGATCTTGGAGGTGTAAGCCCAGCGAATCTCAACCTCGGGGAACTCTTGCCTTGCCATGACATCTATATTATCCAGGGCCTTTTCAGCTTCAGGAACCGTGGTACCAAAAGCTGCCAACAGTATGGCTTTTTTCATGGGCGGCTTGCCGCCATGGCCGGCAAAACAGTTGGTCGAAACAAGAAAAATGCAAACGAGCCATACCAACTCAAACAACGATCTTTTTTTCATGAGTTTTTCCTCCCTGTTTAAAGATTCTGCTTCCTTCAGTTCCGGATCATGACATCTACGTTCTCATCCGCATCGCTTTTTTCTTCAACGTTTACGTAAACGCTCACGTCCCTTGAAAAGGACCCTTTTCAGTTAAGGCACCTGGAAACCGGCAACGCTTCCAGGTGGAAAGATGTTAATCGAGATGCGATGAAGAGAAGGGAACCTCCTGCCTCGGCCGGCAGGCTCGGTGCTCTTGTTCCTTCCCAAAAAAAAATCCCTAGAGCTTTGAGCCCTAAGGATTGCACCCTGGTTCACTTGGTCCTTCAGCGGTTCATCGGCTATCTCCTCGCACCGATTCCCCAGCAAGCATCAGGCAGGTCTTCTGACTCACGGATCTTCCTACTCTCCGAGCCTTCCCATTTCGCTTCAGCAAAACAGTGGCGTCACCGAATTTCGTCCCCGTTCACAGCGGCGGGACCGTTCCCGAATCACACGGGATTCCCTTTTAAACGAACAGTACCTGATCTTGTAACAGCAAATTTAAAGTGCGCCTACCATACTCGTTACCAACATACTTGTCAAGACAGGATCAATAGACTCTAAAAAAACCTTTTCAGGTAAACTTCCAACCTTGCTATCGATTCTTGATAAAAACATGCCCGCGTCCTTCTGCCGGGAGTACATTTATTGACTCTGCGGAAACTCAACTTTCAGGGACGGCAGTCTGCTCCCCATGATTCGAAATGATCCCTGTCTTCCGTGTGCGGAACCGCTCCAATGGAAAGCGCCATGAACGCAATTTGAATGTCGTTCAAGAAGGCACTCTTTTGAATCAAAGTATCGTATTGTTTCGGCAGATGAGCGACAAATTGGCCGATGGTGACGTGATTCCAAATTAAGTGTCGAAAACCTCTTCGATGATGTCTCCTTCTGCCTTCATGCGCTTATGCGCTGTAATAATCTCGTCCTCGATCAGACTATTTCCATTGCCTTATTGACGGCCTCTTTTTCCGTTCGCGTGCCGAAGATTTCCCGCAGCCTGTCGATATACTCCTGGTTATTTGCATTGTCTTTTTCAAGATCTTCAATGACGGTTCCATTGTTTCAAGAAAGTCAGCCCCCATGCTCGCAGTCTAAATCCTGCCGGGGCAACGCATCTGGCGGGACTCCACGCAAGAGAATAACACCCTTATGAGGCAACCTCTCGCGGTAGGCCTTCTCTCCGAAGTCCTTGTCATTGGTGATGAGAATCCGGTTCTCTGCAAAAGCTGTCCGGAGCACTTCCATCTCGCCTATCCCTCTTGCTTCCTCATAAACGGAGAAGGCATCGTGCTGTTGAGCCCTAAACCAGCGCGGCACGGCAGGACCAGCGCACTCATCGATAAGAAAACGGTTGAAAATCTACTCCGGGACAAGAGGCGTGAAGTCGGTATTCTGCGGTGATTTCGTAGCAAGAACCAGACATGCTTGAATACCTTCCTGAGTAAGTCTTTCGTATGCCGCTCCGAAAAAGAGATTCATGACAGCCCGAGTTTCTTTAATCTGGAACGAATAGCACCGGGCTGCCTTAGGAAAACATCGGCTAATCTGCGGGGACTCGCTACCTTCCGGTACGCTTGCCTGAGGTGTTCATCTTCTATGTCGCTCCACGATTCATAGGCTCGGGGATAGTTTTCCCTGATTTGGGCGATTCTCTCGTCTTTCATGGTTTGATGGATCACTTTACTCCTGTAGAATTTTTTCAGACCGGCAAAGTCGAGGAGTAGATTTTGACGGTTTGGAGCACTTTCATTATTTTCTTCTTGGCGAACAGGGTGGTTGAACAAGCCAGGTTCATTCAATTCTTCTTTAGTACCTTCCTGCCGTGCCCCATAGGTTCCCATGGTCACATGAGCTTTGTAGGCCCAGACAGTTGGTGGCGAAACTCCAACCTTTCGTGCAATTTCGTCCGATGTCGATTTGCCCTCTGCGAGCAATTGGATGACCTCCTTTTTAATTTCAGAACGAGACCTGTTGGAGCGAACACCTCCAGAATCATAACTCTTGTCACCATTTCTGGTGGCAGGACGATCTGTGTAATCTTCTTCGTCTTCGTGTTTGTCCGTGTGATCGAGAATCAATTGCAGAAACATTTGTCCATAGCGGTCGAGCTTTGTCTCACCGACTCCAGCAATTGTCCTCATCGCCGCCAGAGAACGGGGCAGGAATTCCGCCATTTCTCGCAAGCTGCGATCATGAAAGATAACGTAGGGCGGTACACCTTGATCCTTTGCTAATTGCAGCCTGAGAGCTCTGAGCTTTTCCCATAATTCCCCTGAACTCTTGGTGCGCAAGGGGGTTCTTGCCGGTCTCGACGAACTCACTTGGTCCAGTTAAGTATTTGCTGCATTGATTTGATCTTTGCGTATGGTGAATTTCTGTTCGCCCCTGAGAACCGGTCGGCAGCTGGGAGACAGTCGGAAACCTCCTTTGTTCTCAATATCTGCAATCAGCATCCCGGAAGCAACCAGTTGCCTGAATATAGATTTCCATTCATCTTCGCTATGTTCTTTGCCAATGCCAAATGTAGATACTTTGTCATGGCCGAATTTCAGGATCCTCTCGGTCTCTTTCCCGTGCAGAACGTCAATGAGGTAATTCGCTCCAAACCTTTGTCCCGTGCGATAGACACAGGAAAGCACTTTTTGGGCCGATATCGTTCCGTCAGATGTTTCCAGTTGGCCGTTGCATACATCGCAGTTGCCACAGAACCCCGTGCGCTGCTCACCAAAGTAGTTCAGCAGAACCTGGCGACGACAGACCGTCGTTTCACAATAGCCGAGCATCGCCTCGATCCTTATCTGCTGAACTCTTTTGAACTCTTCACTGCCATCTGAGCCGGCAAGCAGCTGACGAAGGAGCACTACATCGGAAAGACCGTAAGTCATCCACGCATCTGCCGGCTGACCATCACGTCCGGCTCTACCCGTTTCTTGATAGTAGCCTTCAAGACTTTTCGGCAGATCCAGATGCGCCACAAAGTGTATATTCGGCTTGTCAATGCCCATTCCAAAAGCCACGGTAGCTGACATTATGAGTCCCTCTTCATCAAGAAACCGACGCTGATTTCGGATTCGTGTTCCCTGGTCCAACCCAGCATGATAGGGCAGAGCGCGATTGCCTTTCTCTTGCAGCCAATTTGCAATCTTCTCGGTCTTTTTTCTTGTCATGCAATAGACGATGCCGGAATGATCGGTGTGCTCTTCTTTAATGAACTTAAGCAGTTGAGCTTTTTCGTCGGCTTTGGTGAGGACGCGATAGAAAATATTCGGTCGATCGAAGCCGGCAATGAATTGCCTTGCACCCTTCAACGTGAGCTTATCAATAATCTCCTTCCGCGTTACTGCATCCGCAGTGGCTGTCAAAGCTATTCTCGGGATGCCGGGAAATCTGTCTGGCAGTATGGAGAGCTGCAGATACTCCGGGCGGAAATCATGGCCCCATTGGGAAACGCAATGAGCCTCATCGATGGCAAACAGCGCCAGATGCGTCTGCTGCAGCAATTGCTGGAACTCGTCGGTCATCAGCCGCTCTGGTGCCACATAGAGAAAGTCCAGATCGCCGGAGCGCACCTGAAGTTGAACCTGGTAGGATTCTGCGGCACTTTGAGTTGAATTCAAGAAGGCCGCCCGAATCCCCATCTGCCGGGCAGAATCGACTTGATCCTGCATCAGCGCTATAAGGGGCGAAACGATAATTCCAACTCCAGGGCGAGTAATGGATGGAATTTGATAGCATGCCGATTTACCGCCGCCTGTCGGCATTAGAACCAAAGCATCGCGGCCGGCCACCAAATGGTCGATGATCTCTTTCTGGTGTGTCAGGAATTGATCGAAGCCGTAATATTCTTTGAGGACTTTTTCTGGCGTCATTTTACTGCTGCTTCCCAATGACTTTCTTCTTTGGCTTGGATTAGCCACTCTATCCTTGGTCATTGTGAGGAGCGCTGAGGCGAAGTAATCTCAAACCTTAAAGAGATCGCCATACTTCGCTCGCAATAACACAGCGGGTTAGGTTCGACTCGCTGCAAAAATATGGAGAACGCCATATTTCGAGTTCTGGAAACAACCTCAACTTTAAATTTAACCCTCAAGCCTCCGGCACCGCAAAAAAAAACAGGGCTAATCAGATATAAGTTAACGAAGAATTTGATTGACAACTTACCTTGAGCTTACGAAATTTTAAACAGTCTCATCTACCAAGTGTAGAAGGAGCGTTCGAAGCCGTCAACACAGGCGGCTTCAGTCTCTTTTGAACTCCCAGAATTTTGCCCTGTTTTTCCGCAGCGTATTTTGCTTGTGTGGTTTGTCTGTGCAGTAGGCTGTTTTTAACAGCAGATAGTCCGTGCGCCTTACCAGCACGACGAGATAATCTTCTGCCTCAAGCCATATCAATACATCTATTGATGAACCACGACTCTCTTCCCACCACGTGACTCGCAAATCTTTCACGGCATTATTGATAATCCACAGAACCCAAAGAATCCGCTCACAGCGTCGTAAATCCGGTATCCTATCGTCCTCAGTTGTTAAAGACCACCAGGGTGGAGCCATGGACCCCGTAGCGGAAGTTCCCAAAATCCATTTCATCGCCCTGAAACCTTCTTGCGTTAGGCACCGGCGTTTCGGCAATATGAATGATGCCAGGCGCATCGGGGGAAGTGGCGAAAGCTACGGCAAACTTTTCATCGTCCGGCCCCAAAGTCATGGTGGGAGCCACAATGCACTCATGAGCCATTGCGGCTCCAGACTGATGAGCCTTGGCGCCTCTTATCACAATCCCGTCATCGCGCACTTCGGTAATATGCAGATAGAGATCGGGGTCTTGCTGCTTTCCCGGCTAAGTGACCTATTCCCTTTGGCATCAGTTACCATACCGTTGCAAGCAAGGTCTTCTGCGTGGAGGTATTTGAGGAATTTCAAAAAACGCTCGTGGTAATCCGTTCCCAGTTGTTCATCCATATCATAGGTGGTGGCACAAAGGGAGTTGAGAGCAGCCGTTCCGACACATCCAGCGCCTACGCAAGCGCCGTGCAGTGGGGTAAGAAAATTGCCGAACCGAGCGCGTTTTATTTGATCCTCAGGCGATTGGCAGATATGAAGAAAACGATTTATCCTACCTCCCGTGAAGGGTGACTCGGCTGTGGCTAGAGCGTTTTCTTCTCCAGCAAGGTCATATGTCAGGAGCCACGGCATTGATAGCGGGACAAAAGCAGGGATGGTCCGTCAGGCTTTCCGCCTTTTCACCGAAGGCATATACTTCGCTCTTCATTGCATCAACGCTTTCGATATAATCCTGACCCGTTTTCATAACTCTTCTCCGCTTCCAGTCGTTCCCTAGAATTCAGCTTCCGATTGAAACAGCCATCCCATTTCCCGCTACCAGGTCCTTAAGCTTACGCATCTGCTCATCCGTCGGAATTCTTACCTTTGGAAAGGTATAGGTTTTCCCAACCTGGGAGCACTTGGATCTGCCTCCTTCGTGGTAGGGCAGAAGCGACAGCTTTTCGGCGCCAAGGCTTTTGCCGAGGGCAGCAACCGCACGGATATGCTCCTCCGAGTCGTTATACGTGGGGATGACGGGCATGCGAAGCCAGAGCCTCTTTTCTCTCGCAATGGTTTGAAGGTTCTTCAGAATGAGCTGGTTCCCGACGCCCGTGGCTTCACTATGCTTCAAGGGGTCGAGGTGCTTGATGTCGAAGAGGACGAGGTCGGTAAATTCAAGCACCCTTTTCAGCTTCTCCCGGGGAGAAAACCCCGTCGTGTCGAGTGCCGTGTGCACCCCTTTCTCACGGCAAGCTTTCATCAGTTCCGACACGAACTCGGCCTGCATTAGGGCCTCTCCTCCCGAGACGGTCATCCCGCCTCCCGAGTTTTCGTAAAAGTCCGCATCGGCCATCACCTCATCCAGCACATGGGAAACCTCCACATACCGGCCGCAGATGCTCAAAGATCCATAGATGCAGGCATCAACACATGCAAGGCACTGGTCGCACTTCGACCAGTCTATCCGCCTTCCCGCCTCTGTAAGAGTCGCTGCCCCCCTGGGGCAGACAGCGGCACAAGCCCCGCAACCGGTACATTTGAGGTCCCTCGCCATGAGATTCGGAAAGGCATCCTGCGATTCGGGGTTGGAGCACCAAGGGCAGCGCAACGGACATCCCTTCATGAAGACGGTGGTCCTGATGCCCGGCCCGTCGTGGATGCTGAAGCGCTGGATATTGAAGATAAGATCCTTAACCATATTCATTTCAGCTTCTGCTCCGTCCGTGCAATGATGTGATCCTGAAGTCCCCTGGACAGGTCCGCGAAGTAGGCGCTGAAGCCCGCTACCCTGACGATGAGATCGCGGTACTCGTCAGGATATTGCTGAGCATCGATCAGAGTCTTTTTATCCACCACGTTGAACTGGATGTGAGGGATTTTCTTATCCCTCCAAGTTTTGAGATAGCTCAGAAAGACCGGTTTCATCTCGTCATCGAGGTACTGCGGAAGAAACTTCTGGTTCAGAAGATGGTTGAAGGTCTGGAGCGTATCGATTTTCGCGCTGGAATTGAGAACGGCGGTTGGACCTTTGCTGTCATAACCGGGCTGGGGAGACAGGGTTGAATCTGCAAAGGGAGCACCGTCGAGGCGACCGTCCGGCGTGGCCGGCGTGTCGGCTGCCAGGCCGTAGGTGGCCGAAACAGCACTTCCGTCTCCCCGGACGGAGTAGCCGAATCGGTCCTTGACTGTTTCCATGGCCGCCTCACTCCCGTGCTGGACCGCGCACGCGATGAAATCCGCATAGTCATCGTCATTTCCGTACTTGGGCGCATTGATACAGGCCTGGTGAATATCTGCGCGGCCCTCCCAGTTGCGGTCCATGATGGCGATCAGCTCGGGGAGACTGACCCGTTTGTCGTCGAAGACGACTTTGCGAATTCCCGTGACGGCATCGGCCACGTTGGTGCCCCCGATGACCATGATGAAATCGTGGATCATAGAAGGATAAACCCATTGTTTGCATTCTTTGCCCTGCTCGATGCAGCCTTCCACGATGGCGGAATAGAAAGGCTTGGGGCAGTATTTCATGTAGAGGTCGCGGCAGGTGTTTTCCACCTGCATGATCTTCGTGGTGAAGAACTTGACCTGTTCCAGGTAGGCATCGAGCACATCTTCCCAGCTTGTGAAGGTGGCGGGATCAGGCGTGCGAGCCCCCCACTGCTCGCCCGTCTTCGGATCGACTCCCTGGTGGAGTGCCCACCAGAGGCACTTGGGCAGCACGAAGTAGCCCACCACGCGACGAGTGATGTTCTTGCCGGGAATTTCCATGTACACGCAGCCTGAAACCGCATAGCTTTTCGCATCTTCGGTCGGTACATCCCATTTCTCGAGAAGCGGGATGAGTGCCTCGTCATTGAAAAGAGAAGGGTAGCCGATGCCGGTCCGAATGACGTCCGTCGCCGCCGAAAGGAGCTCATCCGGCGAGTTTCTGTGGACGCGCAGAGCGATGTTGGGCTCGATGGTCCGCATGGTCTTCGCCGTTTCCAGGGCAAGATAAGTGAGCTCATTGGTGACGTCGCGACCGAGCTTGTCCGTGCCGCCCAGGGTGATCGCTTGAAGCGAGGCAACCCCTCCGTAGACGGATGTGACCAAAGGCGAATAGACCAGACCGAGCTCCAGGAATTTGATCCAGAGGAGCTGCAGCGTTTCGAGGGCGCCTTCCCTGGTAATGCGCCCTTCCTTGAGGTCCTTTTCGTAGTAGGGGCCGAGAATATAGTCGAGACGAAGGCCGATGCCGAGGGTGGAGTATTCGAGGTAGCGGATCAAATGGACGAAGAAAAAGAACTGGACGGCTTCCTTGAAAGTCCGGGGCGGATTGGCGGGAGCTCGGGAGCAGGTCGCAGCGATCTCTTCGAGTTGCTTCTTCCGTTCCGGGTCCTTCTCCCCTCCGGCCATCTTCTTTGCCAGCTCCGCATAACGGGTGGCGTAGTTGATCACCGATTTCAGGACGATGATGACCGACTGCAGGAATTCTTTCTGGTCGATGTAGTCGAGGGGGACCGTGCGGTCGATTTCCGCGAGCCTCTCTTCGGCCCGCTTTATTCTGCCGCTTAGCCCCTCTTTGAACAACCCCTCGTAGTCGGGGATTCCGAGCTCGGACCAATGCGTCCACAGGTAGGTTCCCTCGTATTTCCAGTATTTCCCGAGATCGCCGGTGAACATCTCCTGCTGGCGATCGCTCATGGATTTACCCTTCCAGTACTCGCAAATTTCGGCCAGCTCTTTTCTCCCCGCTTCATCGAGCAGTGTATTTCCCGCTTCGCTGTTCACCAAGCGAAGCACTGAGCGCCAGTTCATGTCAATGGGGTGGTAGAGACCCTCCGGCTCAGAGGTCTGGTACCCGACGATCAGCTCCCATTCGCGAATAAAGATGTCCATGTGATTGAGCACGTGGGCAAGGGCTTTGGCCCGCCTCAGGACCATGGCCTCCCCGTCCGTCTGCTTGAACGATTCCGTCATCAACCGCGAGCGCTGGAGATCGAGCTTGACCTCCGGGTGGAAAATACCGCGGGTTTTGTTGTCCTCTGAATATCCTCTCTGAACGTTTCGGACCGCCTTATTGACGAACCTGCTTCTCAGCTCCTGGGTCGCTTCCATGGCTGCAGCTCCTTCTGTGTTTTGTGCCTCGGGCCAAACAGATTGGCAAATACCCCCAAAGTTATAAAAACGAATTGTGATAATGTATATAACAATACGTTATATAGTGAGTCAAGGTTTTTTAGGCGGCAGAAACTAGCAGGTCCGCCGCCTCCCGTGGTGAAAAATTCTCTTTGCCAAGTGGACAACCATCACTTATAAAACAGACCGGTCGGTATTTTTTAACAAGAAAAGCTATGCCCGCAAAAGGGAGATGCAATGTCCACCAAAGGCCTTCGCACCCGCCAGGAGATCGTCCGGGCGTCCCTCCAGCTCTTTTCCGTCAAGGGCTACTACAATACGTCGATCTCCGACATCCTTCAGGCTACCGGCTTGACGAAAGGGGGGCTCTACGGCCACTTCGCAAGCAAGGAGGAGATCTGGGATGCGGCCTACGAGCGTTCCGTGCAGATCTGGCAAGGGATCGTATTCGAGGGTGTTCGGGAGATCGAGAACCCCGTCGAGCGGATCATGCGCGCCTTGGAGAACGATCTTCGCAACTACATCGGGGGCGAGGTCTTCCGGGGTGGCTGTTTCTTTTTCAACATGCTCGTCGAGCTTTCCGGCCAGTCGGAGCCCATGGCGCGTCGCATTCTGGACGGCTACCGGTCCTTCTCGGACCTGCTCGCTTCCTGGATCGAAGAGGCCCGTGGGCTCGGAATCCTGAGGGCTGAGGTGGACTCCCGAGAGGTGGCCGACTTCATCCTGACCGCCATCAACGGCGCCGCGGTGCTCTACGCGGCAAGTCGAGAGAATACGATCCTGGAGAGGACGATCAACCAACTCCGCCTCCACCTGGACTGTCTGAAGTGCTAAAAACCCTGACTGCCGGCAGAAAAAGGAATGATCCATGACGAAGGAAGCGATGTGGGAATACGCCCTGAGCCTGGGAGTGGACGAGGTAGGCATCGCATCCGCTTCTGACATGACATCCAATCAGGAGGACAAGCTGTGAAAAAGCTGACAAACCTTGTAAAAGCATTTGCCCTACAATCGGGAGCCCAAGTTGTCGGAATTGCATCCGCTGAAATCATGAATCGGCATGCATTAGAAGGACAAAGCCCGAGCAAAATCTCCCTGATGCTAAGGCGTTGATTTCTTTCGGGATCAGAATGTTGGATTCAATTTTCAAGACATCCAATATCCGCATTTCGAGACTAAGCTATATTTACCTTCATGATGCTCTGGACAAAATCGCCTGGAAAGTGGCGACCTACCTGGAGGATATAGGATTTGATGCCATTCCGATGCCTTCGCTTGCACCAGTGGAGATGATGGAGAAAGGAGGGATCGTGGGAGATATTTCGCAGCGCCATGCGGCGGTACAGGCAGGACTGGGACGGATCGGATTGAGTCAGCATCTTCTGCATCCCGTTTCGGTCCGCGCCTGCTTTTGGGCTGTGTGATTACCACTGCTCCATTGATTGCGGATGAACCGAATAGAGGGTGAAATATGTCTGGGCGAGAAATGCAGCTTATGCGTAAAATCCTGTCCCGGGGAGGCGCTGAAGGAAAGATTCGGACTGAAAGGATGTTTGTCAGTCACGCATAAATACAACCTCTATGGGCTGTTGAAGCAGATTGCCAAAATTATGGATACGGATGATCCAGAGGAGAAAAAGAGGCTCGTTTTTGACAGGACAATCAGCGAAGTTTATATGAGCTTGCGTACGGGAGACCCGCCTTTTTGCATTAAATGTGTTGAGGTATTTTGTAAATAGCAAAAACTGGAGGCGGTGCGATCTGCTATCGTTACGTCAAAGGAGAAGGAAATGCAGACAGTCACTTTGATGATTTTCTGTGTAACGGTGTTGCCGCTGATTTTTACACCCGGACCTGACATCATTTACATCACATCAATAGGTATCGCGCAGGGCCGTCAAGCAGGGCTGATTTCGACGCTGGGCGTATGTACCGGCTACGTTGTTCACACCCTGCTGGCAGTGCTGGGATTATCCGCCCTGGTTTATGCGTCGGAAACACTGTTTCATATTTTACGATACGCAGGCGCGGCGTATTTGCTGTATCTGGGAATCAAAGCCATCAGAAACAAATCGCACATTGAGCTCAAGACGGACAAAAGACTGCTTGGCAACAGCCGCATGTATTTCACTGGGGTAGCGACAAGTATAATGAATCCCAAGGCAATCCTGTTTTTCATTTCGTATCTCCCCCAGTTTGTGGTGCCGCAAGCCGGAAACGTGACGGCGCAGTTGTTTATGTTGGGCGCACTGTTTACAGCGATGTGCGCATTGGTGTACGGCATGTATGGATTCTTTTCGGGTGCAATAGGTGAGCGGCTGTCGGAATCCCCGCGAGTCTCGGATCTGATGAGATGGCTGACAGGTAGCGTGCTGATTGGCCTCGGCGTGCGATTGGCATTGCCGGACAAAAGATAATCGAAATGCTCGGAGGAAGTTTCATATCCATTCGCAATGAAAGGAAAGCTCAAAATGGCTCAGACGGTGTACCGAGAGTTGCTTGAAGTGATGAAGAGCCGGGGAGGCCCCTACGCGGGCTTGGACATACCTGAATTTTTCGCCCTGGTGGAAAACCTCTTCGATCCCGAAGAGGCCCAAATCAACAATGATTTGCCGCGAAAGCCCGCTCCCGTTGAAGAGATTGTCGCCAGGACCGGCCGAAGTCCGGAGGAAGTCTCCAAGATCCTCGAACGAATGGCCGCCAAAGGATTGTGCGGGGTTTTAAACACCGCCGATGGCGTGCTCTACCGTGGATTGCCTTTCATGCCGGGTATCTTCGAGTTCATGTTCATCGGCGGCAGAGAAACCGAACGGGAAAAGACAATCGCCCGCTTGATCCATGCCTACAAGAAGGCCTATTCGGAGGTCAGGGGCGTTGAAAAGATTGCCTATCCCGTTACGCGGGTCATACCCGTTGCCCGGACGATCAAGGCAGGAAATACCATCCACACCTACGATCAGGTCATGACTTACATCGAAAAATACGACTCCATCAGCGTGGGGGCCTGCTACTGCCGCCAGGCTGCAAAACTTCGCGGCGAGGAGCTCCATGGAATGCCCGTCGGAGTCTGCATGTGGTTCGGTGCAATTGCAGAAAATCTCACCGAGCGGTTGGGAGGAAGGCGGGTGAGCAAAGAAGAAGCGAGAGAGATCGTTGACCGCTGCGAGGAAGCCGGTCTCATCCACATGAGCCGCAACACGACCGATGAAATCGACTTCATGTGCAACTGTGATCGTTGGCACTGCGAGGTGGTCGGTCTGGTTTTGAAGCAGCCCAGGCCCGGCCTTGCTTTCAATTCGGGGTTCGCGCCCTCATTCGATGCCGAGCGCTGCGTTGCTTGCGAGACCTGCATCGAACGGTGTCCGCCGGAAGCCCTGATGATGGGTGAAGCCAATGTGCCCGTGATCAATACCGATCGATGCTTCGGGTGCGGAGTGTGTGCCACGGGTTGTCCGGAGGACGCAATTGCAATGGAAAACAAGCCTGGTTTTCCCGCCCCTCCAAAGACAGTCAAAGAGCTGGCAAAGGCATTGAAAAGCTTTTCTTAGGAACAGCCTGGATTCATGTAATCTTCGGGAACGGTACAAACTTTCTCCAAGGAGCCAATCGATGAAGGACTTTGCAGCACAAGATGAGAACTTTGAGTTGCGAGTGCGAGAGAGCTTCTCGAGACAGAACCTGATGAAAACCATTGGAGCGAATCTCACGAAGGTGCTGCCGGGGGAAGTGGAAATCTCGCTTGGATTTCGGGACGATTTGACGCAACAGCATGGGTTCATCCATGCCGGGATCGTTGCTACCCTGGCCGATACCGCCTGCGGTTATGCCGCATTCAGCCTAATGGCTGCTGATGCGGCGGTGCTCACCGTAGAGTACAAAATAAACCTGCTCTCACCTGCGGTAGGGGAATCAGTGATTGCACATGGAAAGGTGACCAAACCGGGACGCACCCTCACGGTGTGCTCGGGAGATGTGTTTGCAGTGAAAGGTGGAGATAAGAAGATGGTAGCTACCATGATTGCCACAATGATGAGCATTCGTGATAGGGAAGGATTGGCTGGGTGAGAAAAGGGCAGCAATAGCTGAGTAAAGCCGAAAAACCGGCTTTGATCGTATACTCTATCTATTTTGCCCAATCCCAAAGGAGACTATGCCGTTTAAACATTTTGAAAAAAGACAGTGCGATGTCTTCATCGCGAGAGGACTGCGTTGTGGGAACCCATCCGCGGGATCAAGTCATTATCATCGTACGGTGGAGTTGCCCCGGCAGGCGGCAGCAGAAACTGCCGGTGAATGTGGAATCCTGATTTTTTCGGGGAGGGAAGGATTAGAGCTGGCCGGAGATGATCATTTTCTGGATTTGGCTCGTCCCCTCAACGATCCGCAGGGCCTGAGAATCTCGCTGGTATTTAGCCATCGCTGAAGGTCCCAGGTAACCTTTCTTTCCGAGGATAAGCATCCCAGCGTTGGCTGCCTTTGCCGCAACCTCGGATGCAAAAAGCTTTGCCATTGAGGACTCCCGAGAAAAATCCTCGTTTAGATCCATAAGCCGACAGGCCCGCCATACGAGGAATCTGGCGGCATCGATCTCAGTGGCGACTTCCGCCAGCTCGAAGCTGATCCCCTGGTTTTCAATGATGGGCCTGTTTCGGATCAGCCGATTCTTGGCAAACTGAATGCTCTCTTCCATGGCGGCTCTGGCCAGGCCGACGCAAGCAGCCCCGAAAAAAGCCCGGCCCCAGTCGAGGCATTGCATAAGGAGGAGATAGCCGCTGCCGGGAAGGCCCAAAAGGTTCCCCTTCGGTACCATCACGTCCTTGAAATGGACGGCAGCCGTTGGAGCGCAGCGGAGCCCCGGCTTTTCGTGATACGGACCGAAAGTGATGCCGGGCGTATCCTTCGGAATCAGAAAGGCGTTGATGCCGGCACGGCCCTGACGGGTGTCGCTGCTTGCCCAGACGACGTAGAATGCGGCGGAACCGGCGTTAATGATGGGCACCTTGCCGCCGTTTATGATGTATCCGTCGCTTACCTGGCGGGCCGTCGTCGTGAAAGAAGACATATCCGAGCCGCCTTTTTCTTCGGTGACACAGCAACTGGCCACTTCACCGCCCGGCTCTAGAAGGACGGGCAGAAAAGCTTCCTTCTGTTCCCTGGATGCGCCGATAAGAAGGGCGGATGCAGCATGAACGGTGGCGGCAAAAATGCTTGCCATACCGGCACAGCCATAGCCGATTTCTTCGGTGATCACCGAGAGCGTCACATGGTCGACCTCACGCCCGCCGAACTTAACAGGAACGATGAAGGCGTTGAGCTCTTCTTCCGAGATGATGCGCCTGTACTCGTCATCGAGGGGGCCTGGTTTGCTCGTGTCCACGCGAAACGAGGAGGGCCTCAGCCTTTCCTCCGCCAGACGCCTTATCTTCTGCTGGAGACTTTTCTGTTCCTCGGTCAACTCGAACGAAATCATTTTACCTGGCTCCGCTCTTCTGCCACAAAATGAAATCCAAAACAGACTTCCTCTGCGCGGAATTGAGATCACGAATGGCCAAGAGGATCTCCCTGATATAGGGGTCCTTCAGCAGGCTCTTTAGGTCCTCCCGAACAGGGGCCTCTCCCTCGGCATCCTCTAGAAAGTAGGCAATGGGCTTCCCCATAATCTGGCCTATGCGCTGAAGGTCGGCCAGATAAAGGCGGCGCTTGCCCAATTCATAATTGGACAGCGATGCCTGAGTGCAGCCGATCTTTTTTGCCAGCTCTTCCTGGCTCAGTCCGACCTCCTCGCGAGCTTGCTGGAGTTTTCTTCCGATTTTCTCGTATGCATTCATAGAGGTTCTGCTCTAAATCGACACAGGTAACGGTAAATTCAACACGTTTTAGAGAGATTCTTCAATCTAACGGAATTTCGCTTGAATTACAATGTAGATGGCCGAGGACCGCAATCTTATGGGAGGCGATCTTATCGTTTTTACTCGTTCCGCCATGGATGGCTTGCATCATCGAAGACCCCTCGGGCAAGTCCAAAAGTGAACACTCCTCATATTGCGATATGCGGCCTGTCCCTGCGGGGCGTAACAGTATGACTCTGATATCTTGAACCCTGCAAATTTCTTACGAGCTACGTACACCATCACCAAATCCATACCGCAAATCTGTCAAATCAAAAATCCATCTCGGTCTCAAGATACCGATTTCGTTGATTCTGATCGGTGGCTGCGGAGGAAACGAGGGACTCTGTTGCCAATTGCATCCGCTTTCTGAACCGAGTGAAGAAGAGCGAGACGAATGTCTTGAGCGGTTTCACCTTCTTGCACCATAATTCTCATTTTGATACGTCATCTAACTCCAAAATGAGAATTCTTACAACCGCGTCCTTCCTGCTTGACCCTTCATATCCGCTTTGTTAGAAGGAGTTCGCCACAGTTACCGTTTTTTTGAGAAAGATTCGAGAAAAAGCTCGAGCTCGCGAGCAAGCTCGCTCCTGCACTCGTGAATCCCTTTTGCCTTGGCAGGAGCGAGCTTGCCCGCGAAAAATTCTAAAGACTTTCGCCCGACAGAACTAGGAGCTTATCCTTGAGCGAACGACAAATACTCCTCGGGAATGAGGCTATAGCCTACGGATTGTTGGAATCCTCATGCACCATGGCCACTTCCTACCCGGGCACACCGGCCTCGGAGGTTTTGAGCACGCTGCTGCGTCTGAAACAGGAACATGGATTAAACCTTCACCTGGAATGGTCCATCAACGAAAAGGTTGCCTTCGAGGTTGCTTTGGCTGCGAGCTTTTCGGGACTGAGGGCGGCTGTCATCATGAAACAGGTGGGCCTCAATGTGGCGGCAGATCCTATGATGAGCGCAGCTTACACTGGAGTCACGGGCGGCTTTGTTGCCGTGGTGGCGGACGACCCGGGGCCGCACAGTTCACAAACCGAACAGGATAGCAGATTTTATGCCATGATGGCTAAGCTGCCGGTGCTCGATCCTGCATCGCCCGCCGAGGCGCGCGATTTTGTTCGGCGCGCTTTCACTTTATCCGAACAATATGAAATTCCGGTGATGCTCCGGCCGACTACCAGGATCTGCCATGCCAGGCAGGATCTGGACCTGCGTTCACTCTCCCCGGCAGACCGGCCGCCGCACTTCGAGAAAAACCAGAGCCGTTGGGCGGCAACCCCCAAGTTTCGACTTATTCTGCACCGGCAGCTCAATGAAAAAATCGAAAAGATCGCTCGGGAGCCCGACTTGTATCCTCGCGTGGTAAATCAAATCAGCCTGGCTGAGGCTTCAGCAACCGGCAAAGACGTAATACCCGTTTGCGTTGTAGCTTCGGGAGTCGCATTGGCTCATGCCAGAGAGATCCTCAACGATCTCGGGTTGCACGACACTATTCCGCTCTATCAGGTCCCAATGCCCTATCCTCTTCCTTCAGGCTTCCGCGACGAGCTTTTGGCACGTTACGCCAAAGTCCTGGTGCTGGAGGAATCCTATCCGGTCATCGAGCTTCAGCTGCAACATAAGGAGAAGGTTTTCGGACGAGCCAATGAGGTTGTCCCGACGGCCGGAGAACTGCTTCCGGAACTGATCGAAGACATATTGCGCAAGTTTCTGGATCTGCCGCCTGCCTCACGCTCCGAGCCGCCCGACGTTCCCGGAAGGCGCCCCACCCTTTGCGCTGGCTGTCCTCATCGGGCCGCCTTTTTTGCCATGAAGAAGGCTTTCCCGAAAGGAATATATCCCGGTGACATCGGCTGCTACACCCTGGGACTGAATCTGGGCGCGGTGGACACGGTGCTTTGCATGGGCGCCGCCATCGGCCTGGCAACCGGCTTCTATCACACATATAATACCGGGGCCGAGGATCATCCCCCTATTGCGGCAACTATCGGTGATTCCACCTTTTTCCACGCCGGCATTCCGGCACTGCTCAATGCCGTGGTGCAGGGGGCAAGATTCGTGCTGGTCGTCCTCGACAACAGCACCACCGCCATGACCGGCCGGCAGCCGACTCCGGCCGGCGGCACCACACTGGACGGCCGGAAAGTCCCGCAAGCTTCCATCGCCGCTATCGCAAAAGCGTGCGGGGTTCGTTGGGTGGAAACCGGAGACCCTTACCAATTGAAAGAATTCACCGCTTTATTGAAGCGGGCCGGAGAACATGCAAAAGATCCGGAAGGGGGAGTGGCGGTGGTGATCGCCAAACGGCCATGTCTTATGGATCGGAAGCATCCGCAGAGCTGGACCCGGCACCGGATTACCATCAATGAAAAATGCAAAGGCTGCGATTTTTGCATCAAACATTTTGAGTGCCCCGCTCTGCAAAGTCAGGGAGAAAAGGAGCCCGTCCTGGTCGATAGCACCTTATGCACGGGATGCGGCGTATGCGTGCATGTGTGCCCCAACCGGGCAATAGAAATTGTAAGCCGAGAAGAGGTATAGGGGATGCAGCAGATCATTATAAGCGGTGTCGGGGGACAGGGGGTGCTCTACATCACCCGGCTTCTGGCCGAAGCGGCTGTCGCCCAGGGCCGCCATGTCTTAATTTCCGAAACCCACGGCATGGCACAGCGCGGCGGTAATGTCATCAGCCACCTGAAAGCGGGCGGGAAGAAGACTTCGGCTGCTTCCAAGGATACGGAAGCCGGCAGCCCGGCTGATTTCGAATTCAGCAGCCCTCTTATCAGGCCAGGGCGGGCAGACGTTTTGCTCGCGCTCCACCCGGACGGCTTAACAGCTCACAGCTATTATTTAAAAGCGGATGGCAGGACATTCTGCAACACGCCGGACAATCAAGGGAGAAGCTCTATCAATGCCACCCGGATTGCTGCCGGGCTCGATTCGCCGGTTTCCGCCAATCTGGTGCTGCTGGGATTTGCGCTCGGCTCGGGAGAGCTGTTCTGCCCTCCCGAGGAAGTGGAAAACTTAATCCAAAGAGCAGGCGGCAAAAGGCAGGAAATCAACCTCATGGCTTTTCGTACAGGCCTAAAAGAAGCCGCAGAGAAGCTGAGCCGATGAGCGGGCATCTGATTCCGCAGTTTCTCGTTTCCGGAATCACCAACGGAAGCATCTACGCTCTGATCGCCCTCGGGTTTTGCCTGATCCAGAACGCCACAGGCATTGTCAATTTTGCTCAAGGGGACTTTGTCATGCTGGGGGCCATGATCGCCATCTCCCTCTACCAGGCGGCAAACCTTCCCCTGCCGGCCGCCTTTGTCATCGCCATATTTGCCGTGGCGTTGATCGGGGTGGCGCTCCAGCAGGGTCCCATTCGGCATTCAAGAAATCGCGATATTCTGACCCTCGTGATGATCACCGTCGGCGCATCCATCACCTTCCACGGCGCAGGGATGTTGATTTGGGGAAAGAATGTCAGAACCCTGCCTGCGCTTGGAGGCGACACGCCCGTTTTCATCCTGGGAGCCGCAATTCTCCCGCAAACCCTCTGGATACTCTCTCTTTCACTGATCGTTTTGGGGTCGCTCCATCTTTTTTTTCATCGCACCCTGCTTGGAAAAGCCGTACGAGCTGCCGCGGACAACCCGTTCGGAGCCGTTCTGATCGGCATCTCGGTGCGCAACCTGGTTGCTCTGGGCTTCGGCCTGAGTGGGGCACTGGGCGCTCTCGCGGGTATTCTGATCACACCGATCACCAGTATGAGCTACGAGGGTGGATTGATGCTGGGGCTCAAAGGGTTCGCCGGGGCCATATTGGGAGGCTATGGCAGTACACTGGGAGCAGTGGCGGGAGGACTATTGCTGGGAATTCTTGAGTCGCTCGGGGCCGGCTTGATCTCTTCCGCCTACAAAGACGCCATTGCCTTTGTGGTGCTGCTGGGAATTTTGTTCCTGAGGCCGGCCGGATTATTCGGCAGCGTCCAGGTGCGTAGGCTGTAAGTTACTGTGAACAGCAATCAAGAGCATGCCGATACGACCCATCTCGTACTAATCCCCAGTCAATGGCGGGCGTTGCTTGTCCTGGCGGCCGTCTTGATCGGAATCCCCCTGACACTGCAAAACGATTATTTCCTGTTGCTGTTCAATGTGATGGCTTTAAACGGGCTGGTTGTGCTCGGCCTCAATCTATTGATCGGCTCAACCGGACAGGTGTCCCTCGGGCATGCGGCTTTTTTCGGCATCGGCGCTTATTTGAGCGCCATCGCCAGCGTTACCTGGCAGTGGCCGCTTCTTTACTCCTTCATCTTTTCCCTGGCTTCCGTTGGACTTGTAGGCTGCCTGCTTGCCCTGCCGACCCTGAGGCTGGAAGGCCACTATCTGGTCATGGCCACTCTCGGGTTCAATATCATCGTCAGTATTCTGCTCAACCAGATGGATGACGTGACTGGCGGCCCCTCCGGGTTTCCGGGCATTCCCCAATTGAGTATCGGCTCCTTCACAATAGACAGCGATTTGAAGTTCTACATGTTTATCTGGAGTCTATTCCTGATCCTGTTTGCGCTTACATTGAACCTGACCGATTCAAGATTGGGCCGAGCCCTCAAAGCCATCCACGAAAAAGAGCTCACCGCTGAAGCGATGGGTATTCCCAGCCACCGGTACAAAGTCGCGGTATTTGTATTGAGCGCCGTGTACGCGGGAGTAGCCGGCTTTTGCTATGCTCACTATGTCACCTTCATCAGCCCCAAGACCTTCGACATCTTTTATTCCGTGCAGGTCGTAACGATGGTAGTGGTCGGTGGTATGGGCAGCCTGTGGGGCGGGCTGGCGGGGACGGTTCTGCTGACTTCGCTGCCGGAGATGCTGCACCAGTTCGAAGACTGGTATGTCCTCATCTACGGTCTCATCCTCATGGGCGTCCTGGTATTCTCGCCACAGGGCCTGGTTCCGGCAATCGCTTCACTTCCGCTGTTCCAGCGGAAAACATCTGGGGATAAAAAGGATACCGGCCGGGAAACCGAACCGGGGCGGGCAAAAGATCAAGCACGCCACAGAATATGGACTCACGCGCAGACCACCTCCGGAAACCGCCCGGATGCGGCCCGAGCCATGCCCGTTTTGCAGTTGCAGAGTGTTTCTTTGAGCTTCGGCGGGCTGCAGGCATTAAACGAAGTCAGCATGAACTTATCCGCAGGAGAAATCGTAGCACTCATAGGCCCCAACGGTGCAGGCAAGACAACCGTTTTGAACATCATCTCCGGATTGCTCAAACCGGACCGGGGCGATGTGCTGCTTAAAGGAAAATCCCTACTGGGATCTGCTCCCCACAGGATCGCCGCCCTGGGTGTGGGCCGCACATTTCAGACGGTGCAGGTCTATCAGGCATTCTCCGTTCTGGAAAATGCTCTGTTGGGCTATCATACCCGCGGGGGCGCCGGATTCGTCAGCGCTTATTGTCATCTTGCCGGGGAAAGGAAAGAAGAGGCCCATCTACGCGAACTGGCCTTGCGGCTCCTCGACGACTTTAATCTTGCCCCTAAGGCGAACGCTCCCATACAACAGCTGAGCCTGCTCGAACAAAAATTGCTCGAGCTGGCCCGTGCCCTTGCTCTCTCTCCCGGCATCCTGCTTCTGGATGAACCCGTGGGTGGGCTCAATCCAAGAGAAAGCGCCATTCTGGTCGACTACCTTCAGCATTTGCGTGAGCGCGGAATAGGTACTCTGCTGGTGGAGCACGATATGAATGTGGTCATGCGCCTGGCCGACCGTGTAGTGGTGCTGCAGCACGGCAGCCGGATCGCCGCCGGCTCCCCGCAGGAGGTTCAGCGGGATGCGAAGGTGATTGCAGCATATTTGGGAGCCAAAAAGTAAGGGCGCTTCGCGGATCAACCTGTCAGGCTTGCCTGCCCGGCCTCTCGGTCGGCTCGAGTCGCCGACTGTGGCATCAACCCGTTATAGAAAGGGCTCCCGCGGTCGAGGTTGATCTCTACCCGAACATCGTCGCGCGCCTTTCGTTCACAGTCGTTTCCGCCATCGTTTCCTCCCCCTCGTTCTTCCTCACAAGCTCCGCTCTCCCCCGCTCCTCCTCGTTCCCAGACTCTGCTTCCTCCTCGTTCCCAGACTTTGCTCTCCCCCACTCCTCCTCGTTCCCAAACTCTGTTTGGGAACGCACTTGGGCGGCAAACTCCAGTTTGCGGTGTTTGCCGATTCCGCATGGCACGAGTTGGAAACAGAGTTTCAAGTGCAATTTCGTTCCCAAACAGAGTTTGGGAACGAGAAAATAAGAGTTCGGAAATGAGAAAAACGGAGGTTGGGAATGAGAAAATAAGAAACGAGAATGAACGGTTGCTCACTCGCTGTGGTGGGGAGTTATATGGTGCGTTTTCAGCAGGGCCGAAAAGTCAGGTCGCTTCATGCCCACCTTTTTGGCGGCCCGGGAAATATTTCTCCGGCTGTTCAAGTTGGAGGCTTGAACCAATCCTTGTTCTTCCAGCATCTTTGAGGAAATAGAGAAGCCTGGGGTGGCGATTTATTGAAAAAACCCCGAAACGTATTTGACGGCCACAAAAAGAATGCAGGAGCACAAGATTAGCTTGATCACCCGGCCGGGTACGTACTTCTGGCAGCGCGCCCCGAGATACATGCCGCAAAAACCGCCGGCCCCGAACAAGGCGCCGAGCAACCAATCGGGACCTATCGACATCCGGGCACCCATATAGAAGTCCAGCAGTTGGTAAAAGATGGCTCCGGCAACTGATGTGATGAAGGTTCCCATGAGAGCTGCGCCGGCCACCGTATAGACCGGCATCTTGAAAATGGCCACAAAGAACGGAGCGACAATGGCTCCACCGCCGATGCCGTAAATGCCGCCTACGATCCCCACGATGAAGGTCATGAGAAACACCCAGCCGGGGGAAAAAGTGTAGGTCTCGCCGGCGAACTTGTATTCCACGCAGCCCAGTGTGAATTTGGTGTCACTGACACAGACACTTCGGGATCCAGCGGAACTGGCGCCTTTCTTGGCGATCGCCCCGCCGCCTTTGCCCTTGTGCGCATCCCAAGCGAGTCGTGCACCGATGTACAGCAAAACAATCCCCGCAAACAGCTTGAAATTTTTCGGATCGGGCAGATAGAGCACCCGCACCCAGGCTCCGATGAAGACCCCCGGCAGGGTTCCGATGATGACGACCCAGGTCAGCGGCCACACCATCCGGCCTTCCTTGATATAGCGATAGACCCCGCTCGGGATGGCCGCCACGTTGAACACCTGGTTGGTGCCGCTAACCGACGGGCTGGTATAGCCGAGTAAGCTCACCTGGAACGGCAGCAGCAAAAACGCCCCCGAAACGCCCCCCATCGAGGTAAAAAAGGAGACTGCGAAAGCCACCAAGGGCGGCACAAAAACCCATGTTTCGACCCCGGACACAGGAAATGTCACATACAGAAAATCCATTCAGTCCGCCGCCTTCTCCTTGGTGTCGCATCAGTCCGCAGCTATCGCACGAGCATGCAGTCAATCGATTTTTTCTGCCGCGTTTATTCTATATAAACAATTGGAATTGGCGAGTGAAAAACTCGCGTTAAGAAAGTAAAAGATAACGATCTTCGTCAACAAAGTCACAGTCATTGCTGAGCAAGCCGATGATGACAGAGTGAGGACAGCGGATAAATGAAAATTCTCAGCCACACGACCGCCGTTCCTCATTCTTCACCGCTTGCCTAAGTGCCAAGAGATTGGCAGGAAATAACTTGCTCCGGCCTGATGGAAGTGGTAATGAACTGATTCAAGTGATTTGAAGCAGATGGTGATGGAGTCCGCCAGAACCGCCCGCTATGGGATGATGACTCCTACTGATAGCGTAAGCTGTAGGTAGGGGCCGGCTGGATGGACGAGAAAAGATCAAAGCTCCTACCGGAAAACCTGTAGGAGCTTTTTTTATGGAAGCCCTTCGCACCACATTTTAAATTACTCGCACAAGGCGGCCAGAACTATGTTCAATGCTCATTAATCGCACAGGAGGAGCAATGACATGACTGAGACCTGGTTTCTCGCGACACTTTGGCTGGGACTGGCTTTGCTTGCCACGTTGCTTTCGATCTGGCTTCGAATCGCTACGGCACTGTCCGAAATTGTGGTGGGCACGGTCGCCCAGTTGATCATCGGAGCAGTGATCAGCAGCAGCGTGCTCGGGGCTAATGAGCCGTGGATCAAGTTTTTGGCCGGCACCGGCGCCATCATTCTCACTTTTCTTGCAGGGGCGGAGCTCGATCCCGATGTCTTTAAGGTCAAATGGAAGGAGGCCACCGCTCTGGGAATAGCCGGTTTTGTGGCCCCGTTTTTAGGTTGTGCAGCCCTCGCCTACTACGTACTCGGCTGGGATGCACGGGCCAGTTGGCTGGCTGGAGTGGCGCTCTCCACCACATCCGTTGCAGTGGTGTACGCCGTAATGCTGGAAACCGGACTGAACACCACCACTTACGGCAAGGTGGTACTGGCAGGCTGCTTCATCAACGACCTCGGCACCGTTCTTGCCCTTGGGCTCATCTTCGCCCCGTTCACCATGAGAACCCTCATTTTTGTCGGAGCAAGCGTGGTTGTATTTGCCGTCCTGCCTTACTTAACACCTCGTTTCTTCAAAAAATACGGCAACCGCCCATCGGAGCTGGAAACGAAGTTCTTGCTTCTGTGCCTGTTCGGCATGGGTGCTCTGGCCGGCTGGGCGGAAAGCGAGGCGGTTCTTCCTGCCTACTTGATCGGCATGGTGCTGGCCGGAACGGTGGGTAAAGATCATGTGCTCATTCGCCGCCTGAGAACCGTTACCTTCGGGCTACTCACCCCGTTTTATTTCATCCGGGCCGGATCACTCGTATCGGTGCCGGCCTTGATTGCAGGCTACGGGATATTCCTTATTTTACTTCTGGGTAAAATGGCGAGCAAGTTCCTGGCCGTTTATCCGGTCACCAAAGTCTACAAAAGTCCCGGCAAGGAAGGCATGTACACCACCCTGTTGATGTCCACCGGCTTGACCTTCGGCAGTATTTCGGCATTGTTCGGCCTCTCCCACAACATCATCGATACGGCGCAGTATTCCTTTTTGATCGCGGCGGTGGTAGGCAGTGCAGTGGTTCCGACTCTTATTGCCAACGCGTTCTATCTGCCCAGGCATCTGTTGCATTCACCGGAAGAAGAGCAAGTGTCAGCTCGGAAAACGGCTGGCCGGACCTATCCCGTGAAAGAAGGAGAAAGCATATGATCAATACGGTGCTCATTGCCTACGACGGCTCGCAGCAGGCTGAAAGAGCATATGACTTCGGCCTTGACATGGTCTCCAGGTATGGCGCTCAGGTCATTGTCCTGTCAGTGGCACGTCCGCCAGAACCCCCGGTCAACGTTGAATTGCAGGCTGTTCTTGAAAGTGCGACGGAGCACTATCAGGAATTGTTCGCAAAGTTGAAGGCAAAGGCTGCAGCATGCAAGGTCGATCCCCGATTTGAGGTACGGGTAGGACACCCGGCCGAGCAGATCGTCCATTTCGCCGAGGAGTGGGGTGTTGACGTGATTGTTATGGGACACCGCGGTGGGAGTTTTCTGCAGCGCTGGCTGCTGGGTTCTGTGGCCAAGCGGGTGTTGAGTCATGCCCACTGCACTGTAGTTGTGGTGCGGTGACTCCACGGCGAATCCGAGCCCGATATTCACATGCTGGATTGATTTCGGGTTAAGCCGGCAGAATCGACTGAAAAAGACAACTGGCGACCGCAGAGAGGTTCAAGCACATTGGAGGAGTGGATCATACGGCTGGTTCAGAGCAAAATCGCATGGGCAAGAATAGTTGAGACACTACTGGAAAGCTGGAGCTCATACAAGCCCGTTCTACTGAAAATCCTACTTGTAATGGTCGGGGGCAGCCTCGGCGCCGTAAGCCGCTATGGAACAGCATTGCTGGCGGCGCGCTTGATCGGCACGCGGTTTCCATGGGGAACGCTGCTGGTCAATTTGATAGGCTGCTTTCTCATCGGGGTCTCCTTTGCACTGGTTGAGCGCACCAACCTCTTGAGTCCTTCTGCGCGCTTGTTTTTCATGACGGGCTTTTTGGGCGCACTGACCACTTTTTCAACTTTTGCACTGGAAACCGTCAATGCGGTGCGCGGCGAGACCCTGTTGATTGCTTTCATGAATTTCTTTATCAACAACGCTGCGGGGTTGGGGCTGGTCATTCTCGGAATGTGGCTGGTTCGTCTGATGCGGGCTTGAGGGCGTAATTTAATCCTTTTTGCATCGAACATTCACCGGAAGGACAGAGAGCAATATGCCGCTTGAATACAGTATGATCGAGATCTTCACCAACGAAGAGGCGCGCTGTAAGGGAAAGCCTTTGGGGGAAGCGGTGGTGGATTATGTTCGAGGACTCAAGATCGCCGCCCGCTGCATCGTTACCCGAGGTATCGGAGGTGCTTTTGAGAACGGGGAAGTGGCCACCCAGAACGTATTGGTGCTCTCCTTCAATATGCCTCTAAAGATCGAGATCCTTCTGCCTTCCGCAGAGCTGGATCTGGTGCTGCCGGTAGTCGATGAGATGGTCTGCGAAGGCATCGTCGCCGTGCGCGCAATGCGGGTTCAGTCCCACAAAACCGAGCGGCGCCTGCTGCCAAGGCACTTCAAGGTGAAGGATGTTATGACACCTTCACCAAAGATGGTAACTGCATCAACTTCCTTGAAGGAAGTTGCCCAGTTGTTGATGTCCTCAATTTTTACCGGGGTTCCGGTGGTGGATAAGGACAATCATCCGATTGGAATCGTCACCCAGGGGGATCTCATCTATCGGGCGGGTATGCCCATGAGGCTCGGGCTTCTGGCCGTATCGGATCAAGGCAAAGTGACGGAGGTGCTGGAATCTCTTGCATCCAGGCAGGCTCGAGAGGCCATGACCAGCCCTGCTGTCAGCATTTCCGAGGATGTCCTTGCAACAGAGGCCGTCAACCTGATGGTTCAAAAAGATGTCAAGCGCCTGCCGGTGGTCGACAAGCACGGAAAACTCACCGGAATGCTGTCGCGCCTGGACATTTTTCGCACCGTCATGCAGGAATCTCCCGACTTGGAGGCTTTTCGCGCGCAAAAAATCCAGGTGAACAATTTGCGCGTGGTCGCGGACATCATGCGCAGGGACACCATCGCCGTACAGGCAGAGACGCCGGTGGAAGAGGTGCTGCGCGTGATCGACAAAAACGACATCCAGCGTGTGGCCGTAGTGGATGAGGATGGAGCCTTTCTTGGCCTGATCTCGGATCGGGACCTGCTGATCGCATTCACCGACTATCATCCGGGCATATGGGATTATTTCGTAAGCTGGATGCCTTTCAGCGAGCGCGGACGCGCCAAGAAAGGATTGAAGCTCCATCTGCGGCTGCGCACTGCCGCGGAGGTGATGAGAACCAACCTGATCACCGTACAGGAGGAGACTCCTATCGAGGACGCCATCCGCTTGATGACCGAAAAGGCGCTCAAGCGCCTGCCGGTGCTCGATGCGGATGGCAAGTTCAAAGGGATGATCAGCCGCGACGCGCTGCTCCGGACCGGCTTTGGATACTCTTAGGCAATTTGCGCCGAGAGGTAATGAGGCGAAAAAAGTGACCCGAGGACGAGACCATCTTAACATATTGAGCCGGGCACACCCGTTCGAGTTGCCTGGCTTTTGGGCAAACTCAAGGATCCACGCACCATTCAAGTACTGACGAGTCTTTTTGAGACCGCCTCAGATATTTACATCGCCAGAACCGCACCACGGGCATTGGGCAAATTGAGTACCAAAAAATGTCGGCTTTTTCTCGAAAGGCTGAACAATCAACGGTCAAGCATCGTCAGAGATGAGGTCGAGCGTACACTGTCGACAAGGGAGAATCAGGATTCACTTGAAACATTTCCAGGAAAGGAGAATTTCATGAATCGCAGGATCGCGACTATTGGTGCTCTGGAGGTTCTGGACTCCCGCGGAAACCCGACCATTCGGGTACGGGTTACGCTCGATAACGGCGTAACCGGAGCGGCATCCGTCCCTTCGGGGGCATCAACCGGGGAGAACGAAGCTGTCGAATTGCGAGATGGAGACAAGCGCCGCTATGGTGGCAAAGGAGTCCTCAAGGCCGTTGCGAATGTGAACGATGTGATCGCCCCCCGGGTGATCGGCATGGACCCCGCGCGCCAGGCGGAGCTCGACCGTACTCTGATCGAGCTTGACGGCACTGCTAACAAGGAAAGACTCGGAGCGAACGCCATCCTCGGCGTCTCCATGGCTGTGGCACGGGCGGCCGCTGCGGCCTCAGGGCTTCCCCTCTACCTTTATCTCGGGGGACCCGGCGCTTTCCGCATTCCCATGCCCATGATGAACATCTTAAATGGTGGGAAGCACGCCGACAACAGCGTCGACTTACAGGAGTTCATGGTCATGCCGATCGGCGCTCCGACCTTTGCCGAAGCCCTGCGCTACGGCTCCGAAACTTTTCACACCCTCAAGACCATTCTCAAGAACAAAGGCTATAGCACGAGCGTCGGCGATGAAGGCGGTTTTGCTCCCAATCTCAAGAGCAATGATGAAGCCTGCGAGGTGATTCTGGAAGCTATCGAAGCTGCCGGATACACGTCGGGAAAGGACATCGCCATAGCTCTCGATCCGGCGGCTAGTTCATTTTTCAAGGAAGGCGTTTATGATCTCAGCAAATCCGGCCAAGGCAAAAAAAGCAACGTGCAGATGACCGAGCTCTACCGGTCCTGGGTTGATAAGTACCCGATTGTCTCCATCGAAGACGGACTGGATGAAAACGATTGGTCGGGATTCCAAATGCATACGACTGTCCTGGGAGACAAAGTTCAGATTGTTGGCGATGACATTTATGTGACGAATACCCGGTTTATCGAGCGGGGCATTCGGGAGAAAACAACCAATGCCGTACTCATCAAACTCAACCAGATCGGAACGATAACCGAAACCATCGAGGCGGTTGCTCTATGCCGCAAGGCCGGGTGGGGTTTTGTCATCTCCCACCGCTCGGGAGAGACCGAAGACTCCTTCATCGCCGATTTCGCAGTAGCCATGGGGGGTGGACAGCTTAAAACCGGCTCTGCCTGCCGAAGCGAGCGCATCGCCAAGTACAACCGGTTGCTTGAAATTGAGGCCGAGCTGGGGCGCGCGGCGATCTTTGGCAATCCCCTAGCCCAGTGATCGGCGAGCGAAATGAAATGCGGGTTGAACACGTCATGCCGGGTCGTGCGGGAGAGAAAGCTTGGCAACATGTGAAGAGGAACACTAGATCAAGTGAAAGTCTATGCCTTTCGTGGGAAATTGTTCTTGAGTTGGGGATTGCGTAAGCCTTCATGGAGTTGGGTGAAAATCACAAACGGCATGTATTGAGCACATTCCAGTACATCGATGACTTGTTTGCCGATATGGAACAAATGCTGGCGACAGCCCGATCGTCCAGACTTTATAAGGAATACGAGCTTGACGTTACGCCCGAAAAGCAGATGGAATTGCAGCGGGCAATTACTGAATTCAGAACCCTGATGTCCCGGATTCAAGCGGAGCTGAATATCACGCCCCGCCCTCCCCACGTCAGCGCCGTGAGGGCAGTCCTCGCTTTCTTCACTTTCATCGACATAGCCCTCGAAGAGCTTCAGCCCAGGCATATGCGGGGATATGGGGAATTGTCCGCAGGCACCACCGTGCAACTGGAGACCCTAGTTGCAGAGATGCGAAGCCTACTTGAGCGGATGAGGAGTGTTTTAGACTGAAAACTGTTATCATAGGCCCTGCCGTCGAAGTTACTCAAGCCCTCCGTTTCTTGTTGGATACACACGCTGATTTTATGAAAAGAAATCCCCAGCTCATGCGGTCATCCGGATGCACCATGGATTACATGGCTTAGCCCCAATATGGTCCCGTTTTTTAAAGCTATCTATAAACTGTTTGAAAACTGGATCAGGAAGGAAGGCTTCAATTCCCCAAAGAGGGGAAAAAGGTATGGGTCTTTAATGAGCTCCTGAATATGATCGAGATGTCCAGGCTAAAGAGTTTTGTACGATCGAAGGTGATGAAGTCCCGACGCGTCAAGAGTACCGAGGCCTGTCCTGACTAACAAAAGCCGTTTGAGCATCTGCAGGCTTATTCCCCCGTTCACCTCGAGGTGCCTCAAGGTGAACGAGGGATGTAACTGCCGAAGTCGTATGGAATCGAAAATCGCTCGGGCTTAGAACAAGTTTTGGCCGCACATAGGAGGGAGATCCGTCCTCATTTCACAGCATGCAGCGCAACCAATACTGGTGCACTCACCAACGAAACCACCGAGACCAGCTTAATGAGAATATTCATGGTGGGGCCGGAGGTGTCTTTGAAGGGATCGCCCACCGTGTCTCCCACCACGGCGGCCCGGTGATTTTCAGAGCCTTTGCCGCCGAAGTGACCGGCCTCGATGTACTTCTTGGCGTTGTCCCAGGCACCGCCTCCATTAGCCATGAACAGACCCATGCAGACCCCGGTGGCCGTGCAGCCGACCAGCACCCCGCCCAGGGCCGTCGGACCGATCAAAAGACCCACTACCAGAGGGGTGCAGACACCAATGAGTCCTGGGGCTATCATTCTCTTCAGGGCGCCTCGAGTGGCGATGTCGACGCATTTGGCCGGATCGCATTTGGCTTGGCCTTCCAGAAGTCCCGGGATCTCCCGGAACTGCCGGCGCACTTCTTCGCACATGTCAAAGGCCGCCGCCCCAACAGCGGTCATCGTCATGGACGCCACCATAAACGGTACAACGGCGCCGATCAGCACCCCGATCATCACATACGGATCGGTCATATCGATGACTTTAAGTCCGACCGCCTGAGTGTAGGCCACAAACAGGGACACGGCGGTGAGAGCGGCTGCGCCGATGGCAAACCCTTTGCCGATGGCGGCGGTGGTGTTGCCCAGAGCATCCAGGGTATCGGTGATCCTGCGTGTCTCCGGCCCCAAGCCGGCCATTTCCGAGATGCCTCCCGCGTTATCGGCGATCGGGCCGTAAGCGTCCACAGTCATCGTGGCCCCGCAAGTGGCAAGCATACCCACCGCGGAGATGCCGATCCCATAGATGCCGCCGGTCGTGTAAGCGATGAAGGTGGCCAGGCAGATGCCCAAAACAGGCGCCGCGACACTTTCCATGCCAACCGCCAGGCCGGCGATAATCACCGTGGCCGCCCCGGTTTCCGATTGAGCGGCAATTTTACGGATCGGGCCATAAGAGGTGTAATATTCAGCCAGAAGTCCGATCAGCACTCCACAAAAAAGACCCGAAAGAACCGCCCAGAAGACACCCAAGGGCAGCCCCAGCCCTTTGACGATATAGTAGGTGAAGGCAATCAGAAAAGCGGCGGCGACAAATGTCGTGTAGCGCAGCGCGTTCTGGGGAGCCATATTCTTGAAAATCTTTATTGATATGACCCCGAAAAAGGAAGCAATAAGGCCGCCCATCACCACCAGCAACGGACATACCATGTAGGCAGAGCGCAACGCTTCGCTTTTCGATGGAATGGGCATGGTGGCGGCGATGGCGATGGTCGCGATGATCGCCCCGACGTATGACTCAAAGATATCCGCCCCCATGCCGGCGATATCGCCGACGTTATCGCCCACATTATCGGCAATGACTCCGGGGTTGCGTGGATCATCCTCAGGGATGCCGGCCTCCAATTTCCCTACCAGGTCCGCCCCCACGTCCGCCGCCTTGGTGTAAATGCCTCCACCCATGCGGGCAAACAGGGCGATCGAGCTCGCCCCCATGGCGAAACCATTGATCAGATAAGCTGTTTTAGGGTCGTGGCCGACATAATAATACCATGCCCCCACACCGATCAGGCCAAAGCTGGCGACAACAATCCCCATTACCGCTCCGCCAAAGTAAGAGACGTTTAAAGCCTCGGCAATGCCGAACTTGTTGGCCGCCTCGGCGGTCCGCGCATTGGCCCGGGTGGCTGCGTTCATCCCGGTATAGCCGGCCAGACCTGAGCAAAAAGCCCCACTGAGGAAGGCCGCCGCCGTCTGCCAGTTGATCCCGAACCATAGCAAACCGAACACCACGGCAACAAAAATTATCAGGATAGAGTACTCTCTTTTTAAAAAGGCCATGGCCCCGGCATGAATCATCTCTTCAAGTTCAACCATGGTCTCATTGCCTCTGGGAAAGGATTTCATATAGTGGAACAGAAAAAGCGCGAAAATCACTCCGGTAAGTCCGAACAACGGCGCATAATCAACCCAAGTTTCCATGTTTGTCCTCCTTTTACTTCGAACAAGATCGTTGCTGTTCAAAAGTTGTAGAACCCCATGAGTAGGTTGGCAACTGACTCTTTTCCGCAGCGTTTCAATAATCTGCGCTTATCTTCCACCTCCCTTCCTTTGCGGTCGGCGCGAGGCATTCCTTTGCCGAATTCACCCTCGATGCTTGCCGCCACCCAACCCGGCCAATTAAGCCTCCGTCCTCATTTTTGCCTGTGCTTGGACAAAAAAGCCCCACCGGGGATATCCGGCAGGGCACGCGACAAAAAAACCCACCAGGAATTTCTGGTGGGTTTGATCTGGCTGTCCCCCCACCCCGGCTCACAAGCTATCCAGAGTAGGAGTCATCAGCCCATTTAT
>Ga0068714_10001399_pt1 | contig 35659 bp, 26 predicted proteins | sample MTBNYHSulfiMetaG_FD_62988 | JGI IMG/M metagenome (GOLD analysis project Ga0068714, IMG submission 62988) | Enrichment culture microbial communities from rom New York Harbor, USA that are MTBE-degrading - MTBE-NYH (New York Harbor Sulfidogenic)... | ecosystem: Environmental > Aquatic > Marine >...
CGCACACCGCGGACAAGGTCACCGTCAACGAGCACGAGGAGAGCGGCGGGTTGCGAGCTCGAGCCCGCACTGTCCCTCTGCGCCTTTGCGTCCTCCTGGCGTCTTTGCGTTCTCCCTCTCAGGCCTCGGGCATCGCCCAACCCGTGGGTTGCGGGCCCGAGCACGCGCTGGAGGCGTGAGCGCCCGGCGCCGATCCCGAACGGACGCCCGGGTACGGGGAGAGCGTCAGGGGCTCTGCGGGACGGGCTTCTCGGCCGACATCTGGATCGTCGTGGCGCCGACGGCCCTCGCGGCGTCGAGAACCTGAATCACCACCCCGTAGTCGGCGCTGCGGTCCCCCATGATGATCACCGACTTGTCCGGGGCCCTTTGGACCAGCGCCTTGATGCGGGCCTCGAGCTCCCGGGGGGGGATCTCCTGGTCGTCGACCCACACGCTGCCGTCGCCGGCGATCTTGACCACCGGCGGGCGCTCATCCTGGCCCTGGCCAGCCGCCTCCGCGGTCTTGGCCTCGGGGAGCTTGAGCTTGAGCCGCTCGTCGCTGACGAACTGGGTGGTGACCGCGTAGAAGAGCAGCAGCAGGAACACGCAGTCGATGAGCGGGGCGATCATCACCTCGGCCTTGCGGGTGGTTCGGACGGGAGACAAGCGCATGGCGGCCCCCCTCACTCCTCGCGCGCCGGCCGGGGCCGTCGCACCAGGTGCAGCAGGTCGAGCATGTTCGCCTCGATGTCCGACAGGATCGACACCGTGCGGGACTCCAGGTAGGCGTGGATGAACAGCGACGGGATGGCGATGATCAGCCCCGCCTCGGTGGTGATGAGGGCCTCGGCGATGCCCGACGCGAGCCGCTCTGTGATGCCCGTCCCGGAGGTCGACACGGCGGTGAAGATCTTGATCATGCCGGTGACCGTACCCAGCAGCCCCAGCAGCGGCGCGCCGGCGGTGATGGTGGCCAGCGCCTGCAGGCCCCGCTGCAGCCCGCGGAGCTCGTGCCTGCCCCTGTCCTCGAGGATCTCCTTGATCTCGTCGTACGGAGCGTTGCGGTTCTCCACCAGGGCCGCGACCAGGACCGGGAACGGCCCCGAGCGGCGCCGGCAGTAGTCCACCGCCTCGGAGTACTCCCGGCTCGCGATCATCCGCGTCACCGCGGTGATGGTGCTGCCCTCGAGGTAGTTCTTCTGCCGCAGGACCCACAGGCGCTCGAGGATGATCGCCAGGGCCACGACGGACACCAGGCCCAGTGGGATCATCACCGGCCCGCCGGAAATCAACCAGTCGATCACGGGACGCTCCTCACTCCTCCCCCCGCCAGGTGGGGGGTCGCAGGTTGTAGTAGAACGTGATGGTCACCCCCTCCCGCTCGACCCCGGTCAGGTCGGCGGGAAGCGGCTCGAACGCGGACGAGTCGGCAATCGCGTCACGGGCGGCAAAGTCCATGGGCGGCTTGCCCGACTCGTCGACGATCTGTAAACCGGTGACGCGCCCGTCCCGCTCGATGAAGAACCGGATCTTGACCACCCCCTGCACCCCGAGCATCGCGATCTCGGGGATCCGCCAGTTCTTGCGGATCTTCGCCAGCATCCGCTTGGCGTAGGGGCCCCAGTCGTACCACTGGGTGTCGAACGACAGCCCGCCGGCGTCCACTTTTCCCCCCGGCCGGTCGGGCCTCTCCGGCAGTCCCCCCGCCAGTGGGGGCGAGCTCCAGCTCCCGGGCGCGGGCAGCGGCACGGCCGGCCGCGGCGTGGGCACCGTCTCGCCGACCCCCTCCGGTTCGCGGCGCACCTCGGGCTCCGGCCGGGGCTCGACCGGGTCGACCTGCGACGGCGACGGCGGCGCCGGGACCCCGGGACGGGACGCCGGCTGCCCGCGGTCGAGCTGCCGGCCACCGTCGGACTGGACCAGCTGCGGGGTGGTGCCGCGCACACCGGGCCGGGTGGAGGCCTCCCCCTCCCCGCCATGGGCGCGCCGGTCACGGTCGGACAGGGGCACGGGTCGGTCCTCCGGCGGGGCTTCCTCGCGATCTTCGGGCAGGTCGACGAACTCGAACTCCAGGGGCCTCTCCGCCGGCACCGGCGGGACCACCGGCACCACGACCTGCGCCGCCGGCCACACCCTCGAGGCCCGCGGGAGGATCACGAACAGCAGCAGGAGATGGAGCAGTATCGACAGCTCCACGGCCCGCCGGAACAGACCCCCCCCTCGACGCACGGCCCTACCCTAGCAACTTTCCTGCCAACGCGAAAGCCTGGCCGACAGGGCCTGCCGTGTCGTCGATGTGCGGAGAAGCGGCCGTCTTGACCTCAATCCAGGTCACCATGGCGGCCGCTCAGGCGCCGAGCCGGACGGGGGGCACGGACGGTGGCGCTGCGACGCGAGCACTCGCCGGGCGGCTCACGACTCGGCCTCCAGGCACTCCGTAAAGGGGGCCTCCAGGAGCCACCGGCGCCACCCCACGAGACCCCCGGCGGTGAGCCGCTCGGTGGCGCTGCCGCCGGCCTCCGCCACCGCCTCCACCACCGAGCGCGGGCACACCACACCGGACGGGAGCGCGACCGCCGCAGCGGCCCGATCCCGAGCCGCCAGGAGGCGCTTGACCCGCGCCTTCACCGCAGGGTCCGGCCTGGGGTCGCGCCGGCGCGGCACGGCTTCGGGGGCCTGAAGCGGCCGCGCCAGCAGCCTCATCACCACCCGCCCGTGCCGGCGGGCAAACCGCGGCCCCAGCCCCTCGACCCTGGCGAGCTCGTCGGCAGCGGCAGGGGGGTTGCGGGCGAGCGCCACCATCGGCCGCGGCCCGAGCACCTTGAAGGGCGGGATGTCCAGGCGCATCGCCTCCCTCTCCCGCCACTGGTGCAGGGAGTAGAGGCGGTCGCGGCCCTCGCGCTCGAGCCCCTTCGCCCCCTCGAGCCGGTCGAAGGCCAGGGGGTCCGCCTCCGGGGCCACGTAGCGCACCTTCTCGAGGCGCTCGAACTCCTCCAGTGCCCACCCCCACCGCCCCAGCGCGTCGAGCCGCTCCCGCAGCTTCCGGGTGAGCGCCTCCAGGTGGGCGGTGTCGGCGGCCGCGTAGCGCAGCAGGGCCGGCGGGAGAGGACGCTGGCTCCAGTCCGCCCGCTGGCCGCCCTTGTCCACGAGCACGCCGAGCTCGTTCTCCAGGAGCGTCGCCAGGCCGGTCCGCGGCTCCCCCAGGAGCTGGGCCATGATCTGAGTGTCGCGCAGCCCCAAAACCCTCGCCCCGTGGTCGCGGTCGAGCACCCGCAGGTCGTAGTCCGCACCGTGCATGAGCACCGGCAGCGCGGGGTCGCCCACCACCTCCCACAGGGGCGCCAGCGACTCCCTGGGCAGGGCCAGCGGGTCGAGGAGAAACGACCTCGTGCCCGCCGTGACCTGGATTAGGCAGACCTTGTGGAAGTAGGAGTGGAGCGAGTCCGCCTCGGTGTCCAGGGCGAGCCAGCCGGCCTCCTGGCACGCCGACGCGACCTCCGCGAGCCCTTCCGGCACGTCCACCCACCGCGCATCACGAACGCCAACCACGGCGTCAGGGTAGCAGAGCCGAGGGAAGCCGGCGGCGACCAGCACGCGCCGTCAACCAGAGCCTCGACCTGGACGTGGACCTGGTCCTGGTCCTCGACCTCTCCTCCTCAACGCCCGGGTCCAGGTTCAGGTCCAGCGTGGTGGAATCAAACCCCCCCGCCATCGTGCTACGGTGTGCAGTCGCCCCGGGTGGACCAGGTTCGACCCGGGTCGGGATACGTGATAGGATGGATTCATGAGACCGATTCTCGACATCAGCACCGCCAAGGTCTCCGTCGAGCTCACGAGCAAGTGCAACCTGCGCTGCAACATGTGCCCCATGTCCAACCTCCAGCGGCCGAAGGCGCACATGCCGTGGTGGCTGGTGGAGAAGGTGGCGGCGGACTTCCGCGACAACGGGATCCGGGTGAGGTGGCTGCACGAGATGGGGGAGCCGCTGCTCTACCCGCAGCTGGCGGAGGCCATCGACCTGTTCCCCGGCTGCTCGGTGTCGACGAACACGATGCTCCTCGACCGGGCGACGGCCGAGAGGATCCTCGCCAGCACCCTGGGCCGCATCCGCCTGTGCGTCGACACGTTGAACCCGGACGTCTACCCGACCATCCGCAAGGGGGGCAAGTTCGAGCAGGTGGTGGGCAACATCCGCACCTTTCTCGAGCTCTCCCGGGGCCTCGCCATCCAGGTCGAGATCCAGCGCATGATCACCCGCCCCACCGCCCACGAGACCCTGGAGGACTTCCGCCGCTTCTTCGACCTCGACCGCTACCCCCAGGCGCGGGTGATCGAGAAGACCTGCGAGGGGCTCGACACCTCAGACGCCACCGACCTGCACGACTCCTACTACGGGTGCTTCCAGGGCTACCCCTTCAACTGGTTCATCGTGATGTCGGACGGCAGGGTCAGCCACTGCTGCTACGACGCCCACGGGCAGCAGCCCATCGGCGACCTGAAGACCCAGACGGTGCGCGAGGTCCTCAGCTCGCCGATTCTCGGCAAGTACATGGCGGCGTTCAAGGCCAGAGACTGGGACACCCTTCCGCGCTGCGGAGAGTGCTACCGCAACACCACCGGCACTGGGGTCGTCGTGGACCACCTGGTCCAGCTCGGCCACCGCCTCGACCGGGTGCTTCCGGTCAAGCAGGTGGCCCGGAAGATCATCAATCGCTAGGGGATCGTGGGCCGTGGGGAAAATCGAGTGGGGTTCGGAGCCCGAGTTCTTCGGGCCGCGGCACGCCCATCGGGAGGCGCGGCTGCGGCGTGCTCTGGGATGTCGGCCTCGCCCGGGAGGCTGGCACCTCGAGTGCGCGGCGGGGGTCGGCTCGCTCGCCGTCAGCCTCGCTCGCCAGGGTCGAACGGTGGCGGCGGTCGACACCTCGGTCAGGTCGCTGGCCGTGGTCCGCCAGCGCGCGATCGGCGCGGGCCTCGAGGGACGGGTCCTGCCGGTGGTCGGCGACATCACCCGGCTGCCCTTCGCCGACTCCTCCATTGCCTCGGCCACCACGGCCGAGACCCTCGAGCACGTCCCGGACCACGCCGCCGCAGCACGGGAGCTGGCGCGGGTGCTGACCCCCGGGGGTCGCCTCGCCGGCACGGTCCCGGCGGGTCCCGAGCAGTGGTCGGCGTGGGACGACTGGGCCGGCCACCTGCGCCGGTACACCCCGACCGCGATGGCCTCGCTGCTCCGCGGCGCCGGGCTCGAGCCCAGGGTCATCCGCTGGGGATGGCCGGTACTGCGCGCCTACGACGCCCTGTTCCTGCTCCGGGTCAACCGCAGGCGTCTCGACAACCCCGGCTCGGTCGACCAGGACCCGACGCTGCGCGCCGTGGCAGGCCTCGGGCGCCGCCGGTGGCTGGTGCGCTGCGTGCAGGCCGCGTTCGCCCTCGACCGCCCATTCGACGGCCTGCCCTGGGGCGTGGGGCTCCTGTTCTCCGCCCGGAAGCCCGGTCAAGGCACCAGGTCGAGAATCAGCTGAGCCAGCTCGTCGGGACGTTCCATCGGCACGAAGTGGGTGGCCCCCGGCAGCTCGACGACCCTCGCGCCGGGAACCTCCCGCGCTGCTCGCGCGGCAGCGGCGGGAAGAAAGGTCGTCGACAGGGAGCCGCGGACGAACACCGCCGGCACCGACAACCGCCGCAGGTGCGCCCAGACGTGGTGAGGCGCGGCTTCGAAAACCCGAGCCTCCCACTCCCGTGGGTAGCGCAGGCTGACCCCGCCGCCGGAGCACTCCACGGTGCCGGCCCGAACGTAGTCGTCGAGAACGTCCGGCCGCCAGCGTGAGAACCTCGGGGCCTTCGCCCAGCCGGCCCGGGCCGCCTCGCGGTCGGCCCAGCGCTCCCGTCGTCGTCGGGTCTGACGCACGAGGGGCAGCCGCCGTGCGACCCCCGCTCTCTTCAGGCCCATCCACAGCAGCGAGCGGAAGCCCGTGAACAGCACCGGGTCGACCAGGACCAGGGCCGAAAAGAGGCCGGGGTCCTCCACCGCGGCCAGGGCCGACACGACCCCGCCCAGGCTGTGCCCCACGCCGACCAGCCCGTGGAGCCGGCGCGCCGCGAGCTCGCGCCGGAGGTCGTGAGCGAGGGCCCACCAGTCGGTGAGCAGCTCCGGGCGCTCCGTCCCCCACAGGGGGCGAGCGGCCATTCCGACAACCCGGAATCGCCGCGCCAGCCCCTCGGCAAGCCGGCGGTAGGTTTGGGGAGGGAAGCCGTTGCCGTGCGCGAGGTGGAGCACCGGTCCCTGGCCGCCCCAGTCGACCCAGAGGTCATCCCTCGGCGTGCCCGGCCCGGCGGACCAGATCACGGGAAGCTCGCGACCGCCTCGTCCTCGTCGTCGAACACCTCGAGCAGCGGCAGGATCTGGGTCAGGTGGAGGGTGCGCTTGATCCCGTCCCCGGGCCGCAGCAGCTTGATCGCGGCGCCGAAGGACTTGGCCACCTTCCAGCTGGACACGATCTCGCCCATGCCGGAGCTGTCCATGATCGAGACCTTGCGCAGGTTGAGCAGGATTTTCTTCCAGCTCTCGGCGAGCAGCTCGTTGACCACCTCGCGCAGGATCTCGTCCCCGACCCCCATCACCAGGCGCCCCTCGAGGTCGACGATGATCACGTCGCCCTTGTGCCGTACATCCACCTTCATGGCGACTACTCTATCCGGATCTGCTCGGCCTGTCGAGGCGTCTCGACGGGCCGCCGCCCATCCCGTACGATGTGCCCGTCAGGGGTCCGTGCCTCGGACCGGGGGAGGGCAATGGACGCTGCGAGGTTCACGTACGAGCGCACCGCCGGGGGCTGGCGGCTGCAGAGCGACGAGCCGGGCCTGGGGGGGCCCCTGGAGGGCGCCTTCCGCTACGAGCTCCGCCTCGGGGACCTCCCGGCCGATGTCGCCGTCGTCGGCCACGTCCGGGTGACGGGTTTGTGGTGCGTGTTCGCCCGTGACGGCGGCAGCCCCGTCGTCCGCGGCATCGCCCTTCGAGGCGAGCAGTACGAAGCGCACGGGTACGACCCCTTCACGGTGGCGGCCGAGCTCATCGAGTCGCGGTCGGCGGGGAAAACGGTCACGGCCGGGGACACGACGGGCCTTTGCCCACGGCCGGGTTTTGAAGCGCAGCAACACTATCTGGTCGAGGCGCACCGGCGCTTTCTGCTCGGCAGCCTCTCCGAGCGCCAGTCCCCCTACTGCTCGGTCCTGCCCCCCGGGTTCCCCCGCCGGCTCTCCCCGCTCAGCGCCTTCGTGCTCGCAGGCGGCCGTCCCTCCCTCGACCCCGGCGTGGAGACGACGGGCGGTGGGAACCACGACGAGACCGCCCGGGACCGGGCGACGCAGCCGACGCCGACGCCCCCACCCGTCCCTGACACGGAAGATCCGACACCGGACCCGGCACACCCGTCGCCGCTGCCCGCCTCCGAGGCGAGGGACACCGATGGGGCCGCTGCCCCCGAGCGGGAGCGGGATGCCGACGACGCCCTCGCGCGGGCGGCCCTGCGGATCGAAATCGAGCGGCTGCAACGGGACCTCGCTCGCCGCCTGCGCGCGCTGTGGGTCGCACTCGTGATCGCCACCGCGCTGCTCGCCGCCGCCCTCGCCACCGGCCTGTGGTGGACCTCGCAACGCCTGCGGCGGGCCGACCCCATCCCGCCGGCGTCCACCGAGACCTCGCCCCACGGCAACGGGTCGTGGCTGCCGTGAGCCTCCCGCCTCGACACCCCGCGGTCTTGTCATCCGCCACCCGCTGTGGCACCTTACGTCTCGGGAGATGGACATGACCGGGCTCACCCGAGGATCCGTCAACGACGCCATCGCGCTGCGGGCGCTGGCCGACCCCTCATTCCGGCGGGAGCTGCTGCTCAACCCGAAAGAGGTCCTCGCGCGCGAGCTCCGGCAGGCGCTTCCCCGGCACCTCAACGTCGAGGTGGTCACGGACACCGCCGACACGGTCCACCTGGTTCTCCCCTACTCGCCCCCCGAGGACGGAGAGCTGAGCGACGCGGACCTCGAGGTCGTCGCCGGCGGCAAGTCCGGGCCCCCGACCCAGGGCTGACCACACCTCACCTCCGAGACACGAACGCTGAGACAGGGTGCCAAGCCTCCGTCCGAGTCGACGCCGACGGGACGGGCTGGACGGAGTCTGGACCGCCAAGAACGCGAAGGACGCCAAGAGGACACGAAGACTGGCTCCCTCTTTCGCTCCGCCTTCGCGTTCTTCGCGTCTTCGCGGTTCGTTTTCTCTCGTCGCTTCGCGGCCACCTGGTGCTTTCAAGACTGCGTGACCGGGAATGGCCTGCGGGCATTGCCCGCGCAGCGGCTTCGCGTTCTCCCCTTGTGGGAGGGGAGTCAGGTGCGCCGCAGCTCGGTCAGGCGCTGCCGGACCTCCTCGGCATGGCCCGCCGCCTTGACCTTGGGCCAGTGGTACGCGACTCGCCCCTCGGGGTCGACCAGGACCGTGGAGCGGATCACCCCTTCGGTGACCCGGCCGTACATCCTCTTCTCGCCCCATGCGCCATAACGGCGCAGCACCTCTCGACCCTCGTCCGCCAGCAGGCGGACCCCGAGGCCGTACTTCTCCGCAAACTTCTTGTGCCGGGTCGGAGAGTCCGGGCTGCACCCGATGACGACCGCGTCCAGCCCCTGGAAGTCGGCCATGCCGGCGGTGAACTCGCACGCTTCGGTGGTGCAGCCAGGGGTGTCGTCCTTGGGGTAGAAGTAGAGGACCACCCAGGAGCCTCGCAGATCAGCGAGGCTGACGGCGGACCCGTCCTGGTCCGGGAGGGTGAAGTCCGGGGCCGGCTTGCCGACCGTCATCGTGCTGTCAGTCATCTTCGAGCCTCCGATCATGAGCGTTGTCACAGCCGACAACGCCCCCGCCCAGCCTGCTCTTCCCGGTGCCCGTGGTAGCCTTCTCCAACACCCTGGCGCGCAACGCGGGGTGGTGTCGGAGGTGTCCATGCGCCCCACGCTCAAGCTGCTGGACGACACTCTCAAGGAGCGGATCGTCGCCGAGGCACGCCACCTGCTGAGCGCCCTCGGCGTCGAAGTCCACAACCGGGAGGTGCTCGGGCTGCTCTCGGACCACGGCGCCGAGGTCGACATGGGTCGCAACCGCGCCCGTATCGGCGGCAGGCTCGTCGACCGCGCCCTGGCGACCGCCCCGCGCTCGTTCAGGCTCCACGACGTCGCCGGCCGTGAAACCCACCACTTCGCCGGCGACCGGGTGTACTTCACCCCCGGCTCGGCGGCGATCAACCTCCTCGACGGCGACGGCGTCACCGTCCGCAAACCGGTCACGGCCGACTACGTCGCGTACGCCAAGCTCGTGACCGGGCTGCCCCACCTGGCCTCCCAGAGCACGGCCATGATCCCGTCGGACGTGGCGGAGCTGATCTCCGACTCCTACCGCCTCTACCTCAGCCTCCTGTACTGCCCCAAACCGGTCGTCACCGGCGCGTTCACCGTCGAGGGCTTCGAGGTCATGCGCGACCTCCAGCTCGCCGTGCGGGGAACCGACGTCGCCCTGCGCGAGAAACCCCTCGCGATCTTTTCGTGCTGCCCCACCTCGCCCCTGAAGTGGAGCGAGGTGACCTCGAAGAACCTGGTGGACTGCGCCAGGGCCGGCATCCCCGCCGAGCTGATCTCGATGCCTCTGGCCGGGTTCATCGCACCGGTCACGCTGGTGGGCAGCCTCATCCAGCACACCGCCGAGACGCTGAGCGGAGTGGTCATCTCGCAGCTCGCCTGCCCCGGAGCGCCCCTGCTCTACGGCGGCTCGCCGGCGGTCTTCGACATCCGCTACGAGACCACCCCCATGGGCGCCATCGAGACCATGATGCTGGACTGTGCCTACTGCGAGATCGGCCGCTCCCTCGGCCTTCCGACGCAGGCCTACATCGCCCTCTCCGACGCCAAAGTGCTCGACGCCCAGGCCGGGCTGGAGACCGCCATGGGCGCCACCCTGGCCGCCCTCGCCGGTGTCAACAGCGTCTCCGGTCCCGGGATGCTCGACTTCGAGAGCTGCCAGAGTCTGGAGAAGCTGGTGGTGGACCACGAGATCTGCGCCTCGGTCCAGCGCCTGGTGGAGGGCGTCGTCCCGCGAGAGGATTTCCCCGCGCTGCCCCTTTTCGAGGAGCTCCTCGCCGAGCAGCACCTCCTCATCGCCACCCACACCCGCCGTCACCTGCGGGCCGAGATCGGCTTCCCCGGCCCGGTCATCGACCGCGCCAACCGGGCCCGCTGGCTCGAGGAGGGGAGCCTGACCCTCGGCCAACGGGCGCAACGCGAGGTCGAGCGCCTCGTCGCGGCCTGGGAACCCCCGCCGCTGCCGGCCGGGGCGACAGCGGATCTGGAGCGGGTGATGACCTCCGAGGCGAGACGGCGGGGAATGGACCGGCTGCCGAAACGCCCCCGGTGACGCCATCAGCCGCCCGGCTCCGTCGCGCACCTCGCTACCGCAGGCTACAATCCCGCCCGATGGATGATGCTCGCAACGTCCTCGTCGTCGAGGTCCCCCAGCCGCTGTTCGACCGTGTCGCCCCGGTGCTGCGGCGCCGCAGCTTCGAGGTCGACCGCTTCCCCGACGCGGCCAGGGCCGTCGAGCTGCTCGCCGCCGTGCCCTTCCAGGCGGTGGTGGTCGGATACCCCATGCAGAGCCTCGACCTCGAGAGCTTCCTCTCCGCCGTGGCCGACGGGGAGTCAGCCCTCGCCTCGGTGGCGGTGCTGGTCGCGGAAGAGCACCGAGCCGACGTCGAGGGGTACCTCAACCGCGGCGTCGACCTGGTCCTGGCGATGGAAAACGCCCCCGAGGAAATGCAGCGGCTGCTGTGTGCCCTGTTCGGAGTCGCCCCGCGCTCCGCCATGCGAACGATGGTCAAGCTCGAGGTCCAGCTCGACGCGGACCAACCGACCGAGCGCTTCATGGCCCAGACCGAGAACCTCTCCACCAGTGGGATGCTGGTCGTGACCCGTCGCCGCTACCCGATCGGCACCACCGTCGGGTTCGAGCTCCTCCTGCCGGCGGGCGGCGGGTCGGTGTCCGGCCTCGCCGAGGTCGCCCGTCACACCGAACCGGGGCAGGACCGGGTCGAGGGGATCGGCCTGCGCTTCCTGTCGTTTCGGGGCGCGTCGAGCTCCCGCGTCGAGCGGGCCCTGGAGGAGCTGGGAAGCCCCGGAGCGTAGGCGTCGTGATCATCGAGGTCGGACGATACGCGGGCTTCTGTCGGGGGGTCAAGCACGCCGTGGACGGGGCCTTCGCCTGCGCCCGCGAGGTCAAGGGGGAGCTGTACACCGACGGCGAGCTGATCCACAACCCCCAGACGCTGGCGGTGCTGGAACAGCACGGCGTGCGCGTGCTCGACGAGAGGGACGACCTGGAGCGAGCCCGCGGTCGGGTCGTGATCGTCCGCGCGCACGGGGTCGCCCCGGCCCGGCTGAAGGCGCTCAAGGCGGTGGCGGCGGAGGTCCGCAACCTCACCTGCCGCGACGTGGGTCGGGTGCAGGCCGTTGTCAAGCGGCACCGGGGCAGCGTGGTGATCTTCGGCAAGGCCGACCACCCCGAGGTACGCGGCCTCCTCGGCTTCGCCCGCGAGGGCTACACCGTTCGCGGCCCCGACGAGGTTACCGCCCTGCCCGAGCTCGAGCGGGTGCTGCTGGTCTCCCAGACCACCATGAACCGCGAGGCCTTCGGCCGGGTGGCCGAGGCGATCAGAGGTCGATTCCCGGGCGCCGAGGTGGTCGACACCATCTGCGACGCCACCGAGAAGCGCCAGGAGGAGGTACGGGCGATGGCCGCCCGCAACGACTGCCTGCTGGTGATCGGCGGCGAGTCGAGCTCCAACACCCGCCGGCTGTTCGAGATCGCCGCGGAGGGAACACGGGCGCACCTGGTGAGCGACGTGGACCAGGTCCGCACCCTTCCCCTCGCAGCCTGCCGGAACGTCGGCGTCACCGCCGGCGCCTCCACCCCAGACTGGATGATCCAGGAGGTGGTCGAGGAGGTGCGGCGGGCCGGCCGGGGCCCACTGGCGCGCCTCGTCGTCGGGGCCCTCGAGATCGGCCTCCACAGCAGTCTCCTCACAGCGCTCGGCGCCTTCACTCTGGCCTTCGCGGTGGCCGACATCCTGGCCGTGCCCTTCTCCGCGGACCTCGCGGTCCTGGTGTCGCTCTACTACCTGTCGATGTCGCTGCTCAACGCCTACACCAACCGCCACTCGTTGCGGCTGGACAACTCCCGTCGCTACCGCCAGATGACCAGGTGGCGATGGCTCTACGTCGGGCTCTTCGCCGCGGCCTTCGCGGGCCAGCTCGTCGTCGCGCTCGGCCGCGGGCCCGGCATCATCCTCCTCACCCTGTTCTCGCTCCTGCTGGGAATCGGCTACAACCTCAGCTACCTGCCCCGGGTGAGCGGCAACCGTCGGATCCTCCTCTTCCGCCAGCGCGACCTGCTGGCCCTGAAGTCCCTGGTGATCGCGTTCGCGGTCACCGCCTTGCTGAACGGCCTCCCCCTCCTGGCGCAGCACCCGAGAGCGCTGGCGGACCTGGGCAGCGCCGCTCCCCTTCTCACCCGCCTCGCGTTCTCCTTCTCGGTCTGCTACGTGTTCCTGCTGGTCTTCACCCGCCAGTCGCTGTTCGAAATCAAGACCGCCCAGAGCGACCGGATCGCCGGGGTCAGCAGCCTGCTCAACCTCCTGTCCCGCAGGGCCATCACCCTGCTCCTGTTCCTCCTCCCCACCATCCTCCTGGTGGCGATGGGGGTCGGTCTCGTTGCCGGCCTCTACCCGCCGGAGAAGGCGAAATACTTCATCGCGGTGGGGTACATCTACTTCCTCGGCCTGGTCTCCCGCAACCGCACGGTCCTCGCCAGCACCCTCACCTTCGAGCTGCTGGTGGAGTCGAACCTCTACGTGGCGGGGTTGATCGCGCTGCTCTAGTCGCCTTGGCGGGCGAGGATTTTCACAGATGAGTCGAGTTTGGTGGGGGTCGAGCGCGCCACCTCGTCCTGGACCTTGACCTGGACCTGGTCCTAGTCTTGGACTCTCTGCCCTCTTTGACGGGCGCGCATGGGTCGAGGACCAGGTCCAGGTCGAAGTCCAAGTCCAGGTCCAGGTCCAGGTTGAGCGACCATCTTCCGCTGCGGCTTGCACGCCTCGACGGGCTCTGCGGCACGCGCTCCTCGGGACGCGCGAGCGCGTCCGGAGACGGGGAGCCTGACCCCCCTGTTCGAGGTCCGCGGCGGTGCTGTGGGTGAAGAACGGCTGGGCTCCGCGACCTCGGAAGACCTCACTACTCGTCCGCTCCTACGCGTCCCACCCCACCCAAGTCGATCGGGCCGGCGGCCTCGCCGGCCGCGACCAGACCGGCGACGATGGCGCGCGAGTGGTCGCGGGCGAGGTGGCGGGCGGCCGAGAACTCCAGCAGCGGGCGGTCGTCGGTGTGCAGGGGCGCCCCCGCCGCCCACGCCTGGAGGCCCCGCTCGTCCGCCACCAGCCCCCGCGCCAGGGCGAGGGCCGAGTCGAACCCCGCTCGGGCCAGCTCTTGCGCCGCCCTGGGGTTCGCTGCGACGCGCCGCTGCCAGACCCGGGGGTCGAGCTCCAGCGGCGATCCCGAGGCCACCAGGAGCAGGTCGCTGCCGTCCACGAACGCCACCAGGTGGGGAAACGGCCCCGCGAGGGTCCGCACCAGGCTGCGCACGTCGTCGGGGCCCACCTGGTAGAGGTGGAGCCACTGACAGAGCACGCCGCGCGACCCGAGCCGGGCGGCTGCGAGCTCGAAGAACTCCCGCGTGAACAGGAGAGAAACCACCGACATCCAGAGGTTCGACGGTTCCGAGGTCAGCAGCGCGAGGCGCCCCGCCGACCGGGACAGAACCCGTCGACCGTCGTCGGTTCGCAGCTCGAGCCGCGGGTCGGACAGCACCTGGCCGTTCCACGGCTCGAACCAGCGGCTCGCGCGGATCACCGCGGGCTCGATCTCCGCCGCGGTAATGGAGGAGAAGGGCCACGACGCCACCGCCCCGGCGGTGACGGCGCTGCCGAGGCCGATGACCATCGCCCGGCCGCCCGGGTCGTCCGGCGCCACGAGCACCGGCAGGTGACCCAGGAGGAGCTGGGTTCGCATGTCGTCCTGTCCGCTGGAGGCGTCCGCCTTGCCGTTGATGAGCAGGCTGCGCACTCCCCCCTCCTCGACCACCGCCACCTGGGCGAAGGCACCCTCCTCCCAGCTCAGCAGCCGCGGCTCGGCGGAGATTGGCCCGGCGGTGACGGTGCGGTCCTCCCCACCCCGGGACGCGAAGGGGTAGGGGTGGTCGAGCCCGACCGGTCGCCGCGTCGGCCCCGCCGGCGACGCTGCGGCGCCGGCGTAGAGGTGGGCGTAGGCGTAGTAGCCGCCCGTGAGCACCCGCCACTCCCACGGCACCACCCCCGCCGCCCACAGCCCCCACACCACGACCGTGAGCGTCGCCACCTTGAGCCCCTGTCGGACGACCGTGCCCCCCGTCGCGCGCAGGAGCGCGAGCCCCGCCGCGGTCATGGAGAGCGCCACGGCCGTTGCCACCGCCCCGCGCAGGCCGAGGTGGGGGACCAGGACGAACCCGGCGGCCAGCGCGCCCACCGCCGAGCCCCCCGACGAAGCCGCGAAGACCGTGCCGGCCGCACCGGCGGCCGAGCCCTCGCGATCGGCCGCGGCCAGGCGGATGGCGAGCGGGAGGGCGATCCCCATCAGGGTCGTCGGCGCCAACAACAGTGTGAGCTCGAGCACCAGGCTGCCGGCGGCGATCACCTGGTGCGAGCCCCCGCTCACCTTCAGGAGGGGAATGAACAGCGCCGGCACCACCTGCAGGACCACCGTCACCATCGTGGCGGAGAAGGCGATCAGGAGGTGGGTGGTCCCGAGCCGTCCCGCCGGGTCGGCCGTGCGGTCCGCCCGCCGGGCGAGGAGCACCGCGCCCCCCGCCAACCCGAGGAGGAAGGCCGCCAGCATCAGGGCGAGGGCGTGGACCGAGGAACCGAAGATGAGCATCAGGGAGCGGAACCACGACACCTCGAGGATCAACGCCGCGGCCCCTCCCAGGAATGCAACCGCCACCGCCAGCCGGCCGGCGGGCCCGAGGGCGCGGGATGCCGCGGCGACCGGCACCGGAGCGACCGCCCGCACCTCGCGCCAGCCCAGGGCAATGCAGGCGGCGCCCACCGCCAGGTCGACCGCCGCGGCCAGCCGCAGGCTGCCCGCGATGCCCACCAGCGGGATGAGCAGGACCCCGCCGGCCACCGTGCCGAGCACCGCCCCCAGCGTGTTGACCCCGTACACCCGGCCCGCCGCCCGCGCCACCCCGGCCGGACCGGTCTCGGCGTGGGCCAGAAAGAGGGGAAAGGTCATGCCCAGCAGCACCACGATCGGCCCGACGATCACCGCCAGGAGCGCCGCCGGGACCAGCGGCGCGAGACGGTCCGGCAGCCCCGAGTCGAGCCGTTCCACCACCGGGGCCGCGGCGGCGAGCAGCCCGGGCGTGGTCGCCGCAAGGCAACCCACCGCGACCTCCACCACCCCGAACGCGAGCAGCGGCCTGCGCACCCGAGCCGCCCATCGCGCCCCGATTGCCGAGCCCACACCCAGCCCCGCCATGAACAGTGCCAGGAGGCTGCCGGTGGCGGTCAGCACCGAGCCGAACAGGGTGGCCGCCGCCCGCGACCAGACGACCTCGTACACCAGACCGGCGGCCCCGGAGAGGAACAGGCCCAGCAGCGGCACGACCCGGATCACGCGCGGCGACACCGTGGAATCATAGCGTGGCGGTTCCCTGCCGCACCCCCTTGAGACGACGTGGTCTTGGTCCTGGTCCTGGATGTCGCCACGCACACCCTCGAACCCAAACCCCCGCGCATCGCGGGCTCTGCCCCCACCCAGGACCTGCCCCGCAATCGTCGATTCCTGGGTTGCTCGTGGAGCGAGGAGGTTGAACCACAAAGGCGCCAAGAACGCGAAGCCCAGCCACGGAAGTCACCTCTTCGCGTTCTTCGCGTCTTCGTGGTTTGATGATCACTCCGTTTCTCAGAGAGTCGCACGGCGAGCAGGGGAAGATTCTCGGCAGGGCACGACGAGCCCTGAGCCCGGAGCAGCGCATGGGGTCCAGTCAGGTCGGTGGTGCTCTCCCTGTCAGGCGCGAAGTTCACCGGGGCGACAGCACCACCAGCTTCGCCGTCGCCAGCACCCGTCCACCGGAGACGTAGCGCAGTTCGTACTCCCCCGGCCGCTCCGGCGCGGCCACGGTGAGCGGGCTGCCGGCGCTGGTGTACTCCCAGTCCGTCATCCGCCCCGCCCCCGCGCCGGCCGGTGCGACGACGACGACGTCCCCGGTCCGGTCGGGCCCGGTCCAGGTCACCGTGACCCGGGTGCCGGCCACCACCTCCGGCGGCCCCGACACCGTCACCGCCGGGGTCGTGACCTCGATGGCGGCGGCGGCCAGGGTGCGGTCGTCCCGACCGCTGACGTAGCGCACCTCGTACTCGCCCGGCTCGGCGGGAGCGCGCAGGCGGGCGACCGGGCCGGCCGCGGTCGGGACGAAACTGACGTAGGCCCCTTCCGCCGCCTCGGCTGTCGCCACCGCCAGGTAGTCGTAGGGACCGGGCTCCTCCCGCCAGGACCAGGGCACCTCGAACGCCTCCCCCGCCATCACCCGCCCGGGCGATACCAGCCGAGGCCTGGCGGGCACCACCTCGATCGGAGACTGGGCGAGAAACCGGCCCGACCGCCCGCTCACGAAGCGGACCTGGGCGGGGCCGACGCTCTCGAGGGCATCCAGCAGCACCGGCTCGGCGCCGGCCACCGGCAGACAGCTCTCTGGCCGGGCGTCCCCCGCCCCCGCCGGGACCATCGCGACGCAGTCCCCGGGGACGACCCGCCCCCGCCACGCCACCTCCACGGCCTCCCCCACCTCCACCTCGCTCGCGACCTCGAGCGGCTCCTCCAGCGGCCGGACCGGCAGCAGCGTGCGGGCCGCCAGCAGCGTGGCACCCGCCCCCGCCTCCAGGTGAAGTCTCACCTCGGCGGCCCCCGCCCGCTCCGGCACCTCCACGACCGCCTCCCCTTCGACCTGACCCAGGGAAACCCGGTTCGGGCCGAGGTCCCCAGCCGGGGTCCCGTGGGGGACCACGGTCAGGGCGCTCGACCCGGGCCGCGCCCCCGCGTACCGCACCGTCACCCCCTCGCGGATGGACACGGTGCCGTCCGGAGCCTCGAGGCGGACCTCCTCCGGTGCCGGGAGCTCGAGGTCGACCCCAGTGGGCGCGCCGGCCACCACCCGGAGGCCGGCGAGCGTCCACGTCGACCCCTCCGGCTCCACGAGCGCGACCTCGTAGAGACCGGGCGGCGCCTCGCCCCGCAAGGAACCCTCGACCGGCGAAAGCTCCCGTCGGACCCCGCCCAGGTCCACCAGAGCCGTCGCGTCGAGCTGCACAGGCGTCCCACCCCGGTGGAGGCGGAGGGTGACCTCCCGGGGCGTCGAGTCGAGGGCCAGCGCGGACCCGACGGCCTTCACCACCGCCGCCTGCAGCTCGGCCGACGTCGCCGCGGGCTCGAGGTGCGCCCGCTCCGCCACCGCCGCCGCGGACTCCCCGAGCCCGCCGCCCACCACCCACAGCTCGACCGTCGAGGCCTCGAGCGCCTCCGCGGCCGCACCCCAGTCCCCCTCGCAGCCACCGGCGTCGCCGTCGGTGACCACCACGACGAGCCTCTGCCCGTCAAACCCGGCGAGGTCCTCCGCCGCCCCCGCGATCGACCGCGCCGGCAGGTCGGCTCCCCCCGGCTGCAGCCCGGCGAGCGCCTCCAGTACGGCGACCGTCGACGACGGGGCGGGAGCCACCACCAGGACCGAGTCCTGGCAGGCGTCCGCCTCGGACCACGGGACCTCTCCGCCGCTCACCCGCAGGCCGACCGCGACGGTCGGGTCGTCGACGGGGAGCGCCACCATCACCGAGGTCAGCGCCGCCCGCACCGCGGCCAGTCGGGTGCGAGCCCCCTCGAGGGGCTCCCCCATGGAGGCCGACGCGTCGACCACGAGCTCGATCCCGGTGTCGGCAGAGGCCAGGCACGGCAGGAGCAGTGCGAGGAGGGCGACCCGGCGGGTCACGCCCGGAACCGGTTGGCGAGCAACAGGGCTCCGCCCAGGCCGAGGGCCAGGATCAGCGTCACCGTACCGCCGGTGGACAGGACGGGGATGGCGAGCTGGGGGGGTTGTGCGGGGAAGGACTCGACGCGCACCATCATCGCCCGGTGACCGGTGAACACCGGGTCCGGCGTGCCGAACACGCTGCCCCACTCGGTGGACCGGTCGTCGATGTAGAAACCGTTGACCTCGGGGGTCTCCGGGCTCTTGTCGACGCACAGGAAGAAGTACTGGTCGAGGCTCGGGTTCCAGCGGACGCCGGCGTAGAAGGTGCCAAGCGGCGCGGTCACGCCGGTCAGGTCGACGTCGAAGAAGCGTCCGCCGGACGCCACGCCGGTCGGGACCTCGGTGGCGAGCGCCGGGACGACCGCAAACGGGACCATCGCCGGGATGCCGCCGGCGTCCTGGTAGAGCACCACGTCGAACGCGACGCTGTCGTCCTCGCGGGTCCGCAGCCAGCACACGCAGACCTTCTCCAGCCGGCGGTTGGCCAGCTCGTCGCTGTGAAACTCCTGCACGTAGACGCCCTCGACCACGCTCGGCACCCAGCCGTAGCCGGTCTCCGGCACACCGTCGTCCTTGACCACCCCGTCGACGCACGCCGCCGACTGCACCAGCGGCGCGTTGACCACCGAAGACGCGCCGGGCTCCAGGACTCGGCTCGCCGGGGTCTCCCCCCCCCACCCGCAGGGGACCAGCGCGAGGGCGCCACCGAGCACCGAGCGGATGAGGACGCAGCGGAGGCTCATGCTCATCTCCCGAGTATACGGCCCCGACCCGCCTCCCGGTCCCCCGACGGCTCTCCGCGGGCACCGCGGCGCTCGGCATGACGGGACGGGCGCGGGCGGGGGAAGCTGACAGCTGAGAGCTGAAAGCCGACAGCTCCTCCCGCAGTGCTATCATCCCCCGGGCAGACTGGCCGCCCGGTTCCCTCGTGCGGCGGCAGCACACCGACACAGGAGGTCGAGCCGGAGAATGAGGCGAAGAATCACCCCACCGCAGCGCGCCGGGGCCCTGGTGCTGGTCGGCGGCAGTGAGGACAAACGGGGTGAGATGCGGGTCTTGCGGCACGCGGTGGAGGTGGCGCGGGCCACGACCGTGACCGTGGTTCCCACCGCCAGCGACTTTCCCCGGGAGCGCGTCGAGGAGTATCGGCGGGCCTTCTCGGCCGTGGGAGTCGACGAGATCCTGGTGGCGGACATCCGCACCCGAGCCGACGCCGAGCAGGTCGAGACCGTCGAGCTGGCCCGCAGGCCCGAGCTGGTGTTCTTCACCGGCGGCGACCAGGTTCGCCTGGTGGACACCCTCGCCGGGACCCTGTTCCTGGACGAGGTCCGGGCGGCGTTTGGGCGCGGCACGACCCTGGCGGGCACCAGCGCCGGCGCGGCGGCGGCTGGCGAGGTCACCATCTTCCACGGGGACGGCGCCGGCCACGCCAAGGGCACGGTGCGGCACTCGCCCGGCTTCGCCTTCATCGACGGCGTCGTGGTCGACACCCACTTCGACACCCGCTGTCGTCTCTCCCGTCTGGCTCAGTTCCTGTGCTCCGGGGGGGGCCTCAAGGGGGTCGGCCTGGCCGAGGACACGGCGCTGGTGGTCCGGCCGGGCGGCGTTGCCGAAGTGGTCGGCACCGGCGTCGTGACCGTGCTCGACGCGTCCGAGGTGGACGCCACCAACTACGACACCGCCATCGAGGACGGTCTCCTGACCGTGACCGGCCTCGGACTCGGCTTCCTCGCACCCGGCACCATCTTCGACCTCGACCGCTGGCGGGTGGCCGCCCTCCCCGAGCCGCACACCGCCCACAGGATGTTGAGAACAGGAAGGACGACATCACGTCATGAGGGACTTCGAGCTGAGTGAGCTCCACACGTTCGGCGGCCCCAACCCGCATTTCGACCGCCCAACCCTGACTTTCGCGCTCCGCCTGGACCCGGACGGGCCGAGGGCGGACAGCTACACGGGGGAGGTCCTCGCGGCCTTCCCGCACCTCGAGCCTCGGCTGCCGGACCGGGTGGTGGACCTGTTCTGCACCACCTTGATCGAGGTCCTCAGGATGGGCATCGACCTCCACCTGGGCCGCTGGTCGGCGACCGCCGACGGCGACTGTTATCGGGTCGCGGTCGAGATCCTCGACCGTCGGGTCGGCGAGGAGGCGGCCCACCTGGTGGCCGACTGGTTCAGGGCGGTCGGCCACGGCCGCCGGTTCGACTTCGCGGACGAGTTCGCGCGCCTGCAGGCGCGGTTCGACCGCACGCTGTACGGCGGCCCGACCCTCTACTCCCTGGTCGAAGCCGGGCTCAAGCGCGGGATCCCGGTCTTCTACCTCAGGGAGGAGAACCAGTTCCAGTGGGGCTACGGGCGCAAGGCGGTGCGCGGGCGCTCGACCACCTTCCACGTCGACAGCATCAAGGACACCGAGTTCACCACTTTCAAGGACATGGTCAAGGAGTTCCTGCTGGAGTGCGGGTTCCCGACACCTCGCGGCGCCACCGCGTACACCTCTGCCGAGGCCGAAGGCGCGGCCGCCGAGCTCGGCTTCCCGGTGGTCGTGAAACCGGTCGCCGGCCACAAGGGACAGGGGGTGGTCACCGGCATCGAGTCGCTGGACGGGGTCCGCCGCGCCTTCGCCGAGATCCTCGCCGCCGCGGGGAGCGGCGGCTTCGACGGCGCCATCGTCGAGCAGCAGGTCTACGGCACCGACCACCGTCTGCTCGCGGTGGGCGGCCGCTTCGTCGCCGCGCTCGAGCGCGTCCCAGCGTACGTGGACGGCGACGGCGCGAGTAGCGTCCGCGAGTTGATCGAGCGGGAGAACGCCACCGTCGCGCGGCTCGACAACGCCCGCTCACCGCTGTGCAAGATCAAGGCCGACGAGGACCTCAAGGACTACCTCCGGCAGCAGGGGCTGTCCCTCGACACCGTGCCGGCGGCCGGGGAGCGGGTGGTCCTGCGCCGAGTCGCCAACATCTCCGCGGGCGGGGTCTCCGTCAACGTCACCGACCGGATTCACCCGGTCAACGTCAAGCTCGTGGAGGATATCGCCAAGTTCTTCCGCGTCACCTGCCTCGGGATCGACGTCCTGACCGAGGACATCTCGAAACCGTGGACCGACGGCAGGCTCGGCATCATCGAGATCAACGCCGGCCCCGGCGTGTTCATGCACCTCGCCCCGGCCATCGGCGACCCCGTCGACGTCCCGGGGATGATCATCCGCTCCCACTTCCCCCGCCCGGGGTCGGACCGGGTCCCCATCATCGCCGGCAACCGCCTCGGCCTCGACCTCTGCAACCGGCTCTACGAGCGTCTGCGCGCTTCGCGACCGTCGGTCGAGCTCGGCTGCCTCACCCCCGAAGGGGTCCACTTCAACGGCGAGTATTTCCACAAAAACCCCCGCCACGACCAGAACGTCCGCATCATCCTGCGCAACCCGAAGCTGGACTTCGCCGTGTTCAGCCACGCCCACGACGACCTGGTTCGTTTCGGCACCATGCACCAGGGCGCCGACGTGGTCGTGCTCTCGGACCCGGACCCCACCGAAGAGGTTCTCGCCCGCGACCTCCTCCCCGACGGGACGCTGATCCGGCTGGAGGACGGGGCCGTGCGGACCACCCGCGGCGGCGCCGAGGTCGCGACCCGACCGGTTGGCCCGGACACGGACCGCGAGCAGGTGCTGTTCGAGGTCCTCGAGCCGCTGCTCGACGACCTGCTCTCGAAGTACGACTGAGGGGCGCGCGATGATCCTGTTCAAGGGCTGCGAGGTCTATTCTCCGGAGCCGCTGGGCCGCAAGGATGTGCTCCTCGCCGGCGGCCGCGTCGTCGGCGTGGCCGACGACATCGCCGAGCCGAAGCGGGGGGTCGAGGTGGAGGTCGTCGCGGCCGAGGGCCTGCGCATGATCCCGGGCCTCGTCGACGGCCACGTCCACATCGCCGGGGCCGGAGGCGAGGGGGGCCCCGCCACCCGCACCCCCGAGCTGCACCTCGGACAGATGCTCGACGGCGGCATCACCACCGTCGTCGGCTGCCTCGGCACCGACGGCATGACCCGCAACGTCGAGAGCGTGCTGATGAAGGCCAAGGGGCTGAAGAGCGAGGGTGTGTCGGCCTGGATCTTCACCGGCTCCTACCAGGTGCCGACCCCCACCCTGCTCGGCGACGTCGGCCGCGACATCGCCCTCGTCGAGGAGGTGATCGGGGTCGGCGAGGTGGCGGTCGCCGACCACCGCTCGTCGGGGCCCACCGTGGACGAGTTGACCCGCATCGCCGCGCACGCCCGGGTCGGCGGCATGCTGGCCGGCAAGGCAGGCATCGTCAACCTGCACATGGGCGACGCCCGCGACCCGTTTCGGATCCTCCACCAGGTGGTGGAGCGCAGCGAGCTCAACCTCAAACAGTTTCTCCCCACCCACTGCAACCGCAACGACTCCATCTTCCGCGACGCGCAGGAGTACGGGAAAAGGTCGTGGGTCGACCTGACCGCGTCGGCCTACCCCTACTTCCCCGACGAGGAGGTCAAGCCGTCGCGGGCGATCGTGGAGCTGCTCCGCTCGGGGGTGCCCCTGGAGCACATCACGCTGTCCTCGGACGGCTGCGGCTCCCTGCCCGACTTCGACGAGCGGGGCAACCTGGTCCGGCTCGCCACCGGCCAGCCGAAGTCGATCATGACCGAGCTCCTCGACACCGTGCGCGAGGAGGGGCTGCCCCTCGACCAGGCCCTCAAGGTGGTCACCGCCAACGTCGCCGACGTCCTCAAGCTGCGGCGCAAGGGGCGGGTGGCGGTCGGCATGGACGCGGACGTGGTCCTGCTCGACGCCGACGACCGGATCCGGTACGTGGTGGCGCGGGGAACCGTCATGGTCCGTGACGGCGAAAAGCTCCGCAAGGGCACGTTCGAGCCGTGAGCTCCCCGTCCGGACCGTCGCAGGACCCCGCCGGCCTCTCCGCGGGGGTGACGGTCAACGACCCGGCCCTGCTCGCCTGCCTGCACTACCCCATCCGGCCCGGCCGGCTGGAGGTGCTGGGGATCCGGGTTCTGCACGGCGCCAACTACTTCAGCGGCGGCCCGGTCGCGATCTTCCGCCTCGACCTCGGGGCCTACGACGAGGTCTTCACGAACGAGATCCCGGGCTTCGCCCGGCGACTGAAGGCGCTGCTCCCTTCCCTGGTGGAGCACCACTGCTCCCCCGGCGTGCGGGGTGGCTTCCTGCGCCGCGTCCGCGAGGGGACCCTCCTGGGCCACGTCACCGAGCACGTCGCCATCGAGCTACAGACCCTGGCTGGCATGGACGTCGCCTACGGCAAGACCCGCAGCACCACCGAGCCCGGCGTCTACAACGTCGTCTTCCGCTTCTTCGACGAGCTGGCCGGCGTGTACGCCGGCAAGGCGGCCGTCAACCTGGTCAACGCCCTGCTCGAGGAGGAGACCTTCCGGCTGGAGCCGGTGGTCGACGCCCTGGTGGACATTCGCGAGCGCCGGCTGCTGGGGCCGAGCACCCAGGCGATCGTCGACGAGGCCGCCCGCCGCGGCATCCCCGCCCTGCGCCTCGACGCCTACAACCTGGTCCAGCTCGGCACCGGCCGGTACCACAAGTGGATCCGCGCCACCGTCACCTCGGACACCAGCGCCATCGCGGTGGACAGCGCGGACGACAAGCACCTCACCGCCCAGATCCTCGCCGACGCCGGCGTGCCGGTGCCGGAGAGCCTGCTCACGGCGGACCTCGGCGAGGCGCTCGCCTTCTGGCGCCGCCTCGGCGCCCCGGTGGTGGTCAAGCCCCGCCAGGGGGCGCAGGGTCGCGGCGTCACCGCCGGGCTGGACAGCGAAGCCGCCGTCGAGCGGGCGTTCGAGCGCGCCCGTTGTGGCGACGAGCCGGTGCTCGTCCAGCGGCACCTGCCCGGGTCGAGCTTCCGGCTGCTGGTGGTCGACTACCGCCTCGAGGCCGCGGCCCGGCTCGACCCCCCGGAGGTGGTCGGAGACGGCCTGTGCTCCGTCGCGGCCCTGGTTGAGGGCCTCAACGCCGACCCCCGACGCGGGGTCGGGGACAAACCCCTGCTCACCCGGGTCGAGCTGGACGACCTCACCGCCGCCCTGCTCGAGGACCTCGGGCTCACCCCCGCCTCGGTCCCGGCGGAAGGGGATGTGGTACAGCTCAAGACCTCCGGCAGCCTGCGGCTCGGCGGCAGCGCGGTCGACGTCACCGACGTGGTGCACCCCATGAATCGCTTTCTCGCCGAGCGCGCAGCCCGGGTCCTCGGGCTCAACGTGGTCGGGGTGGACGTGGTCGCGCCGAGCCTCGAGGAGTCACTGCTGGACAGCGGCGGCGGGGTGGTGGAGGTGAACGCCGCCCCCGACTTCCGGCCCCATCTCGCCCCCACCGAAGGGGAGCCCCGCAACGTCGCCGCCCCCCTCGTCACCATGCTGTTCCCGCCCGGGGCGAAGGCCCGGGTGCCGGTGTTCTCGGTCACCGGGACGCTGGGCAAGACCACCACCGTCCGGCTCCTCGCCCACTGCCTGCGGGAAGCTGGCCTGATCACCGGGGTGACCTGCACCGACGGGCTGCTGATCTCCGACCGGCTGCTCAAGCGGGGGGACATGACCTTTCCCGAGCAGGTCGCCCTGGTGCTCAAGGACCCGACCGTCGACTGCGCCGTGCTCGAGACCTCCCGCGAGGGGATCCTGCGACGCGGGCTGGGCTACGACCGGGCCGACGTGGGGATCGTGCTCAACATCCACGACGACCACGTCGGCAGGGACGACATCACCCTGCTGGAGGACCTCGCCTACGCCAAGTCAGTGGTGGCCGAGCAGGTCTACCCTGAGGGGGTCGCGGTGCTCAACGCCGGGCAGGAACTGGTGCTGGAGATGGAGGGCCGGGTGAGGAGCCGCCTCGCGCTGTTCGCGGTGGACCCCGACAACGAGCGCGTTCGGGAGCACGTTCGCGCCTCCGGCTTGGCGGCGGTGCTCGACCGGGGCCGCCTGGTCCTCCTCGACCACCGCGACCGGGTGGAGGTCGCCGACCTGGCGGACCTGCCCCTGAGCCTCGGCGGGCGCGCCCGCGCCAACCTCGACAACCTCCTCGCCGCAACCCTCGCCCTTCACGCCCACGGCGTTCCGCTCGAGGCCATCCGGCGCGGGCTGCTCTCCTTCTGCCCCGACCCGGAACGTCTGCCCGGCCGGATGAACCTGCTCCCTCGCGGCGACGGCGAGGTGCTGGTGGACTACGCCCACAACCGCCGCAGCTTCGAGCTGCTGAGAGACTTCCTCGCCCAGCTCCCGGGCCGCAAGGTGGCGGCGCTGGACGCCGCCGGCGACCGCAGCGACGAGGAGATCGTCGCGCTCGGCCGCCTCGCCGCCACCACCTACGACGAGCTCTATCTGTACGAGGACCTCGACCGCCGCGGCCGCGAGCCGGGCGAGATCCTCGACCTCCTCGCCCGGGGCGCCGCCGCGGCGGGATTCGACGCAGGGAAGACCCACCGCTTCGCCGGACCAGCCGAGGCCTGGGCCGCCGCCCTCGAGCGCGGCGGCCGCCACACCCTGGTGGTGCTCCTCACCGAGCGCAGCCACGACGCCCTGCGGGCGTGCGGGGCGGTCGGGTAGCGACGCGACAACCGCCGGCCGTGCTGTTCCCCCTCCCGACCGCCGCCGGCCCCGGGGCGACGGCTCCCGCGCCGTCCGCCCCGCCCAGCGCCGCGGCGCACCCCCTCAGTGGGCGCCGTTGAGGATCTGGTCCACCTCCCCCTTGTCCACGTCGAGGAGATAGGAAATCCCGCTCACCGCCGCCGCCTCGGGGGTGAGGGCGGCGAGGTCGTCGCGGGAGATGTACTCGGTGGCGAACTTCCGTGCCCCGCACATGAGCTGGCGCAGCCCCTGGGCCAGCCGCTCGTAGTAGGTGTAGAGGCCGATCGCGCCGGTGGGCAGCTTCTCGAAGGCGCCGTCCCCCAGCTCTCGCCGCAGCTCGGCCGCGGTGACGAAGATCTCGTCCTTGGTGTGGCCGAACCGCTCGACGTAGACCGGGATCTGGCCGCTCTCGATCGACCGGCCAATGGTCTTGCCGACCATGGCCGCCGCGATCGGGGCCCTGGCCATGCCCACCAGCCTGACAAAGGGTGCGCCCATGGCGAGCCCCTTGAAGATCTGGTCCTCGAACGTGAACCCGCCGGCCACCGCGAGCGCCGGCACCGGACGACCCTGGTCCGCCAGCTGCTTTGCGTACTGGTACAGGAGCGAGTGGAGCTCCACCGGCGGGATCCCCCACTCGTTCATCATGTGCCACGGGCTCATGCCGGTGCCGCCCCCGGCGCCGTCCACGGTCAGGAGGTCGATGCCGTACCTGGACGACCAGGCCACCGCACGGGCCAGGTCTGCCGGCCGGTAGGCGCCGGTCTTCAGGAACACGTACCTCGCGCCGGCCTGGCGCAGCTCCTCGACCCGCTGCGCGAAGCCCTCCTCCGTCACCATGCCGATCCGCGAGTGGCGCTCGAACTCCCGGAACGCACCACGCTCGAACGCCCTGACCACGTTCGGGTCGGTCGGGTCCGGCAGCACGACGTAACCCCTGGAGTGGAGCTCCTGGGCCTTCTTGAGGTCCCTGATCTTGACCTCGCCGCCGATGTTCTTGGCCCCCTGACCCCACTTCAGCTCCACGATCTCCACGCCGAGCTCGCGGACGGCGTACTCCTGCGCTCCGAGGCGGGTGTCCTCGACGTTGGCCTGGACGATGATCGCGCCGTAGCCGTCGCGCTGGTGGTCCTGGTAGAGTTTGACCCGGCGCTTCAGGTCAGCGGTGTCCACCACCCGACCGTTCTCGATTCGCGCCTCCATGTCCATTCCGACCACGTTCTCGCCGATGGTGAGCCCGGTCCCCGCGAGGGCGGAGCCGATGGCCAGCCCCTCCCAGTTGTTCTTGGCCACGTCGGTCGACCCGATGCCGGGGATGATCCACGGGTAGCGGAACTTGATCCCACGGTCGTGGCCGAAGCGAACTTCGAGGCTGACGGCCGGAAACACCGCACGGTCGCTGTCGGCCTCGATACCGTGCGCGCCGACGGCGGTACCCATGATGTTGAAGTGGGAGTAGTCCACCGGGTAGGCCTTCTCGCCGGCGGTGGTGATCACCCCGAACGGTTGCGGGTAGATCACCTCGTGACCGCGGTACGCCGACTTGCCGATCTCGCACATGCCGACGCAGCCGTCGACGCAGGTGACACACATGCCCGAGGTGGGGACGATCGAGTCCTCGGTGCGGTTCTTGGTCAGGGTCGCGGCGGTGGCGTTGATCCTCGAGAGCGTCATCTCAAATTCCCTCCGTCGAGTCGGTTCGCGGTCTGTCCTCGATTTCGCAGGCCACGCAGGGCCGCATGTAGCACATCATGTCGTTGAACTGGGGTTTCTCCACGCAGGGTGGGCTCAGGTTCGCGCACCCGCCGCAGATGGCGGAGTCGGTCTCGGTGTAGGTGCAGCGCAGCTGGCACGTCGGGCACACGTACATGCAGGCGCCGCAGAGACGGCAGACCTCGGAGGTCGCGTCGAACGGCGTGCCGAGCCGCCGGTTCTCGCCGCGGCCCGCGAAGCCGATCGCGCCGGCGGCCATCTGCTCCTTGCACACGCGCACGCAGCGGCCGCACAGGATGCAGTCCTCGTGCTCCTGACGGAACCGCTGCTGGCGAACGTCGAGGGCCGACGCGATGTCCTGGATGGTCTTGGACTGCGGACAGGACGCCAGCATCAGCTCCACGACCATCTTCCGCGCCCTCAACACCCGTGCGGAGTCCGTCCGGACCTTCATCCCCGGCTGCACCGGGTACGTACACGAGGTCACGAGCCGCGCCGCGGCACCCTCGCCGATCTCCACCACGCACAACCGGCAGGCGCCGTAGGGGGAAAGCCCCTCCATGTGGCACAGGGTCGGAATGGGGTAGCCGAGGAACTGGGCCGCCTCGAGCACCGTGGTGCCCGGTTCCATCGCCACTTCGACACCGTTGATCGTCAGGCTCACCATGGCTCAACCTCCCGCCGCGTGCTCGGACGGCTGCAGCCGTCGCGTGAACTCGAGGTCGCAGCGGAGGCAGCGCCTCGCCTCGCAGGTGGCCTCCTGGGCCGACAACGTGACCTCCACCTCCGCGAAGTTGCGTCGCCTCCACTCCACCGAGGCGCGCGGGGTCTCCACCCGGTCACCCTGCATCTCGTCGGCCTCGACCTCCACCGGCGCCACGTACACCGTCGGCACCCGCCGGTCGGGCGGCATGACCAGGGCCACCCCCCGAATGTGGTGGTCGATCATGACCGCCGCCCGCTTGCCCGCGGCAATGGCGTCCACGATGGTGTTCGGGCCGGTCACGACGTCGCCGGCCGCGAACACCCCCGGCCGACTGGTGAGCAGCGTCTTCGGGTCCACCATCACCGTGTTGTTGCTCGCCACCCTGATACCCCCCGACCGCGCCGGGGTGATGGCGTCGGTTCCGGAGTCCTCGCTGATCGCGACGATGAGGGTGTCGAGCTCCAGGGTGAGCTCGCTGCCCGGGATCGCCACCGGGCGCCGCCGCCCGCTCGCGTCAGGGTCGCCCAGCCGGTTGCGGACGCAGGTGAGGTGGGAGAACAGGCCGCTGGTGGTCCTGATCTCCACCGGGCTGACCAGGGTCTCGACCCGGACCCCCTCCTGGAGCGCGGCCTCCACCTCCTCCTCGAAGGCCGGCATCTCGTTGCGGGTCCGGCGGTAGAGGATGGTCACGCTGTCTACGTCCCGCTGCCGCAGGGCGATGCGGGCCGCGTCGATGGCGGAGTTGCCGCCGCCGATGACCCCCACCCGCCCCTTCGCCAGCTGCTCGCCGCGGAGGTTGAACGCCTTCAGGAACTCGATCGACGGGTACACGCCGGGCGCGTCCTCGTTCGGCAGGTCCAGGGGCTTGCTCTTGTGGGCGCCGAGGGCCACCAGGATCGCGCGGTACCCGTCCTCGAACAGGGCGTCGACGAAGACGTCCCGGCCCAGGGCAGTGTTGCAGCGAAGGTCGATGTTGTCGTCGAGCAGGGCCTCGATCTCCTTGCGAATGGTCTCCCGAGGAAGCCGGTAGGAGGGGATCGCGCAGTAGAGCATGCCCCCCGGCTCCGGCTCGGCCTCGAACACGGTCACCCGATAGCCCTCGAGCGACAGCTTGTGCGCCGCGGTGAGCCCCGCAGGGCCGGCGCCGATCACCGCCACCCGCGGCGGGTCGCCGTCGGCCCAGACGCGCCTCGAGGGGACGTACGCGGAGGGCTCGACCCGGTCGGTGACGAACCGCTTGAGCGCCCGGATGGCGATGGGGTCGCCGCCGCTCGTGCCGGCTCGACACCGCTCCTCGCATGGGTGGTCGCAGGCCCGGGCGCAGACCGACGGGAACGGGTTGGCCTCCCGGATGACCCGATAGGCATCCTCGTACTCCCCCCGCGCGACGTGTGCAACGTACCGCCAGGCCTCGGTCCCGACCGGGCAGGCGGAGTGGCACGGCGCCCCCACCAGCTCGGCACACACGAAGGCGTCGCAGCGGTGGTCGATGATGTGGCGCTCGTACTCGTGGCGGAAGTACCGCAGGGTGGACAGCACCGGGTTGGCAGCGGTCTGTCCGAGGCCGCACATGGAGGTGTCCTTGACCACCAGGGCCAGCTCCTCGAGCAGCTGGAGGTGTTCCAGCGTCCCTCTCCCCTCGGTGATGTCCTCGAGGATCTCGTACATCCGCTGGGTGCCCTTGCGACAGGTGAAGCACTTGCCGCACGACTCGTCCTTGAGGAACTTCGTGAAGTACTTGGCGACGTCCACCATGCAGGTGTTCTCGTCCATGACGATCATGCCGCCCGAGCCCATGATCGAGCCCGCCTTCGCCAACCCGTCGTAGTCGACGGGCAAACCGAACAGGTTGGCCGGGATGCAGCCGCCCGAGGGGCCGCCCGTCTGCACCGCCTTGAGCTTGAGCCCCGTCGACGAGCCCCCGCCGATGGCGTACACGATCCGGCTCAGCGAGGTGCCCATCGGCACCTCGACGAGGCCGGTGTTTTTGACCTTACCGACCAGGGAGAAGATCTTGGTCCCGGTGTTCCCGGTGGTCCCGACCTTGGCGTAGGCCTGGGCCCCCACCCCGAAGATGCGCGGGACGTTCGCCCAAGTTTCGACGTTGTTGATGGCGGTTGGTTTGCCCTCGACCCCGCGCTGGACCGGGAAGGGCGGCCGCTGCTTCGGCTCGCCCATGAACCCCTCGACGGACCGCATCAACGCGGTCTCCTCGCCGCACACGAAAGCGCCGGCGCCGCGCACGACCTCGAGCTCGAAGACCATGTCGGTGCCGAGGATCCCCTTCCCCAGCAGGCCCAGCTCCCCCGCCTGGCGCAGGGCGATCATGACGTGCTTGATGGCCAGCGGGTACTCGTTGCGGATGTAGAGCACCCCTTCGGTGGCGCCGGTGGCGAACGCCCCGATCAGCATCCCCTCGATGACGCTGTGCGGGTTGCCCTCGAGCACGCTGCGGTCCATGTAGGCCCCGGGGTCCCCCTCGTCCGCGTTGCAGATCAGGAACCTGCCGTTCGGAGCGGGCTGGGCGGCAAGGAGCTGCCACTTGCGCCCGGTGGGGAAGCCGCCCCCGCCTCGGCCGCGCAACCCCGAGGCAACCACCTCGGCGAGCACCCACTGCGGGTCCCCTCTCTTGAGGACGTTGACGAATGGTGTGTACCCCCCGGCCAGCACGTAGTTGAAGATCCGGATCGGGTCCACCTTCTCGCTCCGCGAGAGAATGGTCCGCTGCTGGCCGCTGAAAAACGGCAGCTCGTCCTGCCGCTCGAGACGCCTCCCCGTGTCGGGGTCCTGGTAGAGCAGGTCCTCGAGCACCTCCCCGGCGGCGACGGCCTCGACGATGCGAACCATGTCGGCCATGCTGACCCTGGGGTAGAAAGTGCGGGCGGGCTCCACCAGCACCGAAGGCTCCATCTGGCAGAAACCGTGGCACCCGGTGATGCGCAGGTGCACCCGCTCGGACAGCCCCCGCTTGAGCAGCTCGCGCTTGGCAACCCGGATGAGGTCGTTCGCCCCGCTGGCCTGGCCGCAGGTCCCGGCGGCGAGGACCAGGGTCGGGGTGCTCGGGCTCTGATCCCGGATCAGCAGGTCCCGCAGGTCCTCGAACGCTTCCATTGACCGCAGTCGTGGCATGCTCACCCCCCTCAGACGTTCACGCCGTCGAGATCCAGCCGGTGGGCCCTGCAGCCCCGGCGCGAGCAGATCTGGACCATGCCCCCGCCCCGAACGATGAGTGGGACCATGGGCGCCAGGCAGGACGGGCAGTCGGTGGCCCCCATCAGCTCCGCGTGGCAGTGGGGACAGAAGAACTGGGCAACGGTGTCGAGCGGGATCTCGTGCTCCGACTCGATGGTGTAGCTCCCGTACAGCGAGGACAACCGCAGCCACCCGTGCTTGCGGCCGAACGAGATCGTCACTCGCACCGACGGGTGCTCGTCGATCAGGTGGTCGAGGTCCATCAGGCTGTGGTTGCAGCGGGCGCAGCACACGTCGACCGGGAACACCCGTTCGTCCGCCTTGACCTCGACCCGGTCGAGACCCACACGCGCCCGGTCGAGGATGTCGCCCACCTGCCGGGGCCCCACTCCAGGGAAGTAGTGACCGTCGACGACCACGATCGGACCGAGGGCGCAGGCGCCGAGACAGTTCACGGCCTCGAGCGTGAACTCCCGGTCGGCCGTCGTCTCTCCCGGCTTGACCGCCAGCTGGCGACCGAGCTCCGCGGCCACCGCCGGCGCGCCCCTCACGTGACACGCCGTACCCAGGCAGACCGAGCACACGTGCTTGCCCCGTGGCTCGAGGCTGAAGGCCCGGTAGAAGGTGGCCACGCCGTAGACGTCGACGAGAGGTCGCCCGGTTCGCTCGGCCACGAAGCGCAGCGCCGGTTCAGGAAGGTAGCCGTACTTCGCCTGGACGGACTCCAGAATGGCGATCATCCCCCCACGCCGGCCGACGTGCTTGTCGACGATGCCGGCGAGCTGGTCGTTCGCCGCCGGTGCCGCCTCGAACAGGTCACACTCCTGGATCGGACCGGATCTCGCCTGTCGCTCGACGCAGGTTTCCAGGTGCTGGCAGCTCACGCACAGATCCCCGGCGGGCTGGACAGACGGTGTCGACTCGCTCGGCGTTCCAGGCATCAGTCCTCCTTGCTCGGTCCCGGAGGTTGACGAGATGGGGTGGGCGACCCCGGTAGACACACCCTCCGCGGGTGCCATCGGCAGGTCGTGAGGTCAGTGGGCAGCGCGCACCGAGAAGCAGGCGCGGGGAAACGGCCAGCGACCGTGACGGGCCAGTCGACGGCTGCCCGTGGAAAGCCGGCATGAATCCTGGACCGCGGGGTTCGCGCTGCGCGGTTCCAAGGCTCAACGTCGAATCGCTCGCGTCAGGTGCTCTCGTCGGCGCCCCCAGCCTCTCCCGGAAGAACTCCTGAATGGTACCACCGACGCCGAGGAGTCAACCGCTGTCCTCCGACACGAGGCCGCTGCGATGTGGGTTCTCCGAGCGATCAATGATCGGGGGAATAGCCCGCGTCGCAGGAACAACCTCGGCAGGGACAGCGGCAGGGAACAGCGACGGCGTCAGCTCTGCGCAGCCGCCGGTGGCCGGAGATTGAAGAGCACCGTCGCCTCGCCGCGCGTCCTGATCAGCACCCGGAGGTGGCGCACCAGCCTGCGGTGCCGGGCAACGAGCGTGGAGAGCTCGGGGGCCTCGAGGTAGGGCCCCAGCCGCTGCCGCAGGGTGCGCTCGTCCAACGACTGCAGGCGCTCCCACAGGGTGCGCTCGCACCCCGTGATCTGGTCGACGTACAGGAGCCTGGCCGTCTCACGAAACGCGCGGGTGTGGTCGATGAGCCAGATCGTCCACTCGCGGTCGACCAGCAGGTTGCCCCGGTTGCGGTCCGGGTTCGCGATCAGGCTGTCGAAGACCCGCATGACCTGCTTCTGCTGCAGCCACCTCTCCACGTCCGGCGGCCGCACCTCGTCGAGCTCGACCTCCGCGACAGCGCCCTCCACCCAGAGCTGCACCGTGCCGTCGACGCCGTCAACGGTTCGCTCGACCACCGGCGGCACGCGACCGATCCCGAGGAGCTCGCTCAGCTCGTAGGCCGCGAGCTCGAAGATCGCGGCGTCGCGGACCTCCCGCGTTCGCCGCCACGAGCCCGCGTACGTCTCCACGGCGGTGCGCCGGTCCACGGCGCGAAACGCCGCGCGGACCCGGGTGCCCTCGTGCTCGAGGACCAGGCGCTCCGTCCCCGCCACGCCCCGGCCGACCTCCTCCCGGCTCACGACGCGCGCCGACCGCATCACATTGCGAATCGTCTCGTGGTCCTGGAACGGCAGCGGTTGCCCGCTGACGTCTCGCCAGCCCCCGTCCGGTCCCCCGGCCCACCCCAACACCGCCGCCGTCACCACGGCAAGGTGCAGGCAAGCGGTCCGGAGGGTGCCTCTGCGCACGAGCAGGCCGGCGGCGAAGGCCAGTAGCCGAGCTCCCACCGCAACGAGGTCGTGGCGCCAGCGCTCCCAGACAAAGAGGACGAGCGCGGCCAGCACCACCGCGAACAGGACGCCCTTCTCGAGGCTCACGGTCGGGCTCAGCCCTCCTCGAGGTAGGTGTAGCCGTCGAGGCCGTGCTGGTAGAACCGGAGCAGTTGTCGCCCCTCCTTGACGGTCAGGAGCTTGCGACGCACCGCCTGCTCGACGTCGCGGCGCAGCGAGTCGACCAGCTTCTCGGGCTCGAACTGAACGTAGCTCAAGACCTCGCGCACGGTGTCGCCCGGAACCACCTCCTCGATGCTCCACTCCCCGTCCGGGTCGAAGCCGATGTGCACCGCGTGGGTGTCGCCGAAGAGATTGTGGAGGTCGCCCAGGATCTCCTGGTAGGCGCCGACCAGGAAGGCCGCGAGGTAGTACGGCTCCCCCGAGCGCAGCGGGTGGAGGTCCAGCGCACGCGTGGTCTCGCTCGCCCCCGGGAAGTGGTTGATCTTGCCCTCGGAGTCGCAGGTGATGTCGGCGAGGATGGCGCGCCGGGTCGGCTCCTCGCGCAGCCGGTGGATCGGCATCACCGGGAACACCTGGTCGATGGCCCAGCTGTCCGGCATCGACTGGAAGATCGAGAGGTTGCCGAAGTAGATGTCCGACATCTGGGCCTCGAGGGCCTCGAACACCTCCGGCCGTTCGTCGAGGCTCCGGCTGGCGGCCAGCAGCCGGGTGCAGATCGCCCAGTACAAGCGCTCCGCCAGGCTCCGGTCCTCGAGGCTCATGTAGCCCAGCCGGAACAGGTTCATCGCCTCCTCGTGGGCCTGCGCGGCGTCGTGCAGGGCCTCTTCGAGGCGGCCGGCCTCGACCGCCGCCCGCGCCTCGTAGAGGTCCCAAACCGGCTGCGGCAGGTCCTTGGCATCGCGTTCGCCCGCCGCCTTCTCCACCGTGTCCGGGACCTCGAAGGCGTCGAAGCTGGTCGAGCCCAGGACGTCGAAGACGAGCACCGAGTGGAAGGCGGTCACCGCCCGCCCGGACTCGGACAGGATCGTCGGGTGCTCGATGCCGGCGTTGTCGCAGGCCTCGGCGATCCGGTAGACGACGTCGGCCGCGTACTCGTCCAGGGAGTAGTTCACCGAGGACTCCTGGGCCGACTTGCTGCCGTCGTAGTCGACGCCCAGGCCGCCGCCGATGTCGATGAACCTCATGCCGGCCCCGAGCTGCTGCAGACCGATGTAGATGTGCGCCATCTCGGTGATCGCGTTCTTGACGCTGCGGATGTCGCTGACCTGGCTGCCGAGGTGGCAGTGCAGGAGCTGCAGGCAGTCCGCCATCTCCTTTTTCTTCAGGTACTCGAGCGCGTCGAGAATCTCCGACACGTAGAGGCCGAACTTCGACCGCAGCCCGCTCGAGTCCTCCCACCGCCCGGTGGCCCGGGCCGACAGCTTGACCCGCACACCGATCGACGGCCGCACGTCGTAGCGCTCGGCGTGCCGTACCAGCAGCTCCAGCTCGGAGTACTTTTCCACGATCGGGATGATCCTGCGCCCGAGCTTGGCCGCGAGCACGACCGTCTCGATGAACTCGCTGTCCTTGAACCCGTTGCAGACGATCGGCACGGTGTTGAGACCGCTGGTGAGGCCGAGCACGGCGAGCAGCTCCGGCTTCGACCCGGCCTCGAGCCCGAAGCCGAACGGGGCGCCGAAGGACAGGATGTTCTCCACGACGTGCCGCTGCTGGTTGACCTTGATGGGGTACACGCAGGCGTAGGTGCCGCGGTAGTCGTTCTCCTCGATCGCCGCCGCGAAGGCGTCGTGGAGGACCCGCAGGCGGCTGCCGAGGATGTCGTGAAAGCGCAGCAGCACCGGCGTGCTGATGCCGCGCTCCCCGAGCCCCTCGACCACGTCGTGGAGGTCGATGCTGCGGCCCGGTCGACAGTCGGGGCGCACCACCACGTGCCCTTTCTTGTTGATCCCGAA
>Ga0068714_10001403_pt1 | contig 35555 bp, 33 predicted proteins | sample MTBNYHSulfiMetaG_FD_62988 | JGI IMG/M metagenome (GOLD analysis project Ga0068714, IMG submission 62988) | Enrichment culture microbial communities from rom New York Harbor, USA that are MTBE-degrading - MTBE-NYH (New York Harbor Sulfidogenic)... | ecosystem: Environmental > Aquatic > Marine >...
GGTCTCACCAGCATCACCCTGGGGGCTGTTGTCTTTGCCCTGTATGCCTTTGCCTCCGAGCGCATGGCCGCCTCCCTCCGGTCACCGCGCTTTGGCCGGTACACCCGGTTCGGCAGCGGCACCCTGCTCATTGGGGTGGGCGTAAGCGTTGCCCTGGCGGAGAACCATTGACCAGCCGGGGCCGCCGTCCGACCAAAGGATGAATCGGACGGTCTTGAACTGATTAAATATTTCATTGGGATTCGAGATCGAGGCCGTCAAGGAAGTGTAACTGGATGAATACATGATAATATTTCGATGGTTGAGCTACAAGCCTGACGTAAAGACCGGGCCCGAGGGGAGGTTTTGAATCCGGTTTTAACCTATCATCCGGACTTCCGGATCGGTTGTGCTCAAAGGCAATCTGGCCATGATTACTGAAAAACAAACCGAGAAGCTCTTCCAGCTCTACCCGGTGCTGTCAAGGGTCGACCCCGAGCTCCTTAAATCCGCCCTTTCCAGGGCCAAGCCGGTCACCCTCAAGGCCGGGACCCTTGTTTTCGACGAGCTTCAGCCATGCCGGGCTTTCCCCTTTATTCTTTCCAGAACCATCCGGGTTTATAAGCAATCGGTCAACGGAAGGGAGCTCTCGCTCTATAACGTCGCCCCCGGGGACGCATGCGTGGTCACCGCCGGCTGCCTGCTCGGCGATGAACCGTACAATGCCTCCGGCCTGGTAAAGACGGACAGCACCTTGGTCATGATGACCTCCGATGACTTCGACCACCTCTTAACCTCGAGGGTGTTCCGGGAGTTCATCTTCTCCTTGTTTTCCAAGAGGATCCTGGGGTTGATGCAGCTGGTCGAGGAGGTCGCCTTCCATAAGCTGGACAGGCGCTTGGCTGCCCTATTGATCCGGCGGGGGAGGCAGATAAGGGTGTCTCACCAGGAGCTGGCCGACGAGCTCGGCACGGTTCGAGAGATGATCACCAGGTTATTGAACAGTTTTTCTGATACGGGGGCCATAAGGTTGGGCCGAGAACGGATAGAGATCCTCGATGAATCGGCCATAAAGAAAATTATTGAAGGCCAGTGATCCGCCTCCCCGCCGCCAGGACGGCCTCGCCCTGGTCGGCGGCTTTCAGCTTCGGGGCAGGCCGCGGGGAATGGAGCGCCTCAGGAGGGGTTCAAGACCCTTCCTACCCCCCAGCCCGAACCGGCGCCATAAGCCGATAATAAACCCATCTTACCCCTCCACCGCGCCTGGCCGGGCGAAAAAAACCGAAAAACCCGCCTTGTGGAACCTAAGTCACACCCTCTCCCGGGACGGCCTGGTAAAAAAGGAAGCGACCTTCACCAAGGGGGGAACTTTCATGACGGCGAGGCCAATGAAAAAATACCACATCCGCCGGGCGAACCCCGATGAGTATGAGACCTTGGGCCGGATGACGGTCCAGGTTTATTCATCTCTCCCAGGCATGCCCGGCCCGGCTGAGCAGCCGGAGTATTACTCCCTGCTCCATGACGTGGGGAGGCGGGCCGGCGGGCCGACCATCGAGATATTGGTCGCCGTGACCCCGGACGGCGAGCTTCTGGGGGGCGTCACCTTTGTCGGGGACATGAAATACTACGGCTCGGGAGGAAGCGCGAGTACATCTCCTGACAGCTCGGGAATCAGGTTGTTGGCCGTCAAGCCCGAAGCCAGGGGGATCGGGGTGGGGAAGGCCTTGACTATCGCCTGCATTCAAAGAGCCATCCCCAGAGGGAGCCGGCAAGTTATTCTGCACACGACAAAATCAATGGAAAATGCCTGGAGGTTGTATCAGCGCCTGGGGTTTCAAAGGTCGCCGGACTTGGATTTCAGCCAAGGCGAACTACCTGTCTTCGGATTTCGGCTTGATCTTGAGTCGTCCAATGCCTTTGGGCTAGATAAGGTCATCCGGGCCGCGGATTGCCCGCCGGACCTGGTAGATGGGGCAGGATGATCGAGGATGGGCCCAAGCTCCCTGGGCCGTTTCCTCCCTGGAGAGATCGTCTAATCTCAGCCAAAGGAGGTCTTCATGGCCGTACGTATCCTGAGACTTGGCAGCGATCGGGTGGAGGGCGAGGGCCTGCGGATAGGCACGGTCCGCCGCCCGCCCAGGGGTGTGCCCAAAACGGAGTTCGCCTCCCAGAACTGGTACGACGTCTGGTTGCCCAACCTGGCCCCCAGCCCCGAAACCATGAAGCTGGGCCAGAAGGCTGCGACCGACCGGGAGTGGCTTGCCTTCCGGAAAAAGTACCGGGCGGAGATGGCCGCCCCCGAGAACTCCCGGGTCCTGGACCTGCTGGCCGCCCTGTCCCATCAAGCCAACTTCTCCGTGGGATGCTACTGCCGGGACGAAGCCCACTGCCACCGTTCGGTTCTGAGGGAGCTCCTCCTGGAGAAGGGCGCCCTGGTCGAGCCGGATGGTCGATGAAGCGGGGGCCGGGCCGGTTCACGGGCCCGATGTTTTGAGGCCAGGCCGGCGGAGCACCCCTGGAATGTCATCTTCCGGCTGTTGGGGAAACATCTCGGCCTTCCTGGCGGCCAGCCTGTTCGGCGCCTCGGTGGTCGCCACCCGGGTGGTGATTCAGGAGGTTCCGCCCTTGAACCTGGCCGTTCTCAGGTTCGGCCAGGGGGGGTTGATCTTGTTCCTGGGCCTTTTCCTTGGGGCCGGGGATCTTCTCAAGGTTAAACGGGCTGATCTACCGTTCCTTGTTCTCCTGGGAGCCGTCTTCTTCGCCCTTTTCCCGGTGACCTTTCACCTTGGCATCCGTCGTACGGAGGCTTCGAGAGGGGCTTTGATGATGGCCACCATGCCCCTCTGGAGCGCCTGGCTGGCTCGGGCGGCCCGGCAGGAACGGCTGATTCTTCGGCAGGTCGCCGGCATCCTGATTACCATCGCCGGGGTGGGGATGGTTCTGGCCGAGCGGGGGCTGACCTGGCGGGGCGCCGGGTCGGCCCTGGCCGGAGACGGGCTTCTACTCCTGACGGCCCTTTGCGGGGCCGTCTACGGCGTCTTGGCCAAACGGATGCTGCCTCGCTACTCGGCCCTGACCGTGACCACCTACGCCATGATCTTCGGAACCCTCCTTCTCTTCCCCGCCGCCCTGGTTGAAGGTCTCCCTCGATCGTTCGCCCGGATAGACGGGCAGATCGCTGTTTTGATCCTGTTTCTGGGAATAATCGGCGGGGCCCTGGGTTTCTTTCTCTGGACCTTCGCCCTGACCCGCCTCTCGTCGACCCAGGTGGCGGTTTACGGGAACCTCAACCCCATGGTCGCCGCCATCCTGGGGGTCGTCCTGTTGGGGGAAAAACTGACCGGAGCCTTCATGGTCGGCTTTGCCTTCATCCTGTTTGGGGTCTTGCTGGTTAACTGGCCCGGGAGGTTCCGGCCGGGACGCCAGCTCCCGGCAGAATAGAGATGTCTTGCGGTCCTGGCGCCCCCCCCGTTCAAGCCCCGGTATTGATTTGCCCCGGCCTCGTGGGCGGCACCTATCTCCTCCATCCCCTCCAGGCCGGCTTTTTCTCGGGCGATCCTCTTGATCCCGGTCTAGGTCAAGGCCGAGAGGGAGAGGCAGAGGGCCGCCTCCCCAGGATCTTCAAGCCCTTGGCCTTCACCGGGCATCACTCCTCCATCCGGGGAGGGGGTCAAGCTGGCCTTGAGGTGAACCAAAATTCCGATTGAACAGTTGGTGGAGCATTTGCCGCTGCGGATCCGGTTTTTTAGCTGTAAACTTGACCAAGACGTCGGAACCGGACGGCCTTGGCCTGCTTCCCTTAGGGCAGCCCCAATGGAGTGGGTTACGGAGCGCAGGGTCGACTATCCGAGGTCGGGTCGAGTGAAGAGCCTTGGGGCCCCGGATCATGAACAACCGACCATGACCGTCAGGGCTTCCTGGTCAAAAGGTGATCTTTTGATCCTTATCGCCGGCATCTGGACCAGCTCCCCTGGGGAGGCCTAGCAAGCCGATCCGACTACCTGGAGCAACCATGGGCGCGGACGCACTGGTCACCGTGATCGTTTTCCTGGCCGTCTATGTGATCATCGCCTTTGAATGGCTGAACAAAGCGATTGCCTCGACCATGGGGGTGATGGCCCTCTTGATCCTGGGGGTCATCGACGACCATGCCCTGGCGGGTTTCATCGACTATGAAACCATAATGCTCCTGATCGGCATGATGGGCATCGTGTCCGTCCTGAAGAAGACGGGCTTCTTCGCCCTGATCACGGTCCGAATCGCCAAGCTTACCGGCGGGCAGCCGCTCCGGATCATGATCCTCTTTTGCGCCGTCACCGCGCTTATCTCCGCCTTTCTGGATAATGTCACCACGGTCTTGATCATGGTTCCCATCATCATCGAGCTTACCCGGGGCATGGGCTTGGATCCCAAAATTTTCGTGGTCGCCCTGGCCATGGCCTCCAACCTGGGCGGCACGGCCACCCTGGTGGGCGATCCTCCCAACATCATCATCGGTTCCAAGGTCGGCCTGACCTTCAACCAGTTTGCCGGCTACTTGTTCTCACCCGTGGTCCTCTCCACCATGGGCGTCGTCGCCTACTTTTGGGCCTCCAACCGGGACAGCTTTAAATCCATCGACGATGATCTGACCAAGCTCCTCTCCGTCCAGTTGCTGATCGAAAAAATCGAGTTCGATTTCCGGGCCGTTAAGATCGATCGCACCTTCCTCCTCAAGAGCGTGATCTGTCTGGGGGCGGCCCTGGTCCTGTTCGTCACCCAGACGGTCACCCACCTCTCCCCGGGTTTGGTGGCCCTTTCCGTGGCCATGGTCCTGTTCATCATCACCAGCGTGGAATTCGAGGACGTCCTCCTGGAGATCGAGTGGAGTACCCTCCTGTTTTTTGCGGGTCTCTTCGTCCTGGTGGGGGCCATGGAGCAAAAGGGGGTCATCGAGTGGCTGGCCCGCCATATTTTTCTCCAGGCCGGGGGCAACCCCTACGTCATGACCCTGATGGTCCTATGGGTCTCGGGGATCGCTTCCGGGATCATCGACAACATCCCCTTTACCATCACCATGATCCCCATCGTCGAGATGATGCAGGCCGCCCATCCCGTCCCCAACCACATCTTATGGTGGGCCCTGTCCCTGGGAGCCTGCCTGGGCGGCAACCTGACCATGATCGGCGCCTCGGCCAATATCATCTCCGTGGGCCTGTTGAAAAAAAGCGGCCAGGAGATCTCCTTTGGCGAGTACACCCGCAAAAGCGCCCCCGGAGCGCTCCTCTCCCTTTTCATCAGCTCGCTCGTGCTGATGATCTACCTTTGGATATTCCTATGAAAACCCAAGCCGACCAGACTCTCTACAACCTGATCCGGTCCTACATGTATGCCCTGGGCACCTCCCGAACCACGGTCGTGGTGCTCAAGGCTTACATCGACGCCGTCGAGCGGCTCAAGTGCACCGCCCCCGGCTTCAGGCCCATGCTTGAAAGGCTCAACACCGTGATCAGAAACACCGAGCCCAAGGTAATTCCCCTGGTGCATCTGGTGGATGCTTTTGAGACCGAAATGGCCTCCTGGGGCGATCTCCCGCTGGAGGCGGGCAAAAAGAGGGCGATCGACATCCTGAACCAAAAGCTGGCCGGCTTCCAGGCCGATACGGCCAGGGTCACCGCCCACTGCATGAGCTGCATCTCGCCCGGTGATCTGATCATCGCCCACTCCTCCACCAACGATATCCGGGATGCCCTGGCTCGGGCCCATACGGAGCTGAAACGGTCATTCAAGGTCTTGGCCTTGAAGCAGGATTCCGCCCGGACCAGGGAGTTGATCAACGTCCTGGAGCGCCATCGGATCGACCACCTCCTGATTCCCGAGTACAACCTGAGCCATTATCTGAAATCCCCGGCCAAGCTGTTCATTGGCGCGGTATCGGTCAGCTCGGACAACCAGGTGGTCGCCGGCATCGGCACGGCCAATGTGGTCAGCCTCTGCCACTGGTTCCACGTGCCGGTCTATCTCTTTGTCGAATCGATCAAGTTCGCCCGCCAGACCCTGGCCGAGCAGCATATCTACAGTGAGGAGGAGGATAGAACCGAGGCCTCCTTCACCTTTCACCTGAAGACTTTTTCCCACGATTTCGTGGATCTGGCCATGGTCGACCACCTCTTCACCGAGTCAGGCGAGATCCCGAGAGAAGAGGGGTCGGGAGCCTTTCTTGGTCATTGAGCTAATTTTCCTGGATGATCTCTAGGTCAACCGATTCCGACACAATCTCCTTTCCTCTCTCATCACCCTCTTTTTCCTTGCCCAAAGGACGGTTGCGATTAACCGGTCTACCAAGAACCGATCCGGTACCGGCTTCAAACCGGTTCACCTGCTCGGGCCGGCCGGGCGGTGGTTCAAAAGGTCCTTGACTGAGGGCATTTTCCGGTCCGGGCTTTTCATGGGAGCTTCAGGCGAGGAGGCCCAGGTCCGGAGGTGAGGGGCGCGGTTGTTCGGCATTTTGGCCCGCGGGCATACCTGAAGACCGTAAGCCGGCAGCCAAAGTATCGAGTTCATGAGTCCCGACCATGAGACGGTCGCCACCCCTAAATCGGCTCACCGAAAACCAGGGCTAACCCCTCCTTTCCCCCTACCCGACCCCCGGTCCTGAATCGCCTCGGCCACGTGGCCCGCCCTTATCTCCTCCGCCCCCTCCAGGTCGGCTTTTGCCCGGGCGATCTTCTTGATCCTGGTGTAGGCCCGGGCCGAGAGGGAGAGGCGCTCCGCCGCCGCCTCCAAGATCTTCAACCCCTTGGCCTCCAGCCGGCAGTGCTCCTCGATCTGGGGCGGGGTCATGTGGGCGTTGAAGTGGACCCCCGAGTCCCTGAACCGCTCCTCCTGGACGGCCCTGGCCGTGGCCGCCAAAAGCCGAATTTAGGAAAAGGCCAGGTTCGGCCTGATACGCTTGAATGGGTGAGCCCTTTCATAAAGCTCACCGGCCGATTATGCCAGACCGAGTTGGATAAAATTTCTTTAACATCGGGATTCTCCAGCAATGCCCCCCAACACAGGTAACTATAATTATTTACAATCAAATTAGAAATTTATTATCTTCTAATTGACAGAGATTAAAGATCTACCATAAAGTATCTTTGGATCGGTGTAGGCAAAGCGTGATATCGAAGACCTAATGGTAACCTGTCAACTATGCCATTAGAATCGTTGATGATTCCCGCTGTCAATGATATTGCAAGGATTCGCAACTCCAATAGATCCGTAAAGCGTAGGTGGTCTATATGCCCGAAAAACCTACATATGAGGAATTAGAGCAGCGGATTAAGGTCTTAGAGAAAGCAGAACTTGAGCTCAAAAGGGTCAAGGAGATACTGCACAATTTAGAACACAGCCTGAATGAATCTCAAAACCTCGCCAAAGTTGGGAATTGGAATTGGGATGTTCAAGAGGGTGAGGTTGTGTGGTCAGAAGGTGTCTACCGCATATTTGGCCTCGATCCCGATCATTTCCAGCCTCAGATAGAATCAATCATGAAAAGGTTTCACCCTGACGACCAATCCCGACATGAAAAATTGATTTCTCAGTCGCTCGAGAATAGAGAATCTTATTCGTTCGAGGCGCGGATTTTACTGCCGGACGGAACCATACGTAACGTCCTCTCCACCGCTAAAGGCCAATACGACGAAAATGGGCAACTAAATCGAATCATTGGAGTAGTACAAGACATCACAGAGCGCAAGCGGGCGGAGGAAGCCCTGCGCGAGAGCGAGGAAAGACTCAGAGCAAGCGCGCGAATAGCCAAGGTCGGGGGTTGGGAGATCGACCTGCAGGGCAATACCCTGGCCTGGACAGAGGAGACGTTTCGGATTCATGAGCTGGACACATGTTGTCCGCCCAGCGTTGCCGAAGCCATTCAGTTCTATCATCCGGATGACCAGGCGAAGGTGGCGGCGGCAGTGCAACGTGCCACAGAAAAAAGTGAAGCTTTCGATTTTGAAGCCCGGGTGATCACTGCAAAGAAGAATCAGCGTTGGGTCCGGGCGATTGGGAATGCCGTTTATCACGATGGGCGCTTGGTTGGAATACGAGGTATGGTGCAGGACATCACCGACCGCAAGCGGGCGGAGGAGGTGCTCCGGGCTTCGGAAACATTCCTGGACAGCATCATCGAGCACAGCCCGAATGCGATGTGGATTTCTGATTCTCAGGGCACTCTGATTCGCCTCAACCAGGCGTGCCGCGATCTGCTTCGTATTAGCGACGACGAGGTCGTGGGCAAGTACAATGTCCTCCAGGACACGATCGTTGCCGAGCAAGGACACCTGCCATTGGTTAAACAGGTGTTTGAGCGGGGAGCAACCGCCAAGTTCGTCATCGAGTACGACAGCGCGCGGCTCGAAAACATCGATCTTGAAGAACATGCCTCCGTCGTCCTGGACGTAACCATCTCACCTGTTCTGGACCCCGACGGGCATGTAGTCCATGCGATCATCCAGCACTTGGACATCACCGACCGCAAGCGGGCTGAGGAAGCTCTCCGCGAGAGCGAGGAACGCCTTCAGCTTGTCATGGAAGGCAGTCAGTTGGGTTACTGGGATTGGAACATCGAAACGGGGAAGGTAAGCCGAAACGCGCGCTGGGCGGAGATGCTTGGCTACACATTGCAAGAGATCGAATTTACTGTCAAACAATGGACCGATCTGCACCACCCGGATGATCGCGCGGCCGTGTGGAAATCCATTCAGGATCATTTGGATGGGAAAACGCCTGCCCACCGAATCGAGTATCGTATGCGAGCCAAGGATGGGCGGTATAAGTGGATACTGGATCAAGCACGGGTCGTAAAACGCGACGCTCAGGGAAAACCAATGCGAATGAGCGGAACGCATACCGACATCACCGAACGCAAGAGGGCGGAGGAGGAGCGGGAGAAACTCCAAGCTCAACTGGCCCAGGCGCAAAAGATGGAATCGGTGGGCCGGCTGGCGGGGGGCGTTGCCCACGATTTCAACAATATGCTGGGCGTGATTCTCGGTCGTGTGGAAATGATCCTGGATCAGGTGGGCCCGGATCAGCCGATCTACCATGACCTGCAGGAGATACAAAAGGCCGCCCGACGTTCGGCGGACATCATTCGGCAACTGCTGGCTTTTGCGCGCAAGCAGACCGTCACCCCCAAGGTGCTCGATTTGAACAAAACGGTCGAGGGCATGCTGCGGATGCTGCGAAGGCTCATCGGCGAGGACATTGACCTGACCTGGCTGCCGGGCCGGGACTTGGCCCAGGTCAGGATCGACCCCTCGCAGATCGACCAGATCCTGGCCAACCTCTGCATCAACGCCAGGGACGCCATCGCTGGCACGGGTAAGCTGACCATCGAAACAGACAGCGCCACCTTCGACGAGGACTACTGCACCCATCACACGGGGTTTGTCCCCGGCGATTACGTACTGCTGGCCGTCAGCGACAACGGCTGCGGCATGGATCAGGAGGCGCTGGAGCATCTTTTCGAACCGTTTTTCACCACCAAGGAGGTGGACAAGGGCACTGGCCTGGGGCTGGCCACGGTTTACGGCATCGTCAAGCAGAACAACGGTTTCGTCAATGTCTACAGCGAACCGGGCCAGGGGACGACCTTCAAACTCTACCTTCCGCGACACCTTACCGAGGCGGACCCCTTGCCGAAGAAGATTAAGGACCACCCAGCCGAATGCGGCCAAGAGACGATCCTCCTGGTGGAGGACGAGCCGGCGATTCTGAGTATGACGACGCGGATGCTTGAAGGATTGGGCTATCAGGTGATGCCGGCCAGAACACCGGGAGAGGCCATTCGCCTTGCCCAGGAGTATGTCGGCGCGATCCACTTGCTCATGACCGACGTGGTCATGCCGGAGATGAACGGCCGCGACCTGGCGAAAAACCTGATGTCACTCTACCCCGGCATCAGGCGCCTGTTCATGTCGGGCTACACGGCCAACGTCATCGCCCACCACAACGTTCTAGACGAGGGTGTAAATTTCCTCCAAAAACCGTTTTCGATGAATGATCTTGGGGCCAAGGTGCGAGAGGTCTTGGATAAGTATAAAGTCTAAATTCACAGTTAATTATCCTATCCTCGAACCTCGACCGCCCCGTAAGACGAATCAATACCTGAACAAATCTATAATCTATCCAAATTTCGTTTGCCATTCTGGACAGAACAGGAACTATCTTGTTAACTTATTGTTTTTATTGAGTTCGTAAAAGATACAGGCCGCAGCCAGAGTGAACCGGGCCGGGAAGGTGAGGTTCATGAAGGCCCGGGCGATGATAACCCGGCTTTCGTTAAAGTCCCCTACCCCCTTCCTCTCCCCTCCCCCCTGTCCAACCCCTATACTGAATAGCCTCGGCCACGTGGCTGGCTTTTATCTCCATCGCTCCTGCAAAATCGGCTTTTGCCCGGGCGATCTTCTTGATCCGGGTGTAGGCCCGGGCCGAGAGGGAGAGGCGGTCGGCCGCCGCCTCGAGCATCTTGAGGCCTTTATTGTCCAGCCGGCACTGCTCCTCGATCTGGGGCGTGGTCATGTGGGCGTTGACGTGGACCCCGGTGTCCCTGAACCGCTCCTCCTGGATGGCCCGGGCCGCGGCCACCAGGGGCCGGAGCTCGGCCGAGGCGGCGCCCTTGGGCGGCTCGCTCAGGTCTCCGATCTCCACCTGTCCCACCTCAGTTTCAATGCTTTTGGGAAGGTCGCTCCGGTCCATGAGCGGCCCCGAGATCCCCTACTCGCAGGAGAGGACGTCGTGGGACCGGAAGCGGCAGGGCTTGGTGGAGTGGCCCAGGAATCCGCAGGGACAACCAGGCAGTCCCCTAGGGGGCGATTTTCAGCGAGAGGCACCCTTGACAATTCCGTCCGTCCTTTCAGGCAGTTCCGGATAACGACTCCCTTATTTTCTTTGCCAAGCCGGCGGGAAGTGTGGTACCGACAATATGCCGAACAGCGGCTTTATTGCGCTTGTTTCGGGCTGAAGTAATGATAATCAAGAATCTCCCTAAAAACCCAACAGCTCTCTGGTGGTGATAATCAAGCGATCGTGACGGTGAATAAATCGCTGAATGTTACGGCCTGTCACCGCCCGTTAGCGGTACCGCCGGCCCGACAAGGTCAAGCGGATCGCTTCAAGGGGGTTTCCTTATGAAGGTAATTTCGAGGCTTATCAATATTTCTGCTTGGTTATTTGGGCTTCAGTTACTCATGGCCGGCAATTCGCTTTCCATGGAGTTGATCTTCAAGGACACCCAGTATTCTTTCCAGACCCTGCGGGCGCTTGGATACTCTGTCAGCGGAGGCGCGGACGTAGGTGAAGTTCTCAAAACGGCCTCCTCGATCACGGAAGGAGACGACGAGAGCTGGTACCGGGAATGGATGAAGACCGCGGAACAACGCGAGAAGGCAGGACATGATTTCCTTGCCCGGGACCGGAGGATCAGCGCCAGGCAGGAGTTCTTCAAGGCCTCCAACTACTACCGGGCAGCCGAATTTTTCCTTCACACCAATCCAAAAGATCCACGGATTGTGTCGGCCTGGGAGAAGAGCCGCGACTGCTTTCTGAAAGGGGCAGAACTGGCCGATCATCCCATCCTGCCCGTTGCAATACCCTTTGAAGGAACGACATTGCCTGGTTATTTTTGCCTCGTCGACAATTCCGGGGCAAAGCGACCCTTATTGATCGTTCATTCAGGTTTCGATGGCACCGCCGAAGAGCTCTACCTTGAGACCGCGTATTTTGCCATTAAACGGGGATATAATGTTCTCATCTTCGAAGGGCCTGGGCAAGGGGGGGTGATAAGGGTCCAGAAAATACCCTTTCGACCCAACTGGGAAACGGTGGTCTCGCCTGTAGTCGATTACGCCGTCAGCCGCAAGGAGGTTGATCCGAAAAGGATGGCCCTGATGGGCATCAGCCTGGGTGGCTACCTGGCTCCCCGCGCCGCCGCCTTTGAAAAGAGAATCAAGGCCTGCATCGCCAATGGAGGCGTCTATGATTTCCACCTGGCCTCCCATTTGAACCAGGAAGAAGAGAAGTACCTTGATACTCAGAAGGGCGCGGAAGAGATCGACCAGGCTATCTATGAAAGAATGAAATCGGACGCCTCCTTCCGATGGACCATGGCCAACGGCATGTTTACCTTCCAGGCCCAGTCCCCCAGCGCCTGGCTCAAGATGACCAGGTCTTATACCATGAAAAACGTGGCCCAAAAGATCACCTGCTCCACCCTTATCATCGATTCCGAAGGGGACAACTATCTGCCGGGCCAAGCAAAAATGCTCTATGACGTCCTCACCTGCCCGAAAGAGTTTTTGCTGTTTACCAAGGAGGAAGGCGCGGAAGAACACTGCCAGATGGGGGCTATGCTTATCTCCAATGCCCGGATCCTTGACTGGCTGGATGACCTAATGATGGAAGGGAAGGGCAAATAAGCCGAACTTAAATTGGAGGGATAATCTGGGACGTTGCCGACAAAGCTTACATACAAGTCTACAGGTTAATTAATCGAAAAGAAGGGGTGCGGATATCACCCATGAAGTGATTTTGAAACTTTCAATCGGGTTCGAGATCAAGGAAGGTGAAGAAGCGTAACATGGTGAATATATGATATTTTTTCGAGGATTGCGCTTCGAGCCTGACGCAGAGATCGGGCCCGAGGGGAGGTTTTGAAACCGGTTCATACCCCCCTACCCCCTCCCCTCCCCTCGGTCCAACCCCCGGTACTGAATCGCCTCGGCCACGTGGCCGGCCTTGATACTCTCCACCCCCTCCAGGTCGGCGATTGTCCTAGCGATCTTCTTGATCCGGGTGTAGGCCCGGGCCGAGAGGGAGAGGCGCTCCGCCGCGGCCTCCAGCATCTTGAGGCCTTTATTGTCCAGCCGGCAGTGCTCCTCGATCTGGGGCGGGGTCATGTGGGCGTTGACGTGGACCCCGGTGTCCCTGAACCGCTCCTCCTGGATAGCCCTGGCCGCGGCCACCAGGGGCCGGAGCTCGGCCGAGGCCGCGCCCTTGGGCGGCTCGCTCAGGTCCCCGATCTCCACCGGCCCCACCTCCACCTGGAGGTCGATCCGGTCCAGGAGTGGCCCGGAGATCCGCTGCTGGTAGGAGCGGACGTCGTGGGTCCGGCAGCGACAGGGTTTGGTGGGGTGGCCCAAAAACCCGCAGGGGCAGGGGTTCATGGCCGCCACCAGAGTGAACCGGGCCGGGAAGGTCAGGCTCATGGAGGCCCGGGCAATGGTCACCCGGCCGTCCTCCAAAGGCTGGCGGAGGGTCTCCAGGATGGACTTGCCGAACTCCGGCAGCTCATCCAGGAAAAGAACCCCGTTGTGGGCCAGGGAGACCTCCCCCGGCCGGGGCAGGGTCCCCCCGCCGATCAGCCCTGCCCCGGAGATGGTGTGGTGGGGGGCCCGGAAAGGCCTGGCCAGGACCATGGGCCGGCCGTCGTTGAGGAGCCCCAGGACCGAGTAGACCTTGGAGGTCTCCAGGGCCTCCTCGAAGTTGAGGTCGGGCAGGATGGAGGGCAGCCGCTGGGCCAGCATGGACTTGCCCGCCCCCGGCGGGCCGGTCAGGAGGACGTTGTGCCCCCCGGCCGCGGCCACGGTCAGGGCCCTCTTGGCCGCCTCCTGGCCCTTGACCTCGGCCATGTCCGGCTGATGGGGATCCGCCGCCGGGGCCGGACGCCCCGTCCTGGCCCGGAGGAGCTTGCCCTGGCTGTTGAGGAAGTCGGCCGCCTCCGGCAGGGAGGCCGCGGTCAGGACCTCCAAACCCTCCACCACCCCGGCCTGGGGCCCGTTCTCCGGGGGGAGAATGATCCCCTGGTACCCGGCCTCCTTGGCTGCCAGGGCCAGGGGCAGGGCCCCGTTGACGGATTTGATCTGCCCGTCCAGGGAGAGCTCCCCGGCCAGGAGGTAGCTTTGGAGGAGGTCCGGCTCCACCCGGCCCAGGGCGGCCAGGAGCCCCACGGCAATGGGCAGGTCAAAGGCCGAGCCCTCCTTGCGGACGTCGGCCGGGGCCAGGTTGACGGTTATCCTCTGCTCCGGAAAGGAGAAGCCGGTGTTCTTGACCGCGGCCCTGACCCGGTCCTTGGCCTCCTTGACCGCGGCGTCCGGCAGGCCCACCAGGGACCACATGGGCAGCCCCCGGGCCAGGTCCACCTCCACCTGGACCACGTACCCGTCCACCCCCAAAACCGCGCCGGTGAAGACCTTGGCCAGCATCAGACCGTCCCCTAAGAAGCCATGAACCAATGCAAAATACCAACTCCGGGCAGGAACCGCAACAACCCGGATATTTCATGAGCGATCGTCGCCAGGGGGCCGGATCCTGCGATGGTCCCCGCAGTAGATTGCCTCATGAAATATCCGGGTTAACCCTCCGGCTTGCTTGGATCCGGGCCAAAGGTTAGAGTAGGTCGTCCGTCTTGACCCGGCTTCCGCCAGGAGGAAACCTGGATGGCCCTGACCGTCTTCATCCCGGCCCGGATGGGCTCCCGCCGCTTCCCGGGCAAGCCCCTGGCCCCCCTGGCCGGCCGGCCCCTGATCCACTGGGTCTGCCTCTCCGCCCAGGCCGCCCGGGGGGTGGAGCGGGTGGTGGTGGCCACCGACTCGGCCGAGATCAAGGCCGCGGTGGAGGCCTTTGGCGGCCAGGTGGTCATGACCGACCCGGACCACCCCTCAGGCTCCGACCGGGTCGCCCAGGCCGCCCGGAAGATGAACCTGGGTCCGGAGGAGCTGGTCGTCAACCTCCAGGGCGACCAGCCGCTGTGCCCCCCCTCCCTGGTGGAGGAGACTTGTGCCCTCCTCCTTGACGACCCTGACCTGGGCCTGGCCACAGCGGCCGTGGACCTGGCTCCGGATGAGGCCGGCGATCCGGGCCGGGTCAAGGTGGTCCTGGGCTCGGCCGGCCAGGCCCTCTACTTCTCCCGGGCCCCCATCCCCTTCCCCAGGGACCAGGGAACCCCGGTCAGGTTCCTCAAGCACCTAGGCGTCTACGCCTTCCGCAACTCCCTGCTCCAGGCCTACGCCCGCCTTCCCCAGGGGTTTCTGGAGAGGGTGGAAAAGCTGGAGCAGCTCCGGGCCCTGGAGCACGGCCTTCGGATCAAGGTGGCCGTGGTTAAGGACGACTCGCCGGCCGTGGACTCGCCCCAGGACCTGGCCGCCATCGAGCCCCTTTTGGCAACCGACGGACTTTAACCGCTTTCTAGCCGCTCACCCGGCCAGTAATGGTAGATACCAAGTTGCTCTTGAAGGCAACTTGGTATGCGCGCCCATGGGCGCGCCGAGCTCGTAAGAGCTCGTGAGGCCGGCAAAACCACGCTTTTGCCGGCCGTAAGCACTCAAAGCTATCAAGTGGCTTTGAGTGCGAAATCAATATAACAGCCTCATCGGCCGGTCCGATGGCCGGTCGCGTTGCCACCCCATCCGGACGATGGTATTCTCCCCGCTTATGGGCAAGGTCAAGGTCGGCGGAGTGATCCTGGCCGCCGGGCTGTCGCGGCGGTTCGGGGCCGAGAAGCTCCTGGCCCCGGTCGGCGGCCGCCCCCTGGGGACGTTGGCCCTGGGAGCGGCCCTGGCCGGCCGGCTGGAGAGAGTGGTCCTGGTCACCAGGCCCGAGCTGGTGAAAGGCCTGACCCCGGCCGGCCCCCCGGACCCGGCCAGGCTGAAGGTGGTCCTCAACTCGCGGCCAGCCTCCGGCCAGGCCCGTTCCCTGAGGCTGGGCCTGGCCGCCCTGGAGGAGGAGATCAGCCACGCCCTGGTCCTTTTGGCCGACCAGCCCCTGGTGGACACCCGGCTGGTGGACCGTTTCGTGGCCCTGGCCCAGGAGGGGGTCGAGCTGGCCGCCCTCCACCGGGCCGGCGCCCTGGTCCCCCCGGCCCTCTTCGGCCGGGCTCATTTCCAGAGCCTGGGCCGTCTCTCCGGCGACCAGGGCGGCCGCTCGCTCCTGGCCCTGAACCGGGACCGGGTGGTCCTGGTGGAGCCGGAGGACGACTTGGCCCCCCTGGACGTGGACCGGCCCGAGGATCTGGCCGAGATCCAGCGGAGACTTGAGAGATGAGGCTCAGGAAGGTGAACCTGGAAAAGGCCGTGGGCCTGCCCCTGGCCCACGACCTGACCCGGATCGTCCCCGGCCGGGTCAAGGAGACGGCCTTCAAGCGGGGTCAGGTCATCCGCCGGACCGACCTGGAGATGCTCCGGGACATGGGCCGGGAGTCCCTCTACGTGATGCAGTTGGGGCCCGGGGAGCTCCACGAGAACGACGCCGCGCTCAGGCTGGCCGACCTGGTCCAGGGCCGGGGGCTCATCGCCGGCCGGCCGGCCGAGGGCAAGGTCAACCTGACCGCGGCCGGGGAGGGGCTGCTCAAGATCCAGACCTCCCTTCTGGCCAGGCTCAACTCCTCCCCGCCCCTGACCCTCTCCACCCTCCACACCAACACCGTGGTCCGGCCCGGCCAGCTGGTGGCCTCGGCCAAGATCGTCCCCCTGGCCCTCCACCGCCGTTACCTGGAGCGGGCCGACCGGCTGAGGTCCAGGTTCGGCCCCCTGGTCACCATCAAGCCCTTCCTGCCCTTGGAGGTGGGGGTGGTCATCACCGGCTCGGAGATCTTGAGCGGCCGGATCGAGAACGGCTTCCAGGAGCAGGTGGCCCCCCGGGTCACCCGCCACGGGGCCAGGATCATCGGCCAAGAGGTGGTCGGCGACGACCCCCGGGCCATCGCCGAGGCCGTCCGGGAGCAGATCGGGAACGGAGCCCAGCTGGTCCTGGTCACCGGCGGGCTGTCGGTGGACCCGGACGACCGGACCCGCCAGGGGGTCAGGCTCTCCGGGGCCAGGCAGGTCTTCTACGGCAGCCCGGTCCTGCCCGGGGCCATGTTCCTCTACGCCCTGAAAAACGGCATCCCGGTTCTGGGCCTGCCGGCCTGCGTCTTCTACAACCACCGGACCGTCTTCGATCTGCTCCTGCCCCGGGTCCTGGCCGGCGAGACCCTGACCCGGGCCGAGATCAGCGCCCTGGGCCACGGCGGCCTGTGCCAGCTCTGCGAGTCCTGCTCTTACCCCCACTGTCCCTTTGGCAAGGGAGGCATCTGAGCGGTTCGACGGTAACCCAATGGTGAGTTGCTCCTGGCCGCCGCTCCAACCCTTGCCGGAAAAATCTTTTTTCGGAGATCCTTTCCGGGGTTGACAATCAAAGCCCAACATTCATACTGGTCGGTATGAAATCTTTCCGAGACCCGACCGGCCACCGCCGGACCATCTTGGAGGCGGCCCAAAAGGAGTTCCACCGCTCCGGCTTCCGGGCCGCCAGCCTGAGCCGCATCCTGGCCTCCACCGGGCTGACCAAGGGCGCCCTCTACCACCACTTCCCCAACAAGCGGGCCCTGGGCTACGCCGTGGTGGAGGAGCTCTTGGAGAAGATGGTCGAGGAGGACTGGTTGATTCCCCTGGAGAGCTGCCAGGACCCCCTGGATTGCCTCAAGACCCGCCTCCGGTCGGCCATGGAGCGGGCCGGGGAGGAGGACCTCCTCCTGGGCTGCCCGGTCAACAACCTGGCCCTGGAGATGTCCACCGAGGACGAGGGCTTCCGGCTTCGGGTGGGCCGGATCTATGACCGCTGGCTCAAGGGGTTGGCCCTGGCCTTGCGAAGGGGGCAGGAGGGGGGCCTGGTCAGGGCCGACCTGGAGCCCCTGCCCACGGCCACCTTCATCGTCGGGGCCCTGGCCGGGTGCCGCTCCCTGGCCAAGAACGCCAAGAGTTTGGAGGTCATGGCCGCCTGCGGGCAGAGCCTGGAGGTCTACCTGGACTCCCTCAGGCCGTGAAGGAATATTTTTTTGAACCGCTAACATCCCTACCGGTCGGTATGTTTACCGATCATCACTAACCCCTATCCCGGGGCAAAGGAGGAGGTTGCCGTGGCCTGGAAAAAAGTATCTCCCGAGGTCTGCCGGATCCTGGAGGAGGCCCTGGCCGGCTACCCGGCCCAGAAGAGGAAGATGTTCGGCAGCCCCACCTTTTTCGTCAACGACAACATGTTCGCCGGAGCCCACGAGGAGAACCTGATCCTCCGCCTCTCGGAGGCCCACCGGGCCGAGATCATGACCCAGAAGGACGAGGTCGGCCCCTTTGAGCCCATGGGCCGGCCCATGCGGGAGTACGTGGCCATCCCCGAGCCCCTTCTGGTCGACCAGGAGTGGTTCCGGACCTGGCTCAAGCGATCCTTCGACTTCGCCGCCTCCCTGCCCCCCAAGGAGCGGAAACCATCCAAGGCGGCCAAGGCCCGGCGATAACCACACCACATCCTTAACCCAAGGAGGAGAGACCATGTCCGAGCTGAAGCAGCGAATCTTAGACAAGATGAGGGGGATGAACCTCTGGGGCCTGGCCAACGTGACCAGGGAGGGCAAGCCCTGGGTCCGCTACGTCTCCCCCACCAGGCTGGACCAGGACCTGACCATCTGGTGCGCCACCTTCGCCGGCTCCCGCAAGGTGGCTCAGATCGCGGCCAACCCCGAGGTTCACCTGACCATGGGCATGCATGAGGTCTCCATGGAAGGATCCTATCTCCAGGTCCAGGCCCGGGCCCAGATCCTGACCGGCCAGGCCTCCAAGAAGGCCGCCTGGAGCGAGCACCTGGCCCGGATCTTCCAGGGCCCGGACGACCCCAACTTTGCCGTCCTCAAGATCGTTCCCTACCGGGTCGAGCTGATGACCATGGGCCGGATGGAGCCGGAGGTCTGGGAGGCTTAGCCCGGGTATGACCGTGGCGCCGGGGTCGCCCCCCTGGCGCCACCCGGCGGCCGGAGCGTTTTCCCCCGGCCTTGATGACCCCCCCGGGCCCATCCCCAACCCTCCCGCTACCCCGCCCCTCCAGGTCCAAACCGATTCCCTAGGAGGCAAGTTTGGCCCCGGCCCGGTCTTTGGGCTACAATGCCCCCGGAGGGACTGGGGGGTTGAGAGGAGGGACCCCATGGCCGACCTGAGAGACCTGACCATCCTCATCCGGGGCGCCGGCGAGATGGCCAGCGGCGTGGCCCACCGCCTCTGGCGTTGCCGGCTCAAGGTCCTCCTGACCGAGATTCCCAGGCCCCTGGCGGTGAGGCGGGCGGTCAGCTTCTGTGAGGCGGTCCACGACGGGACCAAGACCGTGGAAGGGGCTTTAGCTCAAAGGGTCGACTCCCTGGCCCGGGCCGAGGAGGTCTGGGGCCGGGGCCGGCTGCCGGTCCTGGTGGACCCGGAGCTGAGCTGTCTCAAGGAGCTGAAGCCCCAGGTCCTGGTGGAGGCCAGCCTTCGGAAGAAGAACGATTTCGGGCTCCGGGCCGACCTGGCCCCCCTGGTCATCGCCCTGGGGCCCGGCTTCAGCGCCCCCCGGGAGGCCCGCTACGTCATCGAGACCAACCGGGGCCACAACCTGGGCCGGGTCATCGAGGAGGGCCCGGCCGAGCCGGATACCGGACTGCCCGGTGAGATCGAGGGGTTGACCTGGGAGCGGGTCCTCCGGGCCCCGGTCCAGGGGGTCTTTACCACCGACCTGGCCATCGGCCGGCTGGTGGAAAAGGAGGAGGTGGTCGGCCAAGTGGCCGGGCAGCCGGTCCTGGCCGGGACCAAGGGGCTGATCAGGGGTTTGATCAGGCCCGGGACCGAGGTCACCGCCGGGCTCAAGCTGGGCGACGTGGACCCCCGCGGAGAAAGGGTCCAGGCCGGGACCATCTCCGAAAAGGCCAGGGCCCTGGGAGGGTCGGTGCTGGAATGCATCCTCCGGACGTTCAATACCTGAGCCAGCCCCTGGCCGAGATCCTGGGCCTGGCCGGGCGGGAGCTGATCAGCCTGGTCGGGGCCGGGGGCAAGACCGGCCTGATGACCGCCCTGGCCGCGGAGCTGGGCTCGGCCGGACAGCGGGTCCTGGTCACCACCACCACCCGGATCCTCAGGCCCCGGGGCCAGGTGATCCTGGAGCCGGACCCCGAGGCCCTGGGGAGGCGCCTCCTCGACCGGCCCTCCCCGGGGGAGATCATCACCCTGGCCAAAGCCGAGGAGGCCTCGGAGTTCGGGACCAAGCTGGTGGGGCTGGAGCCGGCCGTGGTGGACCGGCTCTTCCTGGCCGGGGCGGCCGAGTACCTCCTGGTGGAGGCCGACGGGGCCCGGCGCCTGCCCCTCAAGGCCCCCCGCCGGGGGGAGCCGCCCATTCCCCGGGAGACCACCCTGGTGGTGGGGGTCATGGGTCTGACCGGCCTGGACCGGCCCCTGGACCAGGAGACGGTTTGCGGCCTGGCCGAGTTCCAGGAGCTTTCCGGGGGCCGGAGCGGAGAGAAGATCACCCCCCGGATGGCCGCCCTGGTGGCGGCCCACCCCCGGGGCCTGTTCAAGAACTTCCCCCCGGGGGCCGTCCGCCTCCTCTTTCTCAACCAGGCCGAGGCGCCCGGGGCCAGGCTGGGCGGGGTGGCCCTGATCAAGGCCCTGGCCACCCTCCCCGGCCGGCCCCTGGCCGGGGCCAGGGTCGTCCTGGGCTCACTCAGAACCGGGGTGATGGAGATCTTCGATTTAGAGTAGGAATTATTTAGGGATGTTGGAGGTGATTTCAGGGTCACACCCCTGATCCCGCCAGTTTCTCCATCCATTCCATAACCGTGTAGGTTGGGTTGGCGAAGCGCAACCTCATGCCGGGATGCCGGCGGTCGATCCCTGCCCCTATTCCGGCGTAGGGTGGGTTAGCTAAGCGTAACCCACCGTCCACCCCTTCAGCGGGCCTCATGAGGAACTCACCAGGTCAGCCCCCTCCCCTCGAACCCGCCTCCCTCCTGTTCCCTCTCCCCGCTCCGGGGAGAGGGTCGGGGTGAGGGGCCTGGTCTGAATATGCCTCCTCCTTGAAGGTGGGGTAAGGGTCACACCCCTGACCCCGCCAACGCCTCCATCCAGTTCAGTCGTGGGGTTGGGTTGGTGTTCCCTGACCCGCTGTCCCGGTCGCCCCGGCGGTTTTAATGATTAATCCGCCTCGTCCGGCGGAAAGATCTTGCCCGGGTTGAGGATCCCCTTAGGGTCGAAGAGGGCCTTGAGCCGTTTCATCAGCCCGATCTCCAGGGGGCCCAGCTCCCAGCCCAGGTAGGCCGCCTTGGTCAGCCCGACCCCGTGCTCCCCGGAAAGGGTCCCGCCCAGGTCCAGGGCGATCCGGAAGACCCGGCCAACGGCCTCGGCCACCCGGGCCTCCTCCCCCGGTTCAGAGAGGATGTTGACGTGGATATTGCCGTCCCCGGCGTGGCCGTAGGCCGCCACCAGGAGGCCCGTCTCCCGGCCCAGCTCCTCCAGCCTCCGGACCGCCTCCGGCAGCCTGGACCGGGGAACGGCCACGTCCTCGCTGACCTTGTGGGGCTTGAGCTTCTTGAGGCTCTCGGAGACCGAGCGCCGGGCCGCCCAGAGGGCTTCGGCCTCCCGGTCGTTCCCGGCCCTGACCACCCGGCCCCCCAGGCCGGCCAGGACCTGGGCAGCCTGCCCGGACTCCTCCCGGACCGCGGCCTGGGACCCGTCCAGCTCGACTAATATCAGGGCCCCCTCCCGGGGACCGAGCTCAAAGGGAAGCTCCCCCTCGACCGCCCGGAGCACGGTCCGATCCAAAAACTCCAACGCGGCCGGCCAGGACCCGGCCCGCAGCAGGCCGTTGACCGCCCGGGCGGCGGTCTCCAGATCGGGAAAGACCCCGGCCAGGGTGGCCTTGGCCGGGGGGCGGGGAACGAGCTTGAGGGTCACCTCGGTGATGACCCCCAGGGTCCCTTCCGAGCCCACCAGGAGCCTGGTCAGGTCGTAGCCCACCACCCCCTTGACGGTCCGGGTTCCGGTCCTGATCACCTCCCCGGAGCCCAGGACGGCCTTAAGCCCCAGGACATAGTCCCGGGTCACCCCGTACTTGACCGCCCGCACCCCCCCAGCGCAGGTGGCCAGGTTGCCGCCCAGGGTCGAGGTCTCCCGGGAGGCCGGGTCGGGCGGGTAGTAGAGCCCCTGGGCCTCGGCCGCGGCCTGGAGGGTGGAGGTGATCACCCCCGGCTCCACCCGGGCCACCATGTCCTGCGGATCCAGCTCCAGGATCCGGTTCATCCCGGCCAGGTCCAGGACCAGCCCCCGGCCCAGGGCCAGGCTGGCCCCGGTCTTGCCCGTCCCGGCCCCCCGGGGAAAGACCGGGAAGCCGAAGCGGTTGGCCAGCTCGATGATCCGGGCCACCTCCTCGGCCCGCCGGGGCCTGGCCACCGCCTCGGGCGGAGGACCCTTCCGGGCGGAGTCAAAGGAGACGGCCTCGGTCTCGGCCTGATCCTGGGAAAAGCCCTCCCGGCCCAGGAGGTCCTTCAAGGCCTTGATCGCTTGGGGATCCATGGGGCCGATTATGGCCGAGCCGGAGGGCCGAGGCAAGACGGTCCTGGCGGGGACCGTCTTCCCCGGGTGGTCGGGTTGGGGGAGCCGGTCACCTTACCGGGCTGTTTGGCGGCAGATCCTGGCCGGCCTCGATCCGCCTGGCCAGCTCGGGGTCGATGACGAAGTTCAGCTCCCTGGCCCGGGCCAGGTACTCCCGGGCCTTGTCCCCCTCCCCCAGCCGATGGTTGATCACGGCCAGGTTGTAGAGGGCCAGGGGCAGCCCCGCCTGGATCTTCAAAGCCGCCTCGAAGTCTCCCCGGGCCTCCTCGAACCTGTCCTGGGCCTGGTGGAGCTGGCCCAGGTTGATGTGGGCCTGGACCAGGTTGGGGTTGACCTCCAGGGCCTTTTTCAGGGCCGCCTCGGCCTGGTCCATCTTCCCCGCCCGGTGGAGGATGAAGCCCAGGTTGCAGTGGGTCAGGGCCGCCTCCGGCTTCTTGGCCACCGCCTTCCCGGCCTCGGCCACGGCCTCCTCGAGCTTCCCTTCCTGGAGCATCAGCCCGGCCAGGTTGAGGTGGGCCTCGACCATTCCCGGCTCCAGCTCCAGGGCCTTGTTAAAGGCGTGGGCCGCCTCCTCGGTCTGGCCGTAGCGGGCCAGGGCCACCCCCAGGTTGTAATGGGCCGTGGCGTGGTCCGGGTTGTGGACCAGGTACTGGGCCAGCCGGTTGATGTAATCCTCGTTGATGAAGTCTTCTTCCATGGGTCTCCTCCCGGCCCCCCAGGAGACTTCCTTTCGACCCCCTGGCAAGCCGCTTCCCGGCCGGGGGCCGGGGACGGGTCACTGTTGCTGGCGGCAGAACTCCCGGTAGTGGTCCAGGGTCTCCTGGATCATCTCCGGAATAGGCAGGTCGTAGGGGCACTTCTCCACGCACTGGCCGCACTCCTGGCAACCTTCCGCCTTCTCCATCCGCTCCTTGCTGGTCTCCAAAACCTGCTTGACCGGGAACCGCTTGGTCTGGGCCTTGAAGAGGAAGACCATGGGGATGTCTATCCCCTCCGGACAGGGCATGCAGTAGCCGCAGCGGTGGCAGAACCTCTCCCCCAGCTCGGCCTGGATGGCCTTGATCTCCTCCCGCTCGGCCCCGCTCAGCGGCCGGCGATCCTCGTAGAGGCTTAGGATCTGGTCGATCTCCTCCCTGGCCTTGATCCCCGGGATGGGGACCAGGTCAGGATACTCCTGGAGAAAGCGAAAGCACAGCTCGGCCCGTTCCAGGATCCCGCCCCCCAGGGGCTTCATCCCGATCAACCCCAGGCCCAGCTCCCTGGCCGCGGGGAAGAGCTCCTCCACCGGCTCGGTTTCGACGAAGTTGAAAGGGAACTGGAGGGTCTCGAACAGTCCGGTCCGGATGGCCTTGAGGGCCACGGTGGGGTTGTGGGAGGTGACCCCGATGTGGCCGATCCGCCCCTCCTTCTTGGCCTCCTCCAGGAAGGCGTAGACGCTCCCGGGGGCCAGGATCTGCTCCAGGTGCTCCTCGGTGGAGAGGTTGTGGACCTGGTAGAGGTCGATGTGGTCGGTCTGAAGATCCCGGAGGGACTTGGCCAGGTGCTCGGCCGCGGTGGCCCTGTCCCGGGCCCCGGTTTTGGTGGCGATGACCACCTGGTCCCGGACCGGGGCCAGGGCCCGCCCCATCTTGAGCTCACTGTCGGCGTACATGTTGGCCGTGTCAAAGAAGGTCAGGCCTCGGGCCACGCAGTACCGGATCAGGTCCGCGGCCTCCTCCACCCCGCAGGTGATGAGGGGGATTCCGCCCACCCCCAGCTCGGTGACCGCAAGCCCGCTCCGTCCCAGGATGGTTTTCTTTATCATCGCCTTGATCCCTTCTTCCTTGGGCAAGGTCTAGGACCCGCCTTGGTCTGCTTCGGCTTATCGCTCCCAGACCTCCGGCTCCGCGGACCCGGAGGCCATGTCCTGGTACTCGATCCGGTAGGGCGCCACCTTGATGACGCAGTAGTTGGGATCGTCCGGGCCGGAGAAGTACTTGGCCAGCTCCTCCCGCCACAAGGAGCCCCGCTCCTGGGGGTCGGTCTTGACCTCGGCCCTTCCCTGAACCTGGAGATAGGACCTGGCCGTCTCCAGGCTGGACACGCCCAGGGTCAGGTGGACCTCCGGGTTGGCCTCTATCTGGGCCACCTTGCGGGAGCCGGCAAAGGTGGCGATCCGGATGTTGAGCTCCTGGTCGGCCTGGGCCATCACGTAGCGGACCCAGGGCCTGCCGTCCTCGGTCTGGGTGGCCAGGGCGGAGAGGGTCGGCTCCTCCATCTTGGCCAGGATCTTCTTCTTGAGTTCGGACATCTTCCCCCCCTGTTAATCTCTGAGAAAAGTTGCCTTCAGGCCTGGAGGCTTGAGGGTAAACCGGATTACCCCCCTCTGGGGGGCTTGGTTCAGAGGGTCCTCGGCCTGGCCCGGACTTTTTTACGGTTCCGCGGAAATCGGGTTTTGCCGAGCTATTGGATGAGGTTGGCCAGACGAGACCAGCGGACGCTGAACCGGCCCGAATCCCACGACCAGTAGATGATGAAGGCCTTGCCCTTGACCTGGCCGATATCCACGAAACCCCAGAAACGCGAGTCGTAGCTGTGGTCCCGGTTGTCGCCCATGACGAACAGCTTGTGCTTGGGGACCTCCACCGGTCCGAAGTTATCCCGCTTCTTATCCTTGGGCAGGACGATCCGGTCCGCGTGTCGAACGTAGGGCTCGTTGATCTTCTGGCCGTTGATGAAAACCTTCTTGTCGATGATCTGGACCTCGTCGCCGGGCAGGCCGATCACCCGCTTGATATAGTCCTTGCTGGGGTCCACCGGGTAGACGAAGACCACCACATCGCCCCGCTGGGGCGCTTTGATGGGGATCAGGACCCGCTCGGTAAAGGGGATCTTGATTCCGTAGATGAACTTGTTGACCAGGATATGATCCCCCACCTGCAAGGTCTGGAGCATGGACTCCGAGGGGATCTTGAAGGCCTGGACGACAAAGGTTCGGATGAAGAGGGCCAGGATTACGGCCAGGATTATGGCCTGGGTGTACTCCCAGAATACCCTCCCCCCGGTCTTGGCGGCGGCTTGAGTGCCGGGGCTGGTTCTTGATCGTGACATCAGCGGTAACCTTAATCGCCGACCGGCGGGTTGTCAACCGGGGCCGTTAAACAGGCCGGGTTGAAGATCGAGCCCGGCCGATCTGATATCCCTCTCGGTCACCCCCTCGATCCCCAACAGGATCCTCTTCACCGCCAGCCCCCCGCCGTAGCCGCCCAGGCCCCCCGCGGCCACCACCCGGTGGCAGGGTACGATGATCGGAACGGGGTTGGCCCCGTTGGCCTGACCCACCGCCCTGGAGCCCCCGGGGCGTCCCAGCCGCCGGGCCAGTTGCCCGTAGGTGATCACCCGGCCGTAGGGGATGGCCGTAAGCTCCTGCCAGACCAGCCGCTGAAACCCGGTCCCCCGAAGATCCAGCTCGAGGTCGAAGCTCCTCCGGCCGCTGGTCAGGTACTCGTCCACCTGCTCCCTGGTCCTGTCCAGGACTGGCGCTTGCTCCTCCTTGAGAACCCAGCCCCGCCGGCCGAACAACCGGTCGGCCTCCTTGGCCAAGTCAGGCGGAGAGAGGAAGAGAGCCGCCAGCCCGGCCTCGGTGGCCATTCCGGTCAGCGGCCCCAGATCGGTCAGCCAGGTCTGAAAACGGACGATCAACTCGACCCTCCCGCTTCCCATCCCTCCTTGTCCCGGAGGCTCAAGCCCGGGGCGAGTCCAAGGCCTCCAGGGCCGCCCGGTGGAGGTGGGCGTTGGTGGCCAGAATGCGCCCGGAGAGGATATCCAGCTCCCGGCCGTCGGTGTCGGTCACCCGGCCCCCGGCCTCGGCCACGATCAAGGCCCCGGCGGCCAGGTCCCAGGGATGGAGCCCCTCCTCCCAGAAGACCTCGAACCTGCCGGCGGCCACGTGGGCCAGGTCAAGGGCGGCCGAGCCCAGGCGGCGAACGCCCTGGGTCAGGGTCATCATTCGGCCGAACCTGGCCAGGATCTTATCCAGGTGGCTCTCCAGGTCATAGGGGAAGCCGGTCACCACCAGGGCCTGATCCAGGGAGTCGATCCCCGAGACGGCAAGCTCCTTCCCGTTGAGCCAGGCGCCCCGGCCGGCCTGGGCCGAAAACAGCTCCTCTCGTTCCGGATCGTAGATCACCCCAAGCTTGAGCCGGCCCTCCAGGGCCAGGGCGATGGAGACGGCGTAAACCGGCAGGCCGTGGACGTAGTTGGTGGTTCCGTCCAAAGGATCGACGATCCAGGTCCAGCCGCTTAAATCAGCCCCCCCCCGCCCCTCCTCGGCCATCACCGTGTGGCCGGGGCAGGCCGCCTCGATCAGCTCCAGGATCGTCCTTTGGGCGGCCAGGTCCAGCTCGGTGACCAGATCCCGGAAACCCTTGTGCCGGACTTGGGCTGCCCGGCCGAGGCCCTTTTTCAGGAGGCCGCCGGCCTTCCCGGCGGCCGTCCGGGCCAGGTCAAGGTACTCCTCCAAGGCCCCGGGACCGGCTTCGGACCCGGTCAATTAATGAACACCCCGTGGTAGCGCTTCATGTCCTGGAGAACCATTCCCGCGCCCATGACCACCGAGGTCAGGGGATCCTCGGCCAGGTGGATCGGCAGGCCGGTCCGCTCGTAGAGGAGGTAGTCCAGGCCGCCCAAGAGACCCCCTCCTCCGGCCAGGTAGATCCCCCTCTCGGCGATATCCGCGGCCATCTCCGGGGGCACTTTTTCCAGGGCCCGCATGCAGCTCTCCTGGATGGCCACCACCGGCTCCCACATGGCCTCCCGGATCTCGGTGTCATTGAGCCTCAGGCTCTTGGGCACCCCCGAGACGATATCCCGGCCGGCGGCCTCGCACCACAGATCCCTGTCGGCCGGATAGGCTCGGCCGATCTCCCACTTGATCCTCTCGGCCGTGTTCTCGCCCACCATGACGTTGTAGGCGGACCGGATGTAGCGGATGATGGACTCGGTCAGCTCATCCCCGGCCACCCGGATGGACTCCTTGTAGGCCGTGGCCGACAAGGAGATGATGGCCGTCTCGGTGGTTCCCCCTCCGATATCGACGATCATCGAGGCCATGGGCTCCTGGATGGGCAGCCCGGCCCCGATGGCCGCGGCCATGGGCTCCTCGATCAGGTAGACCTCCCTGGCCCCGGCCTGCTCGGCCGACTCGATGACCGCCCTCTTCTCGACCTGGGTTATCCCGGAGGGCACCCCGACCACCAGGCGGGGCCGGAAAAACCTGGAGGAGGATCTGACCTTGCCCAGAAAGTACTTGATCATCGCCCGGGCCACGTCGAAATCGGCGATCACCCCGTCCCGGAGCGGCCGGATGGCCTCGATCCTCTCCGGCGTCCGGCCCATGTAGGCCTTGGCCTCGCTGCCCACGGCCACGACCTTGTTGACGGCCGTGTTGATCGCCACCACCGACGGCTCGTTGAGGACGATCCCCTCGTCCTTGAGGTAGATGAGGGTGTTGGCCGTGCCCAGATCCATGGCCACGTCCTTGGCGATAAAGCCCAACAGCCTGCTCAGGACCATCGAGCGCCTCCTTCGGTATCCCAGGTCTTCAGGGCCGCGGTCACCCAGCGGCCGGTCATGGTCAAGACAGCCACCTCATCCGTTGTCCAGTCACGGTTCTCAAACCCCACCAGGCCCAGGACCCCCACGGTCCTGCCCCAGGCCTCCAGGGGCACCCCCATGAAGGACCTGAACCTTTTTACCGGGTCCTCGGGGGAGAAGATAAAAGACCTCTTGGAGACTTCGCGGACCCTTTTTAGGACCAGCGGCTTCCGCTCCCGGTAGACCCAGCCCACCAGCCCCGAATCGATGGGGTAGGAGGTTCCGCAGAAGTTGGGTCCCAGGGTCCCGTCCACCAGCTCCACCCGATACCGTTTGGCCTTCGAATCCGGGGAGGTGAAGAACCCCAGCTCCACCCCGGCGAAAACCTTCAGCTCGGACAGAACCCGGCTGATGAGGCTCTGCGGATCTTCCAGCCGGTTGCTGACCTGCTCCAGGTCATGGAGCAGCTTGAGCATCTTGGCGTATCTTTTTTCCCGCTCCTTGGCCCGGCTGTACTTCAGCAGGTGGAGGAAGACCTGGGCGAAGCCTTCCAGGATCTTCATGTCCTTGTCGGTGAAGAGATAGGTCTGCTTGGAGTCGACGCAGATCACGCCCTCGTCGCCCAGGGGAACGGCCATGAAGGATTTTATCTCCTCCCGGCCGCCATAGATGCCCAAGCTGTTTATATTCCGGTCGAAGTTGGGGATATTGATCGCCTGGCCGCTTTTGGCCACCCAGCCCACCACCCCCTGGCCCGGGGTCAGGACCACGTCCTTTTTCAGGTTTTTGGAGAGGGTGTGATGGCAGGCCAGATAAAGGCCCTTCCGTTCCTGGTCAAAAAGAAAGACCGCCGCGGTAAAGGCCTCGCTGACGTTGCTCAGGAGCTCAACGGTGCTTTTCAGTTCCGGAATCATCGGCCGCCTGGAGCCTCCCTGAAGGGTCGGCCCTGGAGTTTGGTTAAGCCACAATGGCCAATCAAGGAATCGGTGTCAAACCATTTGTAGTGGTCCCTGCCGGCCAAACCTCAATTTGTGGTCCCTCTTTACCCACCCGCCCCAATTGTCGGGGTTGAACGCTTGGGCTGTGCGGCCGCGGGCCGTCCCCGCCGGCCGGCGGACCGGCCCGGGACGCCTCCGGGGCTAGCCCGGATATCTCGCCAGCCGAAGTTGGCTGGGGAGGAAAGGCCCGGGACACGAAGGCCTGGTCACCCCATGGCCGGTCTCACTCAGGTGCGGCGGAGGCGGGCGAATCGGCTTGGTTTTAGGGGTAAAGCCCGCCGGATTTCCCTCACCCGACCGGGTTTACCGACCGTCGCCCCGCGGAACCGTTTCAAAGTCAACGCCACCCTTGTAATTATCGCTCTCTTTCCTCGACCTTCGGCGGTCTTGGGGGCTCATCCCGGCCGGGCGAATCAACCCCGGGGACGGGGGCTCTTCAGCTTCCCCTCAACCACAGCAAGACAACCGCCGCCGGGATGGTCAGGCCCAGCAGCCACCACCAACCAGGGTACCAGGCCCCGCTTTCCTTGGCCACCAGGATCCGGGCGGAAGGAAGATCCGCCACGGGCAGGCCGTCCGAGTATCCCTGCCAGCCAGCGGTCCCTTGACCCTCGGTCATGATCAACCCCACACACTCGAAAACCCTTGTCCCGGGGCTCATTACCACCGCGTAGAACCGCCGGCCGGCCGAATCTTCCACCGGCTTGAAGTTGAACCGGGCCGGCCCCCAGTCCTGGAGCCCGGCCGCGCCGATGACCGACCGGCGCAAGGGGACCCTGGCCGCCGGATCGGGGTTTGGTTCCGCCTCGTCTTCCAGGCCGTAGACCAGAAGGACCAGCCGGGTGGGGTTGATCCGCTGGTAGGTGGCCACCCGGAACTCCAGCCCGGCCATGCCGTCCGCCGGGCAGCGGAAGGTGAGCCCGAGGGAGCGACCGGTTATCAGGGGCTCCACCTTGGTCGGACCGGAGGTGGAGGAGGCCGCGACCTGGTAGTCGGTGGTCCTCTGCCAGCCGGTCTCCACCAGGGCCGGCCAGAGGACGGCCGCCCCCACCAGGACGGCCAGGACGAGTTTGGTCAAACTTTTCCGGCCGGTCATCGAACCACCCCTGGCCGGGCGAAGGCCGTCTCGCCCTCTTCAGGGCCGACCTTCAGCCTCCCGCCTGCCGCGCAGTCCCTTTAATCTTTCCGCCTCTTCCAACACAGTTGCCCGGCTTGGCCGGTCTTGACCTCAAACCAGATCGTAGGTTTGAAATAGCGTATTGATAGTGGCAGTTCAAGGGGAAGCGGTCAAGCCCGCTCCAGGTAAAACAGGACCGGTCTGAGACCGGTCCTGACCATCGCTTTATCGCTCCTGGGCCTGCCGCCCGAGGATCAGATTTCGTCGCCGTCCTCGATGATCATGGCCCTCCCCATTTGCCGGTGGGGGACGCTCAAGGGGCCGGTCTGCTGGCCGTGCTGTCCGCACATGTAACGATAGGAGCACTGGATGCCCCTGGTCTCCTCCATGAACTCCCAGCCTCTGACGAAGTACGGGCACTCGTCGTTGAAGCATACCCAGTGGTAATCATCGGTCCAGGTGGAGTTCATGGGCGTGGCCCATTTCTTCAGGGGCTCCCCGCAGTGGGGGCACTTCCTGGACTCCTTCTCGCTCATCTGCCACCTCCTCCATCTATTTGAGCGGCTCGGCGCCGGATCGCGTCTGCCTTACCCCTTAAGTTAATGACTAAATACGCCTTGTCCAGCCATTAAGGGACCCGGGGGCGGAGGCGGCCGGGAGAGTGGATTTTTTTATGCACACCTGGTTCAGTTTGTGATATTAGGTTCAAGATGCTTTCTCGGCCCGGACCGGGGCCTCTCCTTGAGGTCCCTGGTCGCGGGCCCGAAGAGCAACATCGGTCCGGTCACCTTTCCCGAGGGTGGGCCGGGTCGTTTTGTAATATCAGTATCTTGATGAGCCTGACTGGGATTCAAAACCGGCCGGCCGAGACTCGATTGGCGAGGAGGCGTGTGGATGAGTGTTACCGTTGATCCGAACCTGATGAAGGATCTCAAGGCGTTCGGTTTGGACGACGCCAACAAGTGTTTCAACTGCGGCAACTGCACCGGGATATGCCCCCTCTCCACCGCGGAGAACCCCTTCCCCCGGAAGCTGGTCCGCTACGCCCAGTTGGGGTTGAAAGAAAAGATCCTCGCCTCTCCCGAGCCTTGGCTGTGTTACTACTGCGGGGACTGCTCGGATCGCTGCCCCCGGGGGGCCGAGCCCGGGGAGACGATGATGGCCATGCGGCGCTACCTGACCTCCCTCTACGACTGGACCGGCTTCTCCAGGAGGTTCTACACCTCCGAGGCCTTTGAGATCGGGGCGGTGGCCATCGTCGGGCTGGCCATCGGGGCCCTGCTCCTGATCTTCTCCGGTCCCTGGCTGACCGACCGGGTGGCCCTCAACACCGCCTGGCCGGCCCATGCCATCGAGATCGGCGACCTGATCATGGCCGCCATCCTGACCTTCTTCCTTTTGAGCAACGTCTGGCGGGCGGTCAAGTTCAGCATGGGCGACCTCCTCAAGAAGGTCCCCTTGAGCTTTTACATCGCCCAGGGCAAGGACCTGCTCATCCACTTCCTGACCCAGAAGAGGATGAGGGACTGTACGGACAAGCACCAGTGGCTGGTCCACTTCCTGATCATGACCGGCTACTCCTCGGTCTTCCTGATGGTCGTGGTGGGAATCCGCTGGTTCCAGCGCGACTCGGTCATCATGCCCCAGTACACCGCCTTGAGCCTTTTGATGTCCCTGGTGGGCTACTACGCCACGGCGGCCATCCTCTACGGGACCACCTACGCCATGATCGGCCGGATCAGGAAGGTCAAGCCGGTCTACAAGAAGTCCCATCCCACCGACTGGGTCTTCCTGGTTCTTCTCCAGCTGACCACAGTCACCGGGATCCTGGTCCACATCTTCATCGCCCTGGGCTGGCCCATCCCGACCTACACCATCTACGTCATCCACATGATGGTGGCCATCCCCATGCTGGTCCTGGAGGTTCCCTTTGCCAAGTGGTCCCACCTGGCCTACCGGCCGGTGATCCTCTTCCTGACCCAGGTCAAGGAGGCCTACAAGCGGGGGTATTGAGCCGGGGATCGGCCTCGATCATTCCTGAAGCCCGCCGGAACGAGAATAGGTTCCGGCGGGCTTCCGCCGTCTTCGGGGAGTAAACGGGGCGATCCCCTGGATCCCATCTGCCGCGCCCGCTTCCCCGCCCAGATTTTGTCGCCTTCAAGCGGAATGTATTTTTGGCAACCACTCAAAAACAAAAGGGTGGGGTGGCGTTGTCGAGAGTGCCGGCTTTCGGAGCCGGCCGCCCCGTCAATTGCCGTCAGAGGAAGTTTCAAAGTGTTGCCTGATAATTACCTCAGACATAATACTTTAAGTTATAGGCGGCCATCTCCCGGCGACTGGCCGGCCGCAAGACAACCCACCCCACCCTTCTCCCGGTCATAGAGTTTCCGGAAATCCGGGCTGCTTCCGGAGCCGCTCCCCCTTTCTCGCCCAAAGCCGGCCGTCTTCCAAACGGAACGTAATTCTGGCAACCGCTCTAATAATCTTCAGGAAATGTTCCCCTGGCGGGGCTCCCGGACCGTCCGGGACGGGATCAGGGGCGAGCCTTCACCATTCTCGCTTCATGGCCACCGGCTCAAGGGGTTTGGGAACGGGTGCGCCGCCCAGGGCGTTGCGGACCTCGGTCAGCAGATCCATCAGCTCCCGCCCTTGCTGGGAGCGGAATGAATCCGGGGTCTGGAGCTGGAGGGCCCGGCGCTCGAGCCGGGCGAACTCGATCCCTAATCTCTGGGTCCTCTTGTCCGCCGGCTCAAGCCCGGAGGCCTTGATTTGGTCCAGAAGCCGGCGGAGCTGCCGCTCAATGTTGGCCTCGTCTCCGGCGGTAACGTCGAAGACCCCGGTGGCGCTCCGATAAGGAGCTTCAGCGAAGTTCTGGGTCCAGTGGTATTTCCAGCGGCCCAGCTCCTGGGGCTGGAAGCTGACCTGCCAGCGGTAATCCCCCAGGTAACGCGCCTCGACCTGGAACTCTTTTTGGCTGGGAGAGATAAAGGTCCACCTGACCCTTTGTTTTTCAGGTGGATCGGTGATAACCCAGGTGTCTCGGAATTGGCTCACAAAGGTCTGGCCCCTGACCAGGGGATCCTGGGCGGCCTCCAGGCGGACCTCGATCCAGTCCCAGTTCAGAGCTCGCGGCCCGGAGAACGGCTCCCACGGTGAAACCTGGTCCGCCCGGCCGCCGCGGACCTGGATGAAAGGAGCCTCCCGGTCCTTGGCCGGGTCAAAGCTGACCGCCAGGTAAGAAGCCTGGCGCGTCTCGATCCGGGGGATGGCCAGGGCTCGGCCGTGCTCCAGGAAGATTTGGCGTTTTTCGGCCAGGACCTCGGCCGGGCTCTCCCAATCGATCCTCAGGCGGGGTCGGCGGGACGGGTTTCGGTCGTCACCGTGGTTCCCGGAGTAGAGCGTAAGAACCGTCCCCGGCTGGTCCTCGAGGTAGTCATTGAGCTTGAGGAGGAAAAGGAGGGGCTGGCCCTGCCGGACCCGGCCCTCGACGTACCGGGCCAGGGCCGGTGAGGAAAAGGTCAGCCGGTCCAGGCCGGGCGAGTAACGGGCCGAGGCCAGCGGCATCGCGCCCGTGTCGGCCTGGGGATGATCGTCGGAGGCGAATCCGACCCCCGGGAGCCCCCACGGTTCCTTTTGATGGGCCGCCTCCAGCCACCAGACCTCTCCTTCCTGGGGAGGGCTGGTGTTGTTGCGCTCCACGCCTCCCTGGCCGGGGTTCCAATCTTTTTTCACGGCGTAGAGCATCAGCTCCAAATCACCGCTCGGCCCCTCTTCGACCAGGATCTCCAGTTTGGCCTCCAGGACCTTGGACTCGGCCGGGAGCTTCAGGTCGGCCCACCTCTGGATGACCCGGAACAGCTCCAGCTCGCCGTACCTGGGCCGGATGGCCCGGCGGCCGACCCGGACGTGGACCTGGGTCGGCTGGTTCCAGCCGTACTTGAACCGGCCGTCGAGAAAGCCCCGCAGGTCGTTGTCTTCCATGCCTGAGTAGTGATGGTTGTTATAGAAGACCGAGGTCTGCCGGAGGGGCGCCCGGTCTCCGGAGCGGTGGCCCTGGGAGGACGGGCCGTAAACGCTTAAGTTAAGGACCCCTTCCACCGCCTGGGGACCGATGGATTTAGCCGCATAAAGGACCCCCGCCTCCGACTCCCCATCGGCCGGCCCCAGGTATCTGTCATAGACATACTGGCCCCCGGCGGCCATGAAGACCGTCCCCAGGAGGGCCCCCAGAATCACTTTCCCCTTCACGACCGCGACTCCAAGCTCTACCCCCTAATGATCTTTCACTCCCCCACCTCCGGGGAGAGCCCTGGGTCTTGACAGATCCCTCGACCGCCCGTCATCGAGGTTTATCTACTAATATAATAAATATTAGTCCTATTGTCAAAGCAGCCCTGCCTTGGGAAGGCCCCCAACCGGGGCCGGGAAAGCGGTGGGGGGTGGCTCGGCTTGTGCTTTTTCGGTTCCTCCCCCGGAGGCGGGAGGTCCTGCCCGGAGGGTCCTCCAGGCCGGCGGAGTAGTTTTTGGTCTGGGCGGTTGATCCGAAGCCGAGGCTGAGGAGGCCGAGAGACGGATTCCGGTCACGCCGGCCCTTTTCCCCAAGACCTCCCCTCATCCAGAGCCTGAGCCTTTTCCTGGCGGTTGGTGGCAAGGAGGCTCGACAGTCGGCCGGTCCTTATTCGATCGTCCGCAGCTCGAACTGCTGGTGGGTGGCTCCGGAATCGGTCCACTGGATTATGTGCGCCCCGTCGTCGCCGCTGGCCCCGGTGACGTCCATCACCAGCCCGGAGAGCTTGTTCTTGATCTTGAAGTAGCCCTCTCCGGCGTCAATCAGCTGCCAGAGCTGGTTGTCCGCCCCGGTGCAGGTCCACTGGCGGATAACCGCCCCGTTCTCCGAGGGATCCACGGTGGGGTCCAGCTCCATGCACTTGGAGCTGTGAAGGGCCACCATCCGGTAGTACTCCCCCCCGGCCGGGATAAGGCTGAAGATTTGATGGGCCGCGCCGGTGCAGGTCCACTGGACCAGAAGCGTCCCGTCGTCCAGGCTGGCGGTGGAGACATCCAGGCATTTGCCGCTGTGGCGGGGGATGATGTTGTACCTCAAGCCCGCCTCGGCGGAGACGAACTCCAGCTTGGCCACGTCGGCCGCCAGGACCCCCACCGGGTGGACCACCCCGGAAAGGGTGTAGACCAGCATCCCCGGGTTGTACTCGATCCTGGAGATGGTCAGGATGTTGACCTCGACCACGAACTCCTCGCCGGTCACGGTGGTCACCGTCAGGTCGGCCAAAGCCCAGCCGGGGAGGATAATTACGGCCGCGACAACCGCCAGGAGAGTAACGGCCAGCCTGGAACGGATCATTCCCCACCCCCTTGAGACGGGTTGAGAGCAAAAGCCGGCGGCCTTGAACCCGGTCGGCCTTCACAAACCTAAGGAACCATATAGGGCTTAAGATGGAGAGGTGTCAAGCCGGGATATGGTTGAAA
>Ga0068714_10001406_pt1 | contig 35508 bp, 26 predicted proteins | sample MTBNYHSulfiMetaG_FD_62988 | JGI IMG/M metagenome (GOLD analysis project Ga0068714, IMG submission 62988) | Enrichment culture microbial communities from rom New York Harbor, USA that are MTBE-degrading - MTBE-NYH (New York Harbor Sulfidogenic)... | ecosystem: Environmental > Aquatic > Marine >...
CGCCTGAAGTGCAATCGGCGATTGCTTCGCCATCATGTCAGCCATCTCACGCGTCAATGCCGCCAGTTGCTCCGCAGGGACGGCCTTGTTCACCAGCCCGATACGCTCCGCCTCCTTACCGTCGATGGGCTGCCCGGTAAAGACCAGTTCGCAAGCCTTGGACCAGCCCACCAGACGGGGCAAATGATAAAGTCCACCATTATCATCAATAACGCCATAGTTTACGTGAGGGTCAGCGAGACGGGCGTTCTCCGCAGCCAGCCTGATGTCACAGAGCAGGGCCAGTTCCAGACCCCAGCCAATGGCCGCACCATTGATACAGCCAATAACGGGCTTATCCATACTGGCAAAGATAAGCGGCATTTGCAAAGCCGGTGCCAGGGCCTGACGTGAGAAACCGCCACCAACGTCAGGCGGCTCCTTCAAATCAAACCCGGAACTAAAGCCGCGTCCGGCTCCGGTGACCACAATAACCCGTATCTCATCATCGGCAGCCGCATCCTGAAGTGCCCATTGAATACTATCAATCATAGCCATGCTAAAGGCATTCAGCCTTTCGGGGCGATTCAAGGTAATAGTAGCGATATGCCCCTCCTTGGTGTAGATAATGTCCGGATACTCCATATGTTCCTCCTTATTTTGATAGCTAGCTTGATTCTCTTTTCTTTATCAAAACCTGTTCTCAAACAGCGCTATTATAGCCGTTACTCACCACTTTCGTCCAGCTTTTTGAAGTCCTGTAAGTTCGTCAGTATTGGATTGCAGCCATCCTGAATCAATACCACGATGAATGCGACAATAGTCTGGTTGAGACGTCATTATGGACAATAAGATAAGTTTAACAGCAAATAAATGGCCTTATGCCTTTATGACAGGCATAGCAGGTGCCTTAATCACGGCTGGACAGAAAACGCAGACCATGTTAAAATAAACTAAACCAATCGTGAAAGGAGTGGGAAATCCACAAAGGAGGATATAACGTGGTCTGAAGCTATGAAGGGTAGCTTAAAATGTGGGGGTTTACCTGCCCATCTGTCTATGTAACCACCGTCTAACCGCACATTGATAGTAGGTCAATTAACCTGGCCACAGCAGACTCAGTTGATTCACACGAGTCCCTCCGTTGAAAATCCCCTCCGGGAACTGCCCGGTTCCCTCTTAGAAATACCACACTCCCCAGAGCATCCCCATGCTGATTCACGTGTTATCTATCTTTTTAACACTATTTTGAGCAGGTAACAATTCTCAACAGCCTGTCGCATTTGAGAGAATAAGAGGACAAGAAAATGATAACGATAAAGAACAGGAACGATATCGATATTAAGCAACTATTACTTAACATCGGATATGATACCAAGCACGAGTTGCCATCTCGCATGGCAAACCTGATAGACGATTACGTTGAACATGCCGGCTACCTCGTTGACCCGTCCTATTCATACGTCATCAGGGACATCGAGCTGGTCCTGGGACAACAAGCTGTCATCGAAGGCTCAATTTTCTTCGATAGTGACGTCATTGCCCGGCTACTGGAGAACTGCGACAGGGTGGCTGTCTTTTTGACGACCATAGGTGGTTACCTCGAAGAAACGGTTGCTCAGTTGGCCGAAGATGGACTGGTACTTCAGGCTTCGGTACTGGATGCCATAGGGTCAGGCGTGACTGAGAAAATGGTCGATTTTGTGCAGAGCATGATAGAAGAGGAAGCCCGTACTCAGGGACTCTACATAAGCCAGCGCTTCAGCCCCGGCTACTGCGACTGGAATATACAGCAGCAGAGGAGGGTCTTCCAGGCCATGAGTGGCGATTCTGCCAGTATTCAACTAACTGACGGATGTCTGATGCTCCCTCGAAAGTCGGTATCAGGCATTATCGGTATCGGCTCCCGTGAAGTTACCAGTTACAACCCGTGTGTGACCTGCTCGAAACGTAACTGTGTAGGGAGGAGGCACAGGCCGTAGCGGTGATGAGAAAAGGATTGACCGGGGGCAGCTTCAAGCCACTGAGTGACGAGTCCATAGCACGGGTACACCAGACCGTAATGCAAATAATCGAAGAGGTGGGCTTTGAGGTAAATTCTCAGGCAGCACTGGAGCTTTTTCAAAAGGCCGGGGCCAGGGTAGATAAAGAAGAACGGCGGGTTCGTATACCCCGGAAAATGGCCCAGGAACTAATCGCCAGGGCACCATCTGAAGTCAAACTCTGCGGTCAGGACGAAAGAAACGATATTCTCCTGGGTGGGAACCGGGTACACGCCGGTACTGGCGGAACTGCACTCTACATCTACGAACCACAGACTGACACCAAGCGACCTGCCACCCTGCAAGACCTGAAACGAATTGCCAGACTAGTTGACCATCTGGAAAACATCCATCTCTTCCTGTTACCCACCTACCCCAACGAGTTGCCTCTGGAGCAGGTTGATATAAACCGCTTCTTTACCGGTCTCGATAATACCACCAAGCACATTATGGGAGGAGTCTATACCCTGGAGGGGGTAAAGCAGATAATAAGAATGGCCGAAATCATCGCCGGCTCGGCGGAAGCACTCCGGCAACGTCCTCTCATCTCCATGATAACCTGTAGCATCAGCCCCATGAAAATGGACGCCCAGTATGGCGACCTGGTGGTGGCTATTGCCAAAAGCGGCATTCCTCTGGTCTGCCCGGCCGAGCCGCTGTGTGGCGCTACTTCACCGATAACGCTGGCGGCTAACCTGGCCATCCAGACCGTAGATTCCCTGATGGGCGTCATGCTCACCCAGATTGCCAACCCGGGCACGCCGGCCATCTTTGGTTCTGTAGCTACCAGCACCGACCTCAGAAACCTGAACTACCTGGCCGGCTCAATTGAGATGGGACTGATTAACGCCGCCGGTGCTCAGATGGCACAGTTTTACCAGCTCCCTTTTTACGCCACCGGTGGCATGACCGACTCCAAAACACTGGACGCACAGAGCGGCTATGAGTCGGCACTTACCAGCCTGCTCTGCGCGCTGGCCGGAGCTAATTTTATCCACGATGCTGCCGGGCTTATGGAATTCGCCCTGACAGTATGCTATGAGAAGTTTGTTATCGATAATGAGATACTGGGCATGATATTGAGGGCCGTTGAGGGCATAAGGGTAGACGATGATACCCTGGCCTATGACCTCATCAAGCAGGTAGGGCCGGGAGGCAACTTTGTGGCGGCCAAGCACACACGGCAACACATGCGCAGCGAACATTACCAGCCCACGCTCAGCGACAGGGACAGCCGTCAGGAATGGGAGTCCAAAGGGAAAAAGACTACCTGGGAGAAAGCGGCGGAAACAGTAGAGCAGCTACTGGCCGAGCCTGGCTACAACCTGCCCGCTGAGATAAGAAGCAAGATACTCTCTGAGATAAAGGAAATCGTGGACTAGGAGTTGATTTAATGGCACGACAAGGAATACTGGTAGCACCGTACCAGAGACTCAGTCAAGAACAGGTGGAACAGCTACACCAGGCTTCTCTCGACATCCTGACTGACCCCGGCGTGATATGCTTCAACAAAAAGGCAGCGGAAATCCTCGGCGACCACGGTGCTGAGGTAATACGCATTGAGCCGGAAGGCTCGCCCAAGTGGTGCCTCAAAATACCGGAGAAACTGATTTCCGGGGCACTGGCAGCAGCGCCAAAAGTAGTGAAGCTGGGAGCCCGCAACGAGGACAACTGCCTCATCCTCGATGGACAGGAGCCAAGGGCACGTTTTGCTTCCGGCTCCGAGGCCAACAACTGGCTCGATGTGGATGTAGAAGCCTTTGTCAGCCAGCGCGACCCGGGTTACGAAGTTAAACTCCCCATCTTCAAAACGCAGAAGGGTAACGTGGACAGGCTAGGCCGGGCCGCCAGGCTCTGCGAGCACCTGGACTCCTGGGACAGTTTCTTACGCACGGTGAACATTCAGGATGAAGATATCAACGACGATAACAAGGACGTTAATAAGTTCTTCGCCTGCTTGAATAATACCACCAAGCATGTTATGTCCGGGTTAACGGAACTCAGCCAGCTGGACAATGTGGTCAGGATGGCCCAGATTATCGCTGGCGGTGAGGAAAAATTCAGAGAAAACCCCATTATCTCCTTCATCACCTGCACCATAAAGAGTCCCCTGCAGCTTGTCGATGATACCACGCAGAAAGCGATAGAAATTGCCCGCAGGGGTATCCCACTGGTAATTTCCAGTTCCCCCCAGGGCGGTTCCACCGCCCCCATCAGGGAAGAGGGTATGGTCGCCCAGATAAACGCCGAGATTCTGGTAGGCATTGCCCTGACTCAGCTGGTCAACAAGGGAACACCGGTGCTCTACGGCAGCGTGCCGGTGAGGACAAACATGGAAGACCTGAACGATTCCTACGGAGTCCCCGAGTTCAGCCAGTATAACATCGACTGTATCCAGATGGCGCGCTATTACGGCCTGCCCTGCTATTCCACCGCCGGTATTTCAGATACCAGAATTCCCGGCATACAGGCAGCCGTGGAAAGACTTTTCTCCCATATTCTGGTGACCCTGGCCGGCGCGCAATACATTCACTACGCCTTTGGCCTGCTGGAGCGAACCAATACCTTTTGCCCTGTCCAGGCAGTGCTGGACGATGCCCACATATATATGGTGAAAAGGTTTGTCAGGCAACCAAAAATAACCCGTGAGGGAATTTCAGAATGTCTGGAGCAGGTGCGGCGGGTTATGGGTACTTCTCACAAGCTCTACGTACGCTTTGTGCGCAGCGCTCTCCGTTCCGGCGAGATTACTCCTACCTATCCCTTCGAGAGCAAAGATATGGTAGATGAGACATTGCTCCAGGCGCGAGAGCGGATGGAGGAGATACTATCAATCCCGCCGACGCACATAGATAAAGCTACCAGAGACAAGGTCTTTCAGCAGGTACCAGGCCTGCTGACCAGATTGAAAGCCGACTAGAACTGGAGGAGTAAGAATGACCGAGAATATACTTGATTTAATAAGAGAAAACGTCATCCAGGGTAGAATAACCAAAGACGATGAAGGCCTAGACGAAGGAATGGTAGGCCAACCGGGAGTGAGCGAACTTGTCGTTGAAGCCTTATCATCGGGCATAGGCACTGAGGACATTATTAACCAGGGGCTAACCTCAGGCATGCAGATAGTGGGGCAGAAGTTTGAGGCCAAGGAATATTTCATCCCTGACATGCTGGCTTCGGCTGAAGCGGTAGGAGTAGCTATGGAGCTACTGGAGCCCACTTTAGCCCAGAGTGGCATCGAGACCAAAGGCAAGGTAGTTATTGCTACGGTAAAAGGTGACCTCCACGATATCGGGAAGAACATAGTCTCGATATTACTGCGGGGAGCCGGTTACATAGTTAAAGATATCGGTAATGACGCTGAGCCCCAAAAGATTATCGAGGTAGTGAAAGCGGAAAGTCCTCAAATCCTGGGACTATCAGCCCTGCTCACCAGTACCATGGCTCACATGAAAGAGACCATTCAGGCGCTTACCGATAACGGCCTGAGAGACAAAGTGAAGGTCATCATTGGCGGAGCGCCGGTCTCAGAGGAGTTTGCCAAAAGCATCGGTGCCGACGGCTACGGTGCCGACGGTTTTCAGGCACTGGCTGTAGTGGAATCTCTAATCTCAGGTACATCTAGTTAGGAGGATAAATGGCCGAAATAGACGCCTATAGCGAGGCACTAAAGAGTGGACAGTACGAGAAGCCGGGGGGATTGCTGGGTAAATATGATAACGTGCGCCGCTTCTGGGAAGACGAGCAACTCGGGCTCTATCTCAGGCCCTACCTGGAGAACCTGGTCTCCCGTCGACAGAAGGAGGGTAAAAGGTTACGTATATTTGACGTGGGGTGTGGCAGCGGTGACGGTTTTGAGCTCATAGCCAGCATCAACCACAATCAGGCCCCTCTTTCAGAACACAATACCAGGATTATTACCCCTGAACGGCTTGAGTTCTACCGGGGAGTCGATATCAACGAGGGACTGCTGGAGCAAGCCCGGTCTATCTACGGTGGCCACGACAATATGAGCTTCGTTCATGCCGACTTTAACGAATTTGACTTCGGTGCTGAAGAGCCCTATGACCTCTACCTGGCTAACTACGGAGGCCTCTCCCACAACACCGATGAGCAGACCATAGAGATGTTGAGCAACATCGCTAAGAATGGTAAAGATGGCGCTATTATCATCATTGACTGGCTGGGACGCTATGCCTACGAGTGGCAGACATTGTGGACCAGGGATTTAAGTCAAAACCAGTGGATGGACTACGTCATTTCCTACATCTACTCGGACAGCGAGGAAAAGCCACAGGAACTGAGTTCCTTCCCGTTGAGGATTATGGGACGCCAGGAAGCCCAGCGTATCCACCAGCAGGCCAAAAAGAAGGCGGACGGAAGTCTCGCTTTACGCAAGCTGGCGGACCGTTCCTCGCTGGTGGGCCGCCACATCGACACAGCCCAGTATAACCCCCACGCTCAACCCCTGCGCCGGATGGTCAACTCGCTTTTTGAGTTTAATCTGGCCACCAATCTGGACGAGCTACTGGTTAAATATGTTCCCGCCTCAGGATTTGACGAGGTGAATGCCTATTACCAGCGTTTTGTCGATTGGTGGAACTACCTTGTCCTTTACACCAAGGCAGGACTGGAGAAACGCATGCCTCCGGCCATCACCGGGGAAACGCCCGTGGTCGCCAGAAGAACCCTCAGCACCATGACGAAGATACTGAAAACAGCTTCCCGGACAGGCATTGGCAATCCCAGGGCCAGCCTGGTGGAGCCGCAATTAGGCTATTGCCTCAGAGAGCTGGAGATGGGATTACAGAAGGGGCTGGGCTGTGGACACGGGCTGGTAGCCATCTTTGAAATCGTAAAATAGTCTCTGCCTCCCACTATCCTTTCAGCTAAGGGGGATTAGTTTCATGAGCGGACTAGCTGTTGCCTTTGGCAACCCCAAACGGAATGAAGTAGAAATCATGATGCAAACAATAGCCCACAGAGGTCCCTATGCCTCTGGTATATACGAGGGCAACAACCTCATTCTGGCGCAAAACTATCTCCAGGCCGACGGCACCGTCAGTGAACGCTCGAAGGTACCCGCCGGCAGTCTCAACGACCCCAACCTCGTGATTTGCTATGACGGCCAGATGGGCAACTGGGCGGAACTGGCCCGCGAACACAACATACCGGACGGGCCTTTCCGGGAAGAGCGCCTCCTGCTGGCTCTCTATGAAAAACACGGTAAGGAAATGCTCCAGTACCTGACCGATGCCATCTTTACACTGGTTATCTCGGACGGGAAAGACCTCTTCGCCGCCCGTGATTTGCTGGGCATAAAGACCCTGTTCCACGGCTGGAAAAACGGAACCCTGTACCTTGCCTCTGAACTCAAGGCTATGCTAAAGGTAACCCAGGAAGTCTACGAGTTTCCCAATGCCCACTATATGGATGGTAGCGGTAAACTGACCAGATTCGCTGAATTGCCCCATAGCCCGCCCAAATACTGGGACCACAGCGTGGACAAAATGGCCGGCGACATCCGCGAGATTATCGAGCGCAGTTTCAGAAATCGAGTGGATTTCAGCACACCCACCGGAGGGCTGCTCAGCGGAGGCATGGACAGCAGCGTCATCAACTACCTGGGCAGCAAAGTTTACAAAGAGAAACTCGGGCCGAACGCCCGACTGAAAACCTTTGCCATCGGGGTGGGAGAGAGCACCGACGTGCTCAGCGCTCGCCTCATCGCTGACCAGATTGACTCTGAGCACCACGAACTCATCGTCGACCTGAAACAGATACTTGAGGTACTACCGAAGGTAATCTATTATCTGGAATCATTTGACCCCTCCCTGGTCAGAAGCTCAGCCTCCAACTACCTCATCTCCCGGTATGCCAAGGAGCATGGCATCCAGGTACTGCTCTCCGGTGAGGGCGGCGATGAGGTATTCTGCGGCTACAAATACCTGGGGCAATGCCCTACCGAAGAGCTGTTTGCCAGACAGATGGAATGTATCGGTTTTCTGCACAATAACGCCTCTTTGCGCCTTGACCGCATGAACATGTGCCACTCAGTGCGGGTGGTAACTCCGTTAATATCCGGTGAGCTACTGCGGTACGCCATGGCGATACCTCCACAGTACAAACAGATGCCGGAAGGAAACGAAAAAATAGAGAAGTGGATTTTCCGTAAGGCCTATGAAAACCTGCTGCCTGAGTCCATCACCTGGCGGAGCAAGCAGGAGTTCTCCCAGGGTTCAGGCTCGGCCAGCGTACTAACGGCCTACTTTGAGGAAAATATTTCCGACGGGGAACTGGCTGAGGCACAGGCCAGGTACCCCATAGTCCGCAGTAAGGAAGAACTCTACTACTTCCGCCTTTTCACCGGGAACTTCGGCGACGGTCACGCTGTCAAAACCGTCGGGCAGTGGATATCCCTCTAGTGCCTAGTTGCAGAAATAGGTGTTAACATGTTCTGGGCGATGAGACCCTTCGCTTCGCTCAGGGTGACATTATATGTATATGTCTGTCATTCTGAGCGTAGCGAAGAATCTCGATTGTAACGCGGATTTACACAACTAAGGACTAGGAAACTGTACGCAAACTTCTCTGACGCTCTTGACACCGCCTGAAAGACTGTTTATAAATAAGGATAAGAATGAATATCAGAATGAAAAGAAAGTTTTTTATTCCCGTCCTCGCTCTATTGGTAACAGCGCTATTAGCTAGTGCCGGCTGCGAAGCGGCAGAGGAACAATCCTCACCTTCACCGGCTACCACCCCGCTATCATCAACCCAGGTGCCCAATGTACCCCTGGACCTCTACCTCTACGGCAAGCAGGACAGGCCAACGGTGATACCCGCCAATATGATTAACGCATCCCGTGATGTCAGCATCGTCTCACTGGATGCCTGGGGAGCTTCCGTGGAGGAGGACTTTGCTCTCGGGTTACGCGTTACCTTTACCAGTACCAGCGATTCTTCTGAGGTCTATGATGAGATTAAACTTGATGAAGAAGGCTGGAAGAAGCTATCAGGTAACACCATATACCTGGTGCACGGTTCTGGCCCCGCTGCCAGAGCCCTGAAGACAGCTATCTCCAACAATGATTTTAAGCCCTATGATGACACGGAGGCCTTGCAGGCAGTTGCCACGCTGCCTGAGGGAGACTCAACCAAGCAGGCTGCCGTGGCCATCGCCAAACCAGGTAAAAACCTCATTAACTACCTGACCCGGGACGTTGACCCTGAAGCAATAAAAACGATTAACCTCATACTGAAGCTGGTGAGGCTCAAAATAGTCGCCGCCGGGCTGTATTCACCACAACAGATAGATATCGCCCAGGTAGCGGAGGACATGGAAAGCAATGGTGAAATTAACAAACTTGATTTGGGCCTGGTAATATTCATTAAATCAGGTCTGCTCGGCTTTATTGTGGAACCAGCGGTGAAGAAGTTCCTCACCGAGCAGGACTTTACCGAAACAAGCATCGGTGAATTGACTGTATATCAGGGTTACTGGGATGCCGGCGAAGGACAAAAGGTGCCAGTTTTCGTCAGGATTAAAGGCAATCGTATCTTTGCCGCCGTATCAGGTCAGGAATCCTATGCCAAGACCCTGATAACAAGCGTCAGGACTGATTAGAAACAAGGCAATTGCGCTTAATCCAGCTCCAGTCCGCAATCACAGTTAATCGTCTGGCCGGTAATGCCGCTGGACTGCTCCGAAGCCAGAAAAACCGCCAGGGCCGCTATTTCCTCAGGCTTGACCATTCTGCCCAGGGCCGCCCGTGCACTGTAGTTTGCGACCAGTTCTTCATAGGGGCGGCCTGAAGTCTGGCTGGCATGCCTGAGCACCCGCTCAATACGAGCACCTTCCACCAGACCGGGGGCAATACAGTTTACCCGGATGCCATAGCGGCCAGCCTCCATAGCCACACTCTGAGTAAAACCGATAATGCCAAACTTGGAGGAACTGTAAGCACTCCTCGTGGCTGGCCCCCGCCTCCCCGATACCGAGGATATATTGACGATAGCCCCGCTCTGACGGGGAACCATGCTTTTGGCCAGAACATGCTTGGTGCAAAGCATCGCCCCGGTCAGATTTATCGCCATCATCTGATTCCACCCATCAAGGTCCATATCAGTAACATTCACCATGGGACCTTCCACCCCGGAGTTATTCACCAGCACGTCTATCTGGCCAAACTCTTTTAGAGCCTTATCCACCATGGCCAGTGGCTGCTCAGGGTCGGTAAGGTCGGTTACTACCGCCAAACTCTTTCTACCCATAGACTTGATTTGTGCCGCCACTTCCTTCAAGGCAGACTCAGTTGTGGCCGCCACCACCGCATCAGCCCCTTCCCGGGCAAAAGCCAGAGCAATGGCCCGGCCAATTCCCTTACCACCACCGGTAACGATGGCTACTTTACCTTCAAACTGCATGACCTTCTCCTTTCCACAGGTGAGCCGTTATCCCCGACCCACTTATCATCAGAGTACGACCCGTTTTCCCCTCAGCTTCTGAATCTCTTCGCTGGAGTAACCCAGTTCGGAGAGCACTTCATCGGTATGCTGGCCAAAGCCAGGAGCGGCACGCCACAGTTTCCCCGGTGTTTCAGAGAGTTTGACCATCATCCCCATCTGCTTCACCCGCCCCAGGTCAACCGAATCATGCTCGGCAACCAGGTCGTTTTCCAGCAGCTGGGGGTGGTCAAAGAGTTCACGGGAATAGTTCACCGGGGCACAGGGAACCCCGGCCTCCTCCAGACGGCCAAGCCAGTATTGCCTGGAGCTACCGGCCAGGATTTCTTCCAGAATCCGGGCCAGTTCTCCATTGTTATTCCGCCGCTCATGGTACGACTCAAACCGGGCATCGTTCATTAGCTCTTCTTTGCCCAGCGCCCGGCAAAGAGCTGGCCATAAGGACTCAGCGGTGCAACCCAGAAAGAACCAGCCATCCTGAGCTTGATATAATCGATAAGTGGCCGTAATACCCCATTCATCCATACGGAATTCCTCATCAGGTCGGCCAGCATAACTAACAAACTCGCCTGACTGGACCGCAATGGAGGCATTGAGCAGAGCACCGTGAAGGTACTGCCCCTTTCCGGTCTTGGCACGCACATAAAGAGCCATAGCCACCCCATAGGCTCCCAGCATTGCACCGGCGTAGTCGCTGATAGCGACGACATAATAAACCGGCGGCTTTTCCGGACCCCCCTGAGCGGCCATCGCGCCGCTACGTGCCTGAAGAAGGGGGTCGAAGCCAGCCTTCTCAATGTAGGGGCCACTCTGTCCGTAGCCGGGCATGGAGCAATAGATTAGCCTAGGATTGATACGACTCAAAGTAGCATAGTCCGCACCCCAGCGCTCACCCACGCCGGTGCGAAGGTTCTGCACCAGCACATCCGCACCCTGTATCATTCGATGCAGGATAGCCTTTCCCTCGTCGGCGTACAGGTCAAGAGCGATTCCCCTTTTGCCGCGGTTCCAGCCCTGAAAACCCCCCAGAAGTCCACGCAGTCCATCCCCCTGCGGGGATTCAACCTTGATTACCTCAGCACCCAGGTCAGCCAGAAGCGAAGCGCAGAGGGCAGCCACAATATAGCCACCCAGCTCGATGACTTTTACCCCTTCAAAAGCGTGCTTCATCATCGATCTCAAATAATACCCTGGTTCCTGAACTGGCCTATTCTGTCATCTCCATAGCCCAGCTCGCCAAGAATGGCGCTGGTATGCTCCCCGAGCCGGGGAGCAGGTCCCTTTATCCGGCCCGGTGTCTCTACCAGGGTCACCGGTATGCCCATCTGCCTCGTTTTGCCCACCCGGGGGTCATCAATTTCCACTATTATCTGGTTTTGCTTCACCTGAGGGTCTTCCATGAACTCCTCGCGACGGCTGACCGGCGCACAGGGTACATCGTTCTCGGCAAAGAGCTGGAGCCAGTAGGCCCTGGGCCTCTCACGGAGAATTTCCGCCATGATGGAGGTCAGGGCATCACGGTGTTCCTCCTCCACTACTGCCCAGGGAGCACCCTCAAATCTGGGGTCGGCCGCCAGGTCATCCCTGCCCAGGGCAATGCAGAGCTTGTTCCAGAAGTTTGGATTGCCGCAGGCAAGAAAAAGCCAGTCGTCCTGACACTGGTAGATACGATAGATGGGAATAATCCCCTGCTGTATGCTCCTGTTGCTGGCCATGGGCACAATAGATTCTGCTGAGATAAAAGCACTGGACTGCATCGTGAGAGCCGCGGCCAGCAATGATACCTCAACCTTCTGGCCAATACCCGAAGTCTCCCGAACGTACAGGGCAGCAGATGCGCCGTAGGCGGTAAGAAAGGCAGCACCGTAACTGGCCAGAGGCAGGGTAACAAAAACCGGAGGCTGACCCAGCCCCCCCCTGACCGGCCATAATACCGGCCAGAGCCGCCACCACACCCTCGTTAGCCGGTTTTTCACTTAAAGGGCCTCTTTCTCCGAAAGGAGGGATGGCACAATAGATAAGTCGGGGATTGAGACGGGATAATGACTCGTAGTCCAGGCCGAGGCGCCTGGCCTGCCCGGGACTATAGCTCTCGATGAGCACGTCGGCTTTCTCGACCACCCGGGACAGAATTTCCCGCCCCTCCTCTGTCTCCAGACTGAGGGTGAGGCTTCTCTTTCCTCGATTCCAGGCCAGAAAGCCTGGCAAGCCCCGCGCCGGGTCTCCTTCTCTGGACTCAACCTTGATGCACTCCGCCCCCATGTCCGTCAGCAGCATGGCAGCGTAAGGCCCGGCAATACTGGTAGATAAATCAACCAGGCTGACACCATCCAGAGCTGGCTTCATATTATCTCTTTCTGCCCGATTTGATTTATTCCCCCTGCATTCTACGATGAGAAAGAGAAAGGCTACCCTGAGCGGGCAAGCTCATCCATCTGGTCAAAAATGCTGGCCATATCCAGCGGCGATAGCGGGTCCTCACCCCTGAACTCGGCATAGAGACGCGCGACATTGGCCGCAACGCGCTCCCAGTTAGCCCACTTCCGGTAACGCCCCAGTTCAATATCCTTAGCCGCGTCCTGAGCACTCATGCCAGCATCAAAACGCTTCCTGCCCTCCCCGACGAGGAGAAGAAGATAGTTAAGACACTCAAGGACACCGTCTTTACCACACTGTGGCCCGTGACCAGGTATATACACTCTTGCATTAAGGTCAATCATAGCCTTCAGCACGTCAATCCAGCCCGCAAACGAACCCTGCATGCACAGCGGGGTAGAGTAAAGAAAAAGAAGGTCACCGGCAAAAATAACGCTCTCCCGGGGCAGCCAGGCGATAATATCACCCACGGTATGCGCTGGCTGGTAGTAGAGAAGCTGAATCTCACGCTCATCAAGATAAATGGTAAGCTGCTTCTCAAAAGTAATATCAGGAGGTGTCATCCTGACACCGGTGAAGTCCAGTCCCCGAAAGCGCTGTGACAGGAGTTCTGGATTGGGCTGGCCTGTTTTCAGTATTTCTTCCCGACAGCCGGTATGGCAGATAGCGGTGGCGCCGGTGAAAAGATGATTGCCGTAGATATGGTCGCCGTGGTGATGGGTATTGACCAGGTAACGAATGGGCTTATCGGTGACCTTTTCAATCTCGGAGAGAAAGTCCTGGTTAAAACCAATGGTACCAAAAGAATCGATAACAACAGAACAGTCACCGCCCACAATCAGCCCGGCATTACTCAGGAACCAACCACCCCCCGCCAGAAAGTAGGCATACACCCCGGGAGCTATTTCTCTCATGCCTGTTTCCCAGGCAGGAACCTCATAGGCTGTAACCATACAAACCCTCCTCAATCTGGGTTCTCTGGTCTTAACGGCAGGTTATCACATTCTTTCACATTCTACCCAGAACATGCAAGCCAATGAGTAAAATACGGGGTATGATTATCATCACACCCCGTATCAACCACCGTTTCCCTTACTACAGTTACAGGCTTGCTTTCTACCTGCCCGTCAGCTCCTGCTTCAGTTCCTGGTCATACCACAGGTGCCGCTGATGGTCACAACCCTGGTTAGCATAACCTGCCATATACTCGCCGTTGTAGCCCTTTACCCACGGCTGCCAGTAAGTATAGACGTAGGGCGTGGGTAACTGCTGGTAAAAACACATTGACAGTGAGTAGGGCAGGAGTTCTTTGTAAATTTCTACCTGCTTGTCGTAGTCATACCAGTCTTCGATAGTCTTGGCATACGCCTCGTTAATCTTGGGGTCGTCAATCAGGCCGTAATTGACCGTCTTCCCCGGAGTCTCGTGAACAAACCGGAACGCATTGGGAGTCGTGATATGGCAGGCGAATATGTGCTGGTACGTTTTGGTTACACCCGCCCCCATCGAAGTCCAGACACCGTATTCCTTGATGTCAATCTTCAGGTCGACGCCAATCTTGGCCCAGTAGTCCTTGATGATAGACAATAAGTCCACGTGATAAGGATGAGCAGCATAGCATATCGCCTCGGTCTTGAAACCGTTGGGGTACCCGGCTTCCGCCAGCAGTTGCTTGGCTTCATCAGGATGATACTCAAACAGCTTCCGGGTTTCCGGGTCAACCTTGTCAACCGGAATATACAGGTCGCTGAATTCCGGTATGGGCGGTATCGGGGCACCCAGTATCACTGCCTCACCGCCATAGAGGTCCCTGGCTATCGCCTCGTTATCTATGGCCATAGCCAGCGCCCGCCTTACCCTGACATCGCTGTAAGGCTCCCGGTCAAGCCGATAGAAAAGTGTCGTGAAATCTCCGGTAAGCCACTTGAAAGACTGTAATTCGGGGTTGGTCTTCTTTAAATTGACGGCATTCTCCCAGGTTATGCCGCTCAACATGTCAATCCGGGCCGTCCGTAGCGCTGCCATCCGGGTAGAAAGGTCAGGTATAACCAGCCACTTGACACCATCAACATACGGTAGCTGGTTATCAGGATGAAGAGGATCCTTGCCCCAGTAGTTGGGATTCTTCTCGAAGACCATGGCGCTGGACGCTACATAGTCAACCAGCATAAAAGCTCCGGTACCACAGGTATTCTCCCATTCCCGCGTCGCTTTATCTTCGGGATACAGCTCGTGCGGAACAATCCGGTGATGGTCGGTCGCCATGGCCCATACCAGGCCCAGCTTTCCCGGTTTACATTTCAAGACAAACGTATACTTGTCAGGTGCCTCCATTGATTCGATGTGGGTATCCCAGGGGTAAGCAAAGGCAGTATAAGAAGTAGGGATAGTCCACACCCTCTTGAGGGAATAGAGCACGTCCTCGGCCGTGAGTTCCCGGCCGTTGACCGGCGGCTTATTATGCCAGTGAACTCCTTTGCGGATGTGAAAGGTAGCGGTATCACCGTCTATTTCCCAGCTTTCCGCCAGACAACCCGCCGCCCACTTCGCCGGGGTAGCCATATGATACAGCCAGCTCACTTCACCGGTGCCCGACGGTCCCTTTGCCCAGTCTCCCATTTGCAGGTCCTCATTGGTAAGTTTGAGACTGCCCGCCGTATGGATGTAGAGCGAAGCCTCATCAAAGTGCAGCGGCTCTACGGTTATCGCCTCGATAAACACCCCGCCGTATTTGGGCTTTTCCACCATTTTACCCACTGAATTGCGCACCATCTCCGCACCTGTCTCCTCCTCTTCAGGTGGGGCAGGTTTCTCCGTTGGTGATGTTGGCTTCTCTGTAACTGGCGGGGCTGGCTTTTCTTCCGATGGAGCTTCGGCTGGAGCGCAGGATGCCAGTAATAGTGCTGCCACCATCAAGCAACTGACCAGCAACCATAGGAATTTCTTTGTCACTCGTTCACCTCCTGCTGAATTTAACTCTGAATCTAGGTAGTGTTTTTGTTACGGACAAATCATCTTAAACTTCTTCTGGGCGATTCGGTTTTCACTGCTCCTTAGGCATCACCTCCTCATGCGCTTACCGTTAAGTTTAGCCAGGAACGGTGACCATCACGGTAAGAGCCATACGTTTCCAACTGAATCAGCGCTTCATGGCAAATAAAATTATGATACAGTCCTTCTCGATTTGTCAACATGCATAGCTTCAGACTATAATCGATGGCAAAGCTGAACTAAACGAAGGTTACTTTACCACCCAGAGAAACAGAGAACCATGACCTGAGGAGGCATGATGACCACCAGAAAACAGGCGGAGGACAAATTCCTTAATGTAAACGGGCTTAATCTTCACTACCTGGACTGGGGCGGGCCTGACGAAAAAGCACTTCTGCTGATACACGGACTTACCAGTAATGCCCACTCCTGGGACTTCTTCGCCCCTCACTTATGCCGGGACTTCCACGTTTATGCCCTTGACCTGAGAGGCCACGGAGACAGCGACCATGCTCGGGATGGCTACTGGGTTACCCTTTTTGCCAGTGATATCCATGAGTTCGCCAGAACTCTGGACATCACGCACTTTGACCTGTGCGGACTATCCCTCGGGGCCAGGGTAGGCATCGCCTACGCCGGGGAGCACCCCGAGGCCCTTAAGCACATAGTACTGGTCGATTTCGGGCCTGAAATGGATGTCACCGGGGCAAGCAGAGTGATGCAAAATGTGGCTGCCCCACCCATGGGATTCAGAAACAAGGAAAAAGCTATGGAATACATAGAGCAGGCCTATCCAGGCATCAGGCCCGAATTTCTGGAAAACCAAGCAGAACACAGTTTCAAGGTCAACTGGGCAGGCAGACTGGTCTACAAGTACGACCGTGAACTTTTCTGGATAACAGGGTCAGCGGGGAAGAAGGAAGTACCCTACCTCTGGGAGCAACTCCCCAAAATCACCCGCCCCACCCTGGTCATGCGCGGTGCCCGGAGTGATATTCTATCCCCCGGAGTTGCCCGGAGAATGCTCGACCTCCTGCCCAACGGGCACTTCGTGGAGATACCGGATGCCGGTCATGCCATTCCCATAGATAACCCTGAAGCCTTTGAAAAAGCGCTAAGAGATTTTTTATCCACCTGATGTAACCAGTAACAGCTCCTGAGATGGCAGTCGTACCTACCTGTTCTAGAGAAAGAAGACGGAGGCAATTTTGTGACCAAAAATAGTAACTCCAGGTTTTTCTATGGCTATATTATCGTCATCGCTTCTTTCTTCCTACTGCTGGTAATGCACGGTATGTACAGCACCTACGGCATCTTTTTTAACCCCATCCAGGAGCAATTTAGCTGGAGCAGAACCACGATTTCCGGGGCCAATTCGCTCGCATTTTTCCTTATGGGAGTTTCTTCCATTGCTACCGGCAGGCTCACCGACAGGTTTGGGCCCAGGATAGTAGTAGCTATTTTAGGTTTTCTTCTCGGCCTGGGCTATCTCCTGATGTCACAGGTTAACTCTGTCTGGCAGTTGTATTTATTCTACGGCGCATTAGTCGGTATCGGTACCAGCATTGGAGACGTCGCGCTACTATCAACAACGGCCAGATGGTTCACCCGGAGAAGGGGAATGATGACCGGCATCGTCAAGGTTGGTACCGGCACCGGCATGTTTATTATGCCTGTGGTCGTCAGCTGGCTTATCGCCAGTTACGACTGGCGCAATACCTATATCATTCTGGGTATCATTGCCATAGTGAGTATTGTCGTCATTGCCCAATTCTTGAGACGAGACCCCGGCCAGAAAGGCCTCAAACCCTACGGTGAGCCAGAGAGCGATGCCAGTAGTTCAGACCTGGCAGATACCGGGTATTCTCTCCGTGAAGCAATGCGAACCGGGCAGTTCTGGATGGTCTGTGCCATCTATTTTCTCATCTGGTACTGCGCCCTGACGATGACAACCCACGTTGTGCCTCATGCCATAGACCTTGACGTTTCAGTGGCACGCGCCGCAGGCATCATGTCTGTCATCGGAGGAGTCAGTATTATGGGCCGGCTAGTAATGGGCACCACCAGCGACCGTACCGGCAACAGACGAGCGCTGATGATTACTTACCTTGTGTTCGTAGCCTCATTTCTCTGGCTGCAACTGGCGCAAGAACTCTGGGCACTCTACATATTTGCCGTGATATACGGCTTTGCTCACGGGGGATTCTTCGCCCTGGTCTCACCACTGATAGCGGAGTTATTCGGGACAAAATCGCACGGTGTAATTTTCGGCATGATTCTCTTCATCGGCCAGATAGGGGGCGCCCTTGGCCCGGTCATCGCCGGCTATATCTTCGATAATACCGAGAGCTATCAGCTAGCCTTTATCATCCTGATTGCCGCCAGTGTTATCGGCCTGATACTGTCTATCCTGCTCAGGCCAACCCCTATTAAAGAGAAACAGGCAGCACCTTACTGACCCATCAGGCTCTCCGCCGACGCAGGAAGACCGTTAACAGGACAGCTACCACCACCACAACTATAACGCCAGCAATGATAGCGCCGATAGGCCGCTGAGGAGCCGCTGGCTCAGGTGGCACCCTGACCACAAACGTCCCTGATAGACCCTCAATACTGGCGGTATAAGTCCCGGCAGTCTTTCTGGTTACTGTGAAAGCCACTCTTTCACCGGAGCTACCTTCCAGAGTTACCTTCTTGGTAGTCACCACGGCATCATTTATCCTCAGGGTAACCTTATAGCTGCCAGTAACATCGCCGATATTAGTAACAAAGGCACTGATGGTTACTTCTTCACCAATCCCAACCTCAGCCGGGGCTATCAAAAGCTCACCGACCGTAAAAGCTGCCGGCCCTTTCACCACAAATGTTCCTGACAGCCCACTGATACTTACCGTATAGGTTCCAGCCACATCCTCGGTTACCGTAAAGTCTACCTTCTCAGCGGTACCACCCTCCAGGGTCACTTCTCGGGAAGCGGTCACCACATTATCTATTCTGAGGTTCACCTTGTAACTGCCCCCCAAGTCACCGATATTCTTGATAAGTATATGTACCGTTACCTCTTCCCCAGCCTCAACCTCAGCCGGACTGATTGATAGTTCACTGGCAACGAAGTCCGCCGAGCCGGTGTAAGCCAGGATGGTAAAAGGAGTGAAATGACTCACGGGCGCGGTAATGGTATTGGCCTCAGGGTCAACAGTGCTGCCGATAAGCACAACCCATTCACCGGCCACGGCATCCCATGTGGCCATGACCAGGTTCTCTTCATCAGCACCGTCAGGAAGCAATGAATCATCATAAGTGATGGTAAGAGCAATAGGGGGGTCAAAGGTAACCCCTTCAGGTCCCAGGTTATAGGTAAGGCCGACAGTATCATGATTCTTCGGTGGGGCCGGATAATCCACCATCCCGGTTACCGTAATCTGATTAAGCGGATTGCCTTCCCGGTCAAGACCCCTGATACCCTCACCGATGTTCAGTTTACATTTACCGTCGCCAGATGGAGCCACGACTGCCTCGGTAAACACGCCTTCGGCACTGACTTTGCCCGAAACATCCGTGGTGCCCGGGGGCAGAGCCGGCGAAGACACCTCCTCTGCTCCTCCTCCACCTCCACCGGGGCTACCACCTCCGCCACCACTAGCAGTCGAGGTATAGGTAACTGAGCCCGCTGTTTGACTCCTTTGCGCTGCAGGTATAGAATCAGTAACCTCAATCCATGCTAATAGGACTTTAACCTCTGCTTTATCAAGCACTGCGATTACTTCATAGGTCCCTGATTGACTCCCGGCCGGGAATTGTAAAGGAACCGGCTGGACCACTTTATCATGTTCCCCCGCTTTCCTGGGAAAGGAACCCAGGGTTACCTTGTAACCCGGGTTCAGGGTTACTCTGGCACCACTGGCCTGGTGGTCAGCTACGATTCGGCCGGTAACTGAAACCTGGCTGGCTAAAGAATAGGGCGCCGGTAAGTCTTTCGTACAGGTTGCCTCAATAGTAGCAGTAGCGGAAAAGGACTCGCTGCCCACTACCGCCGCCTTGCTGAACTGCACCGTGTAGCTAACTGAGAAGTACTCACTCAGGTTCAGGGCAGCCACCGGACTCGCACTGGCCGGAAGCAAGCACAGCGCCAGAACCAGAGCCATAATCAGTTGCCACAGCTTGCTGGATAAAAATAATTTTCGCACCATTGTCCCTGCCAACAGCTACCTACACTTTAGCACCAAATCAGTACCCCTGACAAAATATCCAGCTAATTGCCAAAAAACTTCGGTTGCGATAAATTATTAGTAAGACTCCTGATAAGAAACGAATCACAGCGAGTCCCGGAGGAAGGACAGCCCAGGTGATAACAGCCGGAATAGATATCGGTTCTTCAACTTCCAAGGCGGTCATTTTGCAGGACAGTAAGATTCTAGCCTATAGTATAATTCCCACCGGCGCTGAGAGTGCCGGTTCAGCGCAAAGGGCCATGGACAAAGCCCTGAGCCAGGTAAATAGCATCTCCTGGCCGGATATTGGCTGGATTGTGGCCACCGGATATGGTAGAGTTATTGTTACCTTTGCCCGGGAAACAGTAACCGAGCTTTCCTGCCACGTGAGGGGGGCCAACTGGCTATTCCCCTCGGTAAGGACCGTGCTCGACATGGGAGGGCAGGACTGTAAGGCAATAAGGTGTGATGAGGGAGGAAGGCTGCTTAACTTCGTCATGAACGATAAGTGCGCCGCCGGCACGGGTAGATTCCTGGAAGTTATGGCTAGAGTAATGGAGTTACCCCTCGAGGATATTGGCAAACTGTCTTTGCAGGCAAAGGAGGAAATCAGGATTACCAGCACCTGTGCCGTTTTCGGCAAGTCTGAGGTCGCTTCGTTACTCAGACAGGGCAGGGACAAAGCAGACATCCTCGCTGGCCTGCACGCCGCCATAGTGAACAGGGTCCACACCCTGCTCAGAAGGGTTGATGTAAAGCCAGATTTCGCTATCACCGGCGGTATTGCCAAAAATACGGGAGTAGTACAGAGATTAGAAGAGAGGGTGGGACTGAAAGCCCTGCTGCCCGAGGAACCGCAGATAGTCGGGGCGCTGGGGGCTGCCCTCTTCGCCCGGGACAGGTTATCTCATCAGTAACGATAAGGGAGGTAGTAAAAATGGTACAGTCAACCAGCGCCAGAAAATCTTTACAGACGACACTGGAGGTGCCAACGCTAAGAAAGGCTTATTACGCACGGACACAGGAGGACTCGAAGAAAGGTAAGAAGGTAGCCTGGTGCAGCAACAATATCCCCTCAGAGATACTGGATGCTATGGATGTCACCGCCGTGTTCCTGGAAAACTACGCCACGGTAATTGCCTCCAAAAGGCTGGCCTCTGGCTTTTGCGCCGCCGGGGAAAAGGTTGGCTTCTCCCAGGATGTGTGCGGCTACGCCCGAATGCTCATGGGTTATATCCTGGCCAGGGATGAGTCTCCGGAGGCTCCCTATGGCGGCCTGGCCAAACCTGACTTCCTTTTAGTCAACTCCTATAGCTGCGACTCCCGCCTGGGCTGGTTTGCCGCCATGAGTCGGGCGCTCAACATCCCCCTCCATGTCCACGATGCCCCCCACCAGCCCGATGGTGCCAGTGATTCCACCCTTAATGCAGAATACACCGAGCGTGAGCTCAGGAATCTGGTCGCCTTCTTAGAAAAGCAGACCGGAACCAGTTTTGACCCGGAAAAACTGAGACAAAGGCTGGCTCTGGCCCGCCAGAGCAGCGACATCATGTATGACATCAACCAGCTACGCAAGGCAGTCCCCTGCCCTATGGGTTCGGCGGATATGTTCACCGCTGTCTGGCCGGCGATGTACCTGGTTGGCACCCAGGAATGCGAGGACTTCTACAAGAGACTTCAGGCTGAGATTGAGGAGAGGATAGCTCAGGGAATCGGAATTGTCCCCGAGGAGAAGTTCAGGCTGATGTGGAGTGGTATCCCCTTCTGGTACGACATGAGCTTGATTAACTATGTCGAACAATACGGGGGAGTAGTAGCCGTCGAAAGTTTCTACCGCTCTCGCGAGCGAAGGCTTCCCCCGCAGGATGAAGACCCGATAAGAGATATGGCCCTGTCCTCGGTCAGGCAGCGAGCTTATCCCTCAAGCATCATCGCTTCGATTGACGACCTCCTGGACGCCGTAAAGGAGCATAAAATCGATGGCGTCATCCTGTCCTTCAACCCGTCATGCCGCATGTTATACGTCTCCCAGATGGAATTGCAGAAGTCACTTGAAGAGAGAGGCATTCCAACACTGGGCCTGGAATGTGATATGGCTGACGAAAGAACTTACTCAGAGAGTCAGGTCAAGACCAGACTGGATGCCTTCGTCGAGAGGCTGCTGGCGGCCAGAGCTTAGCGCGACCGCAGAAAACCCTTTTGGAAAGGAGAATGAAGGGTGATAGAGGAATTTGGACAGTACCGTCCGTCTCGCCACGAAAAGGCCATCGCCTGGAAGGAAGAAACCGGAGGCAAGGTTGTGGGCGTCATCTGTTGCTGTGTCCCCGAGGAGATTATCCACGCCGCCGGTATGCTTCCGGTCAGGATTCTGGGTGAACACGAGGAAACTACAGAAGCAGATATACACTTTCCGACTAATCTATGCCCCTATTGCAAAAGCTGCTTCGACCAGCAATTGAAGGGAAGATACGATTACCTTGACGGGCTGGTCATTCCCAATGTCTGCAACATGATTAAGGCCATGTATGGCTTCTCCAAACTCTTGCTCAAGGTGCCCTACGTCCGCTTCCTGGAAGTACCCCAGCGGTTAAGCCGCGAGGGAGTAGACTTCTTCACCCGGGAATTAGCCCGCTTCAAAGAATCTCTGGAGGACTTCGCCGGGAAGCCGATTTCAGCCGAGGCACTGCGTCAGTCTATCGATGTCTACAACGAAAACCGGACTCTTCTGGAGAAGGTGTATGAGCTGAGAAAAAAGTCGCCGCCACCTGTCTCAGGCACTGAGGCCCAGGAGACAGTCATCTCCAGCATGCTCATGCCGAAGGAAGAGCACAACCGCCTGTTAAACCAACTCCTGGAGCAAGTTGAACAGCGTAATGACTCACCCGGGGATGGCATCAGGCTCTTTGTCTCGGCCAGCATCCTTGATGATACCGATTTCCTCGAACTCATCGAGGAGTGTGGCGGCATGGTGGTGGCCGATGATATGCCCATGGGCAGCCGGTATTTCTATGGGCTGGTTGATTCCAGTGACGACCCCTTACGTGCTCTGGCCGACCGCTACCTGAACAAAATCGCCTGCCCGAGAAAGATGCTGCCTGAAGAAAGACTGGCTTTTGCTGCCGAAATAATGAACGGAGCCAATGTCAGGGGGACGATAATCCACAATATGAGGGCATGCGACCCTCACCTCTACGAATACCCCCTGATGCGACAGCGCATGGAAAGCCAGGGGATACCGGTCCTGTTCTTCCGGGGCGAAGAGACCGAAACAGAAAAAGAGCAACAAAGGGCTGACATTGAAGCCTTTATCGAAATGCTTGAGGAGTGAGCCAGGGTAATCAGCATGCTGGTAGCCGGGATAGATGTTGGCGCCAGGAACGTCAGCGCCATGATACTGAAGGATGGTGACATGCTATCCTGTTATGTGCTCACTTCAGGAGAAGAAGGAGCTACCGTCTCACGAAGGGCAGTACAGGAAGCCCTTAAAAAGACGGACTTCGATTTTGCCGACCTTCAATACATTGTCGCTACCGGATGCGGTAGAAACAGCGTCCCCTTCGCCCACCGCCAGAGCACCGAGGTGGTATCGCAGGCAAGGGGCGCTTTTCACCTGTACCCTTCGGCCAGGACGGTAATCAACCTCGGTGCCGAGAGCAGCCGGGCGATAAGACTGGGCGAAAACGGCCGGGTAGAAGCCTTCACCAAGAACGATAAGTGCGCTGCCGGCTCAGGTCTCTTTCTGGAAACAATGTCAACTTTGCTGGAAGTCCCCATCGAGCAAATGGGCGAACTCTCTTTGAAAGCGGATGGCTTTGAGGAAGTGAGCAGCATCTGCGCCGTCTTTGCCGAGTCAGAGGTCATCTCACATATTCACCGGGGCGTCCCCAAAGGCCATATCCTGGCCGGTCTGCACCGGGCCGTAGCCGGTAGAATCCTAGAAATGCTGGGCACCACCGGCATCAAAGGTGATGTGGTAGTCACCGGCGGGGTAGCCAGGAACGCAGCCATCATCAAAGAATTAGAGAAGAAAACACGGCTCAGCACTATCGTACCGCCGGAACCGCAGATAGTCGGGGCGCTGGGAGCCGCCCTCATCGCGCAGGACAGGGCAGCCAAATCATAGAGCGTTTTTTCTTAGCCTGGTGAATAGTTGCAGAAACAGGTGTTAACATGTTCTGGGCGATGAGACCCTTCGCTTCGCTCAGGGTGACATTATACGTCTGTCATTCTGAACGTAGCGAAGAATCTCGATTGTAGCGCGAATTTACACAACTAAGGCCTAGCCCTGGCTACTTCTGAACTGAGCTGAGGAACTGATTAACTGCCTGGAGGAAGCCCTGCGGGTTGTCCATCTGGGGCAGGTGTCCAGCATTCTCCACCACGGCGTGCTTTGACCCCTTTATTTTCTCCAGTAGAACCTTCTCCTGGTCGCGCAGCATATCCTGGCTGCCAAAGAGAACCTGAGTGGGGCATTTGACCTGAGTCAGTCTGGGCATGACATCATAGAGGCCAATGGCAATCATGGTCTTCTTCGCCCACACTCCGGCCTTGGTCCGCTGCTGGTTCGACCACTCCACCAGTTCCGGGGTTACCTTAGCATAGGCCATCTGCATCTGTTCCATTGTGGTCGGCAGAGGATTTCCTTCAATATCATAGTTGAGAGCGGAAAGCATTATTCTATCCATCCTGTCCCAGGCCTCCCAGGCAGGGCAGCCATTCAAGATTAACGCCTGGACTCTCTCCGGATAGCTGGCCGTTACTTCCAGGGCAATCAGGGCACCTACCGAGTTGCCACACAAGACTACCTTCTTCAAACCCAGCTTATCAGCAAAATCAACCACGTTCCGGGCATAGTCCTCAATCAGGTAGTTCCGAGGAGGCTTGTCGGAATCACCATGCCCCAGCATGTCAAGGGCATAGACAGCATAGCTCTGTGCCAGGGGTTCCAGGACCCTGTTCCAGGCCTCACCGGAGACGCCCAGACTGTGCAACAATAACAGGGGTAGCCCCTGTCCCTCGGCGAGATATGATACCTGTCCATCATCAAGCTTGAGTGTAAGTTTTTTCATTTCAGGCCTCCGTCCTGACAAAGTCTCTGTTAAAGATAACAATTAAGTGTTGGGTAACAGGAACAACGACACTTACGACTTTATGTAAAATCATTTCTAGGTGCTACTCCGCCGCCTGCCTCCCCGGCCAATACTGATACACCTGACATTGATGCAGGCGGGCAAGCCGGAAGCGAAAGCCCTCTCCAAGGCTGGCCGTATATCCCCAGGCTTCTCCACCGCCTCCCCATAACCTCCCAGACCCGCCACCATTCTGTCGTACCGGCTGAAGCCCAGCCTTGTCCCGATAACCCTGTCCTCTCCACGGGCCTGCTGGGGATGCATAATCATTCCCCAGGCTTCATCGTTACAGATAACACAGACTACCGGGATGTTGTGCCTGAGCATGGTGTCAAACTCCATGGCGTTTAACCCGAACGAGCCATCACCGTTAAGCAGAATCAGTTGCTTGTCCGGCCTGGCCACTTTGGCCCCGACAGCAAAGGGTACACCCACCCCCAGGCATCCCGTTGGCCCGTTATCCAGCCAGTGCCCGGGTTCATAGGCTTTCAGAACAACCGCGCCCCAGACGGTAGTGTCTCCCCCATCCATGACGATGATGGCATCCCTGTCAAGAAAATCGCGAATCTCCTTACACAGTCTGGCCGGGTGTATGGGCACACTATCGGAATTCATCTCAGCTTCAAGCCCCTGCCCCCGTTCTCTCACATACTCTCTGATTTCTTCTACCCAGGGTAGCTCTTTCCGGCCTTGGCATCTATCTCCAGCTTCTTCTATCATCTGCTGAAGTACCGCTTTGACATCACCCACAATACCAATCTCAACGGGACGGTTGCGCCCAATCTCCTCAGCCTCGATGTCAATCTGAATCCACTTCGCCTCATCATTAAACAGAGTTGGACGACCGTAGTTCAACCCGTAATTGAGACGGGTGCCGACGAGCAAAACCACATCTGCCTGCCTGGTGCCAACCCTGGTCGGCCCGAAGCACAGTGGATGGTCCTCTGGAACAGTGCCCCGCCCCATCTGTATCAGCGTTAGCGGCAGCTTTATCAACTCGATAAGCTCCTGGAGTTCCTTTCCCGCCTGAGACCACCAGACCCCGCTCCCGGCAAGCACAACCGGCCTTTCCGCAGCTAAAAGGAGTTCGACGGCCTTCTTCACCATGTCAGGGTCACCCTGCGCCCTGGCTTCCGTCCGATAATTCTTGAGGAGAGGAGCTTCTGCCTCCTCCACCTGAGTCCAGAGTATGTCCTGAGGGAACTCAAGATAAACCGGCCCCGGCCGGCCACTGACTGCCTGCCGGTAAGCCATACTGACATACTCCGGGATTCTCCTGGTCTCATAGCCAGAACGTCGCCATTTAGTGATTGGCTCAACCAGCGACAGTGAATCCAGTTCCTGGAGAGAGCCAAGTTCAAATTCTGATAGCGGACTTTTTCCGCCGAAGACTATTATCGGGCTAAGGCATTCGAAGGAATTCCAGATACCGGTAATGGCGTTGGTCACGCCGGGGCCGGCGGTCACCACGACTACCCCCGGCTTTCCGGTAACCCTGGCCCAGCCCTCAGCCATGAAGGCAGCCGCCTGTTCATGCCGGACATCAATTAGCCTTACCCCTTCATCGAGACAACCCTGAAAAATAGGGTCGACGTGCCCGCCAGACAGGGCAAAAATACATTCCACCCCTTCCTGCTTGAGGGCTTTTACCACCAGGTGTCCACCACTAACTTTAGCCATTAATACACCTCCATAGTTAAACAGTCAGCTTTCGATAAAGTGAGGGAAGACGTTCGGGGAGAGACTCAATTTCAGCTACCACCTCATAGCCCATGTCGCGGCACATCGTTCTCAGGTAATCATGCCCTCCCCGGTCAACAGTTAAACAGAAGGGAGTGATACTCTTGCGCATGGCCTCGACGAAGGCCATCTTGGTATCGTTGATAGCATACTCTTTTTCCAGGCCATCCCGCCCGTAGCCATGGTCCTGAGGACGGCCGTCGCTGATGAGAAACAGAAACTTGCTCTTGGCCGGCTGCTTTTCCAGCTTCCAGGTAGCATGCCTGATGGCCGGCCCCATCCTGGTGCCGCTCAGTGGCGAGATGCTATCGATTCTACGTTTTATCCTGTCCGAGAACTCTTCCTCAATGTCCTTGATGACATAGAACTCCACGTTTTCCCTGCCCGACCCGGAAAAGCCATAGAGCGCGTAAGTATCACCGATGGTCTCCAGCGCCTTGATTAAAAGAACGACGCTTTCTTTTTCCAAGTCTATGATTCGCTTAAAAGCCCTGGGTCGACCCTGATAATCGTGGTGGTACTGAAGCCACTCCAGATACCCCTTGTAGTCTCTGGCGTAAAACATCCGGTCTGTCCCGCCCTGACGCTCATCGATGTACTCAATGGTCGAGGAACTCATATCGAGGAGAAAAACTACCGAGACATCACGTTCCGTCTTGTTCCGTCGCCAGTATATCTTATCACTGGGGCTGCGCCCCGCCTTTTTCTCCACCACGAAGTTAACCACTGCATCCATATCAAACTCGTGGCCATCATGGAGCCTCTTCATCTTGCGGAAAAACTGGGGGTTGAGCCTTTCAAATTCCTCTTTTATCCGGGACAACAGGCCGGCATAATCATTCAGAGTCTCTTCAAAGAAATCAGGAACACCTTCATCCATCGCCTTCTGCCTGACCCGGCACCACTTCTGCTTGTAATCATTCGCCCGGAAGTCCCATTCGTCATATAAGTAAGAGGGGGTATCATCTCTCTCCAGAGCCTTTTTACTGCTGTCGCCACCGCCTTTAGCTTTCTCCTCACCCATCGCAGTTGCTTCTTCTCTCTGCCGTCCTGCCTGTTTCAGGTCAGCCACAAAAAGCCCCCGGGGTGACGTCGGCTCCCCACCGAACAACTCGCTGGGCTCAATATCCTGGCCTTCATCTACATGCCCTTCAAATGCCTGTGGTGAGGGAGGCACTTTTATTTCTTCAGACTTCTGCTGACCCTTTGCCTTCAGCTTGAGCAGCCACTGAACCATTTCCGGCTTAAACTCACCCCGGAACTCCACCTCCTGCGGGCTGGTATAAGGGACTACATTGGTTTCATTATCAGGCCGCTCGGCAAACTGCTGAAAAATATCAGAGGCCGAAGGCATAGCCGGCCCTTTAACATTTCCATTTAAATCAAGCACCTCCCAGCTATCGGAAGAAGCAAACCTGTTCGGGATTTGGGAGAAAAGCTGATATAACCGAAGTGTAGCTTCGGCACTGTCTTCTACTGTGGCATGAGACGATTGCACCTGTTTCAAAATCAGGCTGGCCTGACGAAGTGGAGCGTGTAGCACAGAGGGAACCGGAAAACCACCCGTACTCCCCAGGCTGATTCGAATCATGATTTCCAGAAAAATTCCCTTCAGCGGCAGAGATTCAACGGAAGGCCTTGCGTTCAGAGCATCATTTTGAATCTTCCCGTATTCTCTGGTGATTCCCCTGTATTCCTGATTCAATAGATAATCAACCCGGCCATCTTCCACCACGGTAAATATATCACTGGCCAGGTCACGGTTGTTGAAAAGGTCGAAGAACCTCTGTTGGTCAGTCAGGGCATAGCGCCGGGTAACCTGCTGGGCAAGCTCGAAGCGCAAATCATCAAAGAGACTGGCCTCTTTCTCAAAACAGAAATCAAAGCTACCGAATTCAAGATGACCGGCCTGATGCGTGGCCATAACCTTATACCAGGCAAAATTTTCTTCCTTTGTGGCGTACTTTTCGACCAACTCAGGCAGTAAAACAGCCGTCCCTTCCGTCGATGGTCTTTCCAGTGACGCCCAGCTGATTTCCTTCTCTCTCAGGTTACGTGTGGAAAGGACAGGAACTTCCCTGGCCGTTAGCGCCAGGCAATATTTTGCCAGGACATCTCTAACCAGGGACAGCTCAACACCGGCGGATAGCTCCTCCAGGAACCTGGTACTTTTTTTCAGTTCCGTACGAAAATAGGCTATCCCACCCTCTTCGTTTTTCCCGAGAGTCCGCGCTCCTTCCCGAAACCAGCTCTCCAATCCGTCAAACCCGACCCTGCTCAGCACGCCGGGACAGCTTTTCAAGAACTCCGTGGCCGCAAAGCAGGACAAAGCAAGTAGCTCTTCCGTCAGAGCCAGCAGGCGGTGGTGTACTGAAGCGGGCAGCCTGCCCAGTGCCTCCGAACCATCCATGAGGAAGGGTAGTACGTGATGGCACGCTCGCTGGCTAATCTTTTGCGCCAGGGACAGGAATCTGGCTCTCTCGTTACCCTCAATTCTGGATAGAATCTTCGGTCCAGAGAGAAAGCAGGTCCTGACATCATTCCAGTTGGTCTCAGCAAAGAGCAGCGCCTGCTCTAAGAAGCACTCACGATCCTGTTTCTCAAGACGTGAGAGCACATCTTCCGCCGACTCCAGACAATCGCCGGCATATTCGTAACTCTTGGGGGCTAACCTCTGAATAAAGGCGGCGAATTTCTCCAGTTCACCAATGGTCAGGAAACGGAGCAGGTCGGGGCTAACCCGCAAAAACCGACATGCAAAGGAGGTTGACTGGCGGGTGCCCTGGCAAAGTCTTTTCCCCATCCCTACCCACTGCTCAATTTGGTTGGACTTGAGGTAATCTAATGCTGCTGAACTGGCCTGAAAGTAAGCCAGAGCCAGGCCATCAGACTCCCCGGAAAGTACCCTCCCGCATCGAACCCAATCGACAAGCTGAGTAGAATTCAGGCTTTTCAAAGCCTGAGGGCTTACTCGAAAACACTCGACCGCCACTTTCCAGCCATCAGAACCAGACCGGGCGATAGCCACTCCCTCTTCTGCCCAGGCGGAAAAATCGGCTTCTGAAAGTGCCTCCTTTACCAGCGGCGCAGCTTTCTGGAATTCACTGATGACCGCCGGAGGAAATCTCTGCAACTCCTGTTCAAACGAATAAATGCTCAAATCACCCATTCTTCTATCTGCTTTAACCATCCCTCAGCCTGACACGCCACACACCACCTACATTGTAGAATTACCGTGCCCTCAGGTCAAGGTAACCGAAGTTCCAACCGTCAGGCACAAATCCAGGCTCTAGAGGTCCCATTTCACACCGGTCTCCCGGGCAATCGCTTTCAGGTCATCGGCAACCTTGGGATTAAGGGGAATCCCCTCACGCCGGTAAACCTCTGTCATCTCGTATTCCTTCTCACCGTGAATATAGACGCGGTCCTGCCCCTCCGCCCTGGGAGTGTTTTTAAGTCGCCGCTGCAAATCGTCCATGTCCGCTTTGAATTCATCAGCCGGACGGAAGGCATCCACACGCCAGGCACCAAAGAAGTGGCCGAGGTTAGCCGGCAGAGGTTTTCCGTCGGAAGTCTTGGGGTAAACCAGAGTAGCATAGGCTGCCCCCGATAGAACCGCGCAGAAGATGTCCACCCACAGTGCCAGGCCATAGCCTTTGTACCCGCTGAGCAATTCACCCTCGCCGCCCAGAGGCAACAATCCCCCACCAGCCCGCTGCTTGAAGTTTTCCAGCACCCGGTGGGCATCATCAGTCCCCACGCCGTGCTCATCAGTAGCCCAGCCCATAGGCGTGGGCTTACCCAGCCGCTCATATACTTCCAGCTTGCCGCGCGGTACAGTGCTGGTAGCCATGTCCATTACGAAAGGCCGTTCCTTGTCGGCCGGAGCCGCCACGGCTATGGGATTCGTACCCAGCATAGCGTCCCGGCCGAAGGTAGGCACCACCAGGACATCAGCATTAGTCATCGACATGCCGATACAGTCATGCTCCAGCGCCATCATGGCATAGTAACCGGCGATGCCGTAGTGGTTGGAATTACGCACCGCCACAAAACCGGCGCCTACCTCAATAGCTTTCTGGATTGCTTTCTGCATGGCGTAGCGGGAAACAGGCTGGCCCAAACCTGCCCCGGCATCGATGAGGGCAGTAGCCGGGGTTTCACTCACCACTTCTGGTTTGGCTCTGACAATCATCATACCGCTACGCAGGCCATCGACATACCGACGGAGGCGAGCCACACCGTGGCTGCCAATCCCTCGCAGGTCAGCTATCACCAGCACTTCGCTCGTGATACGGGCGTCCTCTTCGGGAACACCCAGCTTCTGGAAAACTCTTATGCAGAACTTGGTCAAGGCTTCGGCTTGAACTCTCAGAGTAGTCTCGTCCGGCATTATTGTCCTCCTTGTTATTTCAACTAAATATCTTCTTTACATCCCCACAAAGAATTAAGTCACAACAGCCACCAATAAAGTATAAATGAATAGGGGGCAAACGTCTAACAAATCATAGTCTGAACTTGTCCCGGAGCATTTCCGAGAGCTCCTTCAGGTAAGCATAGGCCTGCTCTACCGACTCCTCCTCTGTAATTATACTTGTTTCTCCCGTTGTACCGACTTTTTTATCCCGGTCGCTGAATTCCATGCTTTTAACGCAGCACTTCGCCGGCGCCAGCAGGGCCTGCCCGGCAATCTGCTTCATCGATAGGCCGGTGTTCTGGGAAATCGCTTCCCAGTAGCCCAGTACCAGGTTAGCGATAGTCTCCGGCGTCTCCTGGCTCAAGACAGCCGGCTCAGTGGGCACGATGCCCCAGGAAATAATCCCGCCCTTCCGTATAAACTCGGCTACATCCTGTGTATATCCCCTGGGCATCACCTCCAGCTGGTAGGCATCAAACGAGAGGAAATCGATTCCCAGTCCCAGCAGGTAAGGCAGGTTAACATTGGAGCAAAGATGCAGTGCCTTCAGTCCATCCAGTCCCTTTAGGAAGTCCTGATATTCATGCCTGGCCTGGATATCGTTATAGCCAGAAAGACCGCTGAAGACCCATATCAACCCCGGCTCGTCCAGCCATACGAAAGCATTCTGGTTCTGCTCCCTGAGTTGCTTTAACTGGATGGCGTATTTTCGCGGAATGAAATCGAAGAGGAGCGCTCTGACCTGCTCATTGTAGATAATCGGCTTGGAGTCCTCGTCATTGATTCTGAAGCCGAGGTTCACCGGGCCGGTTACCTGACCATGGATAGCCGGATATCCCCGAAGGTCTTCGTTCAGAAACCTCTGATAGCTTGCCGCGTAATTATCGCTTAAGGCAAAGGCTTCAGGGTTGCCCGTCGTGACAGAATAATCATTTAGTTCCTCTTCAAATTTTTTGGTACTGAAGCGGATTTTCTTCTCCACCGGGTCAATGAGCACTCCCGGGAAATCATAGGCAGCCTGGGCATACATGTCTTCATAAAAACTGATTTCGGGTAGCTGCGGCCAGAAGGGTATGTCCAGCGAGAACACCAGTTTCAGCGCCCTCTCAATATCTTTGTGAGGCATGATAGACATAGCGGTAGTCTGGCAACCGGGGAGGAACTTTGACTTGACATTATGCATCTTTAACTGCGGACTCATGCTAACTAAGTTGCCCGTCTTTCACGGGCAACTACCCGTAGTATAACATATTGCGGATTGTTGCGTGAGTATCAAGAAGACAACTGGCCGGTCATTTTCGCAGTTCCGGCGAAGAATTCATCCAGACTAATGTTTGCCAACTGGCATTATGTTGACATTTGTCCACGAATGATTTATCATTTCACATATCATGTCAGATAAAACTCTTTGTTGCTCATCAGAAATTACTAAAAAGTCCACTTCCAGTGCAGTGTCAGGCTAGCCTGACGGAACAGGCTTGTAAATATATGCCACTGGAAACCACGAAACGAGTATTATACAATGGGATTATCTAAATAAATGCAGCACAAGGTTAATGGTCGTTCTCTCAGGGCTATAAAGAACCATGCAAGAGAAAAGAAATAGCTTGAAAACACTCTGGCCTTTCTTAAAGCCATACAAGAAGAGCCTCGTATTACTGCTGTTTTTTGCCATTGCGGTTGGACTTCTGGAAACAGCGACTATCGCCGTGCTCTACCCACTACTAACTCTCAGCCTCGACCTCAGTGCCGGTCAGGCCGGCAATCCGTTCCTGGCTCTAGTGGGCAGCCTGGCAAAGATAATCCCTGTCAATGACCCTGTCATTGCCTATTGTATCTTATTTATTATCCTGGTCATTTTGTCTCTCCTCTTTAACTGGCTGCTGGTGTATTTTTCGGCCAAGACCGCTTCAGCTATTGTGGCCAATAATCAACAGAAGGTATTCGACAAATATGTCAACTCAGCCTACCAGTACTTTGTTGATAACAAACAGGGTGAACTGATATACAATTGCCAGGTGGCACCTTCGCCTCTTGGCTCAGTAGTCAATATCCTGATGCGATACGCTGCCGAGGTAATTCTGTCCATATCTGTTTTCGTCCTTTTGTTTTCAATCTCCTGGAAAAGCAGTCTCCTGGTCATCGGCGCGGCGGTGGCATACTTCTTTTTCGCCAGATTCATAGGTTCCAAGGTCGCTTATATTGCCGGTACCGCACAGTACCAGGCCAGTCAAAGACGTGCCGTCACCCTCAACGAATTCCTGACCGGAGTAAAGCAGATAAAGGTGTTTCAGACATTTGCTTACTGGAGGGAGCAATTCTTCGAAGCAGTAAGCATTTTCTGGACATACTGGAGACAATATACTGTCTGGACACAAACACCCACCGTGCTGCTCAGCCCGGTAGTATACCTCCTGATTGTCATTGTGGTGATTGTCATCCGGATACAAGAGCCAACCGGCTTCACTTCCATCGTCCCTCTTTTCGGCACCTTTGGCTTTGCCGTTCTCAGATTAGCTCCCAAAATATCAGCCTTTGGCTACTACCACATGCAAATTATGAACCAGCTTCCCAATCTGGAACTTGTCTCCAGGGTTTTAGCCGAGGAGGGATACAGGCAAATTCAAGATGGAAAAATAGACCTCACTACGGTTACCTCAAACATCGAGCTCAAGGATGTTGAATTCGCTTATAAAGGTAGAACGCCGGTGCTGAAGGACGTCTCACTCAAGATAGAGAAGAACAGAATGACAGCCATAGTGGGCATGTCCGGCTCCGGTAAATCAACCATTGCTAATTTATTGCTGCGACTGTATCCTGTAGATAAAGGCGACATCTATCTGGACGATGTGAATATCAAGGAATTTAACATCTTCTCATTCCTGGAGAAAACTGGATATGTGGACCAGGAGACCTTTATCTATAACGCATCTGTAAAAGACAACATCGCCTTTGGCCGGGAATATCCAATGTCGGAGATAATAGAAGCGGCCAAATTAGCCAACGCCGACGACTTTATTCAACAACTACCCCAGGGATACGATACGCTGGTCGGCGACCGTGGTATAAAACTCTCGGGCGGAGAAAAGCAGCGCCTCGCTGTTGCCAGAGCCATGGTAAGAAAACCAGAGATACTGATTCTGGACGAAGCCACAAGTTCGCTGGATAACGTCTCGGAAAAGATTGTCCAGGAAGCCATTGACAGAGTAGCCAGGAATACTACCACACTAGTCATCGCCCATAGACTATCAACCATCAGGAATGCCGACAAAATATACGTACTGGACAAAGGAAAGGTCATTGAGAGCGGGACTCACCAAGAACTGATGGACCAGAAAGGGAAATACTGGGAACTATACAATACGCAGGAGAGATAAATCATATGGCCAATACTTCGATAAAGGATTTTTATCAGGGCAAGCAAATTCTCATTACCGGAGGCGCCGGCTACATCGGCCAACTGCTCATAGATACGTTACTAGAATTCGAGCCCGAGGTTATCAGGATTCTGGATACCAACGAGACCGCTCTTTTCAATCTGCGCCAGAAATACCGCCATAATAGCGAACGTTTGAGGTTCCTGCTGGGGGATGTTCGGAGCCTGGACAGGCTGCACCATGCGTTCAGGGGGATAGACATCATCCTGCACGCCGCCTCCTATAAACATGTCCTTGAGTGTGAATACAACCCGATAGACGCCGTGGAGACAAACATCAACGGGACCTCAAATGTGATTCAGGCCGCCATTGAAAAGAATATTAAAAAGGTAATTTTTACCAGCTCAGACAAAGCCGCCAACCCGTCCAACACTATGGGTGTAACCAAGCTGATGGCGGAAAAGCTGATAATTGCTGCCAATGCCTACGGCGGTCATGCCACCACCTTCGCCTGCTGCCGCTTCGGTAACGTTGTTCGCGCCAGCGGCTCCGTTATTCCTCTATTCGAAGAACAAATTATGAGCAATAAAAAATTAACCATAACAGACCCGCAAATGACCAGGTTTGTCATCCCCAAAGAAAAGGCAGTGGAACTGGTCCTGTTATCAGGCCTGCTGGCACAAGGGGGCGAAGTCTTCATCTTCAAAATGCCCGCCATTAACATCAACGACCTGGCCGATGCCATGATAGAAAAGTACGGCATGGCGGAAAGGGAAATAA
>Ga0068714_10001408_pt1 | contig 35466 bp, 34 predicted proteins | sample MTBNYHSulfiMetaG_FD_62988 | JGI IMG/M metagenome (GOLD analysis project Ga0068714, IMG submission 62988) | Enrichment culture microbial communities from rom New York Harbor, USA that are MTBE-degrading - MTBE-NYH (New York Harbor Sulfidogenic)... | ecosystem: Environmental > Aquatic > Marine >...
CTGCGGGCCGCCTTGCGGACGAAGGGATGGTTCAACCACAGGCCGGAGCCGGACCTCCGGGATTACCTCGATTTGGTTGCCCTGGGCACCGTGGCCGACATGGTTCCCTTGCTAGACCAGAACCGAATTCTCGTAAAGACCGGGTTGGAAAAAATCCGCAACTCCCGGTGGCCGGGAATCCGGGCCATCGCCGAACTCGCGGACCTCGGCGGAGCCGCAGTTTCTGCAAGCGACCTGGCCTACAGAATGGCCCCGCGACTTAACGCATCCGGAAGGATGGGGGAAACGGAAATCGGGGTCATGGCTCTTATCACCGGTCAGGTGGACTTGGCCAGAGAGCTTGCAGGAAAGATGGAAACCATGAACGCGAAGCGCCAAGCCACGGAGCGAAAGATCATTGAGGAAATAGAAGACAGTCTCGCCGGCCGCCCCATGGACAACCGAAGAACGCTCGTGGTAGCCGGCCGGGGGTGGCATCGCGGCGTCCTTGGAATCGTAGCCTCCCGTCTTGTGGATAGATACAACCGGCCGGTCCTGGTTTTGAGTATCGAGAACGGGATCGCCTCAGGCTCAGGAAGAAGCGTGCCGGGATTCAACCTCTATCGGGCACTGACTCGCCTGGCCCACCTTTTTCAAAGGTATGGCGGGCACAAATACGCTGCGGGGATGTCCCTGAAGGCTTCCTCAGTCGAAAACCTTGCAGTCGAGTTCGAGGAACTTGCCAGGAAGGAGATCCGCGAAGAGGACCTGCTTCGCTCTCTGGAAGTAGATGCAAAGGTGGCTATCAAAGACATGGATTTCGAGACCATCCGACGTCTTGCATCCTTTTCACCTTTCGGGCCTGGAAATCCGGAGCCGGTCTTCTACACCGGTCCTTGTGAGGTGATGGAGCGGAAAGTGGTTGGAGAAACACATCTGAAGATGAAAGTTCGGCAAAACGGGGCGGTGATCGAAGCAGTCGGCTTCGGGCTCGCGAAAAACCACGCAAACCTTCAGGCTCCGATCAATCTCATTTTCACCCCTGAAATCGACCGGTGGCAGGGTCGAGACAAGCCCCGGCTCAGAATGATCGACGTCGAGTCGGCCGATCAACCTTCGAAGCTCATCAGTCCTTGAAGATCCGCGCCGCTCTGTCTATGTCTTCCGGGGAGAAGACGAAAAGGGATTTTTTTTCGCCGTGCATGGCGGATCCATACACATAATTGATGTTGATGCCCTCCTCCCCGAACTTCTTGGCCATTTGTGCGAGCGTTCCGGGCTTGTTTTCGATTTCGAGAGCTATGACAGGCATGATGTCGAATATGTAACCCGCCTTGGAAAGCAGGTCGATGGCCTTGTCCGTGTGTTCTACGAGGATGCGGATCAACGCGAAATCGGCGGAGTCCTTCTGCATAGAGCCATAGGATGCGGCAGGCGCGATACGCTTGAGCGATTTGCCCCTGGCCTTGAAGAGTTCCTTCACATAGGCTGAAGCGTCCTGAATGGTCATCGCGTCGATGTTGATTGCTTCTCCTGCGAGGAGGCTCGCCAGTTTCCCGAGTTCACCGGGAACGTTTTCCAAAAAAAGCTGTATCTCCGTTCTCACCATGATTCAACTCCTGAAAAACGGGTTTGCCTGTCTTACTTCCTTCTCACCTCATATCCCTTGAAGAACCTCAGTAGTTCCGAATCGGTTGAAAGAACGAGAGAACTGCTCTTGTCCATGGTCTCTTTGTAAATGTCGAGAGTTTGCACGAAAGAATAGAACTCGGGATCTTTCCCCAAGGCCCGGGCGTAAATAAGAGTCGCCTCGGCATCCGCCTTCCCCTTGATCTCCTGCGCTGTGCGGTACGCGCCGGAAGTGATCTCCTTCAGGTCTCTTTCCATTTCGCCCTCGATCTTCCGGGCCTCGCCCTTGCCTTCAGAACGAAACTTCTCGGCAATCTGCTTCCGCTCCGCAATCATCCTGGCAAAGACCGTTTTCTGCACCTCTTCCACGTAGTTCAGGACTTTGAATTTTACATCAACGAGCTCGATGCCGAATTCCCTCAGCTTCGGCTGGGCCTGCTCAAGCACGCCTCTGGTGATGTTGCTTCTCCCGAACTTCACTTCGCCCAGAGGGCTCGTATCCTTCACCGTCTCGATACCCTCCTCGGCAACATCAAGTTCACGGTTGGTCATCCTCACCGTCTCTATGAGCGGGTAAGAGGTCACGAAGTTCCGCACAGACGAATCGATGATGTCGTCAAGGCGGCCCAGAGCGCCTGTCATGTTGTTCACGGTCTCGAAGAACTTGAGAGGATCCGTGATCTTCCATCTCGCAAAACTGTCGACTACGATGAACGTTTTGTCCAGGGTGGGAATCTGGCCGGGATCTCCATCCCATGCCTGGAGGTTCTTGGGAAAGTAGTTGGCCTGCTGAACCATGGGAATCTTGAAGTAAAGACCCGGCATTGTCTTAGGCTCCCCAATCGCCTTGCCGAACTGGGTTATTACAACCTGCTCCGTTTCATCCACTACGTAGGCCATGCTGAATACGCCGACCGCAACGACCGCAAGGATGATGATCAAACCTTTAAACTTCACTGCTGTCCTCCTTTGGAGATTCCGAGGTTTAACAGGGGGAGCAGGTTCTTCTGCTCCGCGTCCACGATATACTTATCCCCCATCTTGGGCAGGATCTCCCGAATCGCTTCGAGGTAAAGACGCCGCCTGGTCACATCCTCGGCCTTGGCATATTCCTCGTAGAGGGCCATGAACCGCGACGCGTCTCCCTGGGCCCTGTTGACCCGGTCGAGGGCGTATCCCTCAGCCTCACGGATGGTCTTTTCCGCATCGCCTCTTGCCTGGGGAATGCGCTTGTTGTATTCCTCCCGGGCCTGGTAGATCATCTTCTCTTTTTCCTGAACCGACTGGTTCACCTCGTTGAAGGAAGGCTGAACCGCTTCAGGCACATTCGTTCTCTTCATCTCTATGGTGCTGACGCCGATGCCCGTTTCCGCCTCGTCAAGTTCCTTCTGCAGAAGTTCCTGGGCCTGGGCCGCGAACTCCTCCCTCTTGCTGATGATTTCGTTGATGCTCCTGTCGCCCACCACGAGCCGCATGGTCGCTTCGGAGAGATCGCGCAGCGTGCCGCGAGGGTCCCTCACCTTGAAAAGAAATTTATAAGGATCGTTGATGCGATACTGGACAATCCACGGCACCACTGCCACATTGAGATCGCCGGTGAGCATCAAGGACTCAGCCAGGTATGCATCCCCGGCGGCGAAGCGGGAACGCGCATCCGACTGGACAGTTCGAAAGCCGAACTCTTCTTTGTAGACGAATCTAACCTTCACCTTGGTGGCCTTTTCGATCCCGCTCGGCAGTTTGAAATTTAGCCCGGGAGGCGTTGTTCTTACGTACTGGCCGAACCTTTGAACAATGCCGACCTCATCTACCCCCACGGTGTAAAACATGGATGAACCCAGGTAGAGAACGAGGAGGGCGACTATTATCAGCCAGATCCCTGGGAATCTGCCTTTCATACCCTTAAACTTGTTGATCACCTCGTTGACCTGCGGAGGAGGCCCCCCTCCTGCCGATCTTCTTTGCTGTTGAAGTTTTTCCCAGTCCCAAGCCATAAATACTCCTGTGCATAAGTTCTCGATATTTGTTACCATAGAGGCAAACGACAAAGCCGTCAAGGGATATCGACCGGGGGACCGATGCCCCATGACGGGATACTACTGCTTCTCCTGATGATGCAGGCTCAAGGCGAAGAACACGCGCCGGACATAGGAACGGTAACAGTGGCAAAAAAACCGACCCTTACATCCTTGAAAGAAATCATCGCCGATCTGCTGGGGGGCACAGGCCTTCCCTTCAACCCCGAAGACTCGATGATATGGCGGGTATGGGATGAAGTGGCTGGAGAAACGGTTGCCCGAAATGCGCAGCCTTTGTGGATCAAGAACGGTCGCCTCAGGGTCAAAGTCTCCGACCCCATCTGGCTCCAGGAACTCTCCTTCATGGAGGAGAGCTTGAAGAATGAACTGAACCGGAGGCTGGGCAGGAAGGCGGTTGAGAAAATAGAATTCAGGTTGAGGTCGAAATAGAACAATTCCCCTGATCCATCAAGGGCGGAAGGATCTTCAGGCCTCCTCTTCCCCCGCGCGCAGCCTCCACGAAAATCAGGTTCCCTTCCTTTTCAGGGCTTGCATAGTGGACCCGCATTCTTTTCGGTTCAAGCCCGTAGCCCCGCATTCTGACCATGACGTCGGCGAGGCGCTCGGCCGGATAAACCATGGCGAAGCGGCCTTGCGGTCTCAGGATTTTGCTCGCCGCGGCCAGAATATCGTTGAGTGAAACCGCAATCTCGTGTCTTGCAATCGCTTTCTCCCGATCCGGGTTGATCCGCCCGCTTCGGGCGGACCGATAGGGGGGGTTGCAAACGACAACATCCGCTACCGAGGCGCGGAGGGGCGGGTGCCTCACGTCGCAAAGGATCACGCTCATTTTCTTTTCGAACCCGTTGAGGACCGCGTTTCTAACGGCCTGATCCGCGAGGCCGGCCTGGATCTCCAGGCACAGAACATGCCCGATATTTGTCGATGCGAGCAGCATCAAAGCCAGGATTCCACACCCGGCCCCCAGATCAACCACCACGTCCCCCCGCCGGGCTGCCACGAATTCGGAGAGCAGGATCGCATCGATGGAAAACCGATATCCCTTGGCCGACTGGATTAAACTCAGACGGCCTTCCATGAAGGAATCGACCGATTCTCCTGATTTCAAGGGCACGCGGTGGAAATGAAATGGTTCCATAGACTGATAACAGCAGATTCTCCACAAAACCCGCCGGGGCAGGCTGCATAAGAAGTTTTTCCTACCAGAACGCGAAACCATGTCAAGGGAATTCCGGGACCTTGACGGCGTGCACCGAAATCCTATAACGTCCATCAATCCCATCGCGACGAAAGGAGACAAGTACCGTGATTGCCGAGAAGGATGACCCGAAGAGCCCTTGCATCGAGCGAGAAGGAGGCAGGCCAGATCAGAAAATCGTCATTTGCGGAGGGATGCTTCTCACAATGGTGGAGGGAGAGCCTCCGATCGAAAATGCCACGATAGTGGTCAGGGGAGATCGCATAGTCGAGATCGCGGAAGGCAGATGTTCCGGCGTGCATGGTGGGGAACTCATAGACGCCGGACGGTGCCTGGTCATGCCGGGACTTGTAAACGCCCATGGTCACACCGCTATGACACTGTTCAGAGGATTTGCCGATGATCTGCCTTTGAAGGAGTGGCTTTTCACCAAGATATTTCCCGCCGAGTCCTCCTTCCTCAACCCAGACTCCGTCTATTGGGGCGCCCTTCTTGGCTGCGTGGAGATGATCGCTTCAGGGACAACGACGGTTTCGGACGGTTATTTCTACCAGGACTCTACGGCCCAGGCTTTTCAAAGGGCGGGTCTCAGGGCCCTCTTGGCACAGGGGGTGATCGATTTTCCTGCCCCTGGAGTGCCCGACCCCAAGGAGAACCTTACGGCAGGCAGGGCGTTCATGGAGAAATGGTCCGGTGCATCCGACCTCATCCGTCCCGGCCTTTTCTGCCACAGCCTCAGCACATGCTCGGAGGCTACCATGAGAGGGGCCATGCAGTTGTCAGAAAAATTCGACTCACCTCTCCAGATTCATCTCTCCGAGACCGAGGGGGAAGTGATGGAGATCGCAACCCGAACGGGGAAGCGACCTGTGTTTTATCTGGACAGCCTGCACCTGATGACGGAGCGGCTCATCGCCGTTCATGGGGTGCACCTGAGTGATGAAGAGATGGACATCATAGGCCGAAGAGGGGTCGGAGTGGTGCATTGCCCGGAAAGCAACATGAAGCTTGCATCAGGCGTTGCAAGGGTCCAGAGGATGATCGAACTGGGAATTTCCGTGGCAATTGGAACAGATGGAGCTGCGTCCAACAATAACCTCGACCTCTTCCGGGAAATGGACGCGGCAGCCAAACTGGGCAAAGTCTACGCCCTTGATCCGACTTGCACCGGAGCCGCCGTGGTGCTGAAGATGGCCACCAGGTGGGGCGCGGGAATTCTGGGACTCGAAAAGGAAATCGGAACGATCGAAGTTGGAAAGAAAGCCGATATCATCGTGGTGGATCTTCAACGGCCTCACATGGTCCCGCTCTATCACCCCATGTCCACGCTCGTCTACTCGGCAAACGGCGGGGACGTGAAGGACGTGATCGTAAATGGAAAGATACTGATGAAGGATCGCAGGATTCTCCATCTGGATACTGAAGAAATCATGTGGAAGGTAAGAGAGTTGAGCAATGCCATAAGCATCGGATGAAATCGTTCAGGCGAATTTCGATTGAGTTGGACACTCCCTACCCGATGATGTATATGAGGAGTTGACCGTCGCCCTGTTGAAAAGATAATATCGGCAGGGGATAGTGAGGATCAGGATATCCTGTCTCCTTGAACATTCAAAAAGGATAGTATCTTGAAAGCTAAGAGATTCTTTTACATCGCGACGCTCATACCTTTGCTTGCCCTTATCGGGTTTTTCACCTGGTTCTTCGCCAACATGTTTGAAGGGGAAGCTCCGTCGGTCGTCCTTCAACCCACGCCGGAGTTTCTCTCCCGATCTCAGAAATACGCTGTGAAGATCACCGACGGAAAAAGAGGCGTAAGAGAGGTCAGTGTCTCGATTCATCAAAGCAGCAGGGAGACGACTGTTCTTCAGGAGAGCTTCCCTTTCAAGGGACTCTTCAATGCCGAAGGAATCCATGAAATCGACAAACACTTTGAGGTGGATCCTCTGGCCTTGAAGCTCTCGCAGGGCGAAGTCGATCTGCAGGTGCAAGCGTGGGACTACTCGCGAAGGGGCGGAGGAGACGGGAATTTAACGGTGCTCCGTCACAAGATGATCGTCGACACCGTTCCCCCGTCAATTCGAGCCGTCAGCCGAATGCACAACATCAACGTGGGCGGCAGCGGACTGGTCATATATCAAACTTCCTCGGATTCGGCCCAGAGCGGAGTTTTCGTTGACGAGGTCTTTTTCCCGGGTTTCCCCGATCCAAACAATTCGCAGAAGGGGATTTACCATTGTTACTTCGCTCTTCCCTGTGATACGGCATCTCATCCCAAGATCAGGCTTTGGGCCGGAGATAAGGCGGGCAACACAGCGGAAACGTCCTTTTACTATCACGTCCGGAAAAAAACTTTTCGAGAAGACAAGGTGGAGATCTCGGACCGCTTCATCGAGCGCATACTGCCCTACTTCACCTCATTCTACTCTCTTGATCTCCAGCAGAGCAACCTGGATAAATTCCTTAAGATCAACAACGGGCTTCGCGAAGAAAACCATGAGATCCTTGACGGGCTGAAGAACAAGACCAGCGGCGAAAGACTCTGGCAAGGGCCTTGGCTGAGACAGAAGAACGCCGCCAGCATGGCTCGGTTTGCTGATCATCGGACCTACTATTACAAGGGGAAGAAAGTGGACGAAAAGACCCACCTCGGCATTGACCTGGCTTCGCTCGCCAACTCGCCGGTACAGGCCGCCAACCACGGCCGGGTCATTTATGCCGATCGGCTTGGAATTTACGGCCTTTCCGTCGTCCTAGACCACGGGCAGGGGCTTGCCTCTCTCTATGCACATCTGAGCAAGATCGAGGTCGTCGTCGGTCAGGAGATCAAGAAGGGCCAGATCATTGGTTTGACGGGGGAGACCGGTCTTGCCGGGGGTGATCACCTCCACTTTTCCATCATGGTCAACGGCATATTCGTCAACCCTGTGGAATGGTGGGATGAGCACTGGATCGAGGACAATGTTTCGAAGAAACTCGCGATCGTGGGATAACTAAAGTTTTCACTGAACACTGCTCACTGATCAGAGCTGCTGCCGGTCGATTTTCCGCCGGATGGTCTCAGCCGCTTCTTTGGTCAGGACCGTGAGCGCCTTCATTTTGTCTTCACCGAGGCTCGCCTTGAATCCCACCACCCAGATCGCGGACATGAGATGGTTTTCACTGCTAATGGGAGCGGCTACGGCCCTTACTCCCAGGATGTATTCCTCGTCGTCAGTGGCAAAACCCTGGGATCGAACCGTCCTTATTTCCTTCATGTAGCGGTCAAGGTCAATAATCGAATTTGCCGTGAACCTGGCGAGACCCTTCGACCGAATGACTTTCAGCGCCTGTTCCTCGCCCATCATGGCCAGAAAGACCTTGCCCGCTGCGCCTGCCAGCAGCGGTATGGTGGTCCCGATAGGAGAGGTTATTTTCAGGTCCGTTCTCGGCTCCACAATGTCAAGAACCGTCACATGGTCCCAGTTCAGGACCCCCAAGAAAACCGACGCGTCGGTCTTCTCCATGAGTTCTTCCATGACAGGCCTGGCAAGGTCCTTGAGCTCAATTTGGGAATAGGCGGTCTTGCCCAGCTCGAAAAGGGTGAAGCCCAGAGTGTATTTTTTCGTAGCGGGCTCCCTTCTCACGACCCCTGCCTCTTCCAGCGCGCAAGCCATGCCGTGGACCGTACTCTTGGCCATATCGAGTTCTCTGGCAATTTCGCTGATTCCCATCCCCTCTTTGGCCGTTGCGATTAGCTTGAGAACCTCGAACGCTTTTATCACTGAAGGAGCGGAGTATCCTTTTGCCATAGTTCACCATATTGAACATTTCCGGCAGTCTACTGCCTTCTCCCGACTCTTGTCAACAATCTTGGTTAGGGGATCGCGTCCCGCAGGGGATTCATGCAGCGCCCCGTGTTCGAGGGACCGGTTTTTCCTTGACAAATCCGGGAATCGGAATATGATCCCGTGAGGTTTTCAGTTCATAGTGATGAACTCCCCTTTTGGGCTTCACCACCGTTTGATGCGGAAGCCGTGCGGATTTCGTCGAAGTCGTAATGCAGTGAGGAACGAGATGGATGTTGAAAACCTTGTCGAAGGTCCCCTGCTTTGGGTTGTTTTTTCCGTCCTTGTTGTTGCTATCCTCGCGAGACTGGTCTTTTTTTCCTTCAGAATCGTCAGTAAAGCAGACACCGACCATCCGGGTCGGAGCGCAAAGGCCCTTGTGTTCGCACGCTTTTTTCTCCCCTTCCACATGGCCTTGATAAAGAAGCCCCTTTACTCCTCATTGCGCTATGTATTCCATTTCTGCCTCTTCGTAGTTCCCATCTGGCTGGGCGGCCATGTGGCTTTGTGGGCCGAGTCGCGCTTCGAGTGGGAGTGGTCTTCCCTGCCCGACCGGTGGGCTGACTGGATGACCATAGCCGTGATGGTCATCGCCGTGTTCTTCATGATCAGGCGAACCGCATCGCCCGCTGCAAGAGCGGGAGCATCCTTGTCCGACCACTTGATCATCTTCATTGCCGCCCTGCCCTTCTTCACCGGGTATTTCCTCAGCCACGGCACTCTTGACGACGTGCCGGTGATCGGAGCGCACATGAGGCTCATCCATGTCCTGAGCGGCCAGTCTATGGTGCTCATGGCCGCGTTTCTTTTCTGCAGAACGAGGCTCAATCCCTCGAGGTGCACCGGATGCGCTTCGTGTGAACTGAGTTGCCCCACCGGAACCCTCGAATCCAGGGATGAGGGAAGGTTCCGAATTTTTTCTTATTCCCATTATCAATGCATTTGCTGTGGCGCCTGCGTCAACACCTGTCCCGAAGACGCGGCGGAGCTGAGGCATGAAGTCAGCATCACAAGGTTCTTCCAGATCATCCCCAAGCAGGAGATTCGATCGGTGGAGCTCAAGGAGTGCCGAAAATGCGGCGCCCTTTTCGTTCCCGAGCCCCTGTTCGACAAGATCAACAGATCTTTTGCCGACGACTACCTTCTCTTCTGCCCGAACTGCAGAAAAGTTAACATCGGTGATCTGTATCGGAGGCTTTCACCTTGGGGTCCCCAGAAAACGCAGACAACTTCGCCGTCGCTTGCGTCTCGCGAAGCAACAGATCATCCTTCGCGGAGAGCGATGAATGCCTGACCGTTCATGATGATGAACAAAACTGCTTCTGGCGTTTCCTTGTCACCTCCTTATATCAAACAAGCTATAACCACTATTGACGGGCGGTCCGATTTTTTTGGACCTGTTTTTTTCCCTTGACAACAGCACTGGATTTGTTACTATTCGTCTCATGTGTTCATGGGAATGAACCAACGTTGTTGGTATTTTGCCTGCGGCAGGGTAATCCGCCGCACCAACATCATGCTCCCCGGGTGGTCCGGGAACAAGAAAGGAGATCATTATGGCGCTAGAAAAAGGTGATCTTTCAACTGCTGAGAGCCTGCGCTCCACCAGGACATACGGCAAATTTCGGTGCCACAACCCCACATGCATGGAAAGGCTCGAACCCAAAAAGGGTGACAAGACCATCAAGTGTCCGAGTTGCGGTATGGAATTCCGCGTCGCATGGGTCAAGGACGGGCTCCCCAGAATCAGAGGACCGGTCTGGGATGTGAACCGGAAGATCGCTGAAGAGGAATTGGCACGCAAGACGGCGACCAAGGGGAAGGAGGAGAAATGATATGTCTTTAGACAGAAAAATTGCCTATATAGATCTCACCACCGGAGATATTCAGACAAAACCCATTCCGCTCGATATGAGGAAAAAGTTTCTTGGCGGCAGGGGATTGGACGCATACCTCCTCTACAATCACACCAAGAAGGGATGTGATCCCCTCGGCCCGGACAACACGCTCATGGTCAGCGGCGGGTTTCTCTGCGCCACCCTTGCCTCTGCGACGTCGAGGTGCCACGTGATGGCCAAGTCCCCTCTCACGGGGCTGTTGGGAAGCTGCAACATGGGTGGATTTTTTTCTCCTGAAATGGCTTGGGCAGGCTTCAATCACCTGGTGATCAAGGGCAAGGCCAAGCACCCGGTGTACATCTTCATCCACAACGGTGAAATTGAAATCCGTGACGCCAGAGACTTGTGGGGCCTCAGCGTTACCGAAGCCCAGTGGGCTATCCGGGACAAAGTCGGCGATCAGGAAGTGAAGAGCATGGTCTGCGGGCCTGCCGGCGAGAACCTGGTCGTGTACGCCAATGTCATGACGGGAATCAAGAACGCGGGCGGAAGGACCGGCATGGGCTGTGTCATGGGCTCCAAGAATCTCAAGGCAGTTGCCTGCAGGGGAACCATGGATATCCCCATCGCACACCCCAGAGAGGCTCTGGAGTTCAACAAGCGCTTCATCGAGCAGATCACGAGCGCCAAGGTGAACCAGACCCAGGGGACCCTCGGAACTCCTTTTATCTGGGGAGCCACCAACTCCTGGGGAGGAATCCGGTGCAGGAACTTCCAGTACAACCAGTGCGAATACGCGGACGACATCGAGCCCGAGCACCTCGACGAAATCGCAGAAGAAACCATGGGCCCCTACCATATGACCGGCTGTTTCGGCTGCCAGGTTCACTGCCGGGCCCAGTACAAGATCCCCGACGGTCCCTATGCCGGGAAGTACGACGAGGGGCCGGAGTACACCTCTCAGGGCGCCTTTTGCGGAGAGACGGATACGCCGAGAGCGACGACTCTCCTCACGGCAAACCACCTGGTCGATCAGTACGGGGTGGACAACCTTGAAATCGGGAGCCTCATTTCCTGGGCCATGGAACTCTATGAACTGGGGATCCTCACCAGCAAAGACACTGACGGCGTAGATCTGCGCTTCGGCAACGACGACGCGGTAATCGAGATGATTCACCGCATTACTTACAGAAAGGGATGGCTGGCCGACGCGCTGGCCGACGGCGGTATTGCCGCATCCAAGAAGATCGGCAAGGACTCCTTCAACTACCTTATCCACGTCAAGGGCATGCAGAACCTCCATTCCGATGAGCGGGCCACGCCTGCCCTGGCGCTCAACATAGCCACGTCGTCCAGGGGATCGGACCACCTGCGAAGCCGGCCTGCCATCGATCTCTACCATCTTCCCGAACCGGTGATGCGAAAGATTTACAGCAGCCCGGTTCCGTACGACGGGCCCTTGAGCTCCGAGCACACCGAATACATCGGAAAACCCTGGCAGGTCTTCTGGCACGAGAACTGTTACATGGCCGTGGACTGCCTTGGGATATGCAAGTACCACACCACATTCCTTGGAGCCACTCTCCCCAACTTCGAAGACTGGGCCAAGGTGATATATTACAACACGGGGATTCAGCTCACCCCCCAGCAGATATGGGAAGTCGCCGAGAGGTGTAACAACATGGAGCGGCTCTTCAACCTGCGGGAAGGGTTGTCCAAGGATGATCCTGAAAAGGGCGATGTGCTCAACCATCGCTATCACGATGAACCTGCGAGGCGGGGCGCGCCGGACGTGGTCGGTCGAGTCATCGAAAAGGACAAGTTCCTCAAGATGCGTGCTGAACTTTACGGGCACAAGGGTTGGGATGAAAACGGAATCCCGAAACCCGAGACACTGAAGAGACTCGGCATCGACAACGAACCGTCACACCTGTTGTAATTTTTGGACGAGGAGGGAACCAATGGCTAAAGTGCTTTATATCGATTACCAGAAATGTACAGGGTGCAGGCTCTGCGAACTCGTGTGCTCCGTATCCCACGACGGCATTTCCAATCCGGCCAGAAGTCGAATCAGGGTCATGAAGTGGGAACAGGAAGGGCTGTACATACCCATGTCATGCCAGCAGTGCGTGGATGCCCCCTGCATGAACGTCTGCCCGGTCAAGGCCATATCAAGGGATGAAGACATGGCTAGAGTCATGGTGGACTATGACAAGTGCATCGGCTGCCGATCCTGTGTAGCGGTCTGCCCCTTCGGCGCCATGTCCTTCAATCGAATGGAAAAGAAGGTTTTCAAGTGCGACGTCTGTGACGGCGACCCCCAGTGCGTCCGCTTCTGCGACATGAAGGCCGTGGACTATGTGGATCCCGATGATGTCAGCATCCACAAGAAGAGGGATGCCGCAGCCAAGCTGTCTCGCGCAGGAAAAGAGGCTTCAGCCCTGATGGCGCATCTCTAGGCCGCCAGGCTGCAGTCACTCGTTTTTATAAAGAGGTTTCCGGCCTTGTCCGGGGACCTCTTTTTTGGTAGTGTCGAACCTCACAAAACAGGGGTCTCCTGAGAGAGGGCCATGGAAACCAAGCAGATCAAACTTCTTTCCGTCGGTATCGATGTAGGCAGTGCCACCAGCCACCTTGTCTTTTCAAGGCTGCTCCTGGTGAAGGACGAGATGTCCCCCACTCTTCGTTTCAACATAGAGGAACGAAAGGTGCTCTACGAGGGAGAGATCATCCAGACGCCTCTCCTGGAAGACAAGACGCTCGACATCGAGGCGTTGACCGGCTTTTTCAGGAAGGAGTACGAGCACGCAGGAATCGACCCCGCCGACATACAGACGGGAGCGGTGATCATCACCGGGGAGTCGGCAAAAAAGCACAATGCGCAACAGATCGCCAGGGCGCTGTCCGAGGATGCCGGGAAGCTCGTAGCTGCTACCGCCGGCCCGAATTTCGAAAGCCTTCTGGCTGCCATGGGATCCGGAGCGACCGCACGATCAAAAGTTCACGGCAGGACCATACTCTCCTGCGACATCGGCGGCGGAACATCCAACCTGGCCATATCCAGAAACGGCGAGGTTCTTTCGACCAGTTGCATCGCCGTGGGAGGCAGGCTGCTGGCCATGGATTCAGAGATAAGAATCCACAGGTTTGCCGATCCGGCCTTGAAAATCATGCAGGACATCGGCCTCGACTATCGGCTTGGGGACAGGATCGCCAAAGAAGATATCGGAAGAATCGCGACCAGAATGGCCGAGGTGCTCATCGAGGTGATGAGGGGACCTGCGAGGTCTCCCCTGGCAAGGCAACTCATGGTAACGGGTGATCTGGACTTTTCGATCCCCGTCGACGAGTACCTGTTTTCCGGAGGAGTGGCAGAGATCATTTATGGTTTAAAGGGTCGCTACAATGACCTGGGAAGCATTCTTGCAAAGAGGATCCGCTCACTGTTTCCCGAACTGGGTTCGCCGGTGGTTGAGCCTGTGAACAAGATCAGGGCTACGGTCATAGGGGCAGGCTCATATTCCCTTTCCGTTTCCGGTTCCTCCGGCTTCATGGACGACCGCCTCATACTCCCCATGAGAAACATCCCCGTCCTCAGGGTGGACGTAGAACTGGCAAAACTGGGGCTCGACCATGTCGTTTCCAAGGTGAACACGGCCTTTCAGAGACACGATCTGCAGGAAGGTCAGGAAATCGTAGCCCTGTACTTCAGGGATCCGGTCAGGGTCAACTATCCGGACCTGAAGCTTTTTGCAGAGTCCGTCGAGACGGCCCTTCCCAATTCCATCGCCAAGGGCCTGCCCATTGTGCTGATCTTTGAAAGAGACATCGCATGCAGCGTAGGGAACGTTATTCGACGGGAAACGGGCCTGAAAACCAATCTTCTATCCCTGGACGAGTTGTCGCTGAACGACGGGGACTGGATCGACATCAGCGAGCCGCTGGTCGGCAAGCAGGTGTTTCCTGTCACAGTGAAATCGCTTGTCTTCCCTAAAACCTAGCGGGTAGAACCAGAGCTCTATCCCAGGCAACGGCGGCCATCTCCCGAACGTGCTCGTCGCTGGAAATCAGGTAATCCGCGATTCCCTCCTTGAAGGAGGCGGTGAAAAGCTCCAGCCCGTCGAAGAGCTCTTCCCTTTCCTCCCTTGTGCGAAGGCACACAATCTTGGGGAATATCTTCTCTTTCTTGAATCCCTCCACGAGGATCAAATCACAGTTCCCACAGTATCGGAGCATGTCGTCGAGACTCGCTTCTCCCTCGAGAAGGATTTCCGTCCCTCCGGGTGAGGCGGCTGCGACCATCGAGACGAATGGACGATACCTGGAGGAGTCCGCATCGGCGAGCTTGAGTTCACAGGAAACGTGCTTGATCACACCCACGCGCAGACCCCTGCCCGAGAATTCCCTGCTCAGCCTGACGCCGAGCGTGGTCTTGCCGCTTTTGTGATAACCGACGATGCCGACCGCTTTCACCCGATACTACCCTCCTGCGAGCATCATGGTGACATGGATTTCATCCCCATCCTTCACCGGTTTCAACAGCTCGTTGGGGTAGGCGCTCTGCAAGTTCAAATAGATCTCGATGGTGTTATTGAGTCCGCCCTTCTTGTCGAAGATGTGCGCCTCGAGGCCCGGAAACATCTTTACCAGGTTTCTCAGGCATTCGCCAATCGTCTTTCCTTCCACATCTACAACCTCCCGGTCGTCTGCATACCGTCTGAGAGTCAGATGGAGATTCACTTTGACACCCATGTCTCACTCCTTCCCCGCCACCCGGGCACAGTGTTCGCACTCAGGATTCCTCTTTACCCTGAATTCCGTAAACCTCACATTCAGTCCGTCGTAAACGAGCAACCGATTCACAAGAAGCTCGCCGGCTTTCACAATATACTTTATGACCTCCGCTGCCTGGATGCAACCGATAAGCGCCGGCGCGACGCCTAGGACGGGGAATTTCTCCTGGGAAACCGGGCCTCTGTAGAGGCACCTCAGACACGCACTCGCTCCGGGAATCACGGTCATGGCCCGTCCTTCCAATCCCCTGACCGCACCGTGAAAGAAGGGGATATTCAGCTTTACGGCCGCTTTATTCAGGACATACCTGGTAGGAAGGTTATCCATGGCGTCCACGATTCCGTCGCACCCCGATGCAATATCCTCGACGGTCTCTGCGGTGATTGTTTCGTCCACGGTTTCGACATTGACGTGAGGGTTCATTGCCCGCAGCTTCGCACTCGCTGAATCCACCTTCTTTTTCCCTACATCCTCGTCCCAGTGTAGTACCTGCCGGTTCAGGTTGCTCAGGTCCACTCTGTCGTGATCGGCCAGCCTGATCGTGCCCACTCCGGCAACGGCAAGATAGATTGCTACCGGTGAGCCCAAACCCCCGGCTCCGGCAATGAGCACCCTTGCCTTCTTGAGCTTCTCCTGTCCCGCCCGCCCGATCTCCGGGATCATGATCTGTCTGTCGTATCTGGCCAGCTCTTCGGCGCTAAGCATGAGCGATTCCTCCCTGGATGCGCTCCCTCACAAAAGGCTTTACATCCCCATGCCGTTATGGAACCTTTAAGTCATACCCGTATATTTTTCAAGCCTTATCGGCTGCTCGGTTTCAGCAATATGCCTGCATCGAGGTTGTTGGTCATGCCCGTCAAGCGCAAGAAAATGGCCATTCTTGCAAGCTACCTCCCGGGGGAGGCCTATGGTCTTCTGGGTCCGCAGACGGCAGCGACCATTATAATGGCACGTTCTTCTTATGAGTGCCCGGTCATCGCTGTAACAAGGGAAGACGACAAGGGCCTGTTGAGAGACCTGCTGGCCGATTTCTTCGGTCCCGAAAGACCTGTGGTCGCTTTTTCTTACCTGAGCGGGAGGGAGGACCTCTTCCATCTGGCCCGAGAGATGAAGGAGGCGGGGGCACTCACCATCCTCGCCGGTCCTCAGGCGGACGTGGACTATCTTGGGGAAATAGGGTGGCGGAACCATGAACACCGATTTCGGGGGCTCTCCGAGCATTTCTCCATCGCTTTCCACGGGCCGGCCGAACAAATCTTACCTTTCCTGGAACACCCCGAAGAAAAAGATCTTGGGATATTTCCGGGCGTTATTTGGGCGGATGAACAAGGCACATTGATCCAGAACCCGAGATCGCGTTGGGACCCTGCCTGTCTGAGAAAAGTGGCCTGGAATAACATTCTGCGGATCGGTGAAGACAGATTCTCGAATCTGGAGATCAAAACCGGCCAGGTTCTCTCGCAGATCGGCTGCCCTCATGCGGCCAGAATCGTGGATGCCGAACTGGATTACCCTTCCTTCCTGACGGCCGAGAGAAAAAGAAAAGTAAGAGTGAGGCTCAGGGGATGCAGCTTTTGCGACGTGGCCGTGGACAAAGGCTTTTACGGTTCCCTCGACGAAGAGACCGTGCTTTCCCAGATCGAAAATCTTCCGAACGCGGCAGACGGGAAAAAGATCCCCTTCGAGCTTATCCATGAGAACGCCCTGCCGGGCCTGCCTCGTGTCATGCGTGCGATCGAAAACAGGAAAATTCTTGTTGCTCAAATTAACCTCACCCTCAGGGCAGACTGGTTCGTACAAGGTGAAGCTCACCTCGTGCAGGCCCTCGAACTGGCAAAGGAGATGGGGATCCGCATTTTTCTCGCCTCCATGGGCTTTGAATCTTTCGACGACACCATCTTGTCCAACTTGCACAAAGGGCTGGATGTGTCCACCAATCTCCGGGCCATCCGGCTCATGCGGCAGGCCAAGAATGAATTCCCCGATCAATGGGGGTATTCACGGCAGGAAGGCGCGGTCCATGGTTTTATCCATCCCACGCCCTGGGATACCGAAGAAACGGAAGCCAACAACCGGGAAGTCTTCAACCTTTACGGATTGCCCTTCGACATTCTGCCTGAGCACAGCGTGCCGCTGATCATTCATCACGCCTCGGCCCTCGGAGACTGGATTCGGGAAATCGAGGCGAGGGAGGATCTCCGGTTCAAGAGAGAAGGCACCGTCATCGGATGGTGGCAGGTGGGAGATCAATTCACGATTTAGAGAAGGATAGAGGAATAACGAAAACGCCTTTGGCTTTCTGTGAAAGATTGCCAGGCCCAGGTGGGTCCCCCCTGCCTTCCCTTTGGTAAAGAGGCAAGGGGGGGACCTTGACGGGGCGGCTAAATCGCGTCACTTTTCTTCGGTCATTCTAACCTTCCACACCGTGTCGCCCTGTTTCAGGGAGACCGAATCTTCGTTTATTTCGATGACGTTCACTCCCTCTACCGTTCCGTTCGCTCTGACGATGCGCCCGTTGATCACGGCGAAACACGACTCAGGGTCGTCGGACCACACAATTGCCTGGAGTTCCAGTACGGGATTCTCCTGAAAAGAAGACTCCTCCGTCACCGCGGCCGTTCTAGGCTTGAGAATTCCTTGAGAAATCGGGGACGGCTCTCCCGAGGAGGGGAGGGGGATAGAGCCTTCGTCCGTTGCGCTTTCTTTCGAAGGAGCCGACGTCTCTTTGCTCCTGACAGAAACCTCCGGTTCGGACGTCCTTTTTTGTTTCTCCATGCCGGCTTGTGGTTCCGAAGGGGCGGTCGAAAAAACTCCTCGTCTAAGGAACGAAGGACCGTAACTGAAGCCGAGTACAGCAGCTGCCGTCAAAAGCACAACGAGACAAAAACCTGCCGTCAGACGTCTCAAGAGCCACGATCTTCTGGCCCGGTGATTGAGTGCTTCCTTCGCGTCAAGTTCCTTTGAAAAAGTGAGACTTCGAACAGGCCCCCTTGACTCACGTTCGGTCTTCTTCAAAGCTTTCAGGATTGCGCTCAAGACGTCAACTCCCTAATCATGGGTTATCCTCGAGGTGCGGGATATTCAGCGAACCATGTTCGTTGTAAATGACTATCTTGGTGAGCGGTCCTACCAGCCCGTCCGTGAGAATCCCGTGTTTGGCCTGGATATCCTTGACCACCGCCATCGTTCTCTCGTCATAGTCGGGCGCCATCTCTATTCCTTCATATCCAAGATCACGCAGTAACGACTTCAGGCTCATCACCACGTCGCCCGGACTTCCGTATTGAATCACACGGTCAAAGATCAAGAAATCTTTCCAGGGGATATAGGCCGTCCCCGGCCAGTACTGCTTGACTTTGTCGTAATCCAAATGCACGTATCCGCGCTCGGGATCCTTGAAAACAAAGATTTCTTCACGAATTCGCACCAGAGCGGAATACCTTGGAGAGAGGCTGCCGGGCAGGCGAAATTCCAGGACCGCGGGCAGATTGAGGTTCAGGAGGAGATCCCGGTCGGCCCTGACCCGAAGAATCTTGAGGCCGCTTTGCCGTGCCCCTATCCTGAAGAACGCCTGGTCGTCTTCCATGTCGTTCAGGAAGACGCTTATCTCCGAATCTCCGGCCCACAAATCAAGAACGCCTCGCAGGGCATGGCTCCTGGATGACCTTCCGTCCACGGACTTCAGCAAGTCGTAAATATCTTCGGCAAGGGGTACGAATGCCTTGCCCTCCTTGGGCAGTTCCTTCCCTGATTCGCTTGTTTCAGCATTTTCGGCCGACTCTTTCTCCGATTCCGGCTGAAGGGTTGCGTCGGTCCGCAGGGAAAGCGCGGAAGCCTGAGTCGAAGTCGAACCGACTGCATCTGCACTGCCGTTTTCGACCTTCTGCGTAATCTTTCCCGCATCCGCGGCTGTTCCTTCAAGGAAGGTGTCGATTCTCGTGTCCACGGACCTGTGAATTATCAGGAAGATGGTGCCAAGGTAAAGGACGGCCACCACCGCGATGAGAACCACTAGGGTCGCGGGTATTCTCCTTCCCTCCCACAGGCCGACTCTCCGGCTGTCACCTCTTCCGGCTACCTCCCTTATTGAAGCGCTCGCAATGGAGCTCGTTATCTTCCTTCGATTCAGACCGAAGGCGGTGAGCAAAGCACGGTCTGAAGCGATGTTGATCAACCTGGGTATGCCTCCCGAATACTTGTAGATGGCGCGGCATGCACCCTTGGAGAACAGCACCTCCGGATGCTTTTGAGACGCCACCTGGATCCGATGCTGTACGTATTCCCTGGTCTCCTCGTATGTCAAAGGAACCAGGTGACAGGAAAGGCTGATCCTCTGACCCAGTTGCCTCAACTCCTGTGAATCCAGCATTTCACTCAGTTCAGGCTGACCCACGAGAACGATCTGCAGAAGCTTGCTCGTCGTGGTTTCCAGATTGGACAGGAGGCGAAGCTGTTCCAGCACATCCTTGTTGAGATTCTGTGCTTCGTCGATTATGACGACTACCTTTTTCCCCTCCACCTTCTTTTTCATGAGAAATGCGTTGAAGGTGTCGATAAGATTTTTGACGTTGTCCGCATCGGAAGGAATGCCGAATTCGTCATTGATCGCTTTGAGCAGTTGCAGGGAATCCAGCTTGGGGTTGAAAATGTAGGCCGCCTCGGTGAACTTGTCCAGGTTCTCGAGGACCGCACGGCACAGAGTCGTTTTCCCGGTTCCCACCTCACCCGTGATCTCCACGAATCCATCTCCTTGGGAGATCGCATACATGAGATGGGCCATTGCTTCTTCGTGGCCCCGGCTCAGGAACAGGTAGGCGGGATTCGGGACAAGCTGAAAAGGTCTCTCTTTGAAACCGAAAAAGCCGTTATACATGAAGAGCGCCCCTTCTCTCCTTTTCCGCCACGAATCCTCCCCCATTCCCTAGACAGGGGGAACCTCAGAACAGACACCGCAACGGTTGCCCGATTCTTCGCTTTCTTGCGATCGATACAGGCATGGTACTAGAAATTTTGACGAGGATCAAAAGAATCTCTAGAAATGAGGGCCTATTTCTCGTGAAACGCCTGGACCTGATATGTGAGCACATCTAGTTCTTCGTCTTCCCATGCATTCGTCGCAAGCCCTGCTTTCATGCACAGCTGGGAGAGAAAGGCCTTCTTGTCTTGCAGTTGTTCCCAAACCTGAGGGAGGAAAGTCGCCTGTCGATATCCTTTTTTGATAATGACCCCGTCCTTTCCCGGTTCGAGCTTCTCCAGCAATTCGGCGGAGTCCGAATAGGCAAGGGGCCTGGGCTCGGTGAGGATGCTCACTTCGATCTTGGTCTGGTCAAATTCGGTCTTCGAAAGAGGCCTGAACCGAGGATCCCGAAACGCCGCGTTGAGAGCGTTCATTTTTACCCCTTCGATCAGAGTCTCCTGCGGGATAATGTGGCCGATGCATCCCCTCAAGCCCCGGCTGATGGTCAGTGTGACGAAGGTGCCGCGCTTTTCCGCGAATTTCGGGGAAGAATGGGTGTCCTCCCGGTCGGCGCTCTCACCCCCAAACAGGGCATGCCGAATCGTTTCTCTGGCCACCCGCAGAAGCTCTTCTCCTTCTTCCTCGGTCAGCCTGCTCCTATCTTCCATTGTCTTCCCTCAGGCTTGGCGGTCTGGAATTCAGCCTTTTTGCGCTGCACGGCACCGTCCCGAAAACCATGACCTCCAAAGACGGCCACAGGATGCCCGTCAGGTTTATCAGTCAATCCAGGTTCATTTCTCCCAACCTGCGTCTTCGTCCCCGGGCGTTCTATTCCATGGAATCCGCCCGAATCTCCCCGGCCTTGCCACGGGCGGTGACAGATGGTATACCGGGGTCTCTATGTGCGATTTCTTGCATCGTGGACAGCGGCTGGGGCGCGTGAACCGTCTTCTTTCTTCGAAAACGTATCCGCAGGCCAGGCACCGCAAGGGGACAACGGCGAGCCTTCCTCCCTGGGCCGCCACCGAACGTGCAATATGGTTCAGATGATCGTAAACCTCTCTCTCCTTTATCCCAAGAGCCTGGGATAGTTCCCTGGCGGACATTTCCCTTTCCCCCAGAAGGCTGAGCATCCTTTGACGAATGGTCTGTGGTTCATATTCTTCGCCCATGCAGCGGTTCTCCTTGCCCTTGTTTCTGCGCGCCCGGGGCGTAATCCAAAGAGCAGAGGAGAGAGGAAAAGTCAAGTCCTCTAAAAGCTTCCGTGGTTCATCCTTTAACTTCCACAATCATCTCGATTTCAACTGGAGTGTTAAAGGACCATGGCCGGAGAGAAACATCAGATTGCCGGTCCGGACAGCCGTAACGTAGTTGGCCACAGGCTTCGGAGGTGCTGGCAGTTTCAGACCTTTTTCTTTGAGCCTTTCTTCCGCTTTCATACTCGGCTAACTCTTCATAAAAATCCTTGATTCCCTGTTCTTGATCGTTGATCCGTTGATCTTAAGATGAAGTTTCCCCTTGATCGGCATGTCCGACCGGCCTGCGGGCCTGGTAAAAGACGAGTGTCGCGGCGGGAAAGGAATCAGGAGAATTATGGCTCAAAGGCCTTGAGAATCACGGAGGCGTTTGTCCCGCCGAAGCCGAATGAGTTGGACATGGCTGCCCGCACCGGTTTCTTCCGCGCCACATTGGGAACAAAGTCAAGATCGCATTCGGGGTCCGGAGTTTCGTAATTGATGGTTGGAGGCATAATCCCGTGTTTGATGGCAAGAGACGTGTAAATCGCCTCGATGCCGCCGGCCCCGCCAAGAAGGTGACCGGTCATGGATTTTGTGGAGCTCACCGCCAGATTGTAAGCATGGTCTCGGAAGACGGCCTTGATGGCCTTGGTTTCGGAATCGTCATTCAACTTGGTGGAAGTTCCGTGGGCGTTGATATAGTCGATGTCTTCGGGCCTGAGCCCCCCGTCCTCCAATGCATTATCCATGCAGAGTATGGCACCTTTGCCGTCGGGCTCAGGAGCGGAGACGTGGTAGGCATCCGCGGACATGCCGTACCCGGCCATCTCGGCGTATATGCGAGCACCCCTCTCGAGAGCCTGGTTCATCTCCTCAAGAATCAAAATTCCCGAGCCTTCCGCCATAACGAAACCGTCCCTGTTCAATTCAAAAGGTCGGGACGCCTTCTCGGGTTCCTCGTTTCTTGTCGAAAGGGCACGCATGGCGCAGAAGCCGCCCAGGGCCAGAGGGGTGACCACAGCCTCGGACCCACCGCAAATCATGGCATCCGCCTTGCCCTCTCTGATGAGCCTGAAGGATTCCCCGACCGCATGGCAGCTTGCAGCGCAGGCTGTCTCGATAGACAGGTTCGGCCCTCTTATGCCGAACTCTATGGCGATCTGTCCGGGTGCCATGTTGGCGATAATTCCCGGAATGAAAAAGGGGCTGATCCTCCGCGGCCCCTGCTCGAGCAAGACTCTGTGAAAGTGCTCGAGCATCGCCAGCCCTCCCAGTCCGGACCCGGTGAGGCACCCCGTTCGATGGCGGTTCTTGTCCGTGATCTTCAGCCCCGAATCCTCCAAGGCCATCCTTGCCGAGGCGACGGCATAGTGAACGAACACGTCAAGCCGCCTTACCTGCTGCTTGTCCATGAAGTCCTCTGAGTTGAAATCCCGGATTTCCCCGGCGATCTGACATGGGAAATTGGATGGGTCGAACTTATCGATCCTTCGAATTCCGGACTTTCCGGCACATACGTTCTCCCAATTTTTCCCCACACCCGTCCCCAGGGGAGTCACCATCCCTAGTCCGGTGATCACAACTCTTCTTCTCATCACTCCCTCCTAACCGGAAAGCACGCTCAAGGCACACTCACCGATTATCTGCCTTCCAATGCCTTCGTAACATAGTCGATGGCATTCTGGACGGTAACTATTTTCTCCGCCTCCTCATCAGTGATGGAAACATTAAACTCCTCTTCCATTGCCATGATCAATTCCACCTGATCCAGCGAATCAGCCCCCAGGTCGTCGACGAAAGAAGCAGTTGGAACCACGTCCTCCTCCGCCACATCCAACTGCTCGCATATGATTTTCTTGACCCTTTCCACTATATCCGACATAAAATCTCCTCCTTTAGATCTTCCGTAATGGCAATCCTGCGTCGATATCAACCGAGTTCAAATGAAAGGATGGGCGTCGCCGATCACATGAACATGCCGCCGTTCACATGAATCACCTGACCGGTTACATAATTGGCCGCCCCGGAGCAAAGCCAGTAAACCGCTTCGGCCACCTCCTCGGGCTCCCCTGCTCGGCCCATGGGCACGAGCTGAAGAAAATACTCCTTCACTTTTTCGGGAAGAACTGCCGTCATCTCCGTGCGTATGAAACCGGGGGCGACTGCATTGACTGTGATTCCCCTTCCAGCCACCTCCCTCGCAATTGTCTTGGTAAAGCCCATGACACCGGCCTTGGATGCGGCATAATTAGCCTGCCCGGGGTTGCCGATCTGCCCTGCCAGCGAAGAGATGTTCACGATCCGCCCGCTTCGCTGTTTGACCATCGTTCTCAGGACAGCCTGAGTACAATTGAATACGCCTTTGAGATTGACCCCAATCACTGTATCCCATTCTTCTTCACTCATTCTCATCAACAGGGCGTCGCGGGTGATGCCCGCATTGTTGACGAGCACATCCACTCTTTCCAACCTTGAAAGGATCTCCTTGAACAGCGCGTCCACATCGGCTCTCGACGCAACATCCAGCCGGTGGCTTTCCGCTTGAAGCCCCCTTTCCTCGAGGAGTCCAAGAGTCTCCTCAACCGCCGCCAGGTCCTTGTCGTAATGAATGATGACGGTTCGGGGTTTCTCATCGGCAAATCTCAACGCCACGGCTCTCCCGATTCCCCGGGATCCCCCTGTAATCACGACAACTCTAGATGCGTCTCCCATTCTCTTCCCTGCCGCCCTCTTGGTAGAAAAATCCCTTCATCTCTGCCGGTCCTGCGGCTCCGATCAGCTTTCCCCTGTCTCGATCAGCGTTTTCCCTCTATAGGTCCCGCAGTGCTGACATAGGCGATGGGGCAGCACGGGTTCATGGCAACGGGGGCAAAGTGAAGGGTTAGGCATCTTCACGTGGTCATGGGATCTTCGCATGTCTCTTCTCGATTTTGATTTCTTTCTCTTCGGTAAAGCCATTTTATTCTCCTTGAAACTGCAGTGTCTCGATCTTGGAAAAAGCCGGATGCCCACCTTCCCTCTTGCATGAGCAAGGAGCGATATTCAGATTTGCCCCGCATTGGGGACACAGTCCACGGCAGTCACCCTTCTTGCAGATACACTTCATGGGCACGGAGAGATAGATCTGTTCTCGAATAATTTCGTCTACGTCTACCTTCTCCCCTTTGATGAAGTCAACCTCCATGTCCTCATCAAGCAATTCAATATCTTCATCGGAAGAGCCCGAAGCTCTCGCTACCAGGTAAACATTGAACCGGGCCTTGACTTCCAGGTCGAAGGGCTCGAGGCACCTATCACATCGGACCTTTATCCCTCCCGAAAGCGTTCCGTTCAGCAAAAACTTATCCGCTGCCCTGGAGACTTTCATGTCCACGTGAAGAGGGCATCCGAATCCCAGGACCTGCCTGCTGGGATCGGGCATCTGCCACCAGTCTAGGTCCAGCACCTCGTGGACGTATGTCTCCTCGGTAAGGGTCTGCAAATCTATGATCATCGGATGAAAACCTGTTTGAGAACAATCTGCCTCAATCAAGCTAAAGATTAAGTAAATGAACTACTATATATGCACGAGTCGCTTTGTCAAGAAAATTAAACTTTACCCAACCGATCCCTTTGATTCAAGCACCCAACCAAGCTTGCCTGGTACGATTTCACGTGTCTACTTTTGTGTTGACAATTCCGCCAATTTGTTGATATATTTGTAAAAATTGCATTCCATTTCTTCGCTCCCGCCGGGGTTTTCCGCATCCTGGGACGAATCTTAGAGGGTCTTATGTGGACCTACAGGGAAAGGCTGAATTATTACGAGAAGTTGCGCAGATCGCTTTACGAAATTTTGCGCGATGTCTTGCAGGGAAGACTCATGAAGACTTCTCTCATCGATTCGTATTATAAGCATGTCAGCCAGGGGACCGAGTACAATTTCGTGGAAAAAAGAGAACTTAAGCCAAAGTCAAAAAAGAAGGAAAAGGAGTCGGAACTCTTCAACACTTTCATCGTCATTTTTTGCGAAGGAACCATCAATCCGGAACTGAAAAACTACATCCGCTTCTTTCCCGAAAACAAGGTGGTGAAGGAGAACATCGACTACTTTGCCGAGTTCTCTCTGAGCCAAAACTTCAGCCACATCATGAGGTATTTCGACAAACCGCGATTTCTGGATTTTCTCGAGACTCTTCTCAACGTGGACTATGCCCTTCTTATTCAGCAGGATCCCACCGTTAAGAGAAACAACCGATACGCTCTGACCCATTTCCACGTGAAGATCGATTGGCCAATCGCGGATGCCGCAGAAGATCTCGCCAAGTGGCTTCGCTACATTCAAAACAATCTGTATGAAAAGGGAGACAAACAGGCTCGGATCCTCCAAAGCAAGCTGTTCGAGTACTACGGATGCCATCACAGTGTGGGAGGGAGAAGGACGGCGGCGCTCATAGCCGCCCAACTTCTCAGAAGGCAGGACTTCATATCCACAGTGTTTGTGTCCAGTTCCGAGTCACGCTCCATGGTCAAGTATTCGGAAAGAGGACTCTCGAAATTCTTTCTCATCCAATTGACGGACAAACAGATCACCGCCTTGTCGCAAAAGGAAAAAATGGATGAGGAACTCTTCAAAGCCTCTTACCTCTATCCTGCCGATGGATTCGGACTGGGTATCTCGGAGGCCGTTTACACGTACACCCCCTTTTCAAAACCACCTGAAGACGGCAAGCTCCGCCACCCGAAAGCGGCCTATAATTGGCTCAAACTGCGCGATGAATTCCTCCACCCGAAGGGCACGTCGCAACACCTCAGGCCGATCGAGTACAACTGGGTGTATTCGAGCACGTAATTTCCCCCCTGACTGTGTCAGTCCTTACCTGCCTTCTCCATAACTCTGACCAGGAACCATAGGTCCAGAATCCTGTTCCATCTTATGAGGTAGACCTTTCCGTCGTCGGCCAAGACCTTGAAGTAGTCGTGCTCCACACCGTACCACCGGTCAATGACATTGACCACTTCGCGAATCTGACCGTCCACAGTGAAAGACATGGGTCTTTCATTCGCTTTGTAACCTGAATAGGAGGAGACTTTAATGGGCTTGGGAAGGTCGTTCTGTTTCACGGCCTTTTTCTCTTCATCAGGTCAGCCTGCCCGAAAGAGTGGGCACGATCGATGAATCACACTTTGTTGAAGAAATCCTGCAGCTCTTTTATAAACGCCACTTTGCTCTCCGCCGAAATGTGCTCTTGAAAGACAAACTCCAAGAGGAAAACGAGACGGTATTCCACCGCCGAGGTTCTGTACTCCTGGAACGAGGAGACGATTACGTCCTTGAGATTGCCTGAGGGATCCTTGCTGAAAATGTCTTTCTTCTTCAGAATGAGATTAAGCGCTTCCCTGGCATCCTCGATGTTTTCCAAGACCATTTCTATCCCGTGGAGTTTTCTCACAGCCTTTACGATTCGTTCGCTTTCAACTTTGATCTTCATAGCTCCCTATCACTCCTGTGTCCCCTTCCCGGCCGGGAAGTGTCCTCGTCGATCCGCCTGCCCATCGCTCTGACGGATCATATCAGCATACCGACGATCTTTTCAAGACTTTGAAACCTTTAGTTCCTTGCGATGCGGCACTAAGGAACTCCTGGCCCCCGTCCTGAAGAAAATCCTTTATAAAATTGACGGGATATGGTAAAAATATGTGTTATTCTCCGCGATAAAGCAACGAAAACGAGATATTGAACGAATGTCTGAAAAAGATATCATTAAGCGGCTCCTGAAAGAGGCTGAAATTTATCGAACTCAGGGGCTCTTGTCGGATTCCAAAGCGAAATATGTAGAGATCCTTTCCCTCGTCAACAGGAATCCGACGTTTTCAAGGAACCATGAACTGGTTCAAGGCATCAAAGGCAAGATCCGCGCCGTGGAGAAGTCTCTGCGCGAACTGAAAGAGAGACCCGACAGGCCCGAACTCACCAGGGATATGCAAAAACTGATCAAGAAGCTTTTCACTTTTTCTCAGACCAAGGAGGCTGCGGCTATTGAAGGTGCCGTGGCCCTGGCAAAATTCGGCCAATATGATCAAGCGCTCAACGAATTCCACAGCCTACTGGAGCAGGGAGTCTTGCCGGTCGTCACGGCCAAGAACATCGTGCGATGCTGTATGTCGCTAAGAAAAGCGGACGCCGCCGTCGAGTACTATGCCAAATGGCTGTCGGCGGATTTATTCTCATTTGATGAACTCAAGGAACTGCGCGCCTTCATCGCAACAGCTCTGGAAAAGGAAGGTGTACGGATCGATCTACCGGAGGTCACGGCCCGTTCCCGAAAATCCAGGGCCAAAAGGGGGGAAGAAACTTTCCTCGAAATTTCGGCAATCTCGATTCATCTGCAAGGCGACTCCCTTCAGGATCGAAGCCTGGACCTCGAAGTGCAGTTCCAGTCGGCCAACACCGTCACCGTTCACCTGCCTTCGAACAGCAGGGAAGTGGCCCGACTTCTTGCTCCCGGTACACGTCTTGATGATATCCAATGTTTTTCACCGGTCACCGTGTTTCGCAGCAGCGGAACCGTTGCCGGGACGGCAACCATAAAGCACGGACCCAAGCGGGGAGACTACACGCTGGACATTACCATCGACGCCGATTAGCGTCTTTCTGCAACAACGTTGGGCTCGTCGTTTGACCCGGTCAGCCGGACTAGCAAGGAGGTTTTCCCCTTAGGATCATGGCTGTTTTCAACGCAAAAGACCGAATCATCGAATGCAAACTCGTCTATTACGGGCCAGGCCGGGGGGGGAAGACGACCAATCTGGAGTACATCTTCACCGCCTTCAACAAGAATGCCTCCGCGGAAATGGTTTCCATCAACACCATGGGAGATCGCACCCTGTTTTTCGACTTTCTTCCCTTGGGATTGGGAAAAATCAGGGGTTGTGAAGTTAAGATTCAGCTCTATACCGTCCCCGGGCAGGCAAGGTACAGGTCCACGAGGAAAATGGTGCTGAAGGGTGTGGACGGCGTGGTCTTCGTGGCCGACTCTCTGGAGGTGCGGAGAAAAGCGAATGTGATCTCCCTCAGGGATCTTGCTGAAAACCTCAAAGATGAGGGCAAAAGCATCTTTGAGGTCCCCCTTGTCCTCCAGTACAATAAGAGGGACCTGAAAGAACAGGGCATCCCTATTTTGCCCGTGGAAGTCATGAATATGGATATGAACAGCAAACTCAAGGCCCCTTTTTGCGAAGCAAGCGCGATCAAGGGGGACGGGGTAGGGGCAACGTTGAAGCAGGCTTTGCTGATGACATTGCGCGAACTTCAAAAGGAATTGAAGTGGACGAGGTAGGAAGACCGTCATGAACGGAAAAGCGGCTCTTGCGGGCGGGCTGAAATTCACCAGCCTCGCCGATCTTTTTCAAATCATCGGCAGCAACAACAGCACAGGGATGCTCCGTATCAGCAGTCAGTACACGCCTGAGCCGGGGATCATCTATTTTGCCGACGGGAATCCAGTCAATGCGAAGGATGGAGATCTCAGGGGACTGGAAGCCGTCTATTCCCTCTTCGGAAGGACTGAAGGCGAGTTTGAGTTCGTCGAAGGGAAGGTTCCGATCGAACATGCCATCAAGAAAAACCGCATGGAGATCGTCCTGGAAGCCTTGCGGATGATTGACGACGGCGTTACCAGGAAAGTGGAACCTCTGTCGACGGAAGAGATTTTTACCGTCAGACCCGGGAGAGAGGAGGAAACCAAGAGAGCGAAAATCTCTGCGATCAAGGGTCCTGCCATCGATTACCCTTACATCTTGGAGGAAGAGGAGTTCTACGAAGGGAAAACCATCGTCAAGGAAGGATCTCACGGGAAATGGATATGGGTTTTGCTCGATGGAACGGTAAAAATCAGCAAAGAGACCCGGAGAGGCCCCTTGACCATCCTTCACCTAGGAGAAGGATGCTACATCGGGACCTTCACTTCGCTCCTGTTTCATGACTATGCGCGGAGCGCCACAGTTGCGGCCGCGGAAGACGTACGTCTGGGATTGCTCGACACCCAGAGGCTCGCCGGCGAATTTTACGCATTGCCGAACGAATTCAGAGAAATGTTGATCAGTCTCGATCGCCGGCTGAAAAAAACCACGGATAGAGCAGTGGATCTGGCGTTAAACAGGAAGGGACTTCAAGTGCCCCCCAAAGGTCTGGAGATTGTTGCGCAGGGCGGTTCCAGGAAGCAGGATGCCTACGTAATTAAGGAAGGAAAGGCTTATGTGATCGGCAGGACGACGAAGGGAGCCCTGCCTCTGCTGGAGCTGGGAAAGGACGACGTTTTCGGCTTCGTACCTTTCATGAACATGGGCCAGGAATCGGCATCCGCCTCAGTAGCTGCAGGCAAGGACTTGAAGGTTCAGAAGCTCAATATTTCAGAACTGCATGCCGCATACGACCGGCTTTCCACGGCCTTCAAGGGTATGATCCTCAACATCTCCGTATGCGTCTCCTATACTACCAGGCTGGCTTACCTGTTCAGCCAGAAGAAGTAACCTTCTGATCCACATCCCGGACAAGGCCCGCGATTATGCTTTCCGCCTTGTCCATCGCGACGTCCTTCATGTTGAGCGATACTGTATAGAGAAGAGGATCGTCGTGGGATCCTTCCGGCGCAAAACAGTTCAGAAACCGGGTGCGAATCATGTCCGCCCTCTTCACCGCACTCTCCGCTTCGCTTTTTCTCATCTTGTATTTCTCGCGAAGGAACTGTACCCGGTGTTCCATGTCCGCCACTAGGAGCACATGGATTGTTCCGGGAAGTCCCTTTAGAGTGTAGTTTCCACCCCGTCCTATAATCACCACGTTTCCCTTTCGATGAAGGTTGAGGAGTATTTCTTTGATCTCCTCCACGTAGCGCTCTTCGGTAAGTGGAGCCTTCTCGGAAGTGTGCCGCTCAATGAACTGAGGGTTTACCACCAGGTCGAGGAGTTTCATTAGTTTGGAGGTGCCTGATTTCTCGAAGGTCCGGACCCGGGAGGGCGATACGCCGACTTTTTGCGCCACTTCCTTGATCAGTTCGTCATCGACATAGCGGTATCCGAGCCTTTTTGCCAATCTTGCGCCGAGAGTCGTTCCTCCTGCGCCGAACTGCCTGGAAATGGTTATTGTTGCCATAAGGTGTTCCCTTCTGTCCCGGTCAGTTGAAAGGGGGTTTTCTCTTTTTATAAATCGGTAATGCCATGAAAAGTCAAGCGAAAACTTGTTTTTGGAAACCCGGTCTGTGAGCAATTGGCATCTATTAAATCAACTTAAACATACATGATGTTGTATTATGATTTGTTTAAAATACTATATATCTCAGTTATACATAATTAAAATAAAAATGCTTGACAAATGTGAATATCCGCATATCATATAGGGCACACTGACCGTCCATGAGAGATAACTCATCGTTTCATAAAGAGATTCTTCTCAAGTGCGCGTGCATCTTTTCTGCCGGGAATCTTATCTTAACCTTAAAGAAGATTATAACCGGCAAAAATAACGGCACTCGGGGAAGGCGGGGATGAAGCGGTTGGATAGGAGGATAGAGACCTAATCGATATTTTGCCCGCTGACAACTGATTTTTTGCCCGACCCTTCATTCCAAGCAGAGCCACTCGTGGCTCTGCTTTTTTTGATTTTTCCGTGTATCGCCCGATCCGGCGGTCTTTCCTTCGCCGCCATGTTGTGATAAATTCTCGGGGATCGTTCGGAAAAGGAAGGAACTCAAGCAACGATGACCAAGAGCAAAGTTGTCACTCGTTTCCCACCCAGCCCCACCGGCTACCTGCACATCGGCGGAGCCAGGACGGCTCTCTACAACTGGCTTTTTGCAAGACAGAATCAGGGCCAATTCATTCTTCGAATCGAAGACACGGATAAGGAAAGATCATCCGAAGAGGCAACGCAGGCCATATTGGAATCTCTCCGGTGGCTCGGCCTCGACTGGGACCAGGGACCCTATTTTCAGTCACAGAGATATCTCATCTATTGGGGATTCGTGGAGCGGCTCCTTTCAACCGGAAAAGCCTACTATTGCCGCTGCACGCCCGAGGATCTGGATCGAAGGCGAAAGGAAGCCATGGCAAAGGGGCTCAAGCCCAAGTACGACGGCAAGTGCCGCGAACTGGGCCTCGGCCCCGGCCCTCAGGCGGTAGTGCGACTGAAATCCCCCCAATCGGGCAGGACGGTTTTTCACGACCTCATCAAGGGTCCTATTTCGTTCAGCAACGAAGAGCTTGACGATCTCATTTTGTGGCGTTCAGACGGAAGTCCGACATACCATCTCGCGGTTGTCGCGGATGACATCGCCATGGGTCTTACCCATATCATCCGTGGAGACGACCATGTCAACAATACCCCGCGGCAGATGCTCATCTATCAGGCCCTCGAAGAACCTTTGCCCCTCTATGCTCACGTCCCCATGATTCTCGGACCTGACAGGACGAGACTGAGCAAGCGACACGGCGCCACTTCCGTTCTGGCCTACAGGGAGATGGGGTATTTGCCGCAGGCACTGGTCAACTCCCTCGTCCGGGTCGGATGGTCTTACGGTGATCAGGAAAAATTCACCATTTCCGAACTCATCGAAAAGTTCTCATTGGAAAACGTGGGAAAATCCGCCGGCATATTCAACACCGAAAAGCTTCTTGACCTCAATGCCCGGTACATCCGTGAGTCCGGAACCGAAACGCTCGCCCGTGATCTCATTCCCTTTCTTGAAGAGCAGGGTCTGGGGAATTTGGATCATGATCGAGTTGCGGCCGCCGTGGAAACCCTGAAGCCCCGGAGCAGGACACTTGTTGAGATGGCCGAGAACGCGCGCTTCTACTTTACGGAGGATGTAACATACGACTCCGCTGCAGCGGAAAAATTCCTAAAGCCCGAAAACATCGATCTCATGAAGGGCATCAGAGACCGAATTCAGGGTATGACTACTTTCACCCAAGGCGATTTGGAAAAGGTGTTTCTGGATTTCCTGGAAAAAAGGCAGATCAAGCTCGGGAAAGTTGCCCAACCTCTAAGGGTAGCCCTGACCGGCACCAGCATCAGCCCCGGCCTTTTTGAAGTAATGGTGGTCCTTGGCAAGGAAACCGTGGTCAGGAGGATCGAAAAAGCCTTGGATTACATGTCGCGACTCACGCCCGGTTCCGGGTGAGATGAAGTGTTCGGTGTTCAGGAAAGACTTATTGCGACCCCATACTGAACGCCGAACACCGAACACTTCTTGTCTCTCGTCACTCGTCTCTCGTCTCTACAGCACTCTGAGCACCTTCTCCCACAGGTCGCCGTAGTCCTCCTCCCGGAAACAGAAACGCAGATCGAGGAATCGACTCCTGAGGGCCTTTACAGACTCAATTACTTTTTTCTCCTTTACGACAACCTCGTGGATCAGGCCGGCCAGGGATCTGAAATCGTCCTCTTCCATGCCGAAGCGCGTCATTTCCGAAACGCCGAGTCGCAGGGCGCCCGCCACAGTGAAACCCTCCTCATCGGGCGCGGCCTGGTAGTTGCAGATTATGTTGTTTTTCTCGAGACGTCTTGCGATTTCAGGACCCCGTCCATAGCCGACCCTGACTATTACCTGGTGCGTCTCAGTGAAGTCGACGGACGAATCTCCCGCCACGTCGAGCCCGCAGTCTTTGAGGGCGCGGGCGAAAGCCTTGGCGTTCCTGATCACCTGAGGTTGATAGGCATCCTTGAAATGGTTCATTTCATAGGTCGCCAGCAGAAGTCCCAGCAGAGTGCCCAGGTGATGGTTCGATGTACAGCCGGGAAAGGCTCGCCGCTGCACGGCTTCCCAGAGTTCGTATTTGTCTTCATGCTCCAGGAAAGGGCCTCCCACGATGCCGCGCTGCGTTCCAAAAAAGGTCTTGTGGGTCGATCCGGTGACGAGGTCCGCCCCCTCTTTGAAGGGCTCCTGAAAGTAAGGGCCGATAAGACCAAGGACGTGGGCCATGTCATACAGAACCACAGTCCCCATATTGCGCTCGTCGAGGAAACGGCGGATATCTGAAACCGGCTCTCTGTGGAGAACCATGCTTTTCCCGAAAATGATCATTTCAGGCCGGTATTCATCTATCAGGTCGAGGGATTTGGCTACGTCGATCTTGTAGGGATTGTCGGGAATGACTGCAAAATTGATCACCGCAGGCCTTTCCGTTTGCGGATCCCTCGCTACGAAATCCCTCAGGGCGCCCATGGGCTGGGCGCTCAAATGACCGCCCTTTGCGATGTGGTTGTTCATGACCATGCCGATGCGCCGGGGTTCGCTCTTGCGGTCCGTCCGGTTTATATAGTCCATCACGCCGCTGAACACCGCCATGTTTGCCATTTGACCGCTGATGATCCGGGTCTCCACATCGGCGCATCCGAGAAAGTTCCTCATCTCTTCGTGAACCATTTGTTCCACTTCGTTGATGAAATCCGTTCCCTGGTAGTAGTATATCTCAGAGTCATAAAAGGCCTTGGATTTCCTGTGCTCAGCGTATCGAAAAGAGGGATCCGTCACCGAGAGCAGTCTTGCCATGGGCGAAGCCGTCATCTCCGATGGAATGAGATTTATGCACTCTTGCTGACGCCAAAGGTGGTTTTCCAGGGAACGCTCAACGAGTCTCCTGCTCTTGATCTTTTCATCTCCGGAGCAGAGTTCTTTTCTCTCGCGCCGGCTGTCGTAAACGATCGGACGGGCATACGGTGGCGCCTCGCTGCGCAGGTGGTAGGGAACGGTGACCGCATCAACGAGCTTGCCGCGGATCTCGATGCTCACTCGATCTCCCTCAGTGATATCGCTGTCGATGTAGGCGAGACAGATGGAGCGAAGCTGTTTTTGATCGGTCACCTTGGAACTGAGGCCTTCTCCTTCGACGACCCAATAAGGCACCATGGTGCCGCTCGTCACATAGCCCACGTGCTTGCCGTTTCTGAAAACCCGCGATCCTGCCCGGGCGATTCCTCGTCCTGCGACCGCCAGAGGCTGCACGATACGGGGCAGGCAGCTTATCAGGGAATAGTCTCCGGACATGATCTTCTCCAGCGCTTCAAACTGCACCATCAAGGCTTCTCTCCCGATGAAACAACCTTTGAAAGGAGAAAAGCTCACGCCGATTTTCACGACGGGGAAGGAAAAAAGCGGCATGTCGAGTCCTTCATGATCCTGTCCCAGTTCGTGACCGTAAAGGGGCAGGCCTGCTTCCAGACGGAGGGTGTCTCTGGCCCCGAGCCCCACGGGTTTCGCCCCTTCCGCCATCAGGGCATCCCAGAGCCTGAGTCCCTGATTCCGACCGACAAAAAGCTCAAAACACAGAGGTTCGCCCGTATACCCGGTGCGGGCCACTTTCACCTCGGTCCCTGCGATAGTTGCTTGACCGACAGTGTTTCGCATGGGCTCAGGCAGGCTCCCGGAGTCCAGCAGTCGCTCCAGGATGGCCCTGGAGTGGGGCCCCTGGAGAGAGAGCATGGCCAGTTCCCCGGTAACATCCGTCATCTCCACATTGGCAAAATCTTTCAGACAGGCCCGCAAGTGACGATTGTCCTTGTCCATGTTGGATGCGTTGACCACGAGCAGGTATTCGTCAAACGTAAAACGATATAGATAAGCGTCATCCAGAGCGCCGCCCCTTTCATCAGGGATCAGCGTGTATTGCGCGCCGATTACTCTGGGGTCGATCGCTCCTGCGTTGTTCGTTAGAACGTGATTCAGAAAAAGAAGCGATCCCTGTCCCCGAATGATGAACCGGCCCATGTGAGACACGTCGAAAAGGCCGGCTTCCTTGCGAGTCGCCAAGTGCTCCTCCACGATGCCGCTTGGATAAAACACAGGCATCTCCCACCCGGCAAAGTCCATCATCTTCGCACCCAGTGCGACGTGCTTCTCATAGAACAGGGTTCTTTTCAGCCCTTCCATGATTCTTCCTCACTTTCCGGCGATGAAATCCGCCCCGAAGATTTCATACCAAGATGACTT
>Ga0068714_10001410_pt1 | contig 35400 bp, 29 predicted proteins | sample MTBNYHSulfiMetaG_FD_62988 | JGI IMG/M metagenome (GOLD analysis project Ga0068714, IMG submission 62988) | Enrichment culture microbial communities from rom New York Harbor, USA that are MTBE-degrading - MTBE-NYH (New York Harbor Sulfidogenic)... | ecosystem: Environmental > Aquatic > Marine >...
TTTTACAAGTTGCAAAGACAATTCAGAGCTTTGTTATGCCTTAAAAAACCTTCCTGCCGAAGGCAGGATAGTCTCTTAACGGAGAAGTGGATTTGTCCAATTCACGCTGAACCAGTACACAATATACTTATTATATCGTATCGGCATTTTTGGGAAAACTCTGCCGCAGTTGCTTTGGAATCCCAAACAATCGGCAAATAAATCAACCAAAGATAAAATCTCAGAATTATGTCACTGCAACTTCACTGTTTTCGGCGATTCTGAGTAAAACAATTTTTTCATCATAAACAGAATTTTAATATTGGTCTCACATTTACCTAACACTTTCAAGATATTTTTTAATAGAGAAGTTCTTCGGGATCGGCCCAAGAAATGGAATTACGGTCAGTATTTTATGGAGGTACAAAATGATTAAAAAAATGGTATTAGTGGTATGCCTGGTCATAATGGCTTTGAGAGGAGGTGCAAAAGCTGATGAAATCAGCGAACTGAAGGAGCAGATGCAGCAAATGCAGAAGCGACTTGAACAATTGGAAGCGGATCAAAAAGTCCAGAAGCAAAAAGTTGATGAAAAGCAATTAAAGGCAGAGGAAGGTAAATCCATCAGCCTGCCGGACAATCTGAAATGGCTGGAGAATATAAAAATCAGCGTTGATTTGCGGTATCGTTATGAAATGATAGACGAAGAAGGTAAAGATACGCGTAATCGTAATCGTATCCGTGCTCGCCTGGGTATTGCCGGAAAAGTAACTGACGATGTCGAGGTGGGGATGCGCCTGGCGACGTCGGAGGCATTTTCCAGCGATAAGGGCGATCCCATCTCAACCAATCAGACACTTGACGATGCCTTCGCTAAAAAAGCTATATGGCTTGACCTTGCCTATTTCAAATGGAGTCCGAAGGATAGTGGTTTGATAATTTTTGGCGGGAAGATGGAAGACCCCTTCTATCGCGTCGGCGGCAACCAGCTTATCTGGGACAGTGATTTGACGCCGGAAGGTATCGCCGCCCAATACAGCAAGCAATTGGGTGAAAGTGACGAATTGTTCGTCAAGGGCGGTGGATTCTGGATCAACGAAGTATCCGGTGGCGCAGATACGAGTCTATGGGGCGCCCAGAGCGGATGGAAACACCAATTTGCGGATAAATCAACTCTTACCGGCGGCGCCAGCTATTACGGTTATGGGAATATCGAGGGATCCGGGCCACTTATCGGCACCGGCTTCCAGGGCAACTCCAACTCTGCCGGCAAATATGCCAGCGATTACGATATTGTCGAAGTTTTTGGCGAATATGGTTTCAAGTTTGGCCAAACCCCCGTTGCCGCTTTCGCCAGCTATGTCAAGAACACTTCTGCTGCAACTACGCAGGATACCGGCTGGCTTGTCGGCGGCAAATTAGGTAAATGCAAAGCCCCCGGCTCGTGGGAACTCTCCTACGATTACCGCGACCTGGAGGCTGACGCGGTCCTGGGTGTATTTAATGATTCGGATTTCATCGGCGGCGGCACTAATGGAAAAGGCCACCGAATGGGTTGTGCATATCAGTTGGCCAAAAATCTGCAAGCGGCACTGACATATTTTTTTAATGACAAAAGCAACGATGAACACAATTATAACAGGCTCCAGGCAGATATGGTCTTCAAGTTCTAACATCGTTTACGAAATTCTAACCTGATTCTAACAAAAATCTAACATTCGAATTGTATAATTTAAGAGAACAATAAAGGAGATCTTAAAATGAAAAAGATTATTGCAAGTGGGTTAATTATGTTGAGTTTAGTGTTGGCGGCCCAATTAAGAGCCGCAGAAAAGCAAACCCTGCAAATAGATGGTTCGACAACTGTCGGCCCGATTGCCGATGCTTTTGCGGAGGCTTTCAAGGGTAATTACCCTGATTTGGAGATCACTGTCAAAAAGACAGGCAGCGGCGACGGCGCTGCGGCTTTAATAGATGGGCGATGCGATATAGCTACCATGAGCCGGTTTATGAAAGAAACAGAATTCAAAAAAGCGGTCGAAAAAGGGATATTTCCCGTGGCTCATGTCGTAGCGATGGACGGCGTATGTGTGGTGGTTCATCCGTCTAATCCTGTTACCCAACTGAGCGCTGCCCAAATTCGTGACATTTACCAAGGTAAAATCACCAACTGGAAAGAAGTTGGCGGGCCGGATTTACCTATCGTGGTAATCAGCCGGGATACCTCTTCCGGTACTTATGAAACTTTTCACGAATTGGTGATGAAAAAGGAAGAAATGGGGTCAAAAGTCGAAAATGTCAATTCCAATCCCCAGGCACATGCCCGCGTCAAAACTACGGTGGGCGCTATCGGGTATGTGGGGATCGGCTTTCTGGATGCTAATGTCAAAGCCCTGAAGGTTGACGGGATTTTACCGTCCCGGCAGACTATCGCGACGGGGCAATACCCGGTTGCCCGGCCCCTGTTTATGTTCACCAATGGTTATCCCAAGCTCGGCAGTATGATATATAAATTCTGCACCTTTTACCTGACGGAAGCCGGCCAGGAAATCATCGAAGCCAAGGGATTTATTCCGGTGACTAACTATTAAAGAATCTCATGGACAATATCGTTCAAAATAATAAACTAAAACCAGCGTCTGGTAGAGACCAGCCGCTGGTTCTTACGCCCCTGCAGGACATGAGGGGCTTTTTATTTCATCACCTGGGGCGTCTGCTCCTTTTTCTGATAACCTGTAGTTCCGTGCTTTTAGTACTGCTCATTTTCTTTTTTGTCATTCGTGAAGCGGTTCCTTTTCTGACGAAGTTCAGCTTAACTGAATTTCTGACAACAAAATCATGGTATCCCGAAGCACAACCACCTAGATTCGGCGCATTATCTTTGATAGTAGGTTCTTTATATGTGACCATAGCCGCCTTGGTATTTGCTGTTCCGACCGGAATCCTGGCTGCGATTTTTCTAAGTGATATTGTCTCGTTAAAAGTCAGGGATTTTATAAAACCGGTTATCGAAATTCTGGCGGCTATTCCGTCGGTCGCTTACGGTTTTTTTGCCGTGCTTGTTTTAGCTCCCTGGATGCAAACCAAATGGGGTTTTACAACCGGCACCAATGCTTTGAATGCCTCTATTATTCTTACCATAATGGCCTTGCCGACCATCATTAGCGTAGCTGAAGACTCAATATCAGCGGTGGGCAGGGAACCGCGAGAGGCGTCTTATGCTTTAAGCGCAACACGATTTGAGACAATTTTCAAAGTAGTTATACCGGCGGCCCACAGCGGAATCATTGCGGCGATTGTTCTGGGGATGATGAGAGCGATTGGTGAAACAATGGTGGTCTGGATGGCATCGGGTAATGCTAATCAGATACCTTCCCCCTGGTGGGATTTATCTCAATCTGTTCGTACTATGACAGCGACCATAGCCGGCGATATGGGTGAAACACCCAAGGACTCACCTCATTACTGGTCTCTTTTTGCGATAGGTGCGGTACTTTTAGGAATGACTTTTTTACTTAACATAATAAGTGAATATTTTCTCGCTTCCGCCAAGAAAAAAATGGGGAAATTCTGAAAAATGCGCCTGATTATTCGCCAGATAATAAATAAAACATTTACTATCCTGACAGGAACCAGCGTTGTGTTGCTCACTTCGGTGCTGCTGGTTGTTCTTGGTCCTATGGTCTGGCGAGGCGCAAAAGCAGTTATCTTCCAAGATACCCTTGAATTCCGCCAAATGCAGCTTGACCTTTACAATCGGGGTAATCCCGCAAGTCTAAAGCTGGAAACTGCTGAAGCCGAGCGTTTTCGTAAAGCTGTGTATGTGATCGTGGATGATTTCGAACATGGCATTGATACCGAAGAATTAATTGACAGAACAAAACAGATTTACCGTCAATTTGGCAAGGAACTGCGATATAAAGGAATAACCGATAAAGAGTACCAGAGAATTCGTTCGCTCGCAAGAGAGTTGAGAGATAGGCTGCAGACAGCTTTTGAAAGTAATGATAAAAAAGTAATAAAAGAAAACATCAACTATGTTCTGCAATATCGCTTGGATAAAGATTTGGCTGATACTGCTGCTTCTGAGTATTTTACCTTGGCCGAAGATTTTCAGCAATCCATCGAAAATATCGATTTAAATAAGCGCCAGCAATATGCCGGCTCACTGCAGCAAATCGAAGAAATTATTTTTCGCCTCTTAGGCCCTAAGCCGGGTGACCCGCTGCCGGCTTTAACTATGGATCGATACGGCGCTACACGCTGGGACCTGGCTGAAAACCTCCTGGATAAATTGCTGTGGTCGCAGCAATGGATCCAGCAAGAAGCTGATCAGCCATTGGTTAAAATTAGGGTTTCAAGAGCAGAAGAGTTCGCAGGGACAAAATTAGAACCCCTTTTTGGATATGTGGAAAACAACCTCGACAAAATGCTGAAACCCAAGTTTACATTTTACTGGCAGTATTTTATCGATGACAGTACCGCCGGGCATTATTTCGGCGGTGTCGGGCCGGAGATTGTAGGTACATTGCTGCTGACGCTTTTGGCCATGCTGTTTGTATTTCCCCTGGGATTAATTTCCGCAGCGTATCTGGTGGAATGTGCCTCGGACAATATAGCCGTTAGGATTATCCGTATGTGCATAAATACGCTGGCAGGTGTTCCCAGCATAGTTTTCGGATTGTTTGGTCTGGCGTTTTTTGTTTTATTTTTTATTCCGCTCTTTGGGGGACCGTCCAAACCCTGCATTTTAGCAGCTTCACTTACTTTGGCGGTATTAACCCTGCCGGTAATGATAAGAGCCAGTGAGGAAGCGATTCGTTCGGTCCCGCAAACCTACAAGGAAGCCTCTTTAGGACTTGGAGCAAGCAGATTCAGGACGTTTATAAAAGTAACTTTTCCTGCGGCGCTGCCGGGAATCCTTACCGGCATGATATTGAGTCTTAGCAGGGTTGCGGGTGAAACAGCTCCGGTTTTATTTACCGGGGCGGTGGCACTGGGGCCGTTGCCGAAATCACTGCTTGATCCGTCGAGGACATTATCCTACGGCAGTTACGATATGGCCGTTGGAGACAGACTCGCAATGATGGTGCCGCATAATCAATACGGTATGGTTGTAACGCTTGTTTTGCTCATCCTTTGTCTTAACGCCATTGCGATTGTTCTGCGGGCAAAAATATCTAGAAAGCTAAGAGGGCATTGAGCTGGTATAGTGATTTTATCATAATGCAGAAAGGAAAAGATAGTATGCCGCTGTCCGCTTTAGAGAATAACGCGAAGACCGGCCCAATCAGGGCCACGGTAAGTCTGGGGCAAAAAACCGGCTCGGCGATTAAGGAGAAAAACACGGATTGTAAATGTGCCGTGATAAAATCCGAGAACTTCAGCTTTTATTACGGCTCCACAATCGGCGTCAAAGATATAACGATGGAGATTTATCCGTGCAGTGTAACTGCGATCATAGGGCCGAGCGGCTGCGGCAAAAGTACTTTCCTGCGCAGTATCAATAGGATCAATGATCTTATCCCCCATACACGGGTGGAGGGCAGGCTGCTGGTAAACGGTCATAATGTGTATGATAAAAATACCAATCTGGTTAACCTTAGACAGCAGATTGGTATGGTGTTTCAAAAGCCGAATCCTTTTCCCAAAAGTATATTTGATAATGTTGCCTATGGTCCGAAATTGCAGGGAGTAAAAAATAGTTCACAACTACATCAAATTGTAGAAAGTAGTCTGAAAGCTGCTGCTTTATGGGGTGAGGTGAAGGATGATTTGAAAAAGTCTGCTTTGGCTCTGTCCGGCGGACAACAGCAGCGTTTGTGTATTGCCCGTGCTTTAGCTACTAAGCCTAACATTATTTTGATGGACGAGCCCTGCTCCGCCCTGGACCCGATAGCTACCACCAAAATAGAGGATTTGATAGATAAGCTGCAAAGCGATTACACCATCGTTATTGTAACCCACAATATGCAGCAGGCTGCCAGGGTCAGCGAAAGAACCGCTTTTTTCTGCCTGGGCGAGCTGATAGAATATGACTGGACAGCTAAAATGTTCCGCAACCCGGGAAAAAAACAAACGGAAGATTATGTCACGGGAAGATTTGGATAAAAATGAGTGAGCCAAAAGAAAAGAAAATCTGGAAAGTCCGTACGGTAAAAAATTACCCGGAAGCACACAACCACTTGTTTATCGGCCAGGTGCTTCAACTATCTCATACTTATGTTCGATTGGATTGCCGAACCTATCATTTCGGTAAAACTATCAACAGTGTCAAGGACATCAGAGCCGGCACTAAAGGTATAAGGATTCTGCCGTGGAATCGAATAGAACTGATTAACGAACTTCCCTTTTCTTTCGATTATTCTAAAGCCGAACTTATCTCGAACAAGGATGGGAAAATAGCGTTAAGCGATGGAAAAATCGACTGCGTTCTATCATCTTCTTATGACAATAAATACTGAAAAGGAAGACTGTAAAAATGCCAAAGCATCTACAAAGAGAAATCGAAAATCTGAAAAAGAAATTACTGGCCCTGGGAGCACGGGTGGAAAGCTCCGTAAGAGAGGCTACATTGTCCATCGAGAAACGAGATGGCAAGCTGGCTCAAAAAATAATTGACGATGATATAATTATTGACAACATAGAAGTTGAGATTGAGGAAGACTGCTTAAAAATTCTTGCACTGCATCAGCCGGTAGCGATTGATTTGCGTTTTATCGTGGCGGTTTTGAAGATAAATAATGACCTCGAGCGTATCGGAGACTTAGCTGTCAATATTGCCGAGAGAGCAGTTTTTCTTGCAGGTCAGCCTAAAGTCAATATTTCAATCGATCTGGTTGATATGGCTCATAATGCCCAGTCCATGCTAAAAAAGAGTCTGGATGCCCTGGTCAATCGTGATGCTGAGCTTGCTCATAAGGTTTGTGCAAACGATGATATAGTCGATCAGATGAATCGCCAGATGTACTTAAAAGTCCAGGAGGCTATCCTGGAAAATCCGAAACAAATATCATCCTTGATCCATTTGCTTTCAGCCTCACGCCATCTGGAGCGAATAGCTGACCATACTACCAACATTGCAGAAGATGTGATTTACATGATCGAGGGCCAAATCGTCCGGCACAGGACAGAGGAGTATAAATAGACAAAGTAAGCCACCCCTGATTTGAATTGTTACGTTCGGGGGCTTTTACGCGTTAAGGGTGTTAACTAAGAGGGACATGTTAACGAGAGAGCGCGAGAGTTTTGGCTGCTTTGTTAGGGCTACAAGTGCAACCCCACAGGTTACAGTCGAATCCCAAACGCAACGGGTACGAACTGAGAGCGTAGGCGGGGTAACCGAAAAGTGCTATAAGTCTTTATTATCAAAAGGTTACGACCAAAACGACAAAAGTGAATTTTTCAGTCTATCTGTAAACAAAAAAGGGCCTCTACTTTCGTAGAAACCCACTCACCTCCCCGAGTAGGGCTCGAACCTACGACCTAGCGGTTAACAGCCGCTCGCTCTACCAATTGAGCTATCGGGGAATAATAGCCAATTCTGGTGAATTCACCGACTTCGGCAAAAACCCAAAAACATAATAATAATCGTCAAAACCAGCATGTCAAGTATATATCCTTATGTCATTTACCTGCATGACTATAGGATATCACTTAAAGCGGGTACTTGATTAGAGACTAAGCTTTACGTAGAATAGCTCGATAAATTACTTATAAATCGGGAAAGACTATTGTGACAAATATCATTGATACCTTAGCCCAGCGGGGCTTTGTCAGCCAGAAATCCGACGAAAAGCTGGCGGATAAGCTCCAAAAGCCGGTGGTACTCTATGCGGGTTTTGACCCCACCGCGGTTAGCCTGCATGTCGGTAACCTCCTGCAAATAATGCTGTTAGCACAATTTCAGCGGCATGGCCACCGCCCCATCGCCCTGGTGGGCGGCGCGACCGCCATGATCGGCGATCCCAGCGGAAAAAGCGAGGAAAGAAACCTTCTCGACCAGGAGACCATCGCCGGCAATCAGGAGGGGATAAAAAAGCAACTGCAGCAGTTCCTGGATTTCTCCTGCCGCGAAAATCCCGCTGCCCTGGTCAATAATATGGACTGGATCAGCCGATTCAGTTTTATCGAGTTTCTGCGGGATGTGGGTAAGCACTTCCGGGTTGGCGAGATGATGGGTAAGGAATCGGTCCGGCAGCGGCTGCAAAGCGAAGCGGGAATGAGCTTTACCGAATTCAGCTATCAGCTCCTGCAGGCCTATGACTTTCTCCATCTTAACCGGCAGTTCAATTGCATACTGCAGGTGGGTGGTGATGACCAGTGGGGCAATATCACCGCGGGTATTGAGCTGGTCCGCAAGCTGGAAGGCAAGGCGGTTTACGGCTTGACCAGTCCCCTGCTGACTACCGCCAGCGGCCAAAAATTCGGCAAAACGGAGGCGGGAACGATCTGGCTGGACGCGGAAAAAACCAGCCCATACCAGTTTTATCAATACTGGATACGCGCGGACGACCGGGACGTAATACGCTTGTTAAAGATGTTTACCTTCCTGCCGCTGGAGAACATTGACCAGTTGGAAGAACAGGTTCGCCTTGAGCCGGAAAAACGGCAAGCCCAGAGGATATTAGCCCAGGAAGTGACCCGCATGGTGCATGGCGATACGCAGGTGGAGCTGGCGAAGAAGGCGGCGGGGATGCTTTTCGGCGAAAAGATTGATGGGCTTTCCGATCAGGACCTGGGCAGCATTTTTGCGGATGTGCCGAGCACCCGCTTATCGCGGCAGCGGCTGGATGAGGGTATCACCTTGCTGGACGCTCTCTGTGAGACTAAAATGAGTAAATCGCGGGGCGAGGCGAAAAAACTGATCAAAAACGGCGGAGCTTACGTAAATAATGTAAAAGTTGATAATATTGATTATGTGTTGACTACTCAGTCGCTGGCGTCCGATACGATATTGGTGCTGAGAAGCGGCAAGAAAAATTATCATCTGGTCAGGTTTGAATAATCAGTTTAATAGAAGTTAATTATGCAACTGCCTAAAATAGAGAATCCGAAAAAATATATCGGCCTGTACGTAATCGATTTCGGCCCAACGTCCGGCGTAGGTTATACTACTGACGAGGTAGCGTGCCTATTGGAAACGGAGCAATACTCAGGCGCCAAGGTCTATAAGATCCACCGCGCCGGACCGGACGGCTCGATGGAGTTGGCAGGGGTGCCGCGGGAACGGTTCTTCCTGGAAAGCGGCATGTTCTTTTGCTGCCTCGATCAAAAAAACGGCCAAAAAGATTACCAAAAGCTCCTTGCCTGGAGTAAAAAAGAGCAGCCTCCCTGCCGGGCCAAACTGCAACTGGCCAAATATGCCGATGACCCGCCGGTGATTGCCCTGATCTACCCCGCGGAATATGAACAGGAGATAGGCTATTGGCTGCGGGACAGCGGCTTTGTGGGCAGCGGCCCGGTGGACGCCGGTGTAAGCCAGGTGCAGCGATTCTACCAGCAGGGATATGATATCCTTGCCAGTGAGCAGCTCTGGCCGATGGAGTCGCTCAGGGCACGCGAAAAAGAAGAGCTGCTGGCCGCGGTGGGAAAAGCTCTGCAACGCTAGTAATATCCGCCTGCCGCAAAGTGCCTGAGATTATTGGTATTTTATGCTTGGCCGACTCATGAAAAGATGGTTCAGTTTAGCGGCAGGCTTGATCCTGTGGCTATTGATTATAAGTTTAAGCAAAAAACCCCAGGAAAAGCAACTGCGGCGGCTGGAGTTTTCCACCAGCACTCAGAGGATGGGACTGCGGTTCACGGAAAAGCTGCGGGACTTCTGGCGGCGCCGGTGGCTAAGATTGTACCGCAAGAACAATAACTGATATTCCCGTCTGCGAGAAAAATAACAAGGGCCATAATCATGAAGCAAACTGGGCACTTGGCGACATTGGTAGTCGGAGCTGCTTTATTTTTGCTCATCCTGGCGGACGCGGCCCAGGCTTATATCGACCCCGGCACCGGCAGCGTCATTATTCAGGTGATATTAGCCTCCCTGGTGGGAATAGGAATGGCGGTGAAGATTTTCTGGCAGAACATCAAGAATTTTATCGCCGGGGTCTTTCACCTTAAAAGGGATAATGATGACGGCTAACGAGATAGTCGGCGGCTCATTCCGCGATCCCAGTGGTTTTGTCTTTCAACGCGAGGGGGTACTTTATCGCCAGGTAAATCAAATCTATCGGGAAGATTACGACCATTTGATGAGCAGCGGCCTATATCGGGAGCTTACCGAGCGGCTTCTGTTAGTAACCCACCGGGAAGCTCCGCTGGAACTAGCCCCCAGCGGCGACGCCTACAAAGTGATTCAGCCGGAGCCAATACCATTCATCTCTTACCCGTACGAATGGTCGTTCAGTCAGTTGAAAGACGCGGCCCTGGCTACCCTGGAAATACAAAAAACCGCCTTTAAGTATGGCATGACCTTAAAAGACAGCAGCGCTTTCAATATTCAATACCTCCGCTGCCGGCCGATTTTTATCGATACCCTTTCCTTAGCGAAATATCAGCCGGGCCAGCCGTGGGCGGCTTATGGGCAATTCTGCCGCCATTTTCTCGCCCCGTTGGCCCTGGTGAGCTGTCGCGATGTTCGGCTGGGCCAATTGCTGCGGATTTACCTGGACGGGGTACCACTGGATTTCGCCGGGAAGCTGCTGCCGTGGGGCAGTTGGTTTCATTTTCGGCTGCTGATGCATATTTACCTGCACGCTAAAAGTCAGTCGCATTTTGCCGACCGGCAAATAAAGGCAACATCCCGCCGGGTCAGCAAACTGGGATTTATCGGCATTATCGGGAGCCTGGAAAAAGCTGTCCGCCAATTAAGCTGGCAGGCGAAAGGAACCGTCTGGGGTGATTATTATGACGCCACTAATTATTCCGCACCAGCTATGGAGGATAAGGAAAAAATCGTCCGCCAATTCCTGGGGCGGATCCAGCCCAAAGTCGTCTGGGACCTCGGGGCCAACACCGGCCGATTCAGTAGAATCGCCGCGGCAACGGGGTCGATGACTATCTCGTTCGATATCGACCCCGCGGCGGTGGAAAAAAATTACCTTACGGGAAAGGAAAATAATGATATCCTGCCCCTGCTGATCGATCTGACTAATCCCAGCGGACCGATCGGGTGGGATAACGCGGAAAGATTGTCCCTGACTCAGCGGGGCCCGGCTGACGCGGTAATGGCCCTGGCCCTCGTCCATCATCTGGCTATCGGTAATAACCTGCACCTGGAGCAGATAGCCCGGTTCCTGCACAAAATCAGCCACCGGCTGATTATCGAATTTGTCCCCAAGAGTGATTCTCAGGTGCAAAGGATGCTGGCCAGCAGAGAGGACATCTTCCCTCATTATCAGCAAGAGGAATTTGAAACCGCTTTCCAAAATTATTTCACAATCGAGCAGTCGCGGCAACTGCAAGATTCACTGCGGACCCTATACCTGATGCACCATAAATGAAGTTTCGAACCTGTTATCATGATACTCATATTCACTTGTCAAAGAGCTAAATGAGGGACGAGGTTCTGCTGGCAGAATAATTAACCGGCGAAAAACCATGTCCCTCTATCCTTAACCGCGGCGCATCAGAATCGCGCTGATTTTTCAGAGATTTCAAAAGGGACGACCGACGTAACTTGTCATCAGGAAAAAAGATAAATAATTTTCGAAAATTTTATTTTTAGGTCTGAGGTAGTGACAAAATCGCGCCAGGCATTGCCTGGACCACTCTCAGCCCGCTGCGACGCGTTGCGTCTCATCGCGGCGAGCAGAGCGAGTGCGGACGATAGATTTAAGTCGCAACTGCTGCATGTTTGGCTAGTAGAATTATGACACTCCGCTTTCAAAAGGGCATTTGCCTAGATAGCCTAGTTTCACTTTCTCCGCTCAAAAAAAAGGTGAAAAATGGGCGAAAACACCGGTAAAAGCTGGCAAAAAGTGGCAAAAAATGCGAATAATTGTGTCAAAACTGCGCAAAAATGACCATATTCTGCCGCTTTTTAACTGATTTTGAGCAATTTCTTCGCGGAAATCAGCGGTTTTTAAAGATAATTTTTACCAATCACCGGTTTTAAAAATTGAGATGGGCGGCGCTGCGCGAGAGAGTAAAACTGCTGAAAGTAGAAAGCAGAGAAGAAAGAATTTTTCTCACACGGGGACGCGGACTTCGGCGAGCTCAGTCGAGCCGAGCCGAAGGCAGTCGAGCCGAGATTTATTATTAGAGAATTAATATATATCTTTTAACCACGCTCGTGCTTCGCAGCGAAGCGCTGCTTCGCAGAGTAGCAAAGGACACGAAGAGCACGAAGAAGATAATATAACCACAGAGTTCTCAGGGAATTATTTAACCGCGAAGGGTGCGAAGAAGAATATATATCCACCTATGAAGGGCTTGAAGTCAAGATAATAGTATGGGGATCAGATTGGCCGGCAAGCATTTTATTTAAACATTACAACCTGACCCCTTTTTCCGCCAAGTCGCCAAGACGCAAAGAAAAGAGATAAGATTTATAGACAGGATAACAGGATTTCAAATCTCGAATTCATGATTCTACAGGACACGAAAACCGAAGGAACAAAGATATATTATTAACCGCGAATAAACGCCAATAAACGCGAAGCAAGAAAAGATTTAACCACGGAAAATAAAGATATTTTCACACGGAGACACAGAGAACCCAGAGATTTGTTATTATAGAATTATTAGATATATTATTCCCGCGATTGATTCGAAGAAGAATATATATCCACCTATGAAGGGCTTGAAGTCAAGATAATAGTATGGGGATCAGATTGGCCGGCAAGCATTTAAAGGGCTGATCCCAATTATTACAAATATTAGCAATTATTAGTTAGTGAATTAAACTGGTGACTGTCCCAACTTTTGTCCCAACTTTTCAACTTTTAAACTGGTGACTGTCCCAACTTTCAACTTTTGAAGGGCTGACCCCAAATACCTCAAGGCGGCACATCGATGAGGAAAGATTATTTCGCGTAGACGGACTATAATTCCTTGAATTTCTTTTTAAAATTAATATTATCCATAATCGCATGCCTTTATGCTGAGGAAGATTCTCCGGAACTATTATCCTTGTTTTCATCTGAAACTTTTTTTCTTTTGAATAATTTATCATAACCTCCGATTTCCTGCAGCCACTGAATAATCGCACCCGCACCGAGAAGAATAAATGCAGCCAGTAAAAGCAAAATTCCCTTTCCCATACGATAGATCAGAATTAAACGAACTGCTTTTATAATCGCTGCTATCATTGGCCCCATCAAAGATAATCCATATAGCCACCAACGATGCAACAAAATCGCTGCCAGCAGGAAAAGCAACGAGGTAAAAATACCACTGGGATAAACAGGATGAATGGCATACTTAGCTAGAATAGCACCGATTGAAATTATCAATGATTCTGAAACCGAATTGGGGTCTGATATGAGATGCACAACTTTTAAATTCCACGCATAAGTCAATGGTCGGGGCACGGGTATCTGTGAAACAAGCGCAGCGTAGAATAATACACAAAACATAAAGCCCCAGGCATAGGCACCCCTTTTTCCACTTTCATAACTAAGTGCAATCGCAATAACTCCGCAAGCAAGAAAGATAGGAGAAAGATACCAGGCGGGAACCCAATTGATAAATATCCAGGTTACAACAACAAGCTGGGTAATAGAAAAAACCGTGAGAATTATCAACAGGAGCCAAGGTACCCACCACTCGCTAAACGGCCCCTGCCCGGTCTGCCAACCTTTGCGGCGCTGCCAAACCACGAGAAAAATATGAAAAGCTATAAATAAGGCAATCAACCAGAACAAGATGTAAACCATAACATATTGAACTTCCCTTTCAGCAGATGAAATGGAGCGGATAAGAGGCGCCAGAACCGCAAGGATAACGAACCAGATACAACAGAACACCCACATCGGAAATGAAAGTTGTAAGACGAGCCACTTGCCAGCAATCGAAAGTTTTATTATCGCCAAGATAACTACTAATATGGAAAACCAACCCGCTGCCGATATAGAAGCTAAATGCAGTTCATTAAGAGCTATAAACTGCACACCCGCTAGAAACAACGCAAAAATGGAAGAGCGAGCAGCATCATAGTTAAGGCGACGACCTAATTGCCAACGACCCAGCAGAAGTAAAAGCCACATATATATCTCGAATGATCCCAAGGTTACATAAATATGCGGTATCTCGCCCGGTTTTCTATTAAATGGGTCAATCAAAACCCACATGCCGGCAAGAAGCAGAAGCAGACTAACCCAATACAAAAAACCCGCGAACCTATGGGTGATTTCTTTTTGGGATTTGATGGTTTTGGATTTATTAACAATAATAATTGTTTTATCCATAACAACATTCCTTTTATAGCATATATTTTTCTTTCCAATCTTTCTATAATAATCCAACGCTGTATTGCCCCAATTACCCACGTAAACATTACAACCTGATGCCTTTTCTTCGGTTCGACTTATTTTATATTTTAAGGGCTGATCCCAATTATTGCAATTATTAGCAATTATCAGTTAGTGAATTAAACTGGTGACTGTCCCAACATATCGTCCCAACATATCAACATATTTCACAACACATTCAACATATTCCAACATATTGCCAGTATTTTTGAGAATTAGCAGGAATCGCAGGACGCATTTATTGGTCTGGGGTACATTTATTTGGTCTTATGCCCTTTAATCGATTAAAATTCCAATAGACCGCGTGGGCAAACGAGTTGCCCACCCTACCTTAAATTGTATCACCAGGATAAGCCGCCCGCGTCAGCCTGTCAAGGCTGTCGTAGGCATAAATATTACTCGGCCTACCCATTTCTTTCCGCGGCTGGAACGCAGCAAGGCGGGAAAATAGCAATTTCCTTAACCATGAAAAAATGGTATTATGTCTTTTTGGGTATCAGGGCAGAAAAACTTTTTCAACGGGAATTATATGAGTATTTTCGTACTTTTTTCTTGAGCAACGTTGGTCCTGATTTGGTAAGAAGGTGTGAAGGTAAGAAGGTGAGAAGGAATCATAATGGGCGAGATTCGATAAAAGATCTGCGAAAGCTAACTATATGAATATACCAACAGTGGCAATTATCGGCAGGCCAAACGTGGGCAAGAGCAGTCTGCTCAATTCGCTGGCGGGACAGATGATAAGCATCGTCGAGCCGACGGCGGGGGTGACCCGCGACCGCGTCAGCGTCATCGTCGAATGCAAGGAACAATATTTCGAGCTGGTCGATACCGGGGGATTCGGAATCGTCGATCACGATAATCTCGCACAGCACATCGAGGCTCAGATCAGCACGGCGATTACGCGGGCGGATCTGGTGTTGTTCGTGGTGGATATCCGAGAAGGCATTACCCCGCTGGATAAAAAAATAGCTGAGATGCTGCGGACGCGCACACTGAAAACCTTACTGGTAGCTAACAAAGCGGATAACCAGGGGCAGGAGCCGATGGCAGGGGAGTTTTTCGCCCTGGGATATGGTCAGCCGATCTGCGTTTCGGCCCAAAACGGGCGAAATTGCCAGAAGCTGCTGGAGGTTATTATAGAGAAACTCGAAGGGCACGAGATGCATCGGCCAGCGAATGAGATTATGAAACTGGCGGTGGTCGGCAAGCGCAACGTCGGGAAAAGCACGTTCATCAACCAGTTGGCCGGCGAAGAGAGGGTGATTGTCAGCGAGATACCCGGCACGACGCGAGACGCGATTGATGTACGATTCGAAAAAGACGGCAGGACGTTCGTCGCTATCGATACGGCAGGGATCCGGAAAATCACCAAGATGAATGATAACAACAGCATCGAATTTTATAGTTTCACCCGGGCTACGCGCTCGGTACGGCGGGCGGACGTGGCGCTGATGTTTCTGGACGCGGAGATGGCGGTTTCGCAGGTGGATAAAAAACTGGCCCAGTATATCGCCCAACACTACAAACCCTGCATTATCGTGATCAACAAATGGGACCTGGCCAAGGACCAGGCAAATACGGAGCAATACCGGGAATACCTGGACAAGGTGCTGCCCGAATTAAGCTACGCCCCCCTATGCTTTATCACCGCCCGCGAAGGTAAAAACGTACAGTCTCTACTGGATCTGGCTCAACAGCTATACAAACAGGCTAATACCACCGTAACCACCGCACAACTAAACAAAGTTATTCAAGCGATTACCTCCGAACGGGCGCCGTCGGCGCGGCGGAAAGTGGGCCTGCCCAAAATTTATTATGGCACGCAGGTAACCGCCGCACCACCATCGATACTGATTTTTGTGAATGATCCCCGGATGCTGGATAATAACTATCGTCGATACCTGGTCAACCGTCTGCGGGAGACGCTGCCCTTTTCCGAAATACCCATCCGGCTGCTGCTGCGAGGCCATCATGAAGGCGCAGAAGGTAAGAAGGTAAGAAGGTAAGAAGGTAGGAAGGTGAGAAGGTGGGAAGGTAGGAAGGTAGGAAGATGGGAAGGTGAGAAAGTAAGAAGGAATTATAATGGGCGAGATTCGATAAAATAATCTGCGAAAGTTGACAAGCAGAGAATAAACATTAAATTAATAGTAAGAAAGCTTGTCAGGAGCCAGTTTTGTCAAAACGCGTTTATCTTTTGCTTTTCATCCTTGCGTTGGTGGCGGCGCTATTAAGCTTAAACTGCCAGAAAAGCGAGATGGACCGGCTGATTGAAGAAAGTCCGTTCCGCGAGCAAAAAACCGAAGCCGGCAATTCTATCATTATAGTTTCCTGTACATTTCAACCGCTGGAGGCGGCGGGCGAAATTGACATTACGCAAGAGCAGATATGGAAGGATTACGCCCTTTCCGCCGAGGAGCCGACGCCGGCGGAAAAGGGGGTAGAAAGCGGCTTTTCACCCGCCCAAGTGCGTCTTTGGCGGGAAAACGGCCTGGAAATCACGGTGGTTCCCTTGAGCAATTGGATGAAGTTTCTGGAGGAGATGCTGAAAATTCAGTCGGCACAAATGCCGGTGATGACCGCATTGTATCGTCGGCCAGGTCAGGCGGCGGAGTTTCCTTTCTATTGGATAACGCAGCCGGCCTCGCCCTTTATCTGCGACGGGCAGGGCAATTTGCAGGGCTACTCGCTCTATGAGGGCAGAGGTTTTATCCGGGTAAATTGCATGCCCGCAGAAGACCCCGCCTCCAAAACCGCTTACCTTAAGATTGTCCCCTTTTTCCGCCATGCCGTACCGGAAGAAAAAATTGTTCAAGACAAACTGGGGATGAGGATCGTACGGGAATACCCGGAAATTGCTTTCGACCAACTGAAATTGGATGGAGAACTGCGGCTGGGATACTTTATATGCATCACAACCAGGCCTGAGGAAAAATTCAGCGGCAAATTAGGCAATCTGTTCATGCGGCATAATGTCGAAGGCAGAGAAGTGCAATTGATGCTGATGATAGCTCCCCAAGTACAGACAGCTACGGAAATAAAGGCCCAAAATACAAGATAAAATATTCAATGACGAAAAAATCGAATGCCGGGGAATTATTTCAGTATTATGGAACACGGTAAGAATAATAACGCTAATGATTATTACCTCCTGCTGTGTGAGAGTTCCAGTTTGGCTATAATCAGCACGGATCTGGAGGGTAAAATCATTACCTGGAACCGGGCGGCAGAGGTTATTTTCGGGGCTAAGGCCCAGGAAATGATCGGTCGCGATATAGAAGTTATTGTCCCGCAGGAACGCCGATCGCTGTTAAGAAAGACGATAAAACGCGTGCTCAGCAAGAAACAGAGCAGCGAATTTGAAGTGGTGCATTCCCAGAATCGGCCGAAGCCTATAACCCTGGAAGCGGTTATCACGCCGATTTTCGATGAGCAAAACAATATCCTGGCCCTGGCCGCCTGGATCCATGATATAACGCATCGAAAAACCCTGCAGCGCAATCTCGCCAAGGCGGAAAAAATGGCTTCCCTGGTTACGCTCTCTTCGGGAGTGGCCCACCATTTTAATAATATTATCAGCGGGGCCGCCACCATTGCCGATTACGCTCTCCAAACCGGCGATGAACAGGCTACCCAGCGGGCCCTGCAAATGACCAGTGAGGCAGCCAGCCGAATCAGCCAGATCACTTTCTCACTGCTAACCTTCGCCAAAAAAAACTGGCAGGAATTCGATCTTTCCGACTTGACGGAGGTGATTCTGACTTTTGGTCATTTGGTGGAAAAACCCCTACTGAAAAAGAATATTCGCCTGGAACTGCACCTGCAACCGGTGTCGATTCATGAAGTACCGACCTCGCAAATGTTAAAGGTCCTGGGGCATCTATTGGATAATGCCGAAAATGCCATGCCCCAGGGAGGCACCATCTGCATATCCCTGCAGCGGGAAGGCGCTGAGACGGTTCTGCGGTTCAGCGATACCGGCGTTGGAATAGCCGCGGAGAATCTGCCCCATATTTTCGATCCCTTTTTTACCACCCATGGTATTTCGGCGGGTGGGAATAAACCCAGCAGCGGACTGGGGCTTTCGGTAGTCCATGGGATAATCGAGGAAATCGGCGGGAGCATTCAGGTATCAAGTAAAGTGGGAAAAGGCACCTGTCTTATCATGCGGTTCCCGGAGAAAGAGGATTCCCCCAACTCCGAACGGTAAACGCCTATCTGAAGAAAATAATCGACGCGGCGGCATTGTTATTTGCCGAAGATGATGGCGGCATAACCGACGCTATCATCGGCAGGTTGATGAAATTTTTTATTGATTACCTCGGCACTGGTAGTATGAGCCAGTAATTGCCCCTTCTGAGCACCAAGATGGGCGGCGGCAGCCACCACGGCGGCAACCGCACCGGCACCGCAGGCACTACCATACATCCGGGCTGACTCCACCAATTTGTCCGCCTGCATCGAAAGAACCAGATCGATAAAAAATTGGTCGTTCTTTTCCTTGGCCCAGCGGATGCCATCCCGGCTGGTACCCATCGGGGTAAAGGCATAAGATGGTCCATAATGGGTCAGGTCCGTCGAGGCCAGACACACAATTTGCTTATCCGTACGTTCAATCACCTCAGCGACAGCTTTACCAATTTCATGGGCGGCGCTGATAGGAGGGACCATAATAGGAACAATGGCGGCCTTTTCAAAAAGGTACTGAATCAGGGGGATTTGTACCTCTATGGAATGTTCCCGGCTGTGACTGGAACGGTCTGCCCGGATGAGGCTGGGCGCCTGGGCCAATATAGCCGCACTGAGTGATTCATCCACATCGATGGTCCCCAGCGGGGTGCCCCACTGACCCGAATCGTAAAGCAAGCCGCAACGGGCGGCTGCCGTGTGGACGGCGCCGAATATGACGAAGGTATCAACGCTTTGTTTTTGCTTAATAGCGGATAAAACCAAAGCGGCGAGGTCGCCGCTGAAAACCCAGCCGGCATGGGGAACGACGCCCGCTAATATTTTTTCCGGCAGAGGTAATTTGATCGGCTGACGGGGCAATAATTCTTCGATCTGCTGCAAGCACCCCTTATAAGTGGACTCGTAAAATTGACCGGCTACCGTAGCCATTCGGACGGACATGATCGGCTCCTTTATGTGTTGACAGTCGGCCCTGAATGATTTAGCATAAAACGCTTAAATTGCTATTATAGTTTATAAATATAGGGCGAGGACTACAATATAATAAATTTAGAGAAAATTTTTTACCCTAAATCCGGGAAACAAACATGATAAAAGCAACGGAAATGAAAAAAGGAATGGTTCTGCTGGTCGATGGCAATCCCTGCGTAGTGATAGATTATCAACATGTTAAGCTGGGCAAAGGGGGCGCCGTCCTGCAGACCAAATTCAAGAACGTTGTCAACGGAACAATAACAACCAAGCGGATACGCTCAGAGGAGTCGCTGGAGCAGGTTTTCGTCGATAGACAGCAGTATGAATATATTTATTCCAGCGGCAACGAGCATGTATTCATGCACAAAGAGACCTTCGAACAGATCACCCTGGATAGCGAAACCTTCGGCGACGGCACCAAGTGGTGCAAGCCAAATATCGACGTGGAAATACATTTTCTGGACGGCCGAGCCATGACGGTGGTACTGCCTAACACAGTGGAATTAGAAGTAACGGATACACCACCGGTTTTCAAAGGGGCAACGGCCACGAACCAATACAAAAAGGCTACCCTCCAGACCGGAGTGGTGATTACCGTGCCGCCCTTCGTGGAAACTGGGGAATTAATCCGGGTTGATACGCGTACGGGAGAATACCTGGAACGGGTCAAGAAATAAAAATGCGACCGCGGGCCTTAAAAATAAGGTAAGCCCGCCGACTGCTTTTTTACGAAAGCATCAATGAGGCTTTTTGTCCGGTTCACCTACATGGGGGAATTCGTCCTCTTTAAAGGTGGATTGAGGCACTTCTTCCGCCACGCTCCTGCCCGCCTGGTAATCGAATATTTGCTGAACCTTAAAGCCGATGGTCTTGAAATATTTAGCGACCGGCACCCCGTGTGGGCAGGCGCTGGTGCATTGGCCGCATCCGACGCAGGATACCGCCATGTGGTTCATGCGGGTCAGGTGAAAAAGCAGGGTATCCGTAGGGATACGGATCTTGCCTTTTCTTTCCGCCCAGTTAATATATTGATCGTGATCGTGTTCGAAGATCCGTGAATCGAAAATACATTCCTGGCAATAACAAATGGGGCATTCTTTTCGACAATTGTTGCAGTGGCGGCAATTCTCCAATTCCTTCAGAAAACTCTCTACGTTTTTGGTTTGCTGGGCTACTTCCTGAAAAAGTTTATCGCGGGCCTGCAGACGGGTATCGAGGCACGTCTTTGAGGCATTTTTCCAAGGTGAGATGTCCCCGGCAGGGACCAGGCCCAGCTTGGCCCAATCCACCGCGTCAAATTTTTCCGCGGACTGAATGATGATTTCCCGGCTGGTATCGCAGCCGAAAAAGTTGATGGAAATATCGGCATTAGCTGGGGTGGGATATTCGCAGGTTTGACATGCCAGCCGTAACTCCTTGCCGTTCAGTTGGTTAGGTTGGGCATGAATGGTATCGGATAAATACGCCCGCGTAAGTTCTGCGGCGTCGGTAAAGTTTTGAGCCAATTCTTTAAAGGCGGAAGGTTCATAAGTACCCAGGCAGTCCACGCCGATGATGACGAGATTTTCCGGATTAATCTGCTTAAGTTTAATCAACTCAACAGCGGCCCGTATCTCACAGGAACGCAGCACCGCGCCAATCTTCTCCCGGGCTTTGCCCTTGGAAAGCTTCGCCAGCAAGCTGGCACTATTGAGCAGCAGGAAAGGCACGAAAGGGTTGGCGGTGGTGATCTGCTGGGGATCCTTCACCAGGGTCGGCAGGACGGATTTATGCGAAGTCGTATCCTGGGGCAACAGCAGGGCATCAACGATTTTCTCACTCAAGAGAGCCTGGAAGAACTCATTTATCTCCTGCAGGGGGTCGTTATTTTTTATCTGAAGTTTATATGCTTTGGGCACTTACTGCTCCTTCTATAAATATCATAGATATACCGAATTCAATCAGATATCCCACATTTGTTTTAATGGATTGGGACCTAATTTTCTGATTTCTTCCACCATATCAGTAACCGTCTGGGCGAAGATCTTTCCTTCGCTGGCCGCTATCCAGCGAATCCAGATTCGGCGGGTATCGAAACCGACACATTCGAGGACCTTGTTTAAAATCATAAATCTTCGACGGGCCTTGTAATTTCCGGAGACATAATGGCAACTGCCCGGATGGCAACCGCCGACAAGCACACCGTCCACACCGTCAAGCAGTGGTTTGATAATAAATATCGGATCGACCGCGCCGCTGCACATCAGCCGAATTAGCTTCACGTTGGGCGGATACTGAATGCGGGAGGTGCCCGCCAGATCGGCAGCCTCGTAGGTACACCAATTGCACACGAAAGCAATAATGTTAGGTTCAAATTCGGCCATAAGCTTTTCCTCTTAATTCAGGGCAGTTTACCGATTTTCTCAAAATTTCGTTTACCACCGAAACCGGCAAAATCTGTACTGCCGGTTCTATATTTTCTATTTGTCAACCGCCGCCTGGGCCATCGACAGAATCTGTTTCTGGGTGAAACCTTTATGGGTACTGGCCCGGCTGCGACAAACCACTACGCAAGCGCCGCAGCCCTGACAGGACACCTCAATTACCCGGGCCACCTTGTTTTCCTCATCCATCTCACGGGCGTCAAAGGGGCAAACAGCGACGCACAATCCGCAGCCTTGACACAAACGCTCATCCACGCAGGCGATAATCGCCTTAGCCTCGATAGTGTCCTTGGAAAGAATGGTACAGGCCCGCATGGCAGCGCCTTGAGCCTGAACGAGCGATTCCTGGAGAAACCGCGGCGAATGGGCCATGCCGCACAAGAACATACCGTCGGTGGTAAAATCCAGCGGGCGAATCTTCGGGTGCGCCTCGAGGAAGAATCCGTCCCTGTTCAATGATATCTTGCAGCGGCGGGCGAGGTCCTCGTTGTCACCGGAGGTGACGCCGACGCTAAGGACCACATGGTCGGGATGCAGCGAGATGTTCTCTTTAACCAGCTCGTCCGACACATCAACTGTTATCTTATCATCCTGTACCGTCACCACGGGGGCACTCTCTGCCTTAAAGCACAGGAATATTATGCCTTTCTCCCTGGCCTGGGTATAATACTTTTCCATCAGTCCGTAGGTGCGGATATCGCGATAAAGGACGTAAATTTTGTGCCTGGGATTGATTTCCTTGAGCTTCAGGGCGTTCTTTATCGCGTTCATACAGCATACTCTGCTGCAGTATGGATGGTTTTCATTTCGCGAGCCGACACACTGAATCATGACAAAGGTTTTCGGTTGGGCAAAATCACCCGGCTGTTGGGTCAGCCGGCGTTCCAGATCCACCTGGGTGAAGACGTGGTCGCTCTTGCCGTAACCGTATTCACCGGGCTCGGGCTGATAGGTTTGGGCCCCGGTAGCGATAAGCACTACCCCGTGCTCAATCTCCATTTCTTCTGTCGCACAATCGATCAGAGATCGGTAATTGCCCACGAAGCCGGTTGTCTCCTTTAGTTGAGCATTGGTTAAAACCATGATTTTTTCATTGGAAGTAACTTTCCGGACCAGATCGTTTAAAAACGACGGCAGATCAGGCTGTTGGGGGTTGAAGAACAGCTCTTTAAGGTGGCCGCCCAGTTCATCACTCTTCTCCAGCAGACAGACCTCAAAACCCTGATCGGCGATAGTCAGAGCGGCATGCATCCCCGCCGCCCCACCACCGACAACCAAAGCAGTATGATTCACGTCGGCAAACGATTCCTTCAATGGAGTGAAAAGACGGGCTTTGGCTACTTTTATCTTAACCAGCTCCTTGGCCTTTTGGGTGGCTCGTACCGGGTCGCTCTGGTGGACCCAGGAGACCTGCTCCCGCAGGCTGGTCATTTCAAACAGATACCGATTCAGCCCTACCTCGCGAACGGTATCGCGGAAAAGCGCCTCATGGGTCCGGGGGGTGCAACTGGCGACAATTACCCGGTTGAGCTTATATTTTTCAATGCTTTCCTTGATCCCTTCCAGGGCATCCTTCGAGCAAGTATATAAAAACTCGCTGGCGTAAGCGACGTCTTTCAGGTGGGAGGCATAATCCACCACTTCGGGAACATTTACCACGGAGGCGATGTTTTTCCCGCAGCGGCAGATAAAGACGCCCACCCGGACGTCTTCGTCGCTGACGTTTTTCTCCGGCGGGTACTTTTTCTTTTTCACCAGTTGGCCCCGCACGTCACATAGAACACTGGAAGCCAGGGCGGCAGCGGACGAACCTTCCACCACCGATTCGGGGATATCCTTAGGCTCAGCGGTGGTGCCGACGGCAAAAATACCGGGCCGAGTGGTCGTGCCGGGATTTTTCAATCCGCCGTCAACCACATCGTATCCATTTAATTTGAAGTTCAATTTTTCCGCCAAGTCATTAAATTTCTCGCTGCGCAACAGCCCCACGGCCAGGACGACCATGTCAAACTCTTCCTCCTGCACCCGGCCGGCTTCATCGACGTACCTGATGACGAGATTTTTGGTACGGTATTTTTCGTAAACTTTGGAAACCGTCGAACGGATAAAGCGTACGCCCTTATTTTTCTCGGCGTCTTCGTAATAACGCTCGTAATCCTTGCCGAAGCACCGGATATCGATGTAAAAGATTGCCGGCTGGATATTGGCATCGTGCTCCAGGGCGATGGTAGCCTCCTTTATGGAATACATACAGCAGACCGAGGAGCAGAATTCATTGCCGTCGGCTGGATTTCGCGAGCCGACGCATTGAATGAAAGCGATCTTCCGCGGCGGTTGGCCGTCCGAGGGCCGAACCACCATGCCCTGGGTGGGGCCGGACGAGCTTAAAAACCTTTCGAACTGCACGCTGGTCACCACGTTGGCATAGCGGTCGGCGCCGTATTCCTTCTTGCGATTGGCATCGAAGGTCTCCAGGCCGGTGGAAAAGATTACCGCCCCCACGTCCAGATTCAAAGTCTCATCCCGCATGTCGTGACTAATGGCGCAGGCTTCACAGACCTTTTCGCATTCATAACAGCCGCTGCAAATGGCGCAGTTCAAACAGCGGCTTGCCTCCGCGACGGCATCGGACTCCGAGAGGGTAAGCTCCACCTCGTTGAAATTACCGCGGCGCTGGGCCAGCGGCAAAAGCGCGGTTTTAACCCTGGGCTTTGAGGAAAATTCCATCTGGGGGGTAGGTGCTTTGACCATGGTTTCCTCTCGGCCTTCGCGTAAATCCACACCGCGAAGGTAGCGATCGATGGAAACCGCTGATTCCCGCCCGGAGGCGATCGCGTAAATCACCGAAGCAGGGCCCAAAGCCACATCGCCGCTGGCAAATATACCTTTTTGCGAGGTGGCGTAGGTAACCGGATCGATCTTAATCCCACCCCAGCCAGCCCGCTCGATCATGTCACCTTCCCGCAGAAACGAGGTATCGGAACCTTGCCCGATGGCAAAAATCACCTGATCAGCATTGACTATGATTTGCTCATCATCCGCGAAAACGGGATTAAATTTATGCTCGTCATCGAATACTCTAAGACACCTGGAAAACCTTACTTTGGAAACAGCGCCATTTCCCCCAACGATTTCCTTAGGCCCGTAAGAATTATGAATAACCACGCCTTCCTCGCGGGCCAGTTGAATCTCCCAGGGATGAGCGGGCATTTCGCTCTCGGACTCCAGGCAATATAAATCGACCTGGTTGGCACCCAATCTCAAAGAAGCCCGGGCGGTGTCGATGGCGACGTTGCCGCCGCCGATCACGACAACCTTGCCCTTTAACGATACCTCCTCCCGGCAGTTGACCTTTTTCAGAAAATCAATGCCCTGGGTTACATTCTTCAAATCATAACCTGGAATCCGCAGCTCTTTCGGTTTGCTCGCCCCCACGGCTAACAGGACCGCCTCGTAGCCGTCTTTTTTCAGACTGGAAAGGGTGAAATCCTTACCCAGTTGCACGCCGCTTTTGACTTCAAATCCGGTATTGACGATACTGTCGATTTCCCGCTGTAATAACTGATCAGGCAGGCGATAAGAGGGGATGCCATATCGCATTAAGCCGCCTAAATTGTCCTCTCGTTCGAAGACCGTCACCGAATACCCCCAGCGGTGAAGATTATACGCGGCCGTCAAACCCGAAGGCCCCGCTCCGACAACCGCGACCTTACGACTATTTCGCTCTTTAACCAGCTCTTCCGTAATATCCTTATCAAACGAATAGGGCCGCTGCCGGGCTTTCGACTTTTCGCCGGCCGAGGGCTCCTGGCTCGGGTCGGGCTGCTGCGGGAAAAGCTCGGACTCCTTGCTCTCATAGACAAAATCAGTGACGAATCGCTTTAACTGATTTACGGCCAAAGCGCCTTCCATATCTTTGCGATTGCACTCCCCTTCGCAGGGATGGTAACAGACACGACCTAAAATGCCGGGGAACGGCACCTTGGATCGAATAAGCTCGTAGGCCTCCTTATACTTTCCCTGGGCGATCAGGGCGATGTAACCCTGGATGTGGATATGGGCCGGGCATGTCGCCACACAAGGCGAGGTATCCTGCTTGTCGATGGCAAACGTCCGCGGGACCGCCTGTGGGTACATTCGGTAGATCGCTTTGTGCTTGCTGATGAAGCCGTCGAATTTATTGGGCACCTCCACCGGGCAAACCTTGGTACATTCATCACAGCCGGTGCATTTATCAATGTCCACGTGGCGGGCCCGGCGGTGCAACGTAACCTGGAAACTACCCGCGTCACCCGCAATGTCCTGGACCTCGGTATTAGTCAGAATATCGATATTGATGTGTCTTTCGCAGTCCACAAGCTTGGGAGAAACAATGCACATCGAGCACTCATTGGTCGGGAAGGTCTTATCCAACTGGGCCATCCGCCCGCCGATCGCCGAGGCTGACTCCACCAGGTACACCTTGATCCCGGCGTCGGCCAGGTCCAGTGCCGCCTGCATACCGGCGATCCCGGCGCCGACTACCATGGTGGAACCGATTTTTTTAGTTTCTTTTTTTGTATTATCCATGATCCTATTCAATGTTTGCTTACTTTTCCGCAGTAGGAGCGTATTCCTTTGCCTGCGTAACATCGTCCATCAATTTCGCCACCAGCGTATCCGTGCTGACCAGGTGTTTCTTTACCACCGCCGCTGCTTCCTCGCTGCCGAAAGCCAGGCCCAAAAGCTCGGTAAAATAAAACACCGGTATCTTTTGGTCGGCTGATTGCCGCATCTCCAGATTGGCCTGGCACAAAGGGCAAGCGGTAACAATGGCGTCGATATCAGCATCCTGCGTCCAGTCCGTCATCCGCTTAATCAAATCAAGGACCAAATCCGGCCGGGTCAGGGAAAGAGAGGCCCCGCAACATTCGGTTTTAAACGGCCAATCGACTGATGTGGCTCCGATGGTTGTCATTAACTCATCGAGAAGCTGAGGATTCTCTTTATCATCCAACCGGGTGAACTGATGGGGCCGAACCAAGAGGCATCCGTAATAGCAAACCACCTTCAAGTCTTTCAGAGGACGCTTGACGTGGGATCTGATCGCCTCCAGACCGAGTTGCTGGGCCAAAAGCTCCATGAGATGATAAATCTGGGTGTCGTTATGAAATTTATAACTTAATTTCTTTTCGATTATCTGCCGCATCTGCGGATCGTTTTCCAGGGCGTCCGCACAGCAGCGGGTACGGGAAAAACAGGCGGCACAGGGTATTACCACATCAAGGCCGGTTTCCTGGATAATTTTGAGGTTCCGGGCGGGCAGGTAATATGAAAGATTCTTATCCAGACTGTGGGCGGAGGTCGCCCCGCAGCAATTCCAATCGGGAATCTCTTCCAGATCTATTCCCAGCTCATGGCATACGGCACGAGTAGATAAATCATACTCCAAAGCCGTGCCGTGCAATGAACAACCGGGATAATAAGCCATCCTCATCAAATCACCTGTTTCTTTTTATCCACTAAGCCCGAATGATTCTTTAAGGCTTAAACATTTCCTTGAGGTTTTCCTTATCCTTGATTTTCTCCGGCAAAAAAGACAGTTTCCCTTTGAGAAACATCTTCATCCCCAAAAGCATATCGCCGAACAAATTGCCCGAAAAAACCTTCCACTTGGCGATTAACGACATCTCGTGCACCCTGCCGGTCCGCTGCACCTCGCCAAGAAAGACCTTGTGAAACTTACGAATGCCTTTTTCCGATGTACCCACGCCTTTTTTTGTCGCGTACTCTTTGAGCAGGTCGATGATATAGGGAATATTGATCTCAAAGGGACAGCGACTATAGCAGTTTTGACAAGACGTGCACAGCCAGATGGTTCGCGACTGCAGGATTCTTTCAACTTGCCCCAAAGCCAGTAATTTCAACAGCACCGCCGGCGGGTATTCCATCTGGTTGGCTACCGGGCAGCCGGAAATGCACCTGCGGCACACGTAGCACTCCTGTAAGGCCTGCTGGATCTCCTCAAGAATTTCCGGAGGCAAAAGCTCGCCTGTTTCACTAATCTCATTTTGCTCTTTTACCTTCATTGTCATTGCAACTGATCCAGCATGTGTAAAATCTGGCCGGTAGTCATGTTTTTCACCTCGGCTGCCTTATTGGGACAAACGGCCACACACGCCCCACACCCCTGGCACAGGGCGTCAATCACTTTGGCGATATTCCGTCGTGAGTCGAACTCCCGGGCATTGTAGGTGCAGGCCGAGATGCACAATTGGCAGCCTTGGCATAATTCTTCATTAACGCAGGCAATAACCGGGTCACTGAGCACCTTATTCATGGAAAAGAGGCTGTTCACCTTGGCGGCGGCACATCCCGCCTGAGCTACGGTATCCGGGATATCTTTGGGGGCCTGGCCGCAACCGGCGAAGAAAATTCCCGCGGTGGAACTCTCCACCGGTTTGAGCTTGGGATGAGTCTCTTTAAAGAAACCATGCTCATCGCTGCCGATGTTTAGAAGCTTGGCGATTTTTTTAGCGTCCTGGCGGGGCACAATCGCCGACGCCAAAACCACCAGGTCCGCCTTGATCTCGATCTTTTTGCCGCTCAAGGTATCCACCCCCCACACCACCACGCTGCCGTTATCCTCGAAAACCTTGCTGACCCGGCCGCGCAGGTACAAAATCTTCTCTTCCTCAATGCCCTTCTGGACAAATTCCTCGTACCCTTTGCCGCCGGCCCGAATATCCATATAAAAAACGTAGGCCTGACCATCGGGAATTTTTTTCTTGTAGAGGATGGCATGTTTGGCGGTGTACATGCAGCAAATGCGGGAGCAGTAGGGTTTGCCCCCTTCCGGGTCACGAGAGCCTACGCATTGAATAAAAACTATTTCCTTCGGCACCTGCCCGTCGGATGGTCTTTTTATCTGGCCCTGGGTGGGGCCGGAGGCGGAATTTATTCGTTCGAATTCCAGGCCGCTAATCACATTTTTGCATCTACCGTAACCGTACAGGTCTAAATCTTCGCCCGAAAAAAGATCGTATCCGGTCGCCACAATGATCGCCCCGACTTTTTCTTCGATTATTTTTTCTTTTTGCTCATAATCGATTGCCTTGGCCTCGCAGATCTTCGCACATACGCCGCATTTCTGCTTGGTAAGGTACATGCAATGATCCGCGTCGATTACCGGCTTATTGGGCACTGCCTGGGGTGAGACAACATAAATAGCCTTGCGCATCTCCAGGCCGAAATTGAATTCGGATGGCACTTTTACGGGGCATTTTTCTATGCATGCCCCGCAGGCGGTGCATTTCTGCCGATCCACGTAAGCAGGTTTCTGACGGATACTAACCGTAAAATTACCGATGCTGCCGCTTACGCTTTCCAGCTCCGCGTAGGTAATCAGCTTGATCCGGGGATGTTGGGCTACCTCGACCATTCGCGGGGTAAGAATGCACTGCGAACAATCCAGGGTGGGGAAGGTTTCGCTAAGCTGGGCCATGTGCCCGCCGATGGAGGGTTCCCTCTCCAGCAGCAGCACTTCATAGCCGCTATTGGCGATATCCAAAGCCGCCTGCATACCGGCGATGCCCGCCCCGACGATCAAGGCCCGCTTGATCAGGGGGGAGGTTAAGGGTGAAAGCTGTTCGTTTTGCTTTACCTTTTCTATGGTAGCGGAGATTATGTCGATCGCCTTTTGGGTAGCCTCCTCTTTATGCATGCGATGGACCCAACTGCATTGCTCACGGATGTTAGCGATTTCACACTGATATTGGTTGAGGCCCGCCGCCGCCGCCGCTTTGCGGAACGTCGCCTGGTGCATCGCCGGTGAGCAGGCAGCAACTATCATGGCATCGAGCTGGTTCGCCTTGATCGCGTCCTTGATGATCTGCTGGCCCGGCTCGGAGCAGAAGTATTTATAATATTCCGCGAAAACCACGCCGGGATATTTGCGGATCGCCTCCAGCACTTCGTCCAGTTTTATTACTTCCGCAATATTTGACCCGCACCAGCAGACAAATACCCCTATCCGCTTCATTGCTTCTCCTCAACTACAGGAATCTTAATTAACTCGTCCGGCCGAACTTGATGCTGATCAAAACCCCAGATACTCTCCTCAAGATCGAGAGCAACCGCCAACAGTTGAGTGAAGTAAAAAATGGGCAGCGGGGAAAATTCGCCGTATTTCTTCGCCATCGCTTTCTGCTTGGCATCGAGGTTGAAGTGACACAAAGGGCAACTGGTAACCAAAGCATCGATGCCGTTCAAGCGGGCTGATTTAATAATTCGATAAGAGCACTCCATCGCGAGCTCCGGCGCCCGAACCGCCTGGTAAGAGCCGCAGCATTCCGAGGCAAAGGGAAAGTCAATCACCTGGCAGCCCAGGCTGCTCAGGAAATTATGCAGAATTTGCGGGTGGTCCGGATCATCCAGGCCGATCTCCTTGGGCGGCCGCAACAAGAGACACCCATAATACGGCCCCAGCTTCAACTCGGGCAGTTTTCTTTTGACCCGCTGGGCCAGTTCTTCGAAGGTGATCTTGTCCCGCAAAACTTCCAGAAAATGTAGTACCTCCACCTGCCCGGTATAAGGTTCGTCGAACTCCTCATCCAGGTACATATTGATTTTATCCCTTTTTTCCGTGTCTTCCCGGACAACCTTGTTGGCCCGCTTGAGCACGTTGTAGCAGAACGAGCACAAGGTTACCAGCTCCTCACCCTGCTGACTGGCCTGGGCCAGAATCCGCACCGCCGGCACCAGCCCCATCAGGTTATCGCCCGCCAGCGGGAAAGCCGCCCCGCAGCAGGTCCAGCCTTCCAGCTCGGCTAGTTCGAATCCCAAAGCCTGCGCCGCCGCCCGGGCGGTCTGGTCAAAATTCCTTGCCTTTTCATGCAGGGTACAACCCGGAAAATACGGAAGTTTCATTGTCATCTCTAACTCGGTCGCTCAAAAAAATTATGAAAATACTCTAACCCGTAAATTTACGGAAACTGCAGATTATCCCCATCTGGGGCGTCTCGGCGAGAATATCGCTGGGTATCTCTCGCAGCTCCAGTTTATCAATTCCGCCGCGAGTAAGCTGCACCCGCAAAGCCTCCATCACCTTGGCCAGGTCCACGCCCTTCGGACAACGTGAAAAACACGTCAAACACGACGCGCACAGCCAGATGGTCCGGCAGTTAAGCAGCTCCTGTTCCTGGCCTAATTGCACCAGTCGCATCACCTGGTTGGGCAGCAGGTCCATTTCGCCGACCAAAGGACAGCCCGCCGAACACTTGCCGCACTGATAGCAGCTAAAAATATTCTCGCCGCTGATCTCCTCGATCTTCTTTACGAAATCACTGTTAACTTTTTCATTGGATATTTCGATTCTCACTGCAACACTCCACCGCCGTTTATCACTTTAGTCAGACGCCCAGCTTCTGGTAAATCTTGGGAAGATGTTCCTTGACCTTTTTCTTGACGTCGGCATAAAGGTTGTTCCCATGGGCGTCGATAGCCACGATCAGCGGGCCGAAATCCTTCACCCGGAACTTCCACAGACATTCCGGCATGAGGTCTTCCCAGTAAACCTCCTCGATCTCCTCGATCTGGGTGGTCTCCAGGGCCGCCGCCCCGCCGACAATCGCTAAATAACAGGCTCCGAACTTCTTCATCGCCGCCACGCTGCCTTCCAGCAGGCCCGCCTTGCCGATAATCCCGCGAACGCCGTATTTCTCGATCAGGCCGGGCGCGAACCGGTCCATACGCGTCGAGGTGGTCGTCCCGATGCAGACCTTCTCATACTTATGCTCCCCGATCTTCCGCACGCCGGGCGCCGTATGAATACAAAAATGACCGTTCAAATCCACCGGCGGCTCCACCCCCTGATCGAAAATCCTGATCTGGGTGGCATCTCTGATCCCGAAGAGGGTGCCGTCCAGGATGACTTTGTCGCCAACTTTCATCTTTCTGATATCTTCCGGGGTCACCGGAGCTCTCAAATGATATTCCATTGTGATCTCCTTTTAAAAATCCACTCTCCACTTTAAACCTGTCTCACCTTTAAAATCCCATCTCCACCTTGCCGTCACTGTACACCTTAGCTCTTGCCCGGCGAGCCGGCCAGCACTGCGTGTTTATCGCCACAGGATTTAAAGTAATATGGGTATGAGCAATTTCTATCTGAACCGCTAAGCAGGAAATTATCCCTCCCAGTCCCATCGGACCGATTCCAGTGGCATTTATCGCCTCCAGCAGCTCATCTTCCAACTGGGCCACCATGGGATCGGGATTATGCGAACCGATGGGGCGGGCGATTGCCTCTTTAGCCAGCTTGACGCATAGATCCGCGGTTCCGCCCAGCCCCACGCCCACCACCGTCGGCGGACAGGGATTAGCACCGGCTTCCACCACCGTATCCAGGATAAATTTCTTGACCGCCTTGACGCCCGCCGCCGGGATGAACATCTTCAGGGCGCTCATATTTTCCGAGCCGGAACCCTTGGGCACCGCCAGGATGTCCACGTAATCCGCCCCCGGAAGAAAATCATAATAAATAATCGGAACCCCGTCACCCGTGCCCGTCGGCGCGGGTTTGCGGGTGATGGTATGCATCACGCTCGATCTGAGGGGATGCTCAAGTGTCGCCCGTTTACAGCCTTCCCGCAGGGCCTCGGTTATCTTGCTGCCGTCGAGCCGCAGCTTGGAACCGATCTTCACCATATAAATCGCCAGACCCGTGTCCTGGCAGATCAACATATCGTTTTTTTCCGCTACTTCCACGTTCTGTAAGACCGTCTTGAGAACCTCCTTGCCCGTCGGGCTGGTTTCTTTTTGCGCCGCCTTCTCCAGGGCTGCTTTCACATCCGGCGGCAGTTTTTTCAACGCCCGGATATACAACTCCTTGGCCGTGTCTTCGATTACCTTATAGGGAAATTCACTCATTCCGCTTGCTCCTTTCTCAACTGGCTTTCAGCCCTTTCCTTACCTCTTCGGTATTGTAATTGGGCAGCAGTATCGGGGAAACGCCCTCAACCTTGATTCCCTGCGAATCCAACTCACTGTTATATTTTTTCGTGTGTTCCAGACTTATCTTGCCCGGTTTCACTTCCTTGCTCTTCAAAGCGGCGCTGCGGCCCGCACGTCTGCCGAACACCATGATATCCAGCCAGGAATTGCCCATTAATCGGTTCCGCCCATGCACCCCGCCTTCCACCTCGCCGCCGGCAAACAGGTTTTCCACTCCCGTTTGCGCCTGGTCATTGATGAGTATCCCGCCGTTTTGATAATGCAGCACCGGCGTGATCAAAATCGGCTCCTTGTTGGGATCGATATTATATCTCATATAACGGCGGAACTGATTCGGCATGATATCCAGCAGCGTACCCTCGCCATGAATGATATCTATCATCGGGGTATCCAGCCACACCCCTTCCGTGCCCCGCGGGGTGGTTATTCCTTTACCGTTTTTCCGGCATTCCCGAATTATAACCGACGTCGTTACATCGCGGGTCTCTAAAGGATGCAGGAACTGCTCTCCGTCGCTGTTTACTAACTGCGCCCCCGTACTGCGGGCCGTCTCCGCCACCAGGAGCCCCACTGTTTGCTCGGGGTACGCCCCGCCCGTGGGATGGTATTGCACCGTATCCAGGTAGATAAACTTCGCCCCCAGCCGATAGGCCATCACTAATCCGTCGCCCGTCGCCCCGTAATGATTGGTGGTGGGAAAATTCTGTACATGTAGTCGCCCCGACCCGCCGGTAGCCAACACCACCGTCTTGGCCCGCGCGATGGAAATTTCATTCGTCTCCATGTTCATCAGCACCGCCCCGGCGCAGCGGCCTTTCTCGTCGCTCAGCAGTTCCACTGCCGAGGTAAAATCCAGCACCGGTATCCGCCGGTTTAATACTTCATCTCGCAGCACCGTGGTTATCCCCGCTCCGCTTAAGTCCCGGCAGTAATGCAGCCGCTGCCGTGAGGTGCCGCCCCCCGCCTTGCTCTTGATCATACCGTCCGGATGCTTGTCGAACATCACCCCCAGACCTTCCAGCCACCGGATCACGCCCGGCCCGTCATTGACTAACGCCTTTAATAGCTCCGGCACGTTGAAGAACCCCCCGCCGCCCAGCCCGTCCAGGTAATGAATCGCCGGCGAATCCTTGGGATCGATCGCTGCCTGAATCCCCCCCTGGCTCATCATCGAATTAGAGTCCCCCAGTCTCAGTTTCGTCACCATCATCGGCACCACCCCGTTATCGTAGGCCGTCAGCGCCGCCGCCAGTCCCGACGCTCCCCCGCCGATGATTAACACGTCCACGTCGTAGGTGATCTGCGACAGGTCCATCTCGTCGGGATTGATATAACTGTGCTTCTCAAAGTTGTCGGCAAACTCTTGCAGCGCCTGCTCGCCCTTATTGGGACCTATCCTGAGCTTTCTCAAGGCGCCCTCCCGGTTGACCGGATAGAACTCCTTCAAAACCTGCTTTTTCTCCTCCATGCTCAGCGGAGGGTATGCCTCTTTTAATCGGCGAGCCCTGCTGGCTTCCACCTTCTTGAGCGATTCCTTCATATTATTCGGGTACGTCATGTCTTACTCCAGGTCGAATGGTCTGTCGCGATATACTTTTTCCAGCGATTCCTTATCCATCTTCATATATTCTTTTATCTGCCCCTCGTATTTACCGCTGTCGATCTCTTCGATCCGCTGCGGCAAAAACGGGTCCTCCGGCAGCAGGTAGCGGGCGTAGAGGCGCCGGGCCAGCATCCCCACGTAGTAATGGACGATCCCCGCCGGGCACCGTGTCGCGCATAATCCGCACATCAGGCATTCGAAGCTCTGCTCCGCCGCCTTCGCCAGGTCGCCTTTAGCCGCCGCCGACACATATTCCATCACTTTCAAATCCTGCGGGCACACTCGCGTGCAGGAATTACACCCCACACACCGCAGCACCTCCGGATAAAGGCTGATAATGGTCTCCGAGGCCGCCTTGACCTTATCCAGTTCGTATAATGCCTTGTTAGCCGGATAAAAGGGCAGCATTCCCAGATACATATTTGGCTCGACCACCGTCTGGCAGGCCAGCCCGACCTTCAATTTATAATCGCCCGGCTTGCGATATACCGTAGCGCAGGCCCCGCAGTATCCACCGCGACACCCGCAGCCCCGGATAAACCGGTAACCCGCGTATTCCATCGCCTTCATGATCGTTAAGGTCGAGGGAACTTCGTATTTCTTGCCCATGATAAAAATAGGGACTAATTCCGAAGCCATATTCGCTCCTTCTTAAAAATCACTCCATAACCACACAGTTAACTTTCGCAGATTATTTTACCAAAGTTTGCATTCAAACAGGGCCATAATATATAACGGTAATAAATTGCAGGTTCGAACTAACCCTCGAACTTTA
>Ga0068714_10001416_pt1 | contig 35333 bp, 32 predicted proteins | sample MTBNYHSulfiMetaG_FD_62988 | JGI IMG/M metagenome (GOLD analysis project Ga0068714, IMG submission 62988) | Enrichment culture microbial communities from rom New York Harbor, USA that are MTBE-degrading - MTBE-NYH (New York Harbor Sulfidogenic)... | ecosystem: Environmental > Aquatic > Marine >...
CGACATCGTCGAGTTCGCCCGCCGCCGGGGCATCCTTCACAACCTCAAGGGCTCGGGCGCCTCCTCGTACCTCGCTCACCTGCTGGGCATTTCCCGCGTCAACCCCCTGGAGTTCGACCTCTACTTCGAGCGCTTTCTCAACAACGGCCGCGACGACCCGCCGGACATCGACCTCGACTTCGACTCGCGCCGCCGCGACGAGGTGCTGGCCTATGTCCTGGAAAAATACGGCGGGAAGCCGGGGAGCGGCACCGACGGCGCCGCCCCGCGCACCGGAGCGGCCTTCGTCTGCAGCTTGAAGAACTACCGCGCCCGCTCGGCCCTTTACGAAACGGCGCGGGCCTTCGGCCTCCCCCCCGAGGAGGCGCGCGGCCTGAGCAAGGCCGTCCCCTTTTTCGCCGAGCCCGAGACGCTCCGGCGCGGCCGTCCCGCGCCGGGCGGCGAGGAGATCTGGCGCCTGGCCGCGGACCTGGGCGGCGTCTACTGCGAGAAATCTCTCCACGTGGGGGGGGTCATCCTCACGCCCGCGCCCGTCGACCGCTACCTGCCGCTCGAAAAATCGGCCAAGGGCCTCGTCATGTCCCATTACGACCGAGACGCGGTCGAGGACCTCAAGCTCATCAAACTCGACCTCCTCTCCGTGCGGGGCCTGGCCGCCGTGTCCCAGGCCAAAACAAGCCTCGGCTTGCGCGTCATCCCGCCGCGCGACCCCAAAGCCGCGGCGCTGCTGCGGAGCGCCCGGACCGTGGGCTGCTTCCAGGTCGAGAGCCCGGCCATGATGAACCTCCTGCGGCGCATGAAACCGAAGGATGTCCGGGACCTCGTCCAGGCCCTGGCCCTCATCCGGCCCGGCCCGACCGAGAGCGGGATGAAGGAGGCGCTGTTGAGGAGCCGCGAGGGGCGGGCGGTCCGGCGCGACCCGTTCCTCGAGCGCGTCCTGCCCGAGACCGGCGGCCTCCTTCTCTACGAAGAGCAGGTCATGCAGGTCGCCGAGCGCGTGGCCGGCCTGCCGGCCGGCGAGGGCGACCTCCTGCGCCGCGGCCTGAAGAGGAGAGGGGGGCCGGACCCGGAGCTCCGAGCGCGCTTTTTCGACGCCGCCCGCGCCCGGGGCTACGCCGCCGCCGAGGTCGAGAAGTTGTGGGGGGTGATGGAAAAATTCTCGTCCTATGCCTTCAACAAAGCCCACAGCGCTTCTTACGCCGCCATGGCCTACCAGGCCGTCTATCTCAAGGCCCGCCACCCCGTGGTCTACATGGCCGCCGTGCTCAACGCCGGGGGCGGCTATTACGAGCCGGCCGAGTACATCGAGGAGGCCAAGCGCCTGGGTATCCCGCTCTTCGGCCCGGACATAAACCGCAGCCTCTACGGGTTCGAGGTCGAGGGGGACGGCATCCGCGTCGGGTTTCTGGCCATCAAGGGCCTGGCGCTCAGGACGGCGGAGAGGATCGTTGACGAGAGGCGCAACGGCGATTTCCAATCGCTTGAGGACTTCCTGGGCCGGCTGAAGCCCGGCCGGGCCGAGCTCCTGTCGCTCATCCGGGCGGGCGTCTTCGACTCGCTCGAGCCCAGGCGCTCGCGCCAGGTGCTGCGTTCCTTTCACGGCCTCGGCGAGATGGGCGATGTTTCGGACATCGAGGCGCGGGAGAAGCGGAGGATGCTCTACGACAGCTTGGGATTCCTGCCGGCGGGCGAGCCGCTCGACCTCTACGACGGCCGGCGGCCGCCGCTCCGCATCGGCGACCTCGGCCGCCACGCCGGCCGCGAGGTCGAGCTCCTGGTGCGCGTCGTCGACGCCCGGCAGAAGGCGACGGCCGGCGGCGGGCGAAGGTATTTCTACCTGTTCGAGGACGAGACCGGGCTCCTCGAGGGCGCGGGGGATTCGGCCTGCCCCGTCTCGGGCTCGCCGCCCGCCTGCCGGGTGAGGGGAGAGGTGCGCGTTTCGAACGGCGGCCCGCCGAAGATCGTCCGCTGCAGCTTCAGGAACGAAGGGCGTTTTCGCGCCGAGGCCCGGGCGGATTGACGGACCGCCTTTCTTGTCACTATGATGGACCCATCTCGAACAAGGAGGGTGACATGGATTCCCTTTCGGTCTTCCCGCGACGGCGCTTGATGAAACTTCTTCTGGCCGGACCGGTATTGACCGCCGCGGCTTGGGACGCGCTCAAAGCCGAGGCCAACCAGGCCGTCACGGCTCTCAGCCAGAAGCACCTTGAGGACGAATCCCCCGACGGCGTTTACTGGGAGGAGCTGCGCAAGTTCTACGCCTTCGAAAACCGCTTCATCATGATGAACAACGGCACCTGCGGGCCCATGCCCAAGCCCGTGTTCCACGCCCTGATGAAGGCCTTCCAGACCCAGGTTTCGAATCCCTATGACGTCTACGCCTACCAGCCCGCGTTCATCGAGGCCGTCCGCGCCAAGCTGGCCGCCTTCATCCGCGCCGAGCCGGAAGAGGTGGCCCTGGTCAGCAACACGACCGAGGGCATCAATCTCATCGTCAACGGCCTGGACATGAAAGAGGGGGATGAGGTCCTCGTGACCAGCCTGGAGCACCCGGGCCATATCAACCCCTGGCGGCTGAAGGAAAAAAGGACGGGCATCAAGGTCCGCGAAGTCGACATGCCCCTTTTCCCGAATTCGGTCGACGAGATCGTCGGCGCCTTCGCCGCCGCCGTCACGCCCCGGACGAGGATGATCAGCATCAGCCACACGGTGTTCATCACCGGGCTGATCATGCCCCTCAAAGAGCTGAGCCGGCTGGCCCGCGACAAGGGGCTGCTTCTTCTGGCCGACAGCGCCCATGGGATCGGGATGCTCGATCTGGACATGAAGCAGTCCGGCGTGGATTTTTTCATGTCCAGCCCCTACAAGTGGCTGGGCGCGCCGACCGGCGTCGGCCTCCTCTACGTCCGGAAAGACGTCTTGGACAAAGTCTGGCCCACGATCGTCTCCTCGGGCTGGGATAGGGACACGACGGCCGCCAAACTCGACCCCCAGGGCCAGCGGGCGGACGCCCTCCTTTTCGCCCTGGACGAAGCCCTGAACTTCAACAACCGCATCGGCCGGCGGCGGATCGAGAAAAGGATCAAGGTCCTGTCGGGCCACCTGAAAAGAGAGCTTCAAAAAATCCGAGGCGTCAAGCTCCACACGCCCCTGGACGTTTACCTGAGCGCCGGGCTGAACGCTTTTTCGGTCGAGGGCGTGGAGGCGGCGCGCATCGTCGACTACCTGCGCGAGAAACACAACCTCGTCGTCCGCACGGCGGGAAATCGCACCGTCGGGACCTACGGCGTTCGTGTTTCAACGCCCATCTACACGTCGTTCAAGGAGGCCGACCTGGTCGTCGAAGCGGTCCGGCACCTCGCCTCGCGCAAGGTTTGAGCCTCCTCGGGCGACAGCGTTGCGCGCCGCCGCCTCTCGTCGCAAAAGCCGCGCCTCGGTTCGCGCGCTTTCCGGCCGGTTTCGCGGACGGGAGGAGAAACGGACAGCGCCGTTCTTAAAAGAAGGGAAAGTACAAGCCTAGAAACAGCGACCGGCCGAAAATCGAAGCGGTGTTGTTGCGGATGGAATAATCGCTGCTGTACTCGTAGCGCAGGATATTGCGGGCGTTGAACAGGTTGGTGACGCCGAAGTAGAGGATGACCATCCGTTTGCCGACGGTGAGGTTCCACGTGCCGTTGATGTCGCAACGGCGGTAAGAGGGATACCTCGAGCTGTACGGGTCTCCCCACAGCGGGAGATATGATCCTTCGCTTTCATCCCAAACGCGGTTCTCAAGGGGCGTGTAGGGACGACCGGTGGCGTAGGAATAGCGGATGCCGAGGGAGCTTCGCGACCCCTTGAGGGTGACTATGGCCGTCAGAGAGTGGGTGATTTCGTAGGGCGAAGGGGCGAGGACGGAGACGTCGCCCTCCATCCTCTTCGAGCTCAGAGAGTTGTACACGCCCAGGACATCGAGCTTCCGGCCCCGGTGTTTGATGAAAATCTCTATGCCCCGGGCGAATCCCCGTCCGCCGTTGTTCCAGCCCGCTCCGGTCAGGTCCTCCAGGAAGAGGCTTCGGTATTCCTTGCCGTAAGCCGTAAGCCTGAGGGTCGCGTTGTCCGTTGAGCGGTCGTAGCTCAGGGAGGCGTGATAGGCCGAACGCGGCCGGAGCCTCCCGTCTTGGGCGAGGGTGAAGTGATCCCCGTACTGGCTGTGGACTCCCGTTGACATCCGGAGCGTGTCCTTTTTGGTCAGGAGATAGGCCAGCGAAATCCTTGGGTCGGCCCTCCAGCCGGGGCGGCCCAGGCTCAGGGACGAGAGCCTCAAGCCGGCGGTGACATAGAGCTTGTCCAGGGCCCGGAACTTGTCGTTGACATACACCGCTCGACGGCCGGCCCGCACGGTCTCGTCCCCCTCTGTTTCCGCGTCCCAGGAGACATTCTGCCGCCGGCTCACGAGATCAAGGCCGGCTTCGAGGAAATGCCTGTCGAGGTCCAGGACCGCTTCCAGACGGCCCTGCCAGGCGCGGTCGTCGACGGTCGTATCAAACACGCCCTCCTGGCGGTAGGCGGCGCCGTAAAATGTCCTGCTCAGCAAAAGACGGGCAAGAAACGCCGAGGAAGGCGTCGAGGTCAGGGAGAGAGCGGCGAAGCCGTTTTCCGAGGCGGCCCGGAAACCGTCCTCCTGGGCGAAGCGATAGCGGTCGTAAAGGCCCATCAGACGGACGGTGTGGGCGCGCCCGACGGGGACGACCAGCTTGCCGAAGGAATTGCCCGTGGCGAAAGACTGGCCGTCGTCTCCGTTGAGGGCCGACAGGAGTTCCGAACGGCCGAAGTTCAAGCTGCCGATCAGGGTCGCGCCGCCGGCCAGGGGGGTGCCCAGGTAGGAGTTCAGGCCGAAAACCGACAGGCCGAGGCCGCCTTCGCCCTTGAACAGGGCGTCCTTGGCGGTGATGTCCATGACCCCCGACAAGGCGTCGCCGAACTTGGAGGAAAATCCGGAGGTCGAGACGTTGAAATCCTCGACGACCTGGTTGTCGAAAATGCTGAAGTAGCTCTCGTGGAGGGATTGGCTGAGAAAGGGATGGGTGATTTCGACGCCGTCGAAATGGTAGGCGGTTTCGTCGGGCGCGCCGCCGCGGATGAGGAGGCTCGAGGCGTCCGGCGGGGAATTGACGCCGGGGAGAACGTGGGAAGCGTAGAGAGGGTCGGCGGCCGTTCCCGGCATCCGGTAGACGTCCATGCGGTCCAAGGTGACGGCGGCCTGAGGTTTGTCGCCGCCCAGGCCGCTGTCGGCCGAAACCACGATTTCGCGCGCTGGGAGCGGCTCGAACTCGAGGGCCAGCGAAAGAATCTCTCCGGGGAGCGCTTCGACCTCGATTTTCTTGAAACCGATGAGCCAGGCGACGATCCTGACCTTCGCTCCCGGCGTCGGCCGATTTTCGAGGGCGATGCGGAAGCGGCCGTCGGGGCCGGCCGACACGCCCCGCCCGAGATCGGGCAGGCTGATGTAGGCCGGCAGGGGGGAGCGGGTTTCCTTGTCGAAGACATGCCCCTCGATAACGGCCGGCTCCTGGCCGCCGAAGACAAAGGACGCAACGAGAAGAAGGCCGGCCAGGCCGAAGAAAAGACGGACGCTCATTTGTCCTTCTGGAGCGCGAGGAGCTCCTGTCGGGCCAGTCCATAATCCGGGTTGGCGATCAAGGCTCTTTTCAGACAGTCCAGGGCCTTCTCTTTTTCCCCTTTTTGGGAATAAGCCCGGGCCATGAAGGTCAGGCACTCGTCCAGCCCCCAGGAGGGTTTGAGGGGGTCGTCGGTCCTTTCGTTTTCGAAAAGAGCCGCGGCCTGAACGAGGACGGCAAGGGCGTTGTCCAGGCCTCCGCCGTATTCGGCGGGCCAGTAGAAGAGAGACAAGCCCTTGAGGAGGAAGACGCGCGGATTTTGAGGCTCGGCGCTCTCGGCCCGGCCGAAATAGCTGAAAGTTTTCATCCCCAGCTCCATTCCCCGGTCCGGGTTGAGGGCGATCTCGTAGCCGAGAAGCGCGGCGTACAGGGCATACGGCTCCCCCCAATCGGGCTGAAGCTCGATGAGTTTTTCCAGGTATTTCTTGGCCTGGGCGATGTTCGACGCGGCTTCCTCGGTCCGGCCGGAGGCAAACGCGTGGACGGCCAGGCGGTGTTCGGCCAGCCCGGCGTAGTAATACAGGTAGGCGTTCTTGTCCTTGTCCTCAAGCAGGAGGCTGAGGAGCATGTCCCGGCCGGCCTTCATCGTCTCGTCGTTCCAGGCGTTCCAGCCTTCTTGGAGCGTGTCACGGGCGCGCACGATCTTCGCCGTCCGGTCCGTGTTCCGTGAATCCGTCTGCGGCTCGGGCCGCGGGCCCGGTGCCGCGGCCAGGACGGTGGCGGCGAACAGGAAAGGGAAGAAAAGGGAAGCGAGTCGGGAAATCATCGTTGTCTCCTTTCATGCGCCTGGGATGGATCGGATGATCTTTTCCAGGGTGTTCATGTGTTCGAGGAAGGCCCGGCGCCCCCGTTCGGTGATGAGGCACGAGGTTTTGGGCTTCTTACCGGCGAACGTCTTGCGGATGCGGATGTATTTGGCGTCCTCGAGGAGGCCAAGGTGGGTGCTGAGATTCCCGTCCGTCAGGCCCAGCTTGTCCTTAAGGTGATTGAAATCCGCCTCTTCCAGAACCATGAGAATGGACATGATGCCCAGCCGGGCCTTCTGGGTGAGGACCTTGTCGAGGCGGGTGGACAGGTGTTCGGCCACGGTTTATCTCCGGCGATTGAGGAGCAGGCCGGTGACGATCAGTCCCAGGCCGAAGAGCAGGCTGAGGATGGGACCGGCGTGCTCGATGAAGAACACCGTGGTGACGAATGTCCCGGCCAAGCCCAGGAAGCCCATGACCAGCAGGCTCTTATGGAACATCAGGCCGATCATCAGGTAGCCCGCGGAAACGACAAGGAGGACGAAAGGGGTGATGTATTTCATCGGCAGGTCGGGCAGGAGGACGCAGAGGGCGATGAGGGCGGCCATGAGCAGGATGAGGGGAATCCAAAAAAGCATGAACCAGCCGGTCAGGGATCCCTTGAGTTTGGAGGACCGGGTCGCGGCTTTCCGGCGGATGACCAGGACCGAGGCGGCGAAGCCGAAAAGGGACAGGAACGGCCACCACCATCCGGCCAAGGCGTAGGAATGCCAATGATGGAGGAGGTGGGAGCCGGCATAGCCCAGGAGAGCGTAGAGGCCCCAGATGATGCAAATCCAGCCGCTTCCGGCATGGGTTATCTCCCTATGACTCCGGTCGACAAGGGTTTTAATGAGAGCGATGCTCTCCAGGGCGTTTTGTTTTTCCGATTCCGTCATCTCTGCCTCCATGATACAAAGTACTTTGAAATACAAAGTTATTGTCGGACAAGTCACTCCCTTTGTCAAGGGGGGAGATAAAATATTTTTTCGCCCGTCTTTCGGCGTGTCCCGCCCCCTTGGGGAAACGCCGGGGGCCTTTTGACGGCGATTGTGCCGCCGCCGCGGCCGTTGTTATAATCATCCGTGGAATCGCGCGCCGATGCGAGCGCAAAGACGCTGAGGGAGGTGCCATCATGTCAGCCGGGGAACTTTTGAAAATCGGGGATATCGCGCCGGATTTTGCGCTGAAAGACCATGGCAAGCACGAAATCAAGCTGTCCGAACTCCTGGGCCGCCGCGTGCTCCTGTCCTGGCATCCGCTGGCTTGGACGAAAGTCTGCGCCGAGCAGATGAAATCGCTCGAAGAGCATTACGACGAATTCGAGAAACTGAACACCTTTCCCCTCGGCCTGAGCGTCGACTCCGTGCCGTGCAAGGCGGCGTGGGCCAGGGAGCTCGGTCTCAACCGTCTGCGTCTTCTCTCGGATTTCTGGCCCCACGGACTCGCCGCTCAATCCTACGACCTTTTCCGGCCCCGGGAGGGTTTCTCCGAGCGGGCCAATGTCGTCGTGGACGAAAAAGGGCATGTGGCGTTCATCAAGGTTTATGACATCCCCCAGCTCCCGGATGTCGTTGAACTCCTCGCTTTTTTGGGGAAATGAGGGGCCCGCCATGGACGTGACTCGAGCCGTTCATGAACGCCGCGCCTTCCGTTCGCTGCTTCCCGCCGACATCACCGGGGAGCTCATCCGGGACCTGGCTCAACACGCCCGGCTCGCTCCGTCCTGCTTCAACAACCAGCCCGCCCGCTTTGTCTTTGTCAGGGACCGGGCGATGCTCGAGGCCATGCGATCCGCTCTTAGCGAGGGCAACCGCTGGGCGCATGACGCCTCCTTGGTCGTCGCCGTGTTCAGCCGCAAGGAGGACGACTGCGTCATCAGGGACCGCGAGTACCACCAGTTCGATTGCGGACTGGCCTCCGCTTTTCTTATTCTTCGGGCCACGGAGCTCGGTCTGGTGGCGCACCCGATCGCCGGATTCAGCCCGAAGAAAGTCGTCGAAACTCTCGGCATTCCCGGCGATTGCAAAGTCATCACTTTGATCATCTGCGGCCGCCGCAATCCGGAGTTGAGCCCCGTTCTTTCCGAGAAGCAGAAGGAATGGGAGCTTGAGCGGCCGGAACGCCTGCCGGTGGATAAAATCGCTTTTCTCGACCGTTATGGAGCCGCTCTCTGACAGGTCGCCCCTTCAGGCCGCGGATGTCCGCCGGGCGGGGATCAATCCTTCGGGCTTTCGGAAGGCTGTTCCTGAAACAGATCGAGCTGACCGGCCTCGATCCGGGCGACGATGTCTTTGAGGACGGGAAACTGTTTCAGCAGAAGAGGAGGAATGTCCAGCTTTTCCCCGGTCAACAAATTTTTGAGCTGCAAGGCGTTGGCCATGGCTTGGCCGCGGTAGTGGTTGTTGGTGATGACGATGACCTTGGAGCTTTTTCTCCCCAGGTCCTTGATACGGTCGACCCATTCTTCGAGCTCTCCCCGGGCGTAGAGATAATTGTAGCGGTCGTCTCGGCCGGCGTCTTTGCGGAACCAGTCCCTGCGGTTGCGGCCGTGAAACCGGACGTAGGACATATCCGGCCGCGTGACGACGGCTCCGGGTTTGAGGGAATGGGGAAACAGCGGCTGATCGATGTTGCACACGGCCGCCCCGTGCTCTCGGAGCATCTTGTGGAAATCGGGCGTGTCCCAGGAATCGTGCCGGACTTCGACCGCCAGGGGATAGCCGGCGAAGAGCCGGAAGAGACGCTCCAGGTGCTCGACGTGGACGGGTTTCTGGACGAACGACCAGGGAAATTGAACAAGAATCGCCGCCAGCCTCGAGGCCGCCCGAAGCGGCTCGATGCCCCGCTTGAACTCGTCCGCGTCCCGAGACGTCGCGTCCCGGCGTTCGTGGGTGAAGAGCCGGTGAAGCTTGACCGTCAGCCGGAATTCGGGGAAGGGCTCGAGTTTCCGGACCCAGGACAGAGACAGGGCCGTCGACGGCGGCCGGTAGAAGGTGCTGTTGACCTCGATGACGTCCACGAAACGGGCCAGGAAGGGAAGGGCATGAAAGCCGCGGGGCTTGTCCAGGGGATAGACGATCCCTTCCCAATCGGCGTAGCTCCAGCCGGCCGGGCCGATGTGATAACGGGCCATGAGAGGATTATACAATCATCGGCGGTGAAAAAGTCCAACGGCCGCGGAGCGCCTTGTCCGCTCCGCACCCGCCGCTCTTTCCCGCTTCCGCGGGGATATTGCCCTCCGGCCGCGTTTTTCATATGCTAAGGGTCGATAGAACGATATGTCCCCCAAGAGATTTCTCCTTATTCTTATCTCCGCCGTCCTCGTTTTTCCCGCCTGCCGGCCTAAGAAGGAAAAAATTTATACTATCGGCCTTTTCCAGATCAACGATGCCCCGACCCTCCAGGAAGTGCGTCGGGGTTTCCTCCAGGCCCTGGAGGATCACGGGTTGAGGGACGGCGTCAACATCCGGCTCCGGATCCGGAACTCCTCCGGCGACGTCGTCCTCGCCCACCGCATCGCCCGGGAGTTCGTGAGCGAGGGAGTGGACCTCATCGTCGCTCTCTCGACGCCCTGTCTTCAGGCGGCCCTCATGACCCACACCCGGACGCCCATTCTCTTTTCCTCCGTGGCCAACCCCTACCTTGTGGGGGCCGGCCGTTCGGCGGACGATCATCTGGAGAACGTCACGGGCGTTGTTTCCACCGCGCCCATCCGTGAGACGCTGACCTTCATCCGCGAGGTCCTGCCCGGCGCGAGGAGGCTGGGGACGCTCTACACTCCCGCGGAGCTCAACTCGGAATATTACCTCGAGCTTCTCCTCCGGAACGCCGTCGATTTCGGGTTCGAGGTGTCGGTTATGCCCCTCGGCAGTCCTCTCGAGATCCCCGTCGCCGCCCAGTCCCTCCTCAACCGGAGAGTCGACGCCTTGGCTCAGATTTCGGACAACACCATTAATGCCTCTTTCGAAGTCCTGGGACGCATCGCCGAGGAAAACGGAGTGCCGCTGTTCGGGGGGTTCATCCGCTCGACCCGTCTCGGAGCCTGCGCCGCGCTGGGGTGGGATTTCTCCAAGATGGGCTACCGGACGGGAGAACTGGCCTTGCGCGTCCGGAGGGGCGAAAGCCCGGGCCGCATCCCCATACAGAGCATGAACGACATCAAGCTCAGCCTCAATGAGGCGGCGGCCGAAAAACAGGGCCTCAGGTTTTCGATGGATGTCATCAGCCGGGCGGATGAGGTCATCGCCGCCCCTCTCGCCTCGAGGTAGGATCGCTGAAGACCGCGCGGCCTCGGCCGACAACCGTCGACGCGGCCAGAGCGGCGACCGTCATCCTGACGGCCGACCGGCAAGCTTCTTCCAGCGCCGCGCCCCCGGCGAGATGGGCCAAGATCGCCGAGGAGAGGAAACAGCCCGACCCGTGGACGTCCCTGCCGATTCTTCGATGACCGAAGCGATAAACGCGGCGGCCGTCGAAAAGAACGTCGACCGGCAGGCCCTTCAGGTGCCCGCCCTTGACCAGGCAAGGGAGGCCCGTCAATTCCTGTATCCGCCGGGCCGCCCGCGTCATTCCGTCGACGGTTCGCGGCCTCGAACCGGTCATCAGCTCCGCCTCGGACAGGTTGGGCGTTATGAGCGTCGCCCGGCCCTTGACCGCGTCCAGAAAGGCGGACAGGGCCCTTTTTTTCGTCAGCCACAATCCGGAGCTCGAGCGGAAAACGGGATCCACGACGCGGGGCACGTCGGCCGTCTGTTCGAGGATCTCTTTCATGATCTCCACGCCGCGGGCGCTGCCGAGCATGCCCACCTTGACGCCCGCGATCCTCAAGTCGCGCTTCAGGGCTTTGAACTGCTTCCCAACGAGCCAGGCGGGCACTTCGGCGACGGCGTCTACTCCCCGTGTGTCCTGAACCGTCAGGGCGGTCAGGACGGCGGCCCCATGGAAGCCGAGCCGGTTGAACACCCTGACGTCGAGCAGGGCTCCGGCCCCGCCCGAGGGGTCGAACCCGGACACAGAGAGGAGGGTTTCGGTCCGTCGGCGCATTTTCTCTTTGATAACAGAGGGGGAGGGCGTTGTCAAATACAGACCCATTTTTGATAAAATCATTGCCATGAACGGCGAGAAGAGAGTCCATATCTTCGTTTCGGGAATCGTCCAGGGCGTTTTCTTCCGCGACCACACCCGGCGCTGGGCCGAGGAGCTCGGGCTCGGCGGCTGGGTCAGGAACCTGGCGGACGGACGGGTGGAGGCCGTGGCCGAAGGGCCGGACGAAGCGCTTCAAGCTTTCCTATCGCGTGTGCGCCGGGGCGCGCCCCGCAGCCGCGTGGACAACCTGGAGATCGCCTGGGAGCCGTTCAGGGGGGAGTTCACCGGGTTCAGGATTTCAAGAGACGGATGAGCCGGTCCGATTGCCGGACTTCAACTTGTCAAGAAATTTTCTCCGGCATTCATGGGAGCAGAAAAAGTATTCCTTCCCGTCCCGGACTTCCCGGAGGGCGTTTTCCTTCGGCAGGTAGGTGTCGCACTCCTCGTCCTTGACCATGACGCCCGTGGAGATTCTGGGCCGCGAGGCGTTCTTGGATCTTGAGGCCCGGCTGAGGGACCTGAAGAACCTGATCACCGCGTAGATCAGGTAGGCCAGAAGCGCCCAGTACAGAAATCTTATGATGCCGGCCATCTCTCCTTCACTTTAGCCCTCCGGGGTCCCGGATGTCAAATGACGGCCGAAAGGGAGGCCTTTCTCCGCCGGCCGGCGGCGGAGCGGCCTCGCTTTTTTATGTTGATTCAACGGCGGCAAGAAGATAATATGATGGAATCTTGAAAACGATCCGGGCACCATCGGGCCCCTGATAAGGAGGAAGCATGGATTTCCTATTGACCGAGGACCAGAAGACCCTCAAAGATTCCATCCGCAACTTCGCCCAGAAGGAAATCGCGCCCCTGATCAAGGAACACGACGACAAAGCCGTCTGGCCCGAGGGCCTGACCCGCAAGCTGGGCGAGATGGGATTGCTGGGAATCACCTTTCCACCGGATTTCGGGGGATCGGGCTATTCCTATGTGGATTATGTCATCATCCTCGAAGAGCTGTCCAAAGCCGATCCGTCCGTCGGCCTGGTGGTTGCGGCCCACAACTCTCTGTGTTGCAATCACATCTATCTGTACGGCAGCGACGCCCAGAAAAAGAAATATCTTCCGCGGCTTTTCTCCGGCCGGACGCTGGGCGCCTGGGCCCTCACCGAGGCGGGCGCCGGCTCGGACGCCGCCGCCCTGCGCACCAAGGCCGAAAAAAAAGGCGACGACTGGATCCTGAACGGCAACAAACTGTTCATCACCAACGGTTCCCTGGCCGAAGTCGCGGTGGTCATGGCCGTCACCGATCCGGCCAAGGGGCGCAAAGGCATCTCGGCTTTCATTCTCGAAAAGGGGATGAACGGATTCAAGGCGGGCAAGAAGGAGGAGAAGCTGGGCATCCGGGCGGCCGATACGTCGGAGCTCGTTTTCGAGGACGTCAAGGTGCCGGCCGAAAACGTTGTCGGCGAGCTGAACACCGGGTACCGCCAGGCGATGGGCATCCTCGACGGCGGCCGGGTGAGCATCGCCGCCTTCGCCCTGGGCATCGCCGCCGGGGCCTTGGAGACGGCGCTCAAGTATTCCAAGGAACGCGTCCAATTCAACCAGCCCATCTCCCAGTTTCAGGCCATTCAGTGGATGCTGGCCGACGGGTTCACGGATCTGGAGGCCGCGCGGCTCCTGACCTTCCGGGCCGCCTTCCTTGAGGACGAGGGGAAAAAAATTCCCATGGAGTCGGCGATGGCCAAGCTCTATGCCAGCGAGCTGGCGGTCAGGGTTTCGAACGACGCCGTTCAGATTCTGGGCGGATACGGATTCACCAAGGACTATCCGGCGGAAAAATATTACCGTGACTCCAAGCTGGCCACGATCGGCGAGGGGACGTCCGAAATCCAGCGTTGGATCATCGCTCAGAAGGTTCTCGAGGATTTCTGAGCGGAGTCCGGCCCGAGCCTCTCGTTTTCCATGGAGCTTATCGAAGACATCCTGGCGGGCAGACCCCGGGCCGTGGCCCGGGCGATCTCCCTTCTGGAAAACGGCGACCCGGAAGGGGAAGAGCTTTTGCGCCGGCTCTACCCCGAGCGGAAGGAAGGCCTGGTTCTGGGCGTCACCGGCGCCCCCGGATCGGGCAAGAGCACGCTGACCGACCAGCTCATCGAGCGCTACCGCAGGAAGAACGTGCCGGTGGGCGTCGTGGCCGTGGATCCCTCCAGCCCGTTCACCGGCGGCGCCATCCTGGGCGACCGCATCCGCATGATGCGCCATAGCCTCGACAGGGGGGTGTTCATTCGCAGCATGGCCACCCGCGGCCAGCTGGGGGGCTTGGCCAAGGCCACGGGCGAAGCGATCGCCGTCTTCGAAGCGGCGGGCATGTTCATGATTTTGGTGGAAACCGTGGGCGTGGGACAGGACGAGGTCGAGGTGGTCAAGCTGGCCGATATCGTCCTCGTGGTGCTGACGCCCGGACAGGGAGACGAAATCCAGGCCTTCAAGGCCGGCATCATGGAAATCGCCGATATCTTCGTCATCAACAAGGCCGACGCCCCCGGAGCGGAAAGGCTTGAAAAGCAGCTCAAAGCCATGCTCGACATGGGGCGGAAGGACCGCGGCCTTCCGCCCGTGGTCAAGACCGTGGCCACCGAGGGGAGGGGGGTCGACAAACTGACGGCGGCCATAGAGGATTTCCGCAACAACCGCGATCCGGTTCTCCGCGAGGCGAGGAAAAAAAGGCTGATCTCCTGGATGCTGCTGGACACGATCCAATCCCGGCTCTTCGACAAGGTTCGAGGCGGGCTGAGCGCCGAAGAATTCGAGGCCCACGTGGAAAGGATTTTCCGCCGGGAAAGCGATCCGTTTACGGAAGCCGATCGGATCCTGGAGAGGCTGAAATGAAAATTCTCGGGACGGATCATATTTCCCTGGCGGTCAGGAGTCTCGAGGGCCGCCTGGAGCTCTGGGAGAATCTGCTGGGTGTGAAATCCTCGGCGATCGAAGATCTGCCGGAACGCGGAGTCAGGGCGGCGCGGATAGAGACTCCCGGAGGACCGGCTTTGGAACTTGTCGCCCCGCTGGGAGAGGAGTCGCCCATCGCCGGGTTTCTTGAAACCAGGGGGGAGGGCATCCATCACCTCTGTCTCGAGGTCGAGGACATCGACCGGGCCGCGGCGGAGCTGAAGTCCGCGGGTTTTCAGATCATCGGGGAGCACCCCGTCCCCGGCGCCCGGGGGACGCGCGTCTTTTTCGTCCATCCCCGGTCGTGCGGCGGGGTCCTGCTCGAGTTCATGGCCAGAGCGGGATCTCGTCCTCAGGCCTGATGGTGGGCGGCCAGGGTCGATACCCAGCGGGCGAAACTCCGGGCGTCCTCCAGATCGGAGGCATCGGGGTGGGTGGAAGCCGAGGCGGCCATATCGGCCCAGGCCTCGTGTTCCGGGGATTTGGCGAGGACTTCGAGGGCCGGCAACGAGACTTTCCCGCGGCAGGTGAACGTGCCCATGACCTTCGCCCCGCCGGCCAGGATCGCGGCGTGTTCGACGGCTTCCCGGGACAGGCGGTCGCCCGGAAGCGAGCCGTGCGTGGAGAAGAGGGCGATCTTCTGTCCGGCGGGGATATTCTTCAAAAAAGCCTCGACGGCGTAAGGAACGCTGTGGGATTGAACGGGAAAGCCGATAAAAATGATATTGTGTCCCGACAGCCCGATCACCTTGTCGAGGGGCAGAATCTCCTTGGGGCCTTTCAGGGCTTCGTGGATGGCCTCGGCCACCGCTTTGGTGTTTCCCGTCCGGCTATAATAGACGACCAGGTTTTTTTTCACATCCCGTATTTTTGCACAGCGCCCTCAAAAAATCCAGGCGCTTTTTCAAAGCGGTCCTCGATCGGCGCCGACCGCTGTTCATAGGGACGGCGTTCCGAGCCCCGCGGCGCCCCCGGATCATTCCGTCGCCAGCGGCAGAATCACCGTCACGGTCGTGCCTCTTCCCGGGCGGCTCGAGACATGGAGCGCGCCGCCGTGGTCTTCGAAGATCTTTTTGGCGATGGGCAATCCCAATCCCGTCCCGGACGGCTTGGTCGAGAAGTCCGTTTCGAAGATCCTGCTCACAAGCTCGGGGGGCATGCCCGACCCGGTGTCTACGATGTCCACGGCGGCCCGACTGTTCTCCGCATGGACGCGGACGGTGATTGTTCCCTTCCCGGCGATCGATTCCAGGGAATTGATGAGGATGTTGCGGAAGGCCGTCTTGAGCTTGGAACTGTCGGCCAGGATTCGGAACGGCCCCGGAGCGTAGGATTCCCGGACGGAAATCCTGTCGGTAAGAATGTTTCGATAGGGCGTCAGGGTTTCCTCCAAAATCTCGCGCAGATCGGCCGGCTGCTTGACCAAGGCGATATCCCGCGATATTTCAAGGAATTCCTGGGCGATTTTTCTAAGGTTCTCGACTTCGGTGGTGATGTACGACACCGACTGCCGGAGAGCGGTCTCGAAATCCGACCTCCGGTCTTCATAGACGCGAAGGAGGTGCTCGGCCGAAAGCTGGATGGGCGTCAGTGGATTTTTGACTTCATGGGCCACCTTCCGGGCGATCTCGGCCCAGGCGGCCTTCTGGCTCATCTCCGCGAGCTCCCGCTGGTGCTGTTTGAGGCTCAGGACCATGGTGTTGAAACCCTGGAATAGCGTTTGCATCTCGTCGTCCGGCTTGTGCTCGAGGACCACGCCGAGGTTCCCGAGGCTCACCTCCCGCGTTCCGGCCAGAAGCTTGCGGATGGGGGTGACGATGGCCGCGCCCAGGCTTCGGGCCACGCCGGCCACCGCCAGGGCGAAGAAAACAGACGCCAGGATGAGAAAATCGACCAGAGCGGCGGTCGCCCCGGCCGTCTCCTGCCTCTCGAAGGGGAACGGCAGGGAGATGTGGAGGACGGCGTCTTCCATGTCGAAAGGAATGGTCAGGGTGGAATAGGAAAACGTCCCGATCTTGCGGCGCTGGGTGAGAAACGGACGAAGTTCGGATCGGAAGCGATGGTGGAGGTCGCCGTCGAGGAGGACGGGCAGGACGCCGGCATCGAAAAACTCGCGGCGGCTGGAGGACACCAGGCGGCCGTCCTGATAGAGGTTGACGTCGTTGCCCACCGCGGCGCTGATCCACAGCACCAGGTCCTCGGGCGGGGGAAGGGCCACGGATTTTTCCTCCCGCTGGAGGTAAAGAAAGTCCTGGAGCACGTTCCGGGCGAAGGCGGCGTCCGATTCGGCGGCGCGGGTGAACTGACGGGCGAAAACGCCGGCGAAATAGCTCCGGGTGAAGATGGTCAGCAGGAGGAGGGGAATGAGGGCGATGATGAGAAACGAGGCGTAGACGCGGTTGGAGAACGATTTCAAAAAGGAGCGGACGACGGGCCTCCGGAACGCCAGGGCGAAGACGACGGCGGGAACGGTCAGAAACAGTCCGTAGAGGAAAACCAGCTTGAGAAACTCGGCGGCCAGGCCGACGGGGGTTTTCCCGGCCAGATGAAGGCCGCACAACCGATCACCGCAAGGAAAGCAGAAGACGGACAGCATCCTCCCCCTGTCCTCCCAACGGACCCACCGTCCCTCGGGCGTCGCCAGAAGAGCGGGCAAGAGGGACGGGTCCGGACCGGAGGTCAGGTGCCCCGGATTGAAGAGAATATTTCCATGCTCGTCGAAGACCACGAATTTGACGTCGATCTGTTCCAGGGACGGAAGGGAATGGACGCGCACAAGCTCGAAATAGGGATTGGCCGAGTACAGAAACGGCAGGAGGTCGTAGTCCAGGGACACGGCGAGTACGGTTCGGCCCACATGGCGATCGCCGTCGTACCAGTCCCGGTGGCCGACGAGAAATTCCTTTTCTCTGCCGATGAAGGCCACGTGGAGAGCGGTAACGGTCCAGTCTTCGCTTGGCGGAAGCCCGGGCGAGGGCCTGAACGAGCGGGGGACGTTCAGGGAGAACCGGGATACGGTTGCGTCCCTGTCGTCGAGAATTTCCAGGCTGGAATACCAGTTGAAACGGGCGATGGCGGTTTTTTCCCACAGCCGGCGAGCTTCCTGAGCGTCGCGGCCGTTGGTCAAAGCCTCCCGGACAAGATTTTCATTCCTGTCGATCGTGGCCAGCGATTCTTCCAGGAAGAAAGCGGCCCATTCCTCCTGGAACAACACCGCATTTTTCAAGGTGTCCTGGATGAGTTCCCGATTCCGCCGGACGGTGTGAATGTTGAGGGACACGGCGACGATGACGGCCGATAGTGCGGCGGACAGGAAAAGGACCCGGCCCGCGCCGAGTTTCCGGAATGACGCGGCGACGGCCGCGACAGGTGATTTGAACCGCCCGCCGACGGCCGCGCGGAAGAGAAGCCAAAGGATCAAGAGGAAGGCGAGGCTCAAGGCCAGGAGGCCGAGATGAAGAAGGAGAAAGGCGCCCGAGGATGAAAATCGGAGGAGGTTGAGATTCGCATTGAAAACGACGGACTGCAAGATCCTTTGAAAGAGAAGAAAACCGCCGAGAGCGATGACGGCCGCCGCCAAGGACAGGGGGAGGGAGACGCGCCGGGGAGCGGATTTCGCGGCTTCGGGAGGCCGGTGTTTTCCCAGATCGAAGACGGCGAAGGCCACGGCCAGAAAAAGAAACGAGGCGGTGAAAAAAAAGTCCGCCGGCGACCGCGACAGCCCTCCCAGCGAGCGGGCGGCGAAGGAGACGGGAGAAAATGCCGGCCAGGATTGGAAGGCTCCCTGCCGGCTCAAGAGGAGCAGAAAAATTCTCAGGACAACCAAAGCCGCCGCAAAAGCCGCAACCCGGACGAGGGGATAAGCCAAAAGCCCCCGAGACGCCCGCCCCAGAAGGAGAAGCGTCAACAGGCCCCAGACAAGGACGGACAGCGACAAGAGCCAGAGTCCTTTCTCCCGGAACTGGGCCCGGGCCGATGCGGGGGCGGGGAGACTCAAAGTTACCGTGGCGGCGATCCTTCCCTCGGGGAGCCGCAAGGGAAATATGAGCGAGGAAACCAGACCGGTCTCCCGGGGATGGCCGAGGTACTCGTCTTCGTGCCGGGCGAAAATTCTCTCGAAGCCCGCCAGGTCCTCCTGATAATCCCAATAGTCGATATCGGCGTTTCGGGCGGCCGAAGGACTCAGAAAAAAGTAGTCGGACAGATGGGGCGACCGGAACTGGGCGCGGAAGGAGAGCAGGCGAAAAATGAGGGCCAATCCTTCCCTCACCTTCCGGCAGGTGATGAGGTATACGGAGGCCTTGTCCTTGATGATGAAGAACCGGCTGTTTTCCGCCAGGGTCCGCAAAGGCCCCGACGATTCGAGAATCGGCTCCAGGTCGAGGAGGTTGCCCAGCCAGGTCTCGAGCTTTCCGCTTTTCAGATGAAAAGCGGCGCCCTCCGTCTCTTCGTGCAGGCCGAGCTCCTTGAAAGCTTGGAACAGATCCTTGTCCGGATGGTCACCAAGGATTTCCGAAAGGGCCTGTGTCCTGGCCTCTGTTTCGCGCAACAGCGCCCGGAACTCCCGGCGTATTGTTTCCGCTTTGCCCCTCAGCCGTTCCAGGCTTCGTGAAGGATTTTCAGATCTCGAAAGGCGGGGAAGGACGAGCACTCCGGCGAACACAAGGGCGCTCAAGGCGGTGGAAACGAACCAGGCGCGCCGCAGGATCTTCAAATTTTCTCCGCCTTGATCTCCATGATTTTCCAGGGATTGGCGCGTCCGGAGGCGGGGGGGGAGGCTTCGGCTCGGAGCAAAAAGAACAATCGGAAGGCGTGCTGTTCCCCTCTCCTGCGGTCCCAGAACGCCCAACGCGCCTTGAGGATCACAAGATTCCTGTCCATTCTCAAGGGAAGACCGCTCTCCAGGTAAAATTCCTGTGTCTGGAACCGGCCCAGGATGTCTTGAAAGAAAAAATAGGACTGTCCGGCCGAGAGCTGGTCTGAGAAGCCCACGGGCTCGGGAAGCGTCAAACTCAGGCGTGAGCCCGGAGAGAGGTGGCTGAGGAGAAGATCGGGTCTGTGCTGGAGGAAGGCGCTTTCCAGGTCGACGGCGGCCGCCGTCAGAAGCGAGAACAGAAGAGAGACGACGGCCGACGCGATCTGTGCCACGAAATCAATCCTAGCCCAGGATTTTTAGGCCTGGCAAGGGAAAACGATCCATCCGGGAGCGCAATCCTTCTTTTCACCGGGGGATTGCGCCCCGAATTTATCCGCGCCGTGTTATGGCGGGGGAAGAGGAGCTATTTTTTTTCTTCGCTCTTTGCTTCCTCTTCCAACTTCTTGGTCCGGGCGGCATCCCTCATGCTGCTGATGCCGGCAATGAGGGCGATCAGGCCTCCGAAAATCAAGACGATGGGAACCACGCCTTTGAGAACGATCTTGAAAGGCACCCACCAGAGGTAGAGGAGGTAGCCGCCTCCGGCCATGGCGATCAGGCCTCCGAGTATGGCGAGAATCTTTCCCATGAGAGAACCTCCCAGCATAAGTTATAAGAATTCGTGCGGATTATATCAAAAGAGAAAGTCAATATGCAACAGGGATTTGAGGATCCGCTTCCTCTCCCGGGTCCGGGGAACACAAGGGAAGGGCCGGCGGATCCCGACATAGACACGGGAGAGGTCTTGGCTTAGAATACATCCCCCGGCCGGCCGAGGAAAGGAGAAAGACGCATGCCTGTTCTTCATCGGACAACCGCCCGTTCGGCGCTTATGGTCTTGGCCCTGGTTGTTCTCGGGCCGAGCTTCGGACGGCCCGCCCCGTCCGCCAGGGAGCCGTTCGCTCTAGGGCCGATCGTGGCTTTCCCCGGCGATTCCGTTTCGGGATTCTTGACCGTTCCGGAAAAAGCCGATCCCGGAACCGTCATTCCGGTGACGGTCATGCACGGACTGAAGCCCGGACCGGTGCTGGCCCTCGTGGCCGGCGTCCACGGCTACGAGTACCCCCCCATTCTGGCCCTCTACAGGCTGAGAGACATCATCGATCCCACGGAGCTCGCCGGAACGGTCCTCATGATTCACGTGGCCAACGTGCCCGCCTTCTTGAAGAGGATCATTTACTACAATCCCTTGGACTGGAAAAATTTGAACCGTGTGTTTCCCGGAGATCCCGAGGGAAGCTTCTCCCAGAGGCTGGCCCATGTCTTGACCCGCGACATCGTGGACCGTTGCGACGCCCTGGTGGACATGCATTGCGGGGACGGGAACGAAGCCCTCATTCCGTATTCCTACTGGATGATCAGCGGCCGTGAGGACCTGGATCAAAAAAGCAAGGACATGGTCCTGGCCTTCGGACTGAAACACATCATCATCGATGTTACGCGGACCAGGGATCCCAAAGACTCAAAATATCTGGGCAACACCGCCGTCTTGAGGGGCAAGCCGGCCATCACCACCGAATCGGGCCTGCTGGGCGGGACGGAGGAGAAATACGTCGCCCTCAACGTCCGGGGCGTTTTGAGCCTGATGAGGCACCTGGGCATGCTGGACGGCTCTCCGGAACCCGTCGAGGATCCGGTGTGGATCGATCACTATGAAGTTCTGACTTCCCCGGACACCGGGCTCTTCCAGCCTCTGGCGGAGATGGGGCATTGGGTCAGGAAAGGGCAGAAGCTCGGGACCGTCTGCGACCTCCTGGGCCGAAACATCACCCCCGTCCTGGCGCCGTTCGACGGAATCCTTTTGTACATCATCGCCACGCCGCCCATCAGCCGGGGCGAACCGGTGGCCGAAGTGGGACGGATCAAACAATGATTCGGGCCGTCATCTTCGACCTTGACGGAACGGTCGTCGACGCCCCCTATGACTGGCCCGAGATCAAGCTCCGGCTGGAAACGGGGGGGACGCCCATCCTGACCCACCTTGAGGGACTTCCCGAACCGGAACGGGGGGCCAAATACGCCCTTCTGGAAAGCTATGAGGCCGAGGCCACTCGGGCGGCCGTTCTCAGGGACGGAGTCTCGGAACTGCTGGGAGAACTGGCGGCTCGAGGCGTCCGGACCGCTCTCGTGACCAACAACTCCTCGAGGAGCGTCGAGGCCATCTTGAACAAATTCGAACTCGCCTTCGACTGCGTGATCACCAGAGACAGCGGCCTGTGGAAGCCTTCCGGAGCGCCCCTCTCGGCCGCGCTCGAAATCCTGGGCGCCAGGCCGGAAAACGCCTGCGCCGTCGGGGATTCGCTGATCGACGTCCAGTCGGCGCTCGACGCCGGGCTGCCGAAGGTCTATGTGCTCGGCAACCGTCCGGCGCCGGCCGACGGAGAAAGGGTCGAACGTCTCGAGTCTGTGGCCGAACTGCGGAGCCGTCTCGGAGAGTTCCTGACCGGGTCGGGGGAAAAGACTTGAAAAAAGGGGTAGCGGGTGGCAGAATGGTCTCCGGGAGGAACGGCCGGGCGCAATGAGCTTCTTTTCCGACTTCAAGTCTTCGACCAAGGGCGTGCCGGTCGATGAATTCGTGGACCTCGTCTTCTACCGGCCCCTATCGTTCATCGTCGTAAAGCTGGTCCAGCCTCTCCCGGTCAAGCCCAACCAGCTGAGTTTCATCGCCATGTCGGCGGGCATCGCCAGCGGCGTGTATTTTTCCATGGGCACTCCCCTCGCCTTTTTCCTGGGCGGCTTGTTCTGCTTTCTGGCCAACATCTTCGATTGTTCGGACGGGATGTTGGCCAGACTGAAGTCTTGCGGCTCATTGACCGGCCGCATCATCGACGGTGTGGTGGGCCACATCATGATGCTGTCCATATACACCGGTCTGGGCGTCGGGCTTGTCCGCGCCGGGCGCGGCGGGTTGATCGAGCTGCCGCTGTCTCCTCTTGTCCTGGTCGGCCTGGCGGGATTCGGACATTTTGTCAAAGCGGCGCTGGCGGATAATTTCGCCAGTCAGTATGCCGCCCACGTCCTGGGCAGGGAATGCATCCCTCAGTTCGAGATGGAATTTTTCGGCCGGGAGATGAAGAAGCTCAGAGAAGAGGGGAGATGGTCGTTCGACCGGGTGATCATCGGCCTCTATCTCGCCTACACCCGGTTTCAATTGGGGCCCCGGCCCCGTCCCTTCGTCCGTTACGATCCGGAGGAATACAAAAGACACAATCACCTCCTGGTCATGCTCTGGAACCTCGTCGGCCCGAGCATGCACATGTTCATGATTTTCATCAGCGCCATGCTCTTCAAGCCGATGATCTTCCTGATCTATGCCGTTTTTCTTTCCAGTATCTGGGTTTTGATCCTCGTCCCCATTCAGGCGGTCGTGAATCGGAGACTGAAGGCTCAATCCTGAAAAACCGCCTTCCGCTTCCTCGGCGTCCGTTTCGTTCCCTCCTGGCGTCCGCATCGCGGCTGTTCGGCGCGGCTTGTAATTCGGCCGAAGAATTGATACAAAGAAGCGCGAAGGAGACGATATGGCCCAAGAGAAACTGCTCCTCATCCCCGGACCGAGCCCCGTTCACCCGCGCATCATTCACAGCCTGTCGCAACCGACCGTTTCCCACGTCAGCCCCGTCCTGGCCGAGGAATTCAAGCTGGCTCTGGACAACCTGAAAAAAACCGTTTTCACCCGGCGGGGCGAGCCTTTCGTCTTTGCCGGCGGGGGGACGCTGTCCATGGAAACGGCGGCGGTGAATACGATCGGGCCGTCCGACCGGGCGCTCATCGTCTCCCAGGGCTATTTCGGGGAGCGGATGGCCCAGGTCTGCCGAAGCTTCGGTCTGAAGTGCGACCTACTGGAGTGCGAATGGGGGGAGGCGGTGCCGGCCGAGCGGCTCGAGGACCGGATGGCCAAGGGGAGCTACTCGGTCGTGGCCGCGACGCACGTCGACACGGCCACGGGCGCCTGCGCACCGGTCAGGGAATACGCCCGCGTTCTCGGGGGACGGGAGGCGCTCTTCATTCTCGACGGCGTGTGCGCCACGGGAGGAGTCGAGGAGCGCATGGACGACTGGGGCATCGACGTCATTGTGGCCGCTCCCCAGAAGTGTTTCGGCGCGCCGCCCGGGCTGGCGATTTGCGTTTTTTCCGAGCGGGCCATGAACAAGCGGAGAAGCCTCAAGTCTGTTCCGGCCTATTACGCCGACATCCTGCGCTGGCTGCCGGTCATGAAAGACCCGACCAAGTATTTCTCGACGCACGGCGTCAATGAGATCCGCGCTTTCGCCGAGAGCACCCGGCTCGTCATGGAGGAGGGGCTCGAGGCGCGCTTCGCCCGCCACGCCCGAACGGCCGAAGCGATCCGCCTCGGCCTGTCCAGGCTGGGTTTTTCCTTCTTCACCCGGGACGACTGTCTGGCGGACACCCTGTCCGTTGTTCACCTTCTCCCCGCTCTCGAGGACGCCGCCTTTCGTTCCGCTTATCTCGAACAGGGCGTCGTGGTTGCCGGGGGATTGGCTCACACCGCGGGCCGGGTATTCCGCATGGGGCACATGGGCAACCTGTCCTCCTCCCAGGTTTTGTTCGCCCTGGACGCTCTAGAACGGACGCTCAAGGTTCTCAACGTCCCGTTTGAGGAGGGAGCGGGCGTTCAGGCCGCGAAGGCCGGGCTGGGGAACTAGAAGTGGCCGCCCGGGTCGTTTTCATCCCCGCATCCGCCGCGGAGGCGTCGGATGTTCTCGCCCGGAAGACCGAGCGCCTGTTCGTGGAGCTGGGAATCGAGGAGAAGGTCAAAGAGGATTCGTTCGTCGCCCTGAAGCTGCACTTCGGGGAGAGGAAAAACAAGGGCCACATTCAGTCCGCCTGGCTGGCGAGGGTCGTCGACCGCCTGAGCAAGTGTTCGCGCCGCGTTTTTTTCACCGACACCGACACTCTTTACACCGGCCCCCGCTCGAACGCCGTGGAGCACATCCGGCTCGCCTGGAGCCACGGTTTCTCCGCCGACAAGACCGTCGTCCCTCTTCTCATCGCCGACGGCCTGATCGGCCGGGACAGCGAAGAGATCGCCGTGGGGCTTGAAAGGATCAGGACCGCCAAACTGGCCTCGGGGATCGTGCATTCTGATTTCCTGGTCTGCTTCAGCCATCTCACCGGTCACATCATCGCCGGCGTGGGGGGGGCGGTCAAGAACCTGGCCATGGGCTGCGCCTCAAGGGCGGGGAAGCTGGAGCAGCATTCCGACGTCCATCCCCGCATCAAGGCCAAGGCGTGCACCAACTGCGGGATCTGCCTGGATTACTGCCCCGCGGGAGCGATCATCCAAGAGGGCGGCAGCGCCCGCATCGTGGACGAAAAATGCATCGGCTGCGGCGAGTGCCTCGTGGTCTGCAAGGCCGGAGCGGTCAGGATGAGATGGACGGAAGATGCCGTCAGCCTCCAGGAAAAAATGGCCGAGTACGCCTTGGCCGTTCATTCCCTTTTCCCCGGCCGGGCGGCCTATCTGAATTTCGTCCTGAACGTCACCAAAGACTGCGACTGCATGGCCGAGGCCCAGAAGCCGATCACGGCCGACCTCGGCCTCCTGGCCTCTACCGACCCGCTGGCCCTGGACAAGGCGTCGATCGATTTGGTCCTCGAGCGCGCCGGAGCCGACGTGTTCCGCAGGGGATACGACATCGATTGGTCGATACAGCTGCGCCACGGCAGCCGGATCGGACTGGGATCGTTGGACTACGAACTCATCACCAAGGATTGAGCGACGATGTCCTTTCTCATTCTTTTGGCCTTGGCCGTGGCGCCCGGGCTGGCCCTGGCCGCTTTTCTTTACTCCAGGGATGTCTACGAAAAAGAGCCGTCCAAAAAGCTCCTCAAGGCCTTCCTCCTGGGGAGCGCGAGCGTCTTTGTCGCCGCGGGCATCGAAATGATCCTCGGGGATTCCAATCCTTTCGTCGAGGCGTTCCTGTACGTGGGGCTGACCGAGGAGCTGTGCAAGTTTTTCGTCCTCATGGTTTTTTTCTATCCCGAGCCGGTCTTCGACGAGCCGTTCGACGGCATCGTCTACGCCGGTTTCATCAGCCTGGGGTTCGCCACCCTGGAGAACATCTACTACGTCTTGGACAAGGGGCTGGCCGTGGCCATCGTCCGCATGTTTCTCTCCGTGCCCGCCCACGCCATTTTCGGCATCGTCATGGGCTTTTTCGCCGGCGGGGCGAAATTCTATCCCAAGAAGAAAACCGGCTTCCTGGCCCTGGCGCTTCTGGCGCCCGCCCTACTCCACGGCCTGTATGATGTCTTCCTCATGGTCAACGTGCCGGGACTCGTATTTTTCTCCATGGCGCTTGTCGCGGTGGGAGTCTTGCTGTCGCTGAGAGCCATCCGCATCCGTCAAAAGGAATCTCCCTACCGGCCCGGGGGCGCGGCCTGGAAAGTGATCAATCAGGATAAGCTTCCCCCCCCCGCGCCGTAAGGCCCGTCCGGGTTTCAGCTGACCGTGCGTTTGCCGGCCTTGCGGTCGAAGTATTGCTCTTCGATCCAGGCATAGGTTTTGGCCAGGCCCGTTCGAAGCGGCGTCGAAGGCTCCCAGCCGAAAACGCTCCGGATGAAGGCGTTGTCGCTGTTCCGTCCGGCGACTCCCTTGGGCGCCGTGGGGTCGTAAACGCGCTCGACCTTGATCCCGGCCGCCTCCTCGATGAGAACGATCAACCCGTCCACCGAGACGAGCTCGGTCGAGCCGAGATTGATGGGCACGGCGGTCAGGCGGTCGCAGTGGGTGATGAGGTCGATTCCCTGAAGGCAGTCGTCGATGTACATGAAGCTGCGCGTCTGGGTTCCGTCGCCCCAGACCTCGATACGGTTTCTTCCCTCGTCCTTGGCCTGAATGATTTTCCGGCACAGGGCGGCGGGGGCTTTCTCCCGTCCGCCGTCCCAGGTGCCCCAGGGGCCGTAAACGTTGTGGAACCGGGCGATGAAGGTTTTCAGGCCCCTCTCGGCCCGGTATTCCTGGCAGAGCATCTCGGAGAGGAGCTTCTCCCAGCCGTATCCGCGCTCGGCCATGGCCGGGTAGGCGTCGGATTCTTTCAGGGCCCGGACGTTCGGGTCCTTTTGCAGGTCGGTGTTGTAGACGCAGGCCGAGGAGGAAAAAAAATACCGGTCGACGCCGGCTTGCCAGGCGGCTTCGATCATGTGGGTGTTGATCAGGATGCTGCGCAGGCATTCGACGCGGAAGCGCTCGATGAATCCCATGCCGCCCATGTCGGCCGCAAGCTGGTAGACTTCGACCGCGCCCTCGCATGCGCGGCGGCAATTCTCCTCGCAGCTCAAGTCGAGGCAGAGGTTTTCCGCGCCCGGCGTCCGCTGGTACCAGTCGCCGAGGGGTTTTTTGTCCACGGCCCGCAGGCGGGAGAAGCCCCGGTCGTGAAAATAGCGGACCAAGGAGCCGCCGATGAATCCCCCCGCTCCGGCGACGAGGATGAGGTCGTTCTTGTAGCGAAGATCCGTCGCTGTTTTGTTGGTATTTTTCATTTCCGGCCGTCCTTTGTCACGGTTATGATGGCCGCGGAGATGGTCGGGGAGAGGGGATTTGAACCCCTGACCCCAGCGTCCCGAACGCTGTGCGCTAGCCAGACTGCGCTACTCCCCGGCCTTGGAGTCCATTATACTTAGAACCCCATTCGGATAAAAGGCCTGATTGGCTGCGGGCTTTCCTCGGGCGCAAGGCCGCGCCGGCGCATGATGTCCACGATCGTCGTGACCCGCTCGTCGAGATAGCGGGAGCGGTGGAAAGAACTCCGGGTGTAGCGGCGCGGCATGGGCAAGATGGCGGCCAGCCGAGCGGCCTCCGGGGGGTTGAGCCGGGCGGCGGGTTTGCCGTAGTAATGCCCGGCCGCCGCCTCGGCGCCGAAGACGCCGTCCCCCCATTCGACGACGTTGAGATAAATCTCCAGAATGCGCTTCTTGGAAAGCGCCCGCTCGAGCCTCCAGGCGAGGATCGCTTCCCGGAGCTTGCGGACCAGGCTTCGCGAGGGACTGAGGAAGAGATTCTTGGCCAACTGCTGGCTGATAGTGCTCCCGCCGTAACGGAGCGTTTTTTCCTTCCAGTTCTTTTCCATGGCCTCTCTCATGGCCTGCCAATCGAAACCGCCGTGCTCCCAAAACTTGTCGTCCTCGGCGATGAGCACGGCCTCGACGAGATAGGGCGATATCCGCGACAGGGGACGCCACCGGGAAGAGATGTGCCTTTTCGCGCCTTGCTTGGCCCACTGATCGAGACGGTGTTTTTGGAAAGCGGTCAGCTCGGGATTGTGGTCTCTCAGGCGGCCGATCCGGGGCTGGATGAGGTTGACGGCGATGAAAACCAAAGCCAGCCAGACCGGCAGGAACAGGATGAGGAGCAGACGTTTCCGCGAACGCTTCATAAGAGGAGATTATAAGGACAGGCGCTCCGTGGCGCAATGTCGGGTCGGCCGTGTTCATTATGGGAAGAAAAGAGAAATGTAAAAGGCCGGGGGGAAGGGAGCCGCCGATTCGTTCCAGCTGAAACGGGAGTCCCGCGCCTGCGGCTTGCCTCGCCGTCCGATCCGGTTGAGACGGAGCCCTAGAGGATTCGCAAGGAGAGGGTCGACTCGATGGGGGCGGAAGATGAAGGGTCGGTCCAGCGGAAGGCGAGGCTGTAATCGCCCGGAGGCAAGGTTTGGAGCTCCAGAACGTACAGGACGTTCCAGAGACCCGTCTTTTTGTTCCAATCCTCACAGATGAGTCCGGATGGGAGCGAAATCGCAGCCGTTCCGTTTCCCTCCCGTACGGCCGAGATGCTCAAGGCCGTTGTGTCCGGATTCCGTGGAGAATGGATCTGGACGAAAAACCCGGCCCGCTCCCCGCACGGGACATGGGGGACGGCCATGGGGAAGAATTTGTGGTTGGGAACTTCGAGAGTGCCCTCATCCCGCGCGATCGTAAAAGGATAGACCATGGACTTGTCGGACTTAACAAGTTTGCCGATGGAAGTCGTCAGGAGCCTCGCCGCCCCTCCCTTCGTGAGATCGGGGATTTCCAGGGTGCTGTCCACCGTTCCCATGAGGTCCCATTCCCGATGATAGATGGCCAATACCGCCCGATAGGTCCGGGGCTTGAACTCGGTCTCTTGTGAAGCGCAGTTCCAGCCGAAGTATTCGGCACTCCGGATCCTCTTGAGTAAGGAGGGGATCAGGACGATGGGAACGGCGGTCTCGGACAGGAAGCCGGACGTCCCGGAGGGATCGTCGAGAGTGAGCTTGAACTTGAAGATCATCGGCTGGTCGGCCGCCGCTTCCTGTCCCAGAATCTTCCGGACGGAAAGGGCCGTTTGGATCCAGAGGACGAACGTGTTCCGGTCCTTGGCGAAGGGAACGATCCGGGCTTCAAAGGGGATGTCCTTGAAAAGCGAAGGATTGTAAGCCGCCGAGGCGAAGGCCAAAGATTCCCTCTGCTCGTCCGTGTAATCGAGGAATCCCTGGCGGTGGCGGATGTCGACTCCGGGCCTGAGGACCTTGACCTTGATCTTGTGATATTTTCCGTCGGCTTTTTTTCTCTTCGGCGTATAGCTCAGCTCATAATACTGGCCGAAATCGCGCTCGATCGTCTGGGCGAATTCCTCGAACTTGCCTCCTCCCAGAAACGCGGTGCCGCCCGTTTCCGCGGAGAGGGCCCGAAGGCTGGCCAGTTCGCTTCTTTTGATCTCAGCGATCTCGTCGGGACGCTTGATTCCAGACGCGCCCATTGTGCTTCTCCCGGCCACCCGAGGATAATTGTCGTATGCGATGTCGCCCAGCAGGTAGCGAAGATAATTGTCCGGGTCCAGGCTGTAAAAGCTGATGTTGTGGGTGTTTGCGTATCGGACGAGGTCGTCGAAGATTTCCGAGCCCGTCCGAAATCCCTTCTTGCCGAGCACCTTAAAGGGATCCTGGACCTTGCCGGCCGCGACCTGGGATTGGATGGCTGTGGTGTCGGCGACTCCGCCGCCCTCAAAAAAGCGAATAAAGGACAGCGACGGAATCCCCCCGCTGACGAAGAGGAGCGATTTGCGGCCTTCGAAGTCCTTGACGATGTTCATGACACCGAGCAGTCCGTTGATGGTCTTCTCGAAACGCCGTCTCGATTCCGCTTCGAATACGGCTTGGTTGGATTGTTCGAGGCGGTCCAAAAAACTGTAGCCCTCGACCGCGGGCCGGCCGTCCTTTTCGGGGATCGACGGAACGATCAGCGAATCGGCCGCTTTTTCAATCCAAATGCTTCCGGTCGCCTTGTCGACGGCCCGGGCGATCAGCTCGCGGTCTCGTGTCAGGGGCTGGAGGAGGGCCATCCGTCCATCCTCGGTCAGCTCGAAAACCATGATCTCCTGGCCGACTTCGAGAAGCGACAGGAGGTTGGCCAGGATCTCCGGCTTGCTCCGGTCAAGCATCCGCCGGATCGTGTTGATGGAATCGAAGACGACGACGAAGCGGCTGTCCCGGGGCGCCTCCGGAGGCGCCGGCGCGACGGCGGAGGGTTCGGTCTCAAGCGCCGTTTGGCCTTGTTTGAGGCGGATGAGCTCGGCCGAGCCGAGATCCATCTTTTTTCCGTCCTCATAAATTTCGAAATCCGCCTTATTGAGGTCCGTAACGAAACGGCCGTCACGGTCTTGGGCGATGACGTCCACAAGGACGAGCCGGACAGTGACATAGTGTCTGGCGTCGGGTTGAACCGGGACACCCTGTCCCCCAACGCCAAGAACCATTGCCAGAAGGCCTGTTCCAAACACCAAAAGGACATTTCGCGATTTCGTCTGGTCAGACATCAACAATACCCTTTCACCGAACAATTATAATACATCCATTGAATAAATACCATCGGAATCACTTTGCCTTCCGTTTCAGCCTTGAAGAAAAGCGACTTCGTGAAACAGATTCGTTTTGGATATAATAAGGAGCCGCGTAGGCCCGGCCATGCCGCCAGGCGGGAAAGACGGGAAGAATGATCGTCGTCGAGGACCTCTATAAAAGCTACGGCAAGCAGCAGCTCTTCGACGGCGTGTCTTTCAAGATCAACCGCCGGGAGCGCGTGGGTGTCGTGGGCCGCAACGGCCACGGCAAGTCGACCCTCGTCCGGCTGCTGGCCGGGCTGGAGGAGCCCGACGGGGGCACGATTTCCAAGCCCCGGAATTACAGCGTCGGCTATGTGAGTCAGGAGCTCGTTTTCACCCGGCCGACCTCGCTTGAGGAGGCGGCCGCGGGGCTTCCGGCCGCCGAAGCCGACCAGATGTGGAGGGTGGAGAAGGTCCTGACCGGCCTGGGATTCGGGCCCCTCGATCTCGAACGCCCGCCGGCGGAGCTTTCGGGAGGCTTCCAGGTGCGACTCAACCTGGCCAAAGCCCTCCTGGCCGAGCACAACCTCCTCCTGCTCGACGAGCCCAACAACTTCCTGGACATCACTTCCATACGCTGGCTGGCCCGCCATCTCGTCTTCTGGCCGGGCGAGCTCATGCTCATCACTCACGACCGGAGCTTCATGGACCGGGTGGTGACGCATGTTTTGGGCATCCACCGTCGGAAGGCGCGCAAGATCGCCGGCCGAACCTCCAAGTACTACGCCCAGATCGTCCAGGACGAGGAGACCTACGAAAAGACCCGCATCAACGATGAGCGGAAGGCCAAGGAGATCGAGAACTTCATCGCCAAATTCCGGGCCAGCGCCCGGCTTCAGGGATTGGTCGAGTCGCGGAAAAAAACGCTGGCCAAGATGGGAAAAAAGGTTAAGCTCGAACGGATCCCTTCCCTCGAGTTCTCCTTCACGCCCAAGCCCTATCACGGCAAATACGTCATGACCGTCGAGGGACTGTCGTTCGGCTACGATCCGGGCCGCCTCCTTTTCGGGGACATCAACCTGACCGTCGGAGCCCGCGACCGGGTCTTCGTCGTGGGCGCCAACGGCCGGGGCAAGACGACGCTTCTCAAGCTCCTGGCCGGAACGCTCCGGCCGGACAGGGGAGAGGTGAACGCCCCCCTGAACGTCTCGCTGGGCTATTTCGAACAGTCGAATGTCCGGACGTTGTCCGACGACCGGACCGTTCTCGACGAAGTGATCTCGGCTCTGCCCGAAGGCGATCCGAAGAGGGCCCGCTTCCTGTGCGGATCGATGATGTTCGAGGGCGACGACGCCTTGAAAAAAATCGGCATCCTCTCCGGCGGGGAGAAGAGCCGGGTCATGCTGGCCAAGCTCATCGCCGCGCCGGCGAACCTCCTGCTCCTCGACGAGCCCTCCAATCACCTGGACCAGGAATCGAACGACGCCCTCCTGGCCGCCTTGGACGAATACGAAGGCGCGGTGGTTATGGTCACTCACAACGAGATGTTTCTCCGGGCCCTGGCCGAGCGGCTGGTCGTGTTCGAAGAGGACGGTGCGTTCGTCTTCGAGGGCGGCTACGACTGGTTCCTGGAAAAGGTCGGCTGGCGGGAGGAGGGCGACCGGCCGATGGATGAACGGGGGAGGCGGAAGCCGGGCGGGGAGAAAACCGACCGGCGCGAGGAACGGAGGCGGCGGTCGCAGCTTTTATCCGACCGGGGCAAGGCCCTTCGGCCTTTGGAATCGCGCCTCGCGGCGCTGGAGAAGGAGCTCGAAAGCGGGGAGGCCGAACTCGAGGGCATGCACCGCGAGACGGCCGAATCCGCGGGACGCCGGGACGGCGCCCGCGTCGTCGAGCTCTCCAAGGCGATCCACCGCAAAAAGGAAGAAGTGCAGGTCCTGTACGGCGAGCTCGAGGACCTTCTCCAAGAGCACGAAGCCGTCAAGCGGGACTTCGAAGAGCGTCTGGCGGCCCTGGACGCGGGGCTGGACGAGGACTAGGCCCTATGTCTTTTCGGCGTACAGAATGCCGCCGACCATCAATTCTCGCGGCGAGAATTCCTAGGTCCAGACGGGCATGGACTGCCGAGGCACGCCGATCGATTCGTGCACAGCCCGGGTGACGGCGGTCAGAAGAGCCTTATGAAGCGAACCGGCCGCCTCGGCGCATGGCCGGAAGGGGAAAATATGATATAATGACACCAAGTCACATGCTATCCAGTAAAAGGGCAAAGGTGAGACCATGATCGACCAAGCCAGCGACACCAACCGGCGAAAAATCGCCATTCTCATCGACGGAGACAACGCCCAGCCCTCCCTGATCGGGCCCATCCTGACCGAGGCGGCCAAGTACGGGACGGTCACCATCCGCCGGATCTACGGCGACTGGACGACGTCCAACATGGGGGGGTGGAAAGACGCCCTGAACAACCACGCCATCCAGCCCATCCAGCAGTTCCGTTACACGATCGGCAAGAACGCCACGGACAGCGCCATGATCATCGACGCCATGGACATCCTCCACGGCGGCCACGTCGAGGGATTCTGCCTGGTCTCGAGCGACAGCGATTACACCCGCCTGGCCACTCGAATCAGGGAATTGGGCGTATTCGTCATGGGCATCGGCAAGCAGAAAACCCCCAAGGCGTTCGTCAACGCCTGCAACCTGTTCATTTACACCGAGAACCTCGTTCCCCGAAAGCCCCCCCGTCCCGCCCGGCACGACCGACAGAGATCGGAAGCGAAAGACATCCTCCCCAAGGAGGTTGATGCCACTCCTCTGCTGCGGGGCGCCTACGAGATGGCCATGCAGGAGGACGGCTGGGCCAACCTGGGCACCATGGGTTTCTATCTCCGCCAGCTCGACCCCGGCTTCGATCCCCGGACTTACGGATTCAAGCAGCTGTCGCAGCTCATAAAAAAACAGGCGGGCCTCTTCGAAATGCGCACCCAGGAGGAGAGCGGACAGAACAGCATTTATGTCCGTTTGAAGGAATGAAGCGGATGCCGTCCGCCTCGTCCGGCGATCCCGAAAGGAGAGAGGTATGAAGACATTCCTGTCCCGTATTTTTCCGGCGGCTGCAGCCGCCCTGACGCTTTCCTCGTGCATCATCGCCGTGGTGGACACGTCCGACCCGGCCGGTCTGCGCGGCTGGGGGGAATTCCGGCGGGTCGTTCCTTTCCAGAGCGGGGGGACGATCATGCTCGAGAACGCTCGGGGCGACATCGAGATATTCGGCTGGGAGCGGAATGAGGTCGAAATCGTGGCCCGCCATGAGGGTCGGGTCCCCAAGCCGGGGTTTTACTGGTACGGCCAGTACCGGGCCTACGAATCCCCGCCGCGCGTCAGCGTGGACGCCCTGGATGACCTTCTGAAAATCGGGACGGAGGAGGGTGCGGACGGAGAAACCGGCGTCGCGTTCCGGCTCAACGTTCCCCTGTCGGTGAACATCGAATCCCTGCGCTGCCGGGAGGGCCACGTCCTGCTTTCAGGCATGTACGGCCGGGCGTCGGTCGAGGTGGGGGAGGGAGATGTCCGCGTCGAAAACTTCTCGGGTTCGCTCAATATCTTCCTGAAAAAGGGAAGCGCGGAAGCGGAGCTCCTGGACCTTCGGTCGGGCGATGAAATCAAGATCACGGTCGCCGCGGGCGATATCGCCGTCCTCCTGGAAAGCAACGTCAGCGCCCGCGTCGAGGCGGTCGCTTTCAAGCAGGTCAACAGCGAATTCGACCTGGGACAGAAGACGCCGGCGGCCAAAGTCAAGGGCCAGATCAAGGACGGGCTGGCCGCGATCGCCCTGACCGCTTCCGAGGGCGGAATCGAACTGAAGAAAATCAAGGACTGAACGTTTCGCCGTCAGCGGGTTTCCGGCTGAGGCGACGGGACCGGAGGGGGGAGACGTAAACATGGATGAGACGAGGAAAGTTGTGGCCCTCGGATTAACGATTCTGTTCGTCCTGGCCGTTGTCGTGGTCGTGTATCTCCTTTTTATCCGTCCCGGAGACGAAGAGCCTCCTCTTCAGGGCGCATCTCCGGCGTCGAAAGCCGAACCGGACGAAAGCCTCGCCGCCGACATCCCGGAATTTCCCGGAGCGACGCTCGAGACGAGCGATGCTCTCGTCCGGAGTCTGGTCGGAGAACTGTCCGCCCATCCCCGGATCGGCGCCTGGCTTCCCGCCTCGGACATCATCCCCAATATCGCCGCGGCCGTGGATGCCGTGGCCGAAGGCCGGAGCCCGGCCAAGCAGATCGACTTTTTCTTTCCCGGGGAACCGTTCAAGGTCCGGACCGCAAGAGGACGGGACTACCTCGACCCCGCCTCGTACGAACGATACGCCCCCGCGGCCGAGGTGTTCATTTCCTGCAGCGCCCGGGACTGCGTGCGCTTCTACAAGGGTTTGAAGCCTCTGTTTCAGGAGGCCTACCGCGAGCTCGGCTATCCCGACCGAGACTTCGACCTGACGCTGAAGCAGGCGCTGATCGAGCTGCTGGCCGTTCCCGTCGTCGAGGGGGATATCCGGCTGGAAAAGAAGGTCAAGACCTACATGTTCGCCGATCCCGTCCTGGAAGGCTTGAGCGAGGCCCAGAAGCATTTTCTGCGCATGGGTCCGGAAAGCGTGGCCGCCGTCCAGATCAAACTCAGGGAAATGGCCCTGGCGCTCGGCGTGCCCGCCGAAAACATCCCGCCGCCCAAGACGATCGCCGCCCGGTGATCAATTCCCGGACGGGCCGCCTTTCCAGTCAAAGGGATTCCGGAGGGTGAAGTCGGGGACGAGGTGCTCCCCATCCCGGAAACCGCCGGACTGGACAAAGACCTCCTCGAATCCCAGAGCCTCGGCCTTTTCCAGAACGCGCCCATACTCGTCCGCGGTCAGGCCGCGTCGGACTTCGTCCGGGGCGCGGAAGACGGGCGTGAATTGACCCATGAGGCTGAGGCGTACCGAGGGCGAGAGGCGTTCGGCGATCCACTCCACAACGGCCAGCGAATCGGGGACGAAACCGGGAAGGACGAGGTGCCTGATGATCAGGCCTGCGAGGGCGATGCCGTCGTCGTCGAGAACGAGGCGCGGCCTTTGGCGCCGCATTTCCTCTACAGTCCGCGAAGC